>Ga0137412_10005359_pt1 | contig 10244 bp, 11 predicted proteins | sample CZODoug2_1_16fun_FD_122160 | JGI IMG/M metagenome (GOLD analysis project Ga0137412, IMG submission 122160) | Vadose zone soil fungal communities from Angelo Coast Range Reserve, California, USA - CZODoug2_1_16fungal (Hybrid Assembly) | ecosystem: Environmental > Terrestrial > Soil > Vadose zone... | reverse complement strand
CCTATGACAGAAGGAAGCTTCGGATTTAAAAAGTAAACTCCGTTCGCTAAAAGGAGGTCGCTGTAATCAATCGGCGCGTACTCCATGCGCACCAGAGCTTCGCTCGCAGACGGCGCGTCCGGTTCCGAAACTTCGACCATCCTTAAGTTCTGAGCTGGATTACCGTACCCAGTGAGATGAATGGCTTTCATTTATGATATTCTCCTCGCGTCCTAGTTGGAATTGTTAGCGCATTCTGGTCCAAGTGGTTGCGATTTAGGCCGGTTTTTCAATCCAAGGAACCGATGCACCATAGACACAGCGGTAGCTCCGTCACCCACTGCAGTAGCACATCTCTTCACCGAATTGTGGCGAACATCTCCTGCCGCAAACAGCCCTGGCATACTGGTCTCCATAAACATCGGTTTTCGTGAACGAGAGGACCAGTATGAAGAAGGAAGCGGCTCATCGATCAGGTCATCTCCAGTTAGAATGTAGCCTGCGGCATCAGTGAGCAAAGCGCCAGGTTTTGCCCAGTCTGTCCGCGGCACCCCTCCGATACAGACGAAAACCCAATGAGTGGGCGCATTCCTGACCTGGCCAGTTTTGTCGTCTCGATAGGTGATGGATTCGAGGGAATCGGCTCCATCAAGGCCGACAAGTGTCGTGTTGATTAGGATCTCGATATTCCTGCTTTCTTCGATTTGTTCCACCAGGTAAGAGGACAGAGTCTCCTTCAGAGATTCACCGCGAACAAGCATGGTTACGGTGGTCGCAAACCTCGAAAGGTTCAGGGCGGCTTGTCCTGCCGAATTTCCGCCGCCAACGATGAAGACCCGACCCGTACAGCGGCTGGCTTCACTTAAACCGGCTCCATAAAAAAGCCCACGCCCCAGATAGTTCTCCTCGTTAACGAGGCCGAGCCTAGAATATTCGACCCCAGTGGCGCAGATTGTCGCACGCGCGACGATCTCCTGGCCCCCAGAGAGCCAACTGACCGTCCAAGCATCTCGCGTCTCGCCGCCGACTCCTTCGGCGGTAACGATGATTTCGGCACCCAAACGCTGAGCCTGCTGCCTTGCCCTGCTCGCCAGTTCCCATCCGCTGATACCATCGGGAAATCCGAGATAATTGTCGATCCGGGATGTGCTTCCCGCTTGCCCGCCGACAGCAGACCGTTCGAGAACGATGGTTCTCAATCCTTCGGAGGCTCCGTAGACGGCAGCGCTCAGTCCAGCCGGTCCCGCTCCATAAATCGCAAGATCATATCGCTCATGTTTCGGACCACGAAACCAATCAAGCGCGGCAGCTAAGTCGCGAAGGGTAGGCCGGAACAACACCGAGCCTTTCTCCATGACGCAAACGGGAAGCCTCGGATCATTGAGCCCGGTCACACCGGCCAGTCTCCTTGCATCGCCGTCAGTTTTTAAGTCGATCCATTCGAACGGGACACCGCTACGCTTCAGGAAATCTCGTAGTTCATAGCCCTCGGACGAGTTTGGGAGGCCGAACAGGGTTGCGCGATTTTGCTTCATAAGAAGTCCTCGAATCGAGACGCCTATATTGGAAAACTGTTAATCGCGCGACGTGGACCAAGCCGCGCGGCAATCTTCAAGATGAAACTGTCCTCAGTCATAGGGTTTCATGAGCTATCCGATCGGGGCCGACGAGTTACAGATAAGAACAAGGCACTCCCGGGCATCCACGCCCGCAAGCGGCATGTCTGGTTCGGAAGCATCAACCATCCTTAAGTCCTGAGCTGGATGACCGTAGGCAGTGAGATGAATGGCTTTCATTTAGGATATTCTCCTCGCTCCAAAATATCTCGGCCTGCGAGAGGGCCACCTGCTTGTTGAATCAGACCTCCATCGCGAAGGTTTCCAAGATCAATGACAGCATAGCCGAAAGCTTCGAGTAAGGTTTGAACTTGCTTCTTCGCGCCGTTATCGTCTGCCGAAACAAATGCAACTCGTCTCGCCCCATTGACGACCGGATCCTCCTCTAAGTTAGGAACGGTCATGTTGTTCAGTGCCTTAACCACTCGTGCTCCAGGGGCTAGCGCCGCAACAAGCTGGCTAGTCGATAAGTTTCCAACATCAGCCGGTGTGAAATCTCCGGCCTTACCATGAAAGGGATTGGTCCCATCGATCAGGATTTGATTCTTCCACTTTGGAAGGCTCGCGAGGGTCTCGGGCACGCTGTCCCATGGCACGGCAAGAAGTACCATTTCGCAAGCCACGGCCTCCTCTCTTGTGGCGGCAGTTGCTCCAGGGCCAAGCTTCCCGACAATTTCTCGTAGGCCCTCGGGACCTCGGCTATTGCTCAGTTTCACCTCATAGCCTGCTTTTATCGCGCGCTTCGCAACTGCTTGGGCGAGATCTCCTGCTCCAATAGTTCCAATTTGCATACATTGTCCTTCTATTTTGGGCCTTTCAGTAAGACGATTCCGGCTTTTCCCGGACTAAAGACGTGCCGAATTGCTTTTTGAAAATCGTCAAATTCGAACTCGTGTGCGACTTGGAAAAGCGCCGGGTGGTTTTTTGCGAGATTGAGAGCGAGTTCAAAATCTTTCTGTTTTTCAGATTCGCTCAGACGAAACCAACTCCCAACATGAATGCTCTTAAGTGCGACATTATTTGGAGCAAGCGAAAAGATGTTGGTGCCCGTGTTACTTTCCAATGAGCCGAAATTGATGACGGTTGCGCCATCGTCAACGACCTCAGCAAGATCGTCGATTGCTTTTCCACCGAGTGCATCGAAAGCCACTTCAAGCTTGTATCCTTCGAGGGCGTCGCGAACTTGCTTTTTCCAATTGCTATCGCTCGTTGAAATGATGGAGACCCCAGGAAGAGCAGAATTTAGCTTTTCGGCGGACTGCTGAGACCCCACCAAGCGAATGGGCCGCACACCGCGATCGAAAGCGATTTGCGTCAGCAAACGTCCGACGCCGGAGGCAGCTGCATTCTGAAGAATGTAAACGGGAGGCGTAATTGGAGGTCTGAGCGAATCGTGACCAGTCCTGATGAGGAAGGATGCGGTGATTGTATTTATGAGCATTTGCGCTGCAATCTGATCTGGAATCTCATTTGGGACTGCCAAAAGAGAGTTGTGGTTAACGACCACGTATTCCGCCCAAGAACCGTTTGCCGGAAAAAATGCAACGCGCTGGCCTTCGATAAGCTTCTTCGCCGCTTTTGCGCCTGTTCCAAGATGCACGATCGTGCCGACGCCTTCAAACCCAGGCGTTCTTAACGCTCCTTCAGGAATGGGCGCTACTGGTCCTCCTTGGGGAAGAGCTTCAACGATGTGAACGTCTCCAACATGGATTGGCCGAGTGATAACCTTTACGAAAGCTTCGTCTGCTCCAAGCTTGTCGCTTTTAAACTGACGATTCGCAATTCTCAAAACTTTTTCCGGCGCGCCGTATTCGCTCTGAACGATTGCTTTGAAATCGGTGTGCATCATGTGATTCAGTCAATTGAGGCAAGAAGTCCCTCGACCTTAGCATCCAGTTCTTCCGCGATTTTAAGCGCTTCCTCGTTTTTGTAAGTAGCAAGGAAGCTTGCCATGCGATCATACGAGAGGTGGACGCCGTCAGGACGTTCATCAATCAGGATGGTGACTGGAGCGTAAGAGCCGGCATCAGGCACGTGCTTTACCATTTCTCGCATGATGAGCGGATTGCCAATCACCAGCCGGAAAACTTTCGCGTGATCGCCGCTTTCACCTTTGTGCACGACTCCGCCGTGATCGAATCGCGCAAACTCCATGAATCCGGAAGTCCCAAGCGCCGACTGAACTACGGTTTTCATTTCCGACTTCGTTTTTGCGGCGCCCACACGCTTCCAGAATTCTTCGATGTTTGGATGGCCGACCGCACCGTCCAACTTCGACAACACATCTTTCAAAGATCTACGCGAAGTAACACTGACGCGTTCAACATCGATTCGTCTCGTGAGTTGTTCAAGGTTCATCGGACTGTTCTCTTTTTGGTCTAACTAAAAGCGATCTCATGGATGTCGATCGCAACCAGAACTGGATCGGGAATCTTGCGCTTGTCGTCGTCGAAGGCGACGACTCTGCGAGTCACCGGCACCATGACACCGTCAACTTTGCGATAGTCGTAAGCGTAATTAAGTCCTCTGGCGCCGCCCATGATGTCCACGACATACTCGTGCCTGCGCAACAACCCATCCTGGCCGAAGTAAGAGATCTGTTCGCGCGTGTGGCTTGCGATGTTGTCAGGAAAAATCGCTTTCAGCGGCCGCCATTCCTCTCCATCTTCCTGCCATGGGGGGAGCTCCTCTGTGACAAATCCCGGATATGTATAGAGAAACGGGATCGTTAAATACGTCCACAGCGCGTAGCTGTCGAAATATGTCACGTGCAGGTCATCCCAAGGAGTCTCAAATTTCTGTCCGACGAAGGCACGACGTGGTTCATCGCGTTTGTCAATGATATGCCCTTGTTCATCTTCGATGGATACCTGCAGCGGCGTGAAAACGAAACGCTTATTCTGTACTACGAAATGTGTGATCAGTCGTTCCTCATGAAGAGGAAGTTCGATTCGAATATTCTTCAAAATATCCGGCTTGCCCTTAACATGCCAAATCGCACCCGTAACCGACAAATTTGCTTTCAGCGATCTCAGATCATTCCAACGGTCAACTCCCCCGTGCGCCTCGGTTGCAAGTTTCAATAGGCTGTTCATAAAAGATCAAAAATTCTTGCCAAGAAAGCCAAGCAACGAGTCGCTCACTCATCATAGGGCGCGTCCGACATCAATTGGGATGCCGTCGGGATTGGTCGCCCCTGCAATGTGCAGCCGGCCGTGCGCGCAACATCATCGGTCCAGGTTAATACTTGGTCGCCCGGATTTTGCCGACAGTGCTCAATCAACAGATTTCGGAATTCGGCTTTGAAGTTCATTCGCGGATATTTTTCGAGGACTTCCTCGACCAACTGCGGCGGCACTTGATTAAGGCCCAGGCCAAACAACTCGAGCCCGGCGCCCAGGTGCACCAATGCTATCTCGTCTGCCAACCGAGTTGCGATTCCCGCAGAGGTGTGGAGCGCAATCGCGTGCCAAACTAGATCGGTCCGCTCTGGCGGCACTTGATGCTTCGAGCAGAACTGGCGAGCGGCATCCGCACCATCCACCTCGAACCGATTGTCGTGGCGGTAAGCAGGCACCAGTCCGAGATCGTGTAAAGCAGCGGCGCAAAAAGCGGCTTCCTCATCAGCCACCGAGCGACCGATGCTCCTGACGGCAAGGTTTCCGAAAATGTAGGTTCTGAGACAATGTGTGCAGAGAAACTCGGGTGAGCTAGACTCCAACAGATCGACAGCGGCCTTGCACAGTGCCGAATCCGGGATTGTAACACCGGCCACCGATTTCAAACGCGCCAAGGCCATAAGTTTAATACTCGAACCAAACTTTAAGCTCGGCATTCTTCTCTGGAGTATACGGCGGGAAAAGGTGTTCGATAGCAACATCCGAAGGAGAAATGAACATCGACTTCGCATGGGTCAGCGTGTCGAATCCGTATTTCCCGTAGTAATGCCCCATACCCGCTGGGCCGACGCCTCCGAAAGGCATCGACTCGACAAACAAATGGATGTTCACCTGATTTACTGCGCCGCCACCGAAGGATAGTTGGCCGACGAATCGATCAATCGTGCTCTGATTGCGACTGAAGATGAAGGCCGCTAGCGGACGCGGCGTAGCTGAGATTCTGCTAAAGGCTTCGTCGAGGGTGCGGTAGATCAGGATGGGTAGGATTGGGCCAAAGACCTCATCTTCCATTATTTTATCGTCCCAAGTCACCGGATAGACGATCGTCGGAGCAAGGTAGCGAGCCTCGCTATCGGACTCGCCACCGATAACTACTTTAGCTGGATCAATCAAACCCGTTAGGCGTGAGACCTCGCGCGCGTTGATGATGCGCGAGTAATCTGGATTATTTTTTGGATTCTCACCATAAAGCGCGATCAGAGCCTTCTTCGCCTCCGCTACGAAAGCTTCAGCCACTGACTTATGCATATAGGCGTAACCTGGCGAGGTACACCATTGGCCGCCCCAAGCCATTTTACCCCATACAATCTTTTTGGCGGCGTCTGGTATGTTGGCAGTTTCGTCAACCAATGCAGGATTCTGACCACCCAGCTCGAGCAAAATTGGGGTTAGGTTCTCCGCGGCAGCTCGTGCGATGACCTTACCCGTACTCGTGCTGCCGGTGAAGAAGATGAAATCGAACGGAAGCTTGAGAAGTTCGGTGATCTCCTCGCGATGACCTGTCACTGCGGCAACGGCATCAGGTTCGAAATACTTCGGCACAAGATCGAGTAATACGGTGGACGTTGAATTGAGCTTCTCGCTTAGCTTCAGCACGCAACAATTGCCCGCCGCAAGAGCAGCAATCGCAGGACGAAGTAGCAATAAGAGCGGACCGTTAAACGGGCCGATAATCAAAGCGACGCCATAAGGATCGCGGTAAATCACACCGCGATGTCCGGTAGCGGCGAGCGCTTTCGGAACGGGCACCTCGACTGGAGCCATCCAATCCTTTAACTGGCTTTTCTGGAACTCTACTTCGCCGAGGCAAGCTAGCGTCTCAAAGACATACTCCTGACTTGCCGTCTTGAAGTCTTTTGTGACCGCTTGTTGGAGCGCCGTTTCATTTTCTCCGACAAGCCGTGCCATGCGATCGAGTTGTTCGACTCGCCATTGGTAAGTCCTCGTTACTCCGCTGGCAAAGTGCCGCTTCTGCTGCTCGAAAACGGTCTGGAATGTATTCATGATCGCGCCTCAGCTCGCGTGATTCCTTTTGGACTGCTTGACGCACCGGCCGTCATCGTGAGAACCATTCGAAATCGGGCTTTGCCGGCCATCATTTTCGCGTAGGCCTCCGCTGCTCTTTCAAGCGGGACCGTCTCGATCATCGGCCGAACATTTTGCAGGACACTGAAGTCAAGCGTCTCCTGGTTATCGATCGCCTTGCCGGTCAAACTGCCAAGAATCGAGCGCTCACCGAAAACAATTGGGAGAGCATTGATCGGCATCAGGTCGTCAGGCACAGCTACAACGATTAGCTTGCCGCGGACCGCGAGACCTCCCATCAGGGCGGCAATCGCATCGCCCTTCGGTGCAGTGGCAAGGATCGCAGCGGCGCCGCCCATTCGCTGCAAAACCGCTGCGGCGTCATCCGCGCTCGTGTCGATGTAGACATGCGCGCCGAGATCCTTCGCAAGTTTCTCTTTCTCTTTACCACGGTTTAACGCCACCGTTTTGAATCCCATACGCCGCGCAAACTGGATGCCAAGATGACCAAGACCACCCACGCCTTGAATTGCGACAAGGTCGCCCGCACGCAAGCTGGCATTCCGAAGCGCGTTAAACGTCGTTATGCCGGCGCACAAGAGTGGAGCCGCCTCCGCCGATGTAAGTTCATCGGGAATTGAGGCCAGTGCGCGAGCTTCAGCTATCATCACCTCCGCATATCCGCCATCGGCAGTGATGCCGGTAACGACCGGGTGCGCGCAGTTCACAAAATCGCCGCGCTGACAGGGTTGACATTGTCCGTCCTGTCCGCCGAAGAATCCAACTCCGACGCGCTGCCCAATTTTCCAGTTGGAAACGTCAAGGCCAACGGCATCGATGCGGCCGACGACCTCGTGCCCGGGCACGCGTGGAAGAGTTAGACCAGGAAACTGCCCCTCCACCGTTGCGGCGTCGGAATGGCATACACCGCATGCTTCGACGCGGATGCGCACCTGTCCCGGCCCTGGCTCACGGATCGGTAATTCAACCAGGTTCAGCTTTCCTGGTTCCCTCACTTGGACTGCTTTGTAGGTTCTCATCATTTACCTCGTCTTTACTAGACGGCAGTCCGTCTCCGTCCCATATTCTGCCAATGCATTGTTTGAATGTTCGCTATGCGTGACGCGCATTTGAGAAACGTCGACCTGAATCTGTTAAGAACGATCCAGCCGCTGCTGGAAGAGCGGCACATCAGCCGCGCGGCTAAACGTTCCTTCCTGAGCCAACCCGCGATGAGTCGGGCTTTGAACAGACTGCGCGAAACGTTTGGTGATCCGCTACTGGTGCGTTCTAACGGGGCTTACGAACGCACCCCCCGAGGCGAACGCGTCCTCCGAGAGATCGAAACGATCATGCGGCGGCTGAACGCCGTCGTGAACGATCAGGAATTTAGTCCGGCGGAGAGCCGCGAACGCTTTCGAATAGCGATGACCGACCACGGCTCGACGATTCTGCTCCCCAAGCTGCTCGAGCGACTGCGTAAGAACGCGCCTGACTCTGAGCTGGTATTGAGCGCTGTCGGACCACAGACGTATGATGAGGTTGCGGCAGGTCGGATCGATCTCAACCTTTGCGCAGAAGAGGTTCCGCCTGCGCTGGAAAATGAGGTCATTTTCAAACTCGATTTCGTTTGTCTCGTTGGCGCGCGCCAACGAATCAGGAGTCGCCGACTTACGTTGAAACAATATTTACAATTCCCGCACGCGATGATCCTGACCGGTGACGGCCACCAGGCAATGGTCGACCGGCCGCTCGGAGCTCTTGGCCTAAAGCGCCACGTCGCATTTAAAATTCCTTTTTTCATTCCGGCCGTTCTTGCGATCGCGCGGACCGACTTGGTGCTCACTGTCCCGCGCACCCTGGCGAAAATGACAAAGCGGATAACGAGTTTGCGGATGATCGAACCTCCTCGCGAGCTCAAGCCATTTCCCTACTTCATGAGCTGGCATCCCCGCCTGACGAACGAACCAGCGCAGGCGTGGCTGCGTGATCAGGTTCGTATCGCTGCTCGAGGGATCAGTCGGAAATAGCGGAGAAATTGAGAAGTCGGGTCAAATTCAACATTTAACATTTCGTTAGGCATTGTTCTTACGGTTGCGAGCTTTTAGAATGCCCTAACGAGAACAGGATGAGCGACTCCGAATGCTTTCGGAGTCGGCGGCAGCGCCTGGTTAGGCGTTGCCGCCTCCGATTTGCAGAACAATCTTGCCGCGCGTGTGCCCGCTTTCGGAAAGCTGATGCGCCTTTTTTACTTCCGCGAGCGGCAAGACTGTTGAGACGTGTGCTTTTAACTTACCTTCGTCGACTAGCTGGGTGATCTCGGCTAACTCTTGCGCGTTTGGTTTGCCGAAGACCCGCGCGACCTTTACGTCGAACTCTCGCGCCTTTTCCTCGGACGGAAACTCCACCGTCGTCACGAGAAAGCCGCCCTTTTTCAAAGTTTCGAACGATCTTCCAAAAGTATCGCCGCCGACCGCGTCGAGAACGACATCAACGTTCTTAACGACTTCCTCGAACTTCTGCTTCGTATAATCAACGAACTCATCCGCGCCCAAATCTCTGACGAACTCTTCATTTCGTCCCGAAGCCAGGCCGATGACGTATGCGCCTTTTGCTTTGGCTAGTTGAACGGCCATCGAACCGACTCCGCCTGACGCACCGTCGATCAAGATTCTCTGTCCGCTGCTGAGATTGGCCAAATCAAATATCGCCTGCCATGCGGTCAACGCGCCGAGCGGGATAGCCGCCGCGTTTTTGAAATCGAGGCTTTCGGGTTTGGGCGCAATGTCTCCCACCTTGGCAATGGCGTATTCGGCATAACCTCCGGAGGCGATGATTCCGTAAACCGCATCGCCCTCTTTGAAATCTTTCACCTCACTGCCAATCGTTTCGATTGTTCCAGCGATCTCGGCGCCCAGCGTAATGGGTAGTGTCAGACCGAGCCTTTTTCCCACGCCGCCGCGAATTTTCCAGTCAATCGGATTGACTCCCGCCACCTGGACTCTCACCAGCACCTCGTCCGCCTTCGGCTTCGGACGCTCGATATCGGTATACTCCACTACGCCCTCGTCGCCGTATGATCTAATTACGACCGCCTTCATATTTTCTTAAGCTCTCTTTCTCTCGAAATATAGGTTCGGCCAAGGCGCGATCAATCACGGCTCTGTTGTTCAATGCCTAACGACAAAGCTCAGCAGCTGGCGGGGCTCGGTGAGCTATGAATCTCGAAAAGCGCTCGTGCCCCGCCGGTCTGCTGCAGCGTTTTGTTCGGCGGCCATTCGTCCGGACAGCTCGCTCAGAATCGCACATCAGGCAACGCGCCGCGTGCGTCGAAGTCGGTCGACACGCTGATGTCTCGCCAGCGCTCCGCGTCGGCTGCACGCGTCGCCTCGGCGTCGCCGGCGTTCTTTGCCGCGTCGCTGCCTAGCAGGAGATGTGCAGGCAG
>Ga0137412_10005358_pt1 | contig 10245 bp, 10 predicted proteins | sample CZODoug2_1_16fun_FD_122160 | JGI IMG/M metagenome (GOLD analysis project Ga0137412, IMG submission 122160) | Vadose zone soil fungal communities from Angelo Coast Range Reserve, California, USA - CZODoug2_1_16fungal (Hybrid Assembly) | ecosystem: Environmental > Terrestrial > Soil > Vadose zone... | reverse complement strand
GAGCTCGAGGTTGCCGGCGTCAAGTCAGCCCATCCCACCCCGGCCTTGCGTCCACTACTCGATGCCGTGGCGCGCACCGGCCGGACGGTCACGGTGGTCAGCAACAATTCAGCGGCGGCCGTACAGGCCTTCATCGAGGCGGAAGAGCTCTCGCGGTACTTCCACAGCATCGTTGCGCGCACCAACTCCGACCCGAGCCTCCTCAAGCCGGATCCGCACTTGCTGCTCCAGGCCGCCGCCAACCTCGAAGCGCTCCCGGCGAAGTGCACGCTGCTGGGCGACTCGGTCACCGATGTCGAGGCTGCACACCGGGCCGGAACGGGGTCGATCGCGTTCGCCAACAAGCCCGACAAACGCAACGAACTGCTCACGGCCCACCCGAGCGCGATCATCTCATCACTACTGGACGTCGTTGCCGCGCTCCTCGGGTGATCACGTCTCGCCGGTGCATTCGACGGCCGCGGCTGCTATTTCTGTCCCGATGCCTGCCGTCAGCACGATCGTGGATCTCCAGGCCACCGGCGGCCGAGCCTCTCGCGATTCACGACCTCGCAGTAGAGGCTGATGCGCTAGCGGCTGTTCGGGACTCGCTCGACGCGACGGGTCTGGTGCTACTCGGCGACATCCACGGCATCCTGCAGAAACCGTCGACCTCCGCATTTTGGTCGAGCTCGTATCCGCGTCACTGTGGTCCAGCGGGGATAAGGTCCCTGGCCGGGCAGGCTAGTGGTGGAAGAGCCGCAGACCTGTCCGCACGAGCGTGATGCCGTGCTCAATGCAAGCGGTCTCGACCTCGGATGATCGGCTGGAGCCGCCAGGCTCTACGACGTGTCGGACGCCGATGCGATGGGCGTGGTCGATGTTGTCGCGGAACGGCAGGAAGCCGTCTGAGACGAGTGTGAGTTCGTCAAGCTGGTCGATCCATTCGGCGCGTTCCGTGTTCCCCAGGGCGGGCGTGCTGGTCGGGAACAGGCGGGCGAACTCAGCCAACTGGGCGTGGGTCATATCGGCGTCGGCGACTCGGATCTGCCAGTTCAGCCGATCCTGGCGTGTCATGCCATCAACGACCGGCAACTCGTCGATGTGTGGGTGGCGACGAAGCCACCAGGTGTTGGCCTTGGCAGCCGCCAGTCGGACACAGTCCACCCGGTTCTGCTGTCCTGCACCGATCCCGAGCGTCATGCCGCCTTTGACAAGGGCCACCGAATTGGACTGGGTGTAGCGCATGGTCACCAATCCGAGCAAAGCGTCCGTCACCATCGTCGCCGACAGTTCGCAGGAGGCCAGCAGGTCGGCGGTGATCGGGGCCGTGTCGCGCTGTTGCTCCAGCAGGAGGCCGAACACGTCGCGCCTTTCCAACTCCGGCGGTTGGAAGTTTGGATCGGCCTCCAGCACGAGGAACGTGCCGCGCTTCTTGGCGGCGAGCACCTCCATGGTGCCCGGCTCGAATCCGGGAGCGACGACTCCGTCCGCGATCACCCGCGACAACAGATCGGCGAGCTCGATATCGACCGGTTCAGAGACCGCGATCATGTCTCCGAAGCTCGATTTCGGGTCGGCGTCACGCGCGCGAACGTAGGCCGACGTCAGGCGACCCGCCGCACCGTCCACGCCCCAAGTCCGGCGCGCAGCCCTGTCAACAGGTCCCCCGGTCGCGGCCCCAGCCGGAGAAACATGTTTGAACGAAGCGGCCGTCATCTCACCGGTCGCAGCTGCGGCCTCGCGGACCAGCTGCCAGCCGTTCACAGCATCGAGCAGGTTGATGTAAGAGGGGCAGCCGGATCGCACTGTCAAGGGCAGCACGCCCGAATCGTTGACAACACGAACAGCCTGATGCGGATTAATCCCATAACGCAGATCCACGGAGACGCTCCTCAACCATGATCAGTTGAGGAGCACCCAGGCGGACGACACTCCACGGACCTGCGCTCCCTGATGGTCATCCATCCTCGCCAGTCGCGCCCCATCCAGGCTACTGGCAACACCCCGAACCGGTCCCCTTCATCGCACCCATCCCAGCCACCAGCAGTACCTTGCACGCAATGTCAACGGTTAACGCCGACTCCGTGGAATGCCACGCGTGCACGTATCTGCACCGGCACATGGTCCGGTTGGTGCCCGCGAGAATCGCCGAAGGTTCAAGTAGGTTATTCGTTGTGGTGAGCCCTTCTAACTCTTCACCCCCGGGCCGTGACTGGCGCTGAGGTGGAACACCAGCGGCTTATTCTGGTGAATCGTGGTCGCGGGCCTGACGGTCGGCGCGGCCGGAGACCGCCATCTGATAGAGGCTGAGCGTCAACGACGCAGGAGTGACCACCTCGACGTCGCCGCGATGCCGGAACCCGGCCTGTTCGTAGTAGGCCCGCAACCGGTGGTTGGCCGCGCCACAGTCCAGACGGAGGTAATGGCGCGCGTGCTGTTTAGTCTCGTGCGCAGCGAACCGTAGAAGGTGCACACCTAGACCCGGGAACCTGCGGCGGACAGCCAGCCGGTGAATGTAGCCGCCGTCATCGTCGGGCTGCCACAGCGGGTCGGACCAGGACAACGTGAAGGTTCCGGCGTCCTGGTCCTCGATCTCGGCGAGCCAGACATGGCCGTCAGTAATGCCGGGAAGCACCAGGCTCGCGTCGAAGCCTCCTTGCCACTGGTCGATCTGACGACCTTGCAACCACTGTGCTGCCTCGTTGAGGATGGAAACAACCGTCGGGAGGTCCCTCTGCGTGGCCTGGCGGACTTGCAGGCGACCTGGTGGACGAGTTCCAGAACCGGTGTCGTTACTTGTCATTCGACGACCGGCGGGCTGGGGCGGTAGGTCCGTTAGACGGGCTGTTTACGTCTGGGGCCATGGGCTACTCCTGCACGTGTGGTGCGAGTCGCCCAGGCGCACGGCATTGACGAGGATCGTCAGGCCGCTCCCCGGTGGTGTTCCACCTCAGCGCCAGTCACGGCCCGGGGGCAAGGGTAGAAGGAGTTGGCCGCAAGCAACATCCTTGCCTCTATGTCGGCGTAGACGAGTAGCTCACCGCCGTAGATGGCGGTTCGCCGCTCCTCATCGGTCAAACGTGGGGTGACCACTCGGAGCTGGGGTGCACGATCATCCAGTTCCCTCATGTGCTGCTCCGAATGGCTAACCGTTCATCCGGGCCGGCGGATCGTCGGTCATGCGGTGGACTTTCTGCCTGATGAGCAGGCGGTTGCGACGGTCGCTCATCCACCACGAGCGAGAGCGCAATGCAGTCGACTACTGACAGACACCGTCCTGCATTCGGTGCGCCAATGTCAACAGCCCCAGCACCATCCAGACAGCCCAGGCAGTGGCTAGGCGTTCGCTCGGCGGAGGCGTTCGGCTGCCTGCGAGCGGACGGCGTCACCGCACACCGGGGTGTCGCCGTGCAGGGCCTCCCAGCGGGCGTCGTGCGCTGCCCGCCACAGGCTGGCCGCCCACGCGATCTCTTGTTCCTCCACAGTGAACTGTCGCCCTCGAAGATCCTGATAAGCCGCCAGGAACGCGGCGGAGCTCTCGATCGGCGGCAGGGTCGGCGGCCCGGCGCTTCTCACGAACGCCCCGCACGCCGCACCCGCCAGTGCCGCCTCTGGCTGCCACGCCAAGCTGTCCCAGTCGTGCACGGCCCACACGTGCCCGTCGCTCCAGCGGAGGTTCTGCGCTTCGAAGTCGGCATGGCCCAGCACGCACGGCGGGTCGGCAGCCAGCATCCGCTTGCGAACCCGGTCGGCCGTGTCGACGACGTAGGCGGGCACGGCGCTCTGGTCCCGTTCATCGAGGAACTCGATCGCCGGCCACACCCCGGAATCCGTGTGATCCCACCGCACCCAGCGCGGATTCGGCAGCGGCGGCGCGACGGTCACGTCGGCCAGCTCGGCCATCAGCCGGGCGAAAACCGCCGCATAGCGCACCGCGACGTCCGGCGAGTTGCCGCTCAGCAGTTCACCGCCGGGCCGGAACTGCTCAGCATGCACGGCCAACGCACCGACCACGACCACAGGCGTAAGCGGCCGGGCGGCACGGAAACCCCCGCTCCGCCAACCGGGCCTGCGCGGCAACACAGGACGCGGCCCGCCCGTCGTCCTTCCGCGCCTTCACCACGACGTCCCGCCCACCGGCCAATCGGAGCCCGAACACCGCCGACATCTGCCGCAGCTCGAAAAGCACGCTGACCGGCTCGTCGCCCAAGTGGTGCACACACCAGACCGGTAGCCAGTCCGGCAGATCACCCAACGGCACGGTGAGTACTGTGCCATGCGCGCCGAACACCGCACGGATGCAACCTGGACGTGCTCCGATGGGGCTGGCATCCAGCTCCATGTTGAGCGGGGCTTAGGCAAGCTCGTACCGCGACCTGACCCGTCCCAGCCGCAGTGTTCGATCTGCAAAAAGATGGCCACTACCGGCGACCGGGCAGAGGAGCCAGACTGCGAGAGAGGCACAGCGAACGCCCTGGTAGGAGTGTTGCCACCGGTGCCGAGCATCCCGTCGCAGGAACGCCTGCAAGCGAGACCTGCACGCCGGGCTTCCCCGCTCGCGTGTTGATCCTGTTGCCTAGTCGAGTGCCCACGTCCTTGCTCACAGTGCTGTTCCTTGTGGCTGCGGGAACCGCTGCGGCGCTGGTCGGCAGCGCGGGCGGGATCACCTCGCTCATTTCCTACCCGGCACTGTTAGCGGTCGGGATCGCGCCACTTCCGGCGAACGTCACAAACGCCACGACCGGTTTTAGCATTGCTCGGTGCTTTGTCGGCGGTGGGAGCGCAAGCGTGACGCGAGTGCCTTCGACCCAACTCCGTCATGGAGGAGCCAACCATCTCCGCCGAGACGGTGGGATGTGTCAGATACAGTCTCGCCGCGCGCGACCGTCCCGGAACCCTTCGGTTTCGACACGCGAGGTCAGGAACGATTGTGGGATGAGTGATGGTGCGCAGGTAGTCCGCTCCGGGGGGCCGGCGGATCAGCGGGCCGTGCTCGGAATGATCGACTCCGCCGTGGAATGGCTGGCCGCTCGCGGCCGGTCTGGCCAGTGGGGCGAGGATTCCTGGACCGGAAACCCCACACGGGAGGTTCGAGTCAGCCGGCTACTGGCCGACTGTGAGTCCTCCGTGTGCGAGGTCGGCGGAACACCGGCCGGTGCGCTGATGCTGGCCGATCGAGCCCCTGACTGGATTCCCCCGGTCGACGAGCCCGAGTGCTACGTAAGGATGTTGGTCACCGACCGGCGGTTCGCAGGCTGCGGAATCGGCGCGAGGCTGCTTCGGTTGGCTCAAGCCCAGACCGCGCGTCGTGGTCGCCGGCTGCTGAGGCTGGACTGTTGGGCCGGCGCGGACGGCGCACTGGTCAGCTACTACGAAAGCCAGGGCTTCACACGCACCGTCCGATTCGACATGCGGGACTGGCCAGGGCAGGTCTTGGCCATGCGGGTCGATCCCGATCGTCAATCCCAGTAGGACTCCTCCACCGCCCTCGGCACCCTCGCCGCTATCGGAGCATCCGGTCCGACAGCAACGCCGTCCAATGCAGGCCCCGTGACGCCGGCCGGTAGGTGGTCTAGAGGTGTCTGGTCTCATCCTGTCTGGTCTCATCCCGGGGTTCAGACTTTCTTCTCTTGTTCAAGGCGGCGCCTGGCGGCGCCGCTGCGGACTGTGCCTGACGGGCAGCCCGGAGTGCGCGGAGCGTGCGGCCTCCGGCCGGTCCCCGCGCACTCCGGGCTGCCCACGAGGGCCGCGACGACGACGAGGCCATGAACAACAAGATGCCCTCGCCGGGCCGGCAGGTCTCCGGGATGGCGAGGGCTAGGTGATCAGGCTCGGTTGGGTTTGTGGTTGGGTGGCGCCATCCCATCGACCTCCCCGAGGGCTACCAGGCCGACGCACGGGGGCAAGCCTGGCCAAGTCGGCCGGCGGTTCGAGCTAGATGTTGCCCCCGTGCCTCGGCCCGGTCGGGCGATGCCAGGCCGACGGGATGGCACCACCCAGTCTCTTGCGAGCGCCGATCGCGCGTGCCCACAAGGTCCCGGTTGCGGCTGTGGCGCCCGCTCCACTGACGATCACCTTCTCTGTTAACGCTAGGCGCTGCTGTAACGTCCGTCACAGATCGGGCGCTAGGTCATTCATGGCGATTCCACAGGACCAGCTGCCCACCGAGTGGCAGCACGGACAGCAGTTCCCCGACAGCGCGCGTGTTGACGTCCCCTTCCCCATGCCCAGCTACTTCTGGTGGCGTCTGCTCAAGGACTTCGCTCGCGGGTACCCGGCGTTCCAGATCGAGTTGGCCTGGGGTGAGGACAGGGCTCTGCATTTCGCTACGGTGGCAGGCCTCACCTTTGCGGAGGACCCGGACGGCGTTGACGAGAAAGAGGTTCTCGACCGCCGTCGAATTCCGCTCCATCAGATCCGCCCTACTCAGGTCAGCCTGAGCGGGGAACCGGACATCTTCACCTTGGCCAACGGCGAGACTTACACAGACTGGCCCGGGCACCTGGTGCTCAAGCTCCTAGCAGAAGGGGCGCAGCACCCTCAGCCCTAGGTCTGTCAGGTGCTCGGGTCGCCACGTCTTCTCATTTCCTCCGCTCGGTAGGCCGCACCTACTCCCCGGTCTGACCGTCGATCCGCTCACGCAGCAGGTCTGCATGTCCGTTGTGTCTGGCGTACTCGCTGACGAGTTTCTGGACGTTCCACCGAACCGTACGACCATTGCCGCCGCCAACGGAATCTAGCGACGCATGTGCCGAAATCCGCTTGTCGCTGGCAGCTTTCTCACGTTCCCAGGCGGCCAGTGATACGTCCACCATCGCTACGTCCGCGTCTATGTCCCACTCGGGTCCGTCGTCGGTGTAGTCGCCCCACACCCATCGCAACTGTTCCCTCGGACCGAGCGCCCAGACGCCGTACGCGCGCTCCATCTCGGTGAGATGGCGCACCAGCCCGAGCAACGAAAGCGGCGAAGGTGGCGCCGAACGAGTCGCCAGCTGGTCTGGAGTCAGGTCGGCACACTTGGACCTCAGGGCATCACGGTGGAAGGACAGCCAACCGAGCACGATGCCGCGCTCGCTACCATCCGACGGTTCACCAACACGCTGCGGTCCACTCACGTGCATCATTGTGCCGCCGGTGCCCGCAGTATGGCCCGCTGCCGAGCGGTCAACTTCGACGGTGTCTTCGGATCCTGAAATCTCACGGCGGCATCGACAAACCGTGCGGCTCCGGTCGTCAGCCGCTCGTCAGGACCTTCACCGCCAGCCCCAATCGGTGATAGACAACAGACGGCGTTCAGGCACGTCATTGCCGATATTGAGCTATCGGCGCAGGTCAGCGCCGTGGCGCAATTCGTTCCGCTTCAACGTCTAAGAAGCGGCATTGGCGCTGGTCACAATTGGCGAGCCGCTAACTCGCCTCTTGTCCGGCCGGCGGTCAGCCTAATGTCGCGCACCTCGTCGTCGATCCGTTCCGGCGGTGATCCGCCGGACGAGTGCGATCAGGCCGATCACCACGAGCATCAGCACGGCATCGATGGCAGCGGCGATGGCCATGGCGTGCGAGTAGCCGGTCTGTGTAGGAGCGTTGGTGTCAACCGGTGGCGCGGGAGAGGTAGCCGGTCGCGAGTTCGGCGATGTCGCGGGCAGCTTGGGCGATGTCGCCACTGGGGCGCACGATGTGGCTCAGCGCGAGGCGGACGGTGGCCTCGGCGGCCAGTGTGGTGTCCCGTTGGGAGCGATCCGGCCAACGCGTGAGGGTTGCGTTGACCATTCGCGTGGTGGCGTAGTCGATGACCTGGGTGCCTTCGCTGGTCAGCAGCGGTAGGAAGTCTTCGCGGGCGGCCCCGGTGAGCACGGTGGACAGCACCGGGTCGACCTCGGCGGCGCGCAGCGCGGACAACGTCGCCGCTTCCCAGCCGGTGGCCAGATCGTCGGCGCTGGACAGGGCGGCCTCGACGCCGTCGAGGAACCGTTCGGTGATGCGCAGGATGAGCGCTTCGGCCAGCCCGGTCTTGTTGCCGAACTCGTAGTACAGGGTGCGTCGGCTGATGCCGACCTGATCGGCGACGGTCTGCATCCGCAGCGAGGCCCAGCCGCCGCCGGACACCACGGCGGACGCGGCGTCGAGCACCTCGTCGCGCAGCTGGGAACGGACTCGTTCGGTGAAGGTCGCGGTCACTGCCCCAGTCTCGAACATTTCGGGTGCTGCACGCAAGTTCTGCGCATAGATCGGTATTAGCAGTTTTTCTGCACGAAAATCATATCTTGTGCAATACAGGCATGCCGTGGGACATTGTGCGCAGTGAGTTGCTCGACGACGAGATGACGAACTCGGGAGGACGCGGCGATGACCACCACCAACGAGCAGGGCGCGGGCAACTACGGGCCCGGCAGCTTCGAAGGCCAGGGCACCGGGTTGACCCAGCACTCCAGCGGCAACCCCGACCGCCCCTACGACGAGATCAACCTGTCGACCGGGGCGTTCTGGTCCGGGACGATGGACGAGCGTGAGGAGTCCTTCGCGGTGCTGCGCCGGGAGCGGCCGATCACCTGGCAGCCGCCGTTCGAGGACCAGTTGATGCCGGTCGAGGACGACTACGGGTACTGGGCGATCACCACACACCGGCACCTGGCCGAGGTGACCAAGCGCCCGCAGGATTTCCTGTCCGGCCCGGGCATCGTGATGGACAACCTGCCGACCGAGTTCCTGGAGTCCGCGCAGTCGATCATCGCGATGGACCCGCCTCGACACACGAAGCTGCGCCGGCTGATGTCCGCCGCGTTCACCCCGAAGCAGATGCGCCGCATCGAGGACCAGATCAAGGCCAACGCCACGAAGGTGGTCGACCACCTCGTCGAGAAGGCGAAGACGTCACCGGACGGGTGGGTCGACTTCGTCGCCGAGTGCGGCGCGCTGCTGCCGATGCACAACTTCAACGACATGATGGGTGTGCCCGACGGGGTCCGGCAGAAGACCTCGCACGAGATGTCGGTGATGATGTCCTGGGGCGATGATGAGATCACCGGCTCGACCCGGGAGGAGAAGTTCACCGCGATCTTCAACGCGCTGACCTTCATGCACGAGCTGTCCAAGGAGACCGTCGACGAGCGGCGGGCCAACCCCACCGGCGACCTGTTCACCGCACTGGCCCAGGCCGAGGTTGACGGCGAGAAGCTCACCGATCACGAGATCGGGTCCTTCTTCGTGCTGCTGACCGTCGCCGGCAACGACACCACCCGCCAGTCCCTGGCCCACGGGCTACGCGCCCTGACCACCCACCCCGAGCAGCGCGCATGGCTGGCCGAGGATCTCGAGGGGCGGGTGCAGACCTCGGTCGAGGAGCTGGTGCGTTGGGCGACACCGATCATGACCTTCCGCCGCACCGCCGCCCGGGACTGCGAGCTCGACGGCGTACAGATCGCCGAGGGCGACAAGCTGGTGATGTTCTACTCGTCGGCCAACCGGGACGAGACGGCGATCGAGCGGCTTGCGCGCGATCTCGCAATCAGCGAGTCTACCGACCGCCGTTGCTGGTCCGCGCGACATAGATGGTGCTCGCGGTCACTGTGGGCGCGGTCAGGGCACCTTTGGCTTTAAATACCCACTTCGGCTGCCGCGTTTGCATGTCCAGCGCATTAAGATTCCCGCTTAGTCCAGTAAAATAAATCATTCCGTCCGCAACCGCCGGGGAAGCACCTACCATCCAGCGTTCGTCCTTGCCGCTATACCTCCACTTTTCGCGCCCCGACTTGGCATCCAGCGCATAGAGTATTCCTTCAGTGGACTCCAGATACAACGTATCACCCGCGACCGAAGGCGCAGACAAGGGTGCCTTCGACTCGAACCTCCAAACGGCCACTCCGTTGCTTTGATCTATGGCAAACAAATTATATTGGTGTACGCCGCGGGTCAGCCGAAAAAACAGCAGTCCATTAGCTATGACAGGATCAGAGAAACCCACTTCGGCGTAGTCAGGAGACGTCTGATCAACTTCCTTCGTCACTGCTGCCTCATAATTCATTACAAAATATTTGGGTGACTTCCACAGCACCTTGTTTGTCAGCTGCGCGCTTTTCCCAGGGTAAGAATTTGTTCGCTGCAGATTTATCCCCTCCATCGCGCCATCGCTGCTCGACGTAATCTTAAGAGAAGCCGAATTCACTGAAGGATCCTGGGCTAAAACACCGCCCGCATGAAGCATTAGAGTCAGAACTAAAGCCCAGAAAGGCAACAGTTTGATCACCGATTTCAACATATAGAGCA
>Ga0137412_10005357_pt1 | contig 10246 bp, 11 predicted proteins | sample CZODoug2_1_16fun_FD_122160 | JGI IMG/M metagenome (GOLD analysis project Ga0137412, IMG submission 122160) | Vadose zone soil fungal communities from Angelo Coast Range Reserve, California, USA - CZODoug2_1_16fungal (Hybrid Assembly) | ecosystem: Environmental > Terrestrial > Soil > Vadose zone... | reverse complement strand
TTTCAATTGCGACTGACGCTCGTCCGCGATTTGAGTCGCTGTGCCTGCTGGCGCTTTTTTGATCAAGGTGGACGCCTCATAAAGAGTCTGGACATTTTAAAATGCAAGCCGAGCAGTATACGATTGTGGCCATTCCGTAGCTACAAATGCTTCAGGCTTAAGAAGGCGCTCGAAAGCGGCCTTTGGACTTGAGAAGGCTGCTTAATTCGGCCTTTTCATCGTAATTCAAGCCCAACTCCTCCGCTTTCTTCAATAATTCGTCCATTCGGCGGCCCGGACCGTACTCTTCAAGCAGTTTCTCGACTGCCATTTTCAATTCCTTGGCCGCTGAGGCCGTATCCGCCACCAGGGGGTCCTGCGTGGCCAATTCGGTCAGCCGCGGGTATTCCGGGCGATCTCGCCACCGCTCGAGCAACATCGCCGTGCTGGGTGAGGCTGCCGTTGCGGCCTGCTCCAAGAGCTCCTTGAGCACCGAAACACCGATTTTGTCGACGCTGCCCAGCAGTTCAGGGTCTTCGATGACGCCTGCCGCCGCCGGGTGGTGCAGCACCAGCGTAATGGCCTGGGTCAGCAAATTGCCGCGCCCGACACTCATTCGACCGCGCTGTTGAACCCGTAGTTCCGAGGTGTTTGCGGCGGTTCGCTTCGGCTCGCCGGCGGCGAAGAATTCCTTCAGTTTATTCGCCGGCATGCTGACCCGGGATGCAAGCCGGTCCGCCAGCATTTCCCGGTATATGCCCTCCGGCATGCGGGCAAACAGGGGCCCCGCCAGGGCCTTTAACTTTGCGCGTCCATCGATGTGATCCAAGTCCACATCGGCAATCAGCTGCTGCACCAGGTATTCCGAGAGCGGCAGCGCCTCCTTCATGCGGTTCTCGAACGCTTGCGGACCTTCTGCTGCGACCAGTGTGTCCGGATCATGGCCTTCGGGCAGAAACATGAATTTGAGTTCGCGCCCGTCGCGCGCGAGGGGTAGCGCGTTTTCCAGCGCCCGCCACGCCGCCTGACGTCCCGCGCGATCGCCATCGAAGCAAAACACCACTTCGCTCGTCATGCGGAAGATCTTATTCAAGTGTTCCTGGGTGGTTGCCGTGCCCAACGTGGCCACTGCATAGGTGATTCCCGCCTGATGCAGGCGCACGACGTCCATGTAGCCCTCAACAACGAGTAAACGCTTGAAGTCGCCGCGCGCCTGCCGGGCCTCGTGGAGCCCGTACAGCTCGCGGCCCTTGTGAAACAGCGGCGTTTCAGGCGAGTTCATGTACTTCGGCTCGCCTTGATCGATGACGCGTCCGCCGAATCCGATGACGCGTCCGCGTGAATCGCGAATCGGAAACATCAATCGATCGCGGAAGCGGTCGTAAAAACCGCTGGTGCGCTCGCCGCTGCGCTCGAGAATCAGGCCTACTTGCAGCAACCGGCGCCGATCTTCTTCTTCGCCGCCAAAGCGCTTCAACAGCGCCTCCCAGGCGTCGGGCGCGTAACCCAAGCTGAATTTGGCGCTGATTGTTGGGTCAATGCCGCGCTTCTGAACGTACGCTTGCGCGCGCGCATTGTCGCTAAGATTCTGCTCGAAGAAGCGGGACGCACGCAGCATGAGGTCATGCAAATCGGCGCTGCCCGGATCGCGCGGCGCCTGCGCTTCGCGCGGCAATTCGAGCCCGGCGCGCTGCGCGAGATCGGCCACGGCGTCGAGGAATTCCATCTTCTCGTATTGCATGAGAAAGCCGATCACGGTGCCGTGCGCGCCGCAGCCAAAGCAGTGATAAAACTGCTTTTCCGCGCTGACCGAAAATGACGGGGATTTCTCGTTATGAAACGGACAGCAGGCTTTGTACTCGCGGCCGGCTTTTTTGAGCGGCACCCGCGCGCTGATGATGTCCACGATATCCGAACGCGAGACGAGTTCGTCGAGAAACGAATCTGGAATACGGCCGGTCATGGACCGCCTTTGGGTTATCCGCTTAAGCGGGCTTTGATTTTTGCGCCGACCGACGCCATATCCGCGCGGCCTTGGGCCTTGGACTTGATGAGACCCATGACCTTGCCCATGTCCTTGATGCTCGCGGCGCCGGTCGCGGCCACGGCTTCATTGATCAGAGCGTCGATTTCGGCGCCGCTCAGCTGCGAAGGCATGTAGCTCTGCAGCAGGGTGATTTCCGCACTTTCCTTGTCGACCAAGTCTTGACGATTGCCGGCTTGGAACTGCACCACCGATTCCTTGCGCTGTTTGATCATCTTCTCGAGAACGCTCAACACCTGCGCGTCATCGAGCGTGATGCGTTCGTCGACCTCACGCTGTTTGATGGCAGCGGTGATCATGCGAATGACGCCCAACCGCTCCTTCTCGCCGGAGCGCATCGCTGCCTTCATATCGTCGGTAATGCGCTCTTTGAGGGTACTCAAACGGCGACCAAACCCTTAATAAGAGGGGCGGGGCGGGGCAGCCGGCGGGGGACTCGCAGGCTGCTGTCCCGTGCCGCGCATGTTCTCGCGCGAGAGGCGCTTCAAGTGCCGTTTTACCGCAGCGGCTTTTTTTCGCTTACGTTCTTGGGTCGGCTTCTCGTAGAATTCACGGCGCCGCAGCTCGGTGAGGACGCCCGCCTTTTCACAGGCACGCTTGAAGCGACGCAGGGCGGCGTCAAAATATTCATTCTCACGAACACGAACGCTGGGCATTCAGACCTCAAAAATTGGTGGCACGGCCGCCGGCATTCGGCGACAGGGGGGCGCATTCTAAAGTGCGCCCCTGTAAAAGGCAAAAATATGCGCGTTTTAGGCATTGAGAGTTCGTGTGATGAGACCGCGGTGGCCGTCTATGACGAGATCGACGGTCTTCTGTCACATCGGCTCTACAGCCAGGTGGCCATGCACCAAGCCTACGGCGGCGTGGTGCCCGAACTCGCCTCCCGGGACCACGTTCGGCGGCTTTTGCCCTTGGTCAGGCAGGCGCTGGCGGATGCCCACTCGGATAAGGACTCCATTGACGGGGTCGCCTACACGGCCGGACCCGGACTGATCGGGGCCTTGCTGGTCGGGGCGAGCTTTGCGACGGCTCTGGGCGTGGCCTGGCGCAAGCCGGCGTTGGGCATACACCATCTGGAAGGACATCTCTTAGCGCCCCTGCTGGAGCCCAAGCCGCCCGCCTTCCCCTTCCTCGCCCTGTTGGTTTCCGGCGGCCACACCCAACTCGTGGATGTCGCGGCCTTGGGGTCGTATCGGATCGTGGGAGAGACTTTGGATGATGCGGCGGGGGAGGCCTTCGACAAAACCGCCAAACTGCTCGGGCTTCCCTATCCCGGCGGCGCCGCGTTGGCCACGCTCGCCGAATCCGGCCGCAGCGGCCAATTCGTCTTCCCTAAGCCCATGCTCGACCGGCCGGGGTTGGATTTCAGTTTCAGTGGCCTGAAAACCGCTGCCCTAGTAGCCTTGCGCGGCCGCGATTTGCTTCCGACCGTCCGCGCCGATATCGCGCGCGGGTTTCAGGAAGCCGTGGTCGAGACACTGGCCGAAAAATGCCGGCGTGCGCTGCTTCAGACCGGCCATAGGCGCCTGGTCATCGCCGGCGGTGTGGGCGCGAATCGCCGCCTGCGCGAACGGCTGGCGGCGGTGGGCACAGATTTAGGCGCCGAGGTGTACTTTCCGCGCACCGAATTTTGCACGGACAATGGGGCAATGATTGCACTGGCAGGATGCCTGCGACTCAAGGCAGGCATGCGTAGCGGACTGGGAATGAGCGCTCGTGCCAATTGGGAACTCGGCAGCATAGGGGTCTAAATCGATTGGACAAAATTTTCATTCATGCGCTCAAAACCGAGACCATCGTCGGCATATTCGACTGGGAAAGACAGGTCAAACAAACCGTCGTCATCGATATCGAATTCAGCGCCGATATCCGCAAGGCAGCCCTGTCCGATTCCATCGGCGACACGTTGAATTACAAGGGCGTAGCCAAGCGCGTACTGGCCTTTGTGGAGGTATCCAGTTTCCATCTGGTGGAAACCCTCGCCGAGCACATCGCCATGCTCATTCTTCAGGAGTTCGGTGTTGCGTGGGTCAGCATCACCTTGAGTAAACCGGGCGCAATCCGCAGCTCACGCGACGTCGGCGTGATGTTGGAACGCAAGGCTGCGGATTTGGAAACGTGGCGCGCCGCGAAGGCCGCTCCGGCGGCATGACGCCCGATATGACGCGCGATGCTAAATGCTGCGACCGCCGTCCACGGCGATGATTTGACCCGTGATGTATGGCGCATCCTTCGCCAAGAACAGTGCGGTGCGCGCGATATCCTGCGGCGTGCCGTGGCGTTTCAGCGCGGTTTTGTCGATGATTTCGCGTTTCAGCGCCTCCTCCATGTCACCTTCCGGCCACAGCACAGGGCCCGGCGCGATGCCATTGACGCGAATCTCGGGCCCCAGCTCTCGTGCCAACGAGCGGGTCAGCATCGCGAGTCCCGCCTTGGCCGCGCTGTAAACCGGATGCGCCTTCAAGGGCCGCAATCCATGGATGTCGATCATATTGATGATGAGTCCGCGCTGCGCGCGCAAGCAGGGCGCGGCGGCCTGCGACAAAAACAGCGGGACCTTCAGATTGCTCCCCATCAGATCATCCCACTGCGGCACCGTGATCTGACCAATCGGCGTCGGGTAGAAGCTCGAGGCATTGTTGATCAAAACATCCAAACGCCCGAATTCGAGCAGGGTTGCGGCGATGAGTTTGTCGGGCGCGTCCGCATTCAAAAGATGCGCGGCAAAGATGGCGGCCGAGTGGGCGCGCATGCTGTTGAACTCTTCTGCCAAAGCAATGGCCGCAGCGGCCGAGGATCGATAGTGAATCAATACATTCGCGCCCGCCGCATGCAGCGTGCGCGCTATCTCGGCGCCGACACGGCGTGCGCCGCCGGTGATCAACACGACCCGATCGCGCAGCGCAAAATTGTCAGGGACGAGGGTCATGCGCCGCAACGATACCTCAAGATTTGCGGCGGCGCGCAATGATGTTGGATGAGGCTCAAGCCGCACACAGCGCCCTGGCGCGCGAGCATCTGAAGGATCAAATCGGGGCAGCCGGCGGCTGGCTCGGTTTCGAGCAGTTCATGGAATTGGCTCTGTACGCCCCGGGTTTGGGCTACTACAGCGGCGGCGCGCAGAAACTCGGGGCGGGCGGCGACTTCACCACCGCGCCGGAGATCTCCAGCCTGTTCGGCCGCTGCGTGGCACTGCAATGCGCCGAGGCGTTGCGGGCGTTGCACGCTGGGGCGTTGCGGTCGCCGCACGCCGGATCAATCCTCGAAATAGGCGCCGGCAGCGGACGGCTGGCCGCGGATATTTTGATGCGCCTGGAGGAGTTGGGGCAACTGCCCGAGAACTACTGGATTCTGGAGGTGAGCGGCGACCTTCGTGAGCGTCAGCGCGCGCTGCTTCGCACGCTTCTTGCCGAGCGGCTGCCGCATGTGCTTCAGCGCGTCGGCTGGCTCGATCGGCCTCCTGAGGAGCCCTTTGACGGCATCGTTCTCGCCAACGAGGTGCTGGATGCGCTGCCGGTGGCGCGCTTTCGCTGGCGCGCGAGCGGCGTCGATGAACTGGGCGTCGGGATTGATGACGGGAATTTCGCCTGGGTTGCGCGTCCGGCGAATCCGGCGATGGCGCAAGCGTGTCGCCGGTTGTATGGAGCGAGCGGCGGCTGGGATGAGGGATACGTTTCGGAGTATTGCCCGCGTACCCTGGCGTGGACTCGCGCCGTCACGCAGTCGCTGCGCGCCGGCGCCGTGCTGTGGTTCGACTATGGTTTGCCGCGTGCCGAGTATTATCTGCCGGAGCGCCATGACGGCACGCTCGTGTGCCACTACCGGCATCGGGCGAGCAGCGATCCCTTCGTCCATGTCGGTTTGCAGGACATCACCGCGTGGGTGGATTTCACGCTGCTCGCGGAGGCGTCGCGCGAAGCCGGATTCGAATTGGCCGGCTTTACCACGCAGGCGCATTTTCTGGCCGGTGTCGGCATCGATCGAGAAATGCGGCTTGCGGCGGGCGACGATGAGAATCGCTTTGCGCGTCTTGCCCATCAAGCACGGCAACTGATGTTGCCCGGCGAAATGGGCGAACGTTTCAAGGCCATGGTATGGCTGCGGGGCCTGGATTTGCCGCTGTCGGGCTTCGAACTCTTGGACTTGCGGCACAAGCTATAGGACACGACATGCGGAATAGGACACGACACGCGGAATAGGACAAGACATGCAGAAAATCGCAGTATTGGATGACTATCAAGCCGTGGCGCTGAAGATGGCCGATTGGTCCGGCCTCGCCCATCGCGCGCAGGTTGATGTGTTCAACGACCATCTCGCGGATCCCGACGCCGTGGTCAAACGCCTGCACCCGTACGACATCGTCTGCGTCATGCGGGAACGCACGCCGCTCAACCGAGGCATCATCGAACGATTGCCGAATTTGAAATTGATCGCCTCGACCGGTCCGCGCAATGCCTCCATCGACCTGGAAGCGGCCGCGGCGCAGGGCATCAAGGTGGTCCACACCGGATACTTCGGCAGCCCCACGGTTGAACTCACCTGGGCGCTCATCTTGGGCAGCGCGCGCCACCTCACCGAGGAGGCTGCGGCCGTCCGCCAAGGCGAATGGCAGCACACCATCGGCGATGACCTGTCGGGCCAAACGCTGGGAATCCTAGGGCTCGGCAACCTCGGATCAAAAATCGCCCAGGTGGCCTTGGCGTTTGGCATGAATGTGATCGCGTGGAGTCAAAACCTCACCGCGGACAAGGCACGTGCGGCCGGCGCCGCGTTGGTCTCGAAAGATGACCTGCTGCGGCAAGCGGACTTCGTCTCGATACACTTGGTCTTAAGCGAGCGCACGCGCGGGCTCATCGGCGCTCGCGAGCTATCCCTGATGAAGCCAAGCGCGCGCTTGATCAATACCTCGCGTGGACCCATCGTGGTGGAAGCGGACCTCATTCAGGCACTCAATTCAGGGAAAATCGCCGGTGCCGCCATCGATGTCTACGATACCGAACCACTCCCGCCGGATCATCCGTACCGAAGGCTCGCGAACCTGCTGGCGACGCCTCACGTCGGCTACGTGTCGCGCAGGCTGTACGAGCGCTTTTACCGCGACACGGTGTCAAACATTGTCGGCTGGCTGGATGCGCACGGCTAGCGCGGCGATGGCCTCGAGGCGCCGCGCGTGCAGGCGCTCCGCAATCTGCGGGCCGGCATGCTCCGCAATGTCCTGCGGCGTGGGCTTGATCGCGGCGGCCGCGTCGCGCGCGGCCTGTAGATATTCCCGCTGCGGATAAGGAATGCTTTCCAGCCCTAAGCGGCCGCGCGAGTCCGCCTCGCAGGCCAGCAGCGCCTGCGCGAAGCGCTCGGGACGGCGCAATGCGTCCGTCTTCTCCAAAATACCCAGGATGGTCTTGGGCCTTAAGTCAAAGGCACGGTGCACATTGCCGTGATAGCGCGCCACGATCACGCTCAAGTCGCGATACTCATTCGGCAGGCGCAGCCGCTCGCTCAATGCCTCGATCAGCGCCACGCTGTGCTCTTCGTGCCCCTTATGGCCGGGCCATTCGGCCTGCGGCGTCGCCGCCTTGCCCAGATCGTGCACCAACGCTGCGAAGCGGACTCTTACATCCGTACTCAAGCGCACCGCCTGGTCGAGCACCATCAAGGTGTGAACGCCGGTGTCGATTTCGGGATGCCATTTTTCGGGTTGCGGCACGCCGAATAGCGCGTCGATTTCCGGATAAATGACCTTCAATGCACCGCACTCGCGCAAAACCTTGAAAAACACACTGGCGCCCGGCTCCTGCAGCGCCTTCTCGGTTTCCTGCCACACCCGTTCTGCGACCAGGGCATCCACCTCGCCGCGTTCGACCATCGCCCGCATCAGCGCCATGGTTTCGGGAGCCACGTGAAAACCTAAGGACACAAAACGCGCGGCGAACCGCGCCACCCGCAGAATGCGCACCGGATCCTCGATGAAGGCGGGCGAGACATGCCGCAGGACGCGAGCTTGCAAGTCGCGCCGGCCGTTGTATGGATCGAGCAGCGAACCGTCTTCGGCCTTGGCGATTGCATTGATGGTCAGATCGCGGCGCGCGAGATCTTCCTCGAGCGAAACCTGCGGCCCAAATTCAACCGCGAACCCCCGATAGCCGGGCGATACTTTCCGCTCCAGACGCGCCAGTGCATATTCTTCATGCGAGTCCGGATGCAGGAACACGGGAAAGTCGCGGCCCACCTCGCGATACTTCAAACCCAATAGTTCGTCACGGGTACTTCCTACGACGACCCAATCGCGTTCCTTCACGGGCAGACCAAGCAGAGCGTCTCGAACGGCGCCGCCAACCAGATACACTTGCATGCGTGAATATTAACAGCATGGCCGCCACAATCCGCGCGAGTGTAGCCATCGCGCTGATCGCTGCCTTGAGCGGTGGCTGCTATCTATTGCAAAGCGCCCAAGGCCAGCTGGCGCTCATGTCCAAGCGGGAGCCAATTCCCCGCGTCATCGACAACCCCTCGACGTCCGCCGCGCTGCGCGCGCAGCTCAAGTCGGTCACCGCCATCCGCAACTTCGCCAGCCGCGAGCTGGGATTGCCGGACAATGGCAGCTATCGAAAATATGCGGATATCGGACGGCCCTATGTCGTGTGGAATGTGGTCGCCGCGCCGGAATTTTCCGTCGATCCGAAGCAGTGGTGTTTTCCGATCGTCGGATGTGTGGCTTACCGGGGCTATTTCGTCGAGAAGCAGGCGCGCCGTTTCGCCGCCGGATTGCATGCCAAGGGATTCGACGTGGTGGTGGGAGGCGTCGCGGCCTATTCGACCCTCGGCCACTTCGATGACCCCGTCTTGAGCTCCATGGTGAATTGGAACGACGTGGAGCTGGCCTCGATCATTTTCCACGAGCTGACGCATCAGATGCTGTACGTGCCGAACGATGCCTCTTTCAATGAGGCGCTCGCGACAACCGTGGAAGAAGAAGGGGTGCGACGCTGGCTGCAACTACAGGGACGTGAAAAGGACCTGGCGGAGCACCTCCTGCTGCATGGGCGCTACCTCGAGGCGATCGCGTTGATGAACGAGACGCGCAACCATCTTCGCGCGCTGTATGCCTCGGGCCTGCCGCCGCCTCTGATGCGTGAACGCAAACGCCAGACATTCGAAGCACTGCGCGAAGCCTACGCCGCTCTTAAAGCACCGTGGGGAGGTCATGCGCCGTTCGACGCTTGGTTCGCGGCGGACGTCAACAACGCCCATCTGGCCTCCATTGCCACCTACTTCACCTGCGTTCCGGGTTTCGAGCGGGAGCTGAAGGCAGTAGGCGGCAACCTGCCTGCCTTCTATCTCCGCGTGCGTGAGCTGGCAAAACTCGACCGGCAGCAGCGCGACCTTTTGGTCTGCGGAACGCCGCGAGCACCTTAAGCCGTCACCAATGAGAACTGAATCGCCGCCACGATGGCGGATACAATGGTGACCGCAAGAAGACCCTGCACCAGTCTTGCGACATAGAATAAATCGTTCATGATGTGTGCTCCGTTAAAGAATTGAATCCACGGTGCATACATTGGCCTTGGCGCCGGATCCGAACAAATTCAATCCCTGATCAACTGTTAAGGAAAGCTTAAAGTGCCCTCCGCGTACGACCGATTGCCTTTGGGATCTCTGCGCGTATTCGAGGCGGTTGCCGCGCACTTGAGCTTTTCGGAAGCCGCCGATGCGCTCAATGTCACGCCGGCGGCCGTCAGCCAGCAGATAAAGACGTTGGAGACTTATATCCAGGTGCCGCTGTTCCGGCGTAGCGGACGGCGCGTGGAGATCACCGAAGAAGGACTGGAATTGCTGCCCGCGGTCAGATCAGGACTGGAGAAACTCGAATCTGCGCTGCAACAGATGAAACATCACCGCCGCGCGGGGCCTCTGCAAATCAGCCTGTTGTCCTCGTTCCTGCAAATTTGGCTGCTGCCGCGCATCCGTTCATTTCGCCGCAAATATCCCGACATCGAATTGCGATTTCATACATCGCGCGCCTTGGTGGATTTCTCGCGCTCGGAAAATCACATCGCAATTCGCTTCGGCCGCGGCGACTATCCCAACATGCACAGCGAAAAATTGCTGGACGATTGGCTGGTGCCGGTTGCGAGTCCTGATCTCATCAAGCAGCACGGCATGATCGAGCGCGGCGCCTCCTTGAGCAAATACCCGCTGCTCGAGAGCGGCGATGAGCCCTGG
>Ga0137412_10005356_pt1 | contig 10249 bp, 10 predicted proteins | sample CZODoug2_1_16fun_FD_122160 | JGI IMG/M metagenome (GOLD analysis project Ga0137412, IMG submission 122160) | Vadose zone soil fungal communities from Angelo Coast Range Reserve, California, USA - CZODoug2_1_16fungal (Hybrid Assembly) | ecosystem: Environmental > Terrestrial > Soil > Vadose zone... | reverse complement strand
GCGCCGCGCTCGATGTCGCCGGCCAGGGCCGGGTAGGAACAGGCAGGATCATCTTCTGGTCGCTTGCCGCAGTGTGCTCGATCGTAGGCCTTGCGGTGTTCGGCATTCCGTATGCGGCCGACCGGCTCGCGCCCTTTGTTCCGTTCGCCATCGAAAAGCGCATCGGCGATGCCGCCGACGGCCAGATCCGTCCGAGTGACGGTGACCAGTGACCCGTCCCCGCTAAGACTGCCGCGCAGCCGGTTTTCGACCCAGCCCCACAACAACCAGCCACGCCCTACTTCACGTAAATGACCGTATTGAAGCCATTCGTAGTCAACCCGCCGCTGATGATGCTGTTCGCGCCGCGTCCTAAGCTTGCCACGTGAGGTACCCGATGAAACTCTCCATGCTGACCGTCGCCGACCACTATCCCGATCAGCCGCGTGGTGTGGGCCAGCTCTATAACGAGATCATCGATCAAGCCGTGCTCGGCGAGTTGCGAGACAATGCTCCCGCTACCCATGATGACCATATCCTTACCGGGTTCTCGCTTCATCTTGCGAACTTCCGTTGCCAGGTCACCTTTGACCAGTTTCGTGTTGTTCCATTCTGCCTTGTCCAGCGTCCGCGAAAACACGACCTTGGGGAACCGGTTCATGGCTTCGGCTACGCCAGGATTATTCTTCGCCGCCAATGGCGTCGGCCAGTAGCTGGCCATCAAGTCGTAGGTCTTCCGGCCGAACGCTAACGCGGCGTCGCCACTGGCGTTGCCGCTGACGAAGGCGCTCCATTCCGGGTCATACCGGTGAGCCCAAGACATGTCGCCGGTTGCACTCGTAAAGTAGCCGTCCAAAGACACACTATTAAACATGATTAAGCGAGGCATGATTCCTATTCTCCTTTTTACGTGGATTGTTTACGTGAATGAGAAAGCGTTTGTCGACTATAGGTGCCGCCGCCCTTTGTAGATTTTCTATAGGTGCGGCTCACTCCCCAATGTATTCAGCGAGGTCTCGAGTCAGCATGGTCCCCTCTTGCACGGGACGAACTTCCACAACGCCGTGAAGCGCGGTTGGCGAGCGGGCTGCCCAGGCGATGGCGGCATCAAGATCGGCGACTTCGATGATGTGAAAGCCGCCCAATTGCTCTTTCGATTCGGCGTAAGGACCATCGAGGACCTGGGTTTTGCCATCGGTTACCCGGACGGTGGTGGCCGCGGAGGTCTGGTGCAGGCCTTTGCTGTCTTTTAGGACGCCGGCCTTGACCATTGCCTCCATATAAGCCTTATAGGCGCCCAACCAGTGCAGCTTTTCGTCCTTGGTTAGCTGGTGCCAGCCCGATTCGCGGACGTAATCCATTAAGATGTATTTCATTGAACCTCCGAAACCGATTGTAGGCGGTCACCACGACCGCTACTACCATGACGCGCGTACCTCGCCAATTTGGACAACCATCGCCTGGTGTTTACATTTCCAAGGAAGAACGCCTGTCCTTCAGGCTAGTTGACGGTCGGCGGATGATTCAGTAGCCTCAACCGCGGCTCAACGACGACCGGACACGACTAGGAGAGCGAGAAAGAAGGGCTCCATGCAGGAGAAAGCTGACGTCGCCATATCCAGGCGACAGTTCGCGCGCCGCGCTGCTATTGCTTCGGCAGTGGCCTCTATCGCTCCAGCGAGCGCGATGACCTCGGAACTCGGATCGCGCGCCACGCCAACTGCGCAGCCTGCAGGCCAGGCTCCGGCGACTGCTGCCCTGCCGCAACTGCCGCCCAATGCGCCGAAGCTTTCGCAGGAAAGTCAGGCTGAGGCGGATGCGCGGTTTCAGTCGATCATGGCGGAGTATGGCGGGCGTTTCTCGGACGAACAGAAGGCGGACTTGCGGCGGCTGTGTACCTTCGGGCAAGCGCCCTTGGAGCGGCTGAGGGCTTATAAGGTTGAGAATGGCGACGGGCCTGGGTTGTATCTGAAGCCCTTGTTCGAGCGAGAGAAGAAGGGGAAGGTTGTGGGGTTGGGTGGATCGGCTGCGGGAAAACCATCGGGGACTGGGACGAAGCCATGATGAGGGACGGTTCGAGGCGGACCGGTTGGGAATCTGGTTGGCCGCGACGGTCGCGCCCTTCCTTCGTCAGGATAAACTAAAGCGCGCCCCTACACTTTGGTCGCAACTTAGGGATAGGGAAAAGACTGGATGCCCGGGGAAGAAATTTTCTATTTGTCGGTTACCGAATTGGCCAAGCGGATTGAGGCGAAGACGCTTTCGCCTGTGGACCTCACGCAGGTATATCTCAAACGAAGTGAAAAATATGGGCCGCGACTGAACGCTTATGCGCGGCTGACTCCGGACTTGGCTTTGGCGCAAGCGCAGGCGGCGGAGAAAGATATACGGCGCGGGCATTACCGCGGTCCGCTGCACGGGATTCCTTACGCCGCGAAGGATTTGCTAGCGGTCAAGGGCGTGCCTACCACTTGGGGGGCGAAACCTTACGCCAGCCAGGTTTTTGACTACGACGCGACGGTGATCGAGCACTTGAATCGGGCTGGGGCGGTGATGATCGGTAAGGCCTCGATGGTGGAGTTGGCTGGCGGGATGAATTACCGATTTGCGTCAGCGTCGCTGCAAGGGGCGGCGAAAAATCCCTGGGATACTTCTTGTTGGACCTGTGGGTCGTCTTCAGGATCGGGCGCGATCGTGGCGGCGGGGCTTGCGGCATTTGCGATCGGTACGGAGACTTGGGGATCGATCATTTGTCCTTCGGCGTTTTGTGGCGTCAGCGGGTTACGGCCGACCTACGGGCGCGTGAGCCGCTATGGAGCGATGGCGCTCGCGCCCTCGATGGACAAGATCGGGCCGATGGCGCGCTCCGCTGAGGACTGCGCACGGATTTTCGCGGTGCTCGCGGGACACGATCCCAAGGACCACGCGACGCTGCCCGTCGACAAAGCGGCGTTCACGTACTCCCCATCAATGGAATTGAAAAGCAGGTCGCTGACGGTGGGCTGGCTGACCAACGCATGGAAAATGCTGGACCCGAGTGTGGCGAAAATTGCCGACGCCACCGAAAAAACTTTGCGCAAGACGTTTCCCGTCGTGCACCACGTGGCGCTGCCGCAAGGGCCATGGGATGACACCGGCAACGTCACGATGGGTATCGAAGGCGCGGCATCGTTTCGCTCGCTGATTCGCAGCGGGCAAGTCACTGAACTCGCTGACCCGCTCGGCCAAATCAACGGCTACGTGAACGAGCAAATCTCCGGCGCGGATTATCTGCAAGCCCAACATGTCCGCGAAATTCTGCAGAAGAAAATGGCGGACTTGTTTGATTCGTTCGATGTACTGGCGACGGTTTCTCAGCCGTTGCCTGCGACGCCACTCGATTTCAATCTTGAAACGGGGCTCTCGTTTCCCGATCCGCTAGGCGCGATCGGAAATCTTTGCGGATTGCCTGCGCTGTCGGTACCCTGTGGCTTCACGGAGAGGCGTCTGCCGATGGGCGTGCAGTTCGTGGGTCGCGCCGGGGATGATTTTGGGGTGATTCAAGCTGCTCGCACGTATCAATCGCACACAGACTGGCACCATCGGCACCCGAAGCTGGCGTGAGAGTCATCAGGTTTCCGGGTTCGAAGCTTCGAGGGGCACGGGGATTGCGTGAGAACCGAGAGCCAAGAGGCCTCAGCGGCTGAAGCCGGTCTCGCTGGCTGGCTTGGTCGGCATGGCTGAAGCCATGCCCTGACGTCGGAACACAGACTGAAGGCGGGATTCGGATTCGGAAGAACCGTGTTGCCGATCTTGCAGAAGTCAGGATTTTAAGGAGAAGCCGCGGGCGGGCTGCGGAAGAACGCGGGCGGGTTCAGGATTTTCGAGCGACGCCGATGACTTCGCGCACGGCGCGCAACAGCGCACCACGATTGAAGGGCTTGGTCAGGATGCGGACTGACGAACCGGACTGGGCGGCTTCTGTCGCCGCATGTTCGCTGTAGCCGGACATGAAAATTACGCCCAAGCCTGCGTGCTGCTGCTGTAACAGCGCCGCTAACTGCTGTCCGGTCATCCCTGGCATCACCAGGTCGGTGACTAGAAGATCGATTTCGGTTGAGTGTTCTGCCGCGAGCTTGAGCGCTTCCTGGCCATTAGGCGCTTCGATGACGGTGTAACCCGCGGCTTCCAGAAATTCGCGAGCAAGTTCGCGCACATCCGCTTCGTCCTCGGCAAGGAGCACGGTTTCGGTGCCGCGCGGCGCCTCCGTGACAATCTTTGAGGCTGCTCCGCTTTCTACGGGCTGATCGACGCGAGGCAAATAAATTTTGAAGGAGGTTCCCTTTCCGATTTCGCTGTACACCCAGATGAAACCGCCGCTCTGTTTCACCACGCCGTAGACGGTGGAAAGTCCGAGCCCGGTTCCCTTGCCTTGCTCTTTGGTGGTGAAAAAGGGTTCGAAAATGCGCGCCTGCGTTTCCGCGTCCATGCCGGTGCCGGTGTCGCTGACGGCGAGGAGCACGTAATTGCCGGGCTGCACCACGGGACGCGTGGTGCTGTAGGCGTGATCGAGTTCGGTGTTGGAGGTTTCGATCAGCAGGCGGCCGCCGTCGGGCATGGCGTCGCGAGCGTTGACGGCCAAGTTCATGATCACTTGTTCCATCTGGCTGGCATCGGCGCGGATGGCGCCGAGGTCGGAAGCAGTGCGGATGACGAGCTCGACATCTTCGCCGATGAGGCGGGGAATGAGCTTGCCCAACTCTTCGACGATGTTGTTGAGGCTCATCACGCGGGGCTGCAGGACTTGCATGCGGCTGAAGGCGAGGAGCTGGCGAGTGAGAGAGGCGGCGCGATCGGCGGCGCGGTCGATCAATTCTATTTTTCTGACGGAATGGTCGCCCTGGGGAAGTGCGGTCAACAGCAGCTCGGTGTGGCCCTTGATGACCATTAAGAGATTGTTGAAGTCGTGAGCGACGCCGCCAGCGAGGCGGCCGACGGCTTCCATTTTTTGGGCTTGGCGAAGCTGCTCTTCGAGTTGCTGGCGCTCGCCGACGTCCTGAGCGACAACCAGGTGAACCGCGCGGCCTGCGTATTCCAACTGGTGAGCGATGATTTCGGCGTCGATCACTTTTCCGTCTTTGCGAACGTGCTTCCAGTGTCCCCGGTACTGTTGGTCAGTTTGGGGTTGGCGAATGTATTCGAGAAAAGCGACCTGTTCACTGGCCAGGCGAATGTCCATGACGGTCATGCCCTCGAACTCTTCGCTGGAATAACCGTATGCGCGCACGGCCGCGTCGTTCACCTGGAGGAAGCGCAGTGTCTCGTTGTCGAAGACCCAGGTGGGAATCGGATTGTGGGAAAACAGAAGACGGAACATAGAAGCGCTCTTGCGCAATGCGTCTTCGGCGCTGCGGCGCTCGATGGCCAGAGCGATGTGTCCGCCGACGGAATCGAGAAATTCGAGATCGCGAATGTCGTAGGCTTTTTCGTTCTGATAATGCTGGACGACGAGAACTCCGATGGTCGCGGTGGGAGTCCTGAGCGGGACGCCGAGCCATGCCGGCGAGGGCGAGCCGACGAGTTCGACTTCGTCGCGTGCAGCGAGGCGATCGAATTCCGACTGGGGAATCAGCATGGCGCGCCCGGTGCGAAAGACGAAAGCCGTGCAGGTGCGCCTCACTTTTTGCGGCGGCGGCGGCGGATCGAATTCGTCGGCGAAAAACGGGAATTGGAAGGTGTCGGTGTCGGGGTCGTGCAGGGCAACGAAGCAATTTTCCGCGTAGAGAACTTTTTTCAACGACTGATGGATGCTGAGGAGCAACTGGTCCAGATTGGCGGTTTGATTCAGGGCGTGAACGATGTCGGAAATGACCTGGCGCTCTTCCTGCATTCTCTGGAGGTCGGTGATGTCGAGTAAAGTAACGACGATGGCTTCGACGCCGGGGTAGCGCAGATGATTTTGGGCGGAAACTTCGAACCAACGCCACAAGCCGTCTTTACGTTGGAGGCGGCAACGGGCATTCACCCAATCGCCCGGCGATTCGGTCAATTTTTGGAGGCGCAGTTGCGCAGACGGCTGTTGATCCGGATGCAACAAGTTGATGATAGGCTTTCCCACCAAGTCGCTGGAAAAATAACCGAGTAAGCGGCCGAAACCCTCGTTCGCATAGATAACCAAACCGTCGCTGTCGAGGAGAGCGAGGAGTTCCCTGGTCGATCCCAGCAGCGACGAGAGCTGCTCGGGACTAAGCATGATTTGCTCAGACGATAGGCGCTGTGACATGTTGACGATGCGTGCAACGCAGCCCGCGAAAACGGAATCGCAGGCAGCGGTGAATCCGGCAGCCTCCGCTGAAGATTCTGGTGCTACAACGACCTCGTTCCAGGGGCCCAGGAAAAGCGCGATGCATATAGAATATGTTAAACCGCTTAACGAAAAGGCTAACGAGAGCAGGGGTGCGGCGAAAAAATGACTGTACGGAAGGACAGGTCGCGATAGGAACGGCGGCTACTTTCTGGAGTTATCGGGGCGTGCTACGCTCCCGGCTCATCAAGAGATTGGGGATTGGGAAATACGCCAAAACGGCGTTGAGGAGGCGATGTCGCCATGCATTCGATCTGGAAAGATATGTTTGTCATGAGTTTACCATTGGCCGAAAAAATCCTGCGACCGGTGGTGGTGTACGCGTTTCTGGTAATTAGCTTGCGCTTATCGGGCAAGCGCGAATTGGTGCAGCTCAATCCTTTTGATTTGGTGGTCTTGTTGACGCTGTCGAACACAGTCCAGAACGCGATCATCGGGGATGACAACAGCGTGAGCGGCGGGATTATCGGGGCCACTTCCCTGCTGGTGGTCAACTATCTCGTGGTCCGCTTTCTATACAATCACAGGAAGCTGGATCAATTTGTGGAAGGCAAGGCCGACGTATTGATCGACAACGGCAAGGTTCGGACGGAGCATCTGAAGAAAGAGTTGATCACGATGCAGCAACTGTCGGCGGCAGCGCGGAAGCAGGGCTTCGACGATCTGTCGGATGTACAGCAGTGCGTGCTGGAGCCGGGAGGAACGCTGACTTTCATAGCGAGGAAACCGGACACCGAGGACGTACGACATCGGGAATTGTTGAATCGCTTCGAGATGGTGACCGAGGAGCTGGCGAGGTTGCGCAAAGCACAACCGCCGGCGACGGCGTAAGATCTGGAGGCAGGCGGATGATATTCAACGCTGCCCAGTTGCGGGAGTTCGCCGAGCGATACACGGCTGCGTGGTGCAGTCAGGATCCGATGAGTGTAGCTAACTGCTACGCCAAAAACGGCTCGCTTACCATAAATTCCGAACCTCCGGCGGAGGGCCGACAGAACATTGCTGTGGCAGTCGTAAAATTCATGATCGCGTTCCCCGATCTGCAGATCGTTATGGACGACATCGATATACAGGGCGAACGTGCTGTTTACCACTGGACGCTGAGCGGTGCGAATACGGGGCCAGGGGGCTCCGGGCATCGGGTTCGCATCAGCGGATTTGAAGTGTGGACGATCGGAAAGGATGGACTGATCTTCGCATCGCGGGGCCATTTCGATACTGCCGATTACCATCGTCAAATTCAACGAGGTACGGTGGAGACCGAGTAGACATCCGGAAAAAAAGTTATAGCAGGTACCCAGCGCTGAGCGGAGGGGAACGCTCCACGCTGCGGAGTGGAACGTCGGGCTGAAGCCGGGGCCTACACAACCGCTGGAATTACATCGCACGGGATTCTCATGTGAGAAAGGGCGACGCAGATTGCGCTTGATTTAGTGGAGCAGGAAGCCGGTTATCGCCAGGACTACACCAACGGCGCCGATGGCGATACCGCTGAACCAGAAGAAGCGCTTTTTGGTCAGCAGGGTGATGGAGCAGATGACCAGACCCATTTCCAGGAAGACTTCGCCGCCGTCGAAGCGGTCGGCGCGGCGGCTGATCAGGTCGCGTTCGGCTTCTAGTTCTTTAGCTTTGTCGCTGATGGTGTCTTTGTCTTTTTCGTAGCGCTCGACTTCTTTGACGTACTTCTCGTGAACAGCGGCGGTCTTTTCTTTGTCTACCGGAGCCAGCACGGCCAGCATGTCGGCTACCGCTTGCATTTCGTGCAGGCGGATATTTTTGGCCTGATAGTAGGCCCACTGGTCGGTAGCTTTGGCTTGGAGGAGGAGTTCCTCGGTGTGGGCGCGATGCCCCATCAGGGTAACGATGGCACCCAGGACGGCGAGAATCGAGATGGTTACCGAGACAGGAATCGTCAGTGGGTGGAGATGCCGTTCGTGTTCTTCGTGTTCGGGCAGTTCGATGCCTTCGGACATTTTTAGAAGCGTTCCTTTCGGCGATCAGTTGTCGCTGTCGGCGGCCATGGCTTCGAGAGAATCGGCGGCGGCAGCGATGGTTCGGTCGATATCCTGGGAAGTGTGGGCCGTGGAAACGAAGGCCGCCTCGAACTGCGATGGAGCGAGAAAGATACCGCGGTCCAGCATTTCGCGGAAGAAACGGGCGTAACGCTTGGTGTCGGAGCGTTTTGCGCCTGCGTAATCGCGGACGGGTTCGTCGGTGAAGAAGAGGGTGCTTAGCGAACCTGTGGAGTTGATCTGGCCGGGAATTTTTGTGTCAACAAGAGCTTTGCGGAGGCCGGTGGCTAGGCGGTCGGCGTGTTGGGCGATGCGATGGTAGAGACCGTCGACGGACAATTGTTTTAAGGTGGCGATTCCGGCGGCCATGGCTAACGGGTTACCGGCGAGCGTGCCTGCCTGGTAGATCTGGCCCACGGGAGCGACGTTGTTCATGAGTTCGGCGCTACCGCCATAGGCTGCCACCGGCAGGCCTCCGCCGATGATTTTACCCAGCGTGGTGATATCCGCGTCACCGCCTAGAAATTGCTGAACCGCGCCGTTGTGAATGCGATAGCCGGTGATGACCTCGTCGATGATGAGGAGCGCGCCGTTTTTGCGGGTTATCTCGCGTAGACCAGTCAGAAAACCCGGTTCGGGGAGGACGACGCCCATGTTGGCGGCGATGGGCTCGACGATGACGGCAGCGATTTTGTTTTTTCGCTCCGTGAAGAGATGTTCGACAGCTTCGAGATTGTTGTAGGGAGCGTTGAGCGTAAGTCGCGCAAGCCCTTCGGGAACGCCGGGGCATTCGGCGATACTCAACGTGGCAAGACCGGATCCGGCGTCGGAGAGAAAGCTATCGGCGTGACCGTGATAGCAGCCGCGGAATTTCAGGATGTAGTCGCGCTTAGTTACGCCGCGGGCCAGGCGGACAGCGCTCATGGTGGCTTCGGTGCCGCTGGAGACGAAGCGGATTTTCTCCAGAGCGGGGATAGTGCGATTGATTTGAGTGGCGAGTTCCAGTTCGAGTTCGGTGGTGACGCCGTAGCTGGTGCCGCGCTTGGCTTGATCGGTGATTGCTGCCGTTACAGCGGGATTGGCGTGCCCTAACAGCATTGCTCCCCAAGAGCAGACATAGTCGAGGAGTTTGTTGCCGTCGACATCGTAAAGATATTGGCCTTCGCCGCGTTCGATGATCAGGGGGTCGCAGCCTACCGAGCGGAACGCGCGGACCGGGCTGTTTACGCCGCCGACCAGTAGCTTTTCGGCGCGGGTGAAGATTTCGCGGGACCGGCGGCGAGTGGATTTGGTTTTTGTGGGAGTGGCGGTCATGGCGGTGCGCTCGCTCTTAGAACCCAAGCAATTCCTCAGGGGCTAAAGCCCACGGCGGAGATTTCTAATGTCGGAGCTGAAGCTCCGACCCTCCCTTAACGGATCAATCTTGCCTAGATGGGGCGCACCCTTCGAGGCTCAGGATGAAGCAGTGCTGCGCCCCTACAAAGTCAGCTACCGTAAATTATCACGGACGGAGCCAGCGTGCGATGTCCTTGGCGTGATAGGTGAGGATGATGTCGGCGCCAGCACGCTGAATAGCGGTTAGGATTTCGAGAACGGTGCGGCGCTCGTCGAGCCAGCCGTTGGCTACGGCGGCTTTTACCATGGCGTATTCGCCGCTTACGTTATAGGCACCTACTGGCACGTCGAAGGCGTCGCGTACGCGCCGGATTACGTCGAGATAGGGGAGGGCGGGCTTGACCATGACTATGTCGGCGCCTTCTTCGAGGTCGAGGGCTACTTCTTTCAGGGCTTCGCGGGCGTTGGCTGGATCCATTTGGTAGGTGCGGCGGTCGCCGAATTGGGGTGTGGATTGAGCGGCTTCGCGGAAAGGGCCGTAGAAGGCGGAGCTGTACTTCGCGGCGTAAGAGAGGATTGG
>Ga0137412_10005355_pt1 | contig 10249 bp, 11 predicted proteins | sample CZODoug2_1_16fun_FD_122160 | JGI IMG/M metagenome (GOLD analysis project Ga0137412, IMG submission 122160) | Vadose zone soil fungal communities from Angelo Coast Range Reserve, California, USA - CZODoug2_1_16fungal (Hybrid Assembly) | ecosystem: Environmental > Terrestrial > Soil > Vadose zone... | reverse complement strand
GCCACGACGGTGAACCCGATCGCCAGGCCGTAGAACGAATTGTCCCGGTGGTCCTTGCTGGTGGCCACGTTGAGCACTACGTAGCACAGGGCGAAGGTGAACAGCAGCTCAACGACGAACGCCGCCAACATCGTTCGGTCGTTCAGCAACAACCTCGCGCCGACCGCCGCGTGGGCCGGGTCGATGACCGCCCGCACGACGCCCGCCGCGAGCAGCCCGGCACCGAGCTGCGCGACCCAGTAGCCGGCTGCCTCGCGGAGGGTGATCCGCCCACGCACCAGGACGGCGATGGTCACCGCCGGGTTGTAGTGACCGCCGGAGAGGTGAGCGCCTGCGTAGATCATCACCATCAGGACCGCCCCGATGCCCAACGGCGCGAGCGGGCTTCCGCTTCCGACGGCGGCGCCGACGGTGAAGACAAGAAAGAAGGTTCCGATCGCCTCGACGGCGTACTTCACAATTGGCCGGGGACCGATCACTGTGTCGCCGGTGACGCCACCGGCTGCGGGTTCTTGCGTGGTTGTTTGCATGGCTTCTACGATCACCACGACGGCGGGCTGCGTCTTCGAGGCTGGTGCCCATCTACCGACCCCCGCCATCCCCACCTCCCATATACCGGCCAGCTGCAATGCGCACGACCCCCATCGCGCACCAGTAGGCGACACGCTGCGCGTTTACAGCTGGCTGCCACGCCGAGAGTACTGCTGACAGGAGCCAGTAACTGGTGTCAGCGGTGGCGACAGCGGGCGGTTCGACCGCGACCATGGCAAGCGTAGAACGACGGATTGGAGCAGACGACGTGACGACCACCACGTTGGCCGTCACGGTCGCGTCACCGCCAGGTACGCGCCCGACGGTTGGCATGTCATGACGACGAGCGATATCGAATTGCACAGCGGTGCTGAGCATCCCGCGACGGAACCGCACGCACTCAACGTGGCAGGCCGACTGAACTGGTTGCGCGCCGGGGTCCTTGGGGCCAACGACGGCATCGTGTCCACCGCTGGCCTGGTGGTAGGCGTTGCGGGGGCTACCGCAGCCAGGGAGGTGATCTTCACCGCCGGTATGGCCGGCCTGGTCGCCGGAGCAGTGTCGATGGCCCTCGGCGAATACGTCTCGGTCAGCACGCAACGCGATAGCCAGCGAGCCCTGCTGCAGCAGGAATGCCAGGAACTCCGCGACACCCCCGAGGCCGAACTGCGGGAACTGGCTGGGCTTTACGCGGCGAAGGGTCTGAGCCAACAGACCGCACGCGCGGTCGCCGAGGAACTCACTGAACACGACGCCCTCGCTGCCCATCTCGATGCGGAATTGGGCATCAACCCCGACGATCTGTCCAACCCGTGGCAGGCCGCCTTGTCATCCGCCGTCGCATTCACCGCCGGAGCGGTCATTCCGCTCATCGCGATCCTGCTTCCGCCGGCCAGCGCCCGCGTCCCCGTCGCATTCGTCTCGGTGTTGTTGGCACTGGCGTTGACGGGAACGGTCAGTAGCGCCCTCAGCGGCGCTCCCAAGACTCGTGCGATCCTTCGCGTCGTGCTCGGTGGAGCGGTTGCAATGGTCGTCACCTACGGCATCGGTCAGATGGTGGGTGCTCCACGATGACGACGCCGAGCGGGGTTCGTTCCCAGGAACTCCACATCTTCGAGAATTACTCTGACATGTGCTGTCACTTCCACTTCCGCGATCCGTGCAGGCGCATGCCGACGGCCGGGACGTTGACGTGCGACTAAGTCCGACCCCCATGCGCGCCCGTATGGTCTCGCTCTTGCTTCGTCCGACGACACCGCCCCTCTGGTTGGGAGTGGTGGTCGCCGCGTCCTTCATCGTCGTGGAGACGAACGTCGTCATCATGTGCAAGGACGTCGCTCCCATGAGCGCGTTCGGGGTCGTGTACCTGCTCGGCGTCCTGGTGGTGTCCACGGTGTGGGGCTTCGGGCTCTCGGCGGCGACCTCGGTGGCCAGCGCCCTTGCCTTCGACTACTTCCGAGATTGGCCGGGCGCCTTCGAGTTCGGTGTCGACGACATTGCGGTCATTGGGGTCTTCGTGATGGTGACGTTGATCGCGAACTCGCTGGCGTTCTTGGTGAGGGCACGGGCGGTCGAGGCGGATCTGCGTCGCGGCGAGGCCGAGCGAAGCCGTGACCAACTTCGGGCGCTCGCAGAACTGCAGTCCTCGTTGCGACGGGTCGCGACACTGGTCGCTCGCGGCGCCACCCCGTCCGAGGTGTTCTGCGCGGTGACCGGTGAGCTGGCGCGCTGCCTGGGTGTGCCGCACTCGACACTCGTTCGGTTCGAGGCCGACGGCGGCTCCGTCCTGCTGGCCACGTACGACGATCGTCAACCGGAGATGCCGCTGGGCACGAGGTTTCCGCCCGAAGGCGAGAACGTCGCGGCGATGGTCTTTCGTACGGGCCGCTCCGCACGCTTGGACAGGCACGACGATGCTGCCGGTCCGGCTGCGGCGATGGTCCGTGCGGTCGGCCTCGAATCGGGCGTCGGGGCGCCGATCGTCGTGGACGGACGCTTGTGGGGTGCTGCCATTGTCGGTACGTCGCAACGCGATCCGTTGCCCGCCGACACCGAGTCCCGGCTCGGGGACTTCGCGGATCTGGTGGCGACCGCAATCGCCAACGCCGAGACTCGCGCCCAGCTCACCGCATCTCGGGCACGGATCGTCTCGGCAGGCGATGAGGCCAGACGTCGGTTCGAACGCGATCTGCACGACGGCGCCCAACAGCGGCTGGTCTCGCTGGGCCTCAAACTGCGGGCCGCAGAATCCGCTGTGCCAACCGAACTCGGGTCGCTACGACTGCAGATGTCGGAGATGGTCGACGGTCTGGTGGACGTCTCCAAGGACCTCCAGGACATTTCCCGCGGCATTCATCCCGCGGTTCTCTCGCGAGGCGGGTTGGCACCTGCGCTCAAGACACTTGCTCGCCGCTCGACGGTTCCGGTCGCGCTCGACCTCGGCGTGGAGGGGCGGCTGCCCGACTCGGCGGAGGTCGCCGCGTACTACGTCGTCGCGGAATCGCTGACGAACGCCGCCAAGCACGCGCAGGCCTCCGAGGTGACGGTGAAGGTGGATACCGACGGCACCGACTTGCGTCTATGCATTCGCGACGACGGGGCGGGCGGCGCCGACTCACGCGGGGGATCGGGACTCGTCGGTCTTCGAGACCGGGTCGAGGCGCTCGGCGGACGCCTGCTGGTGTCCAGTCCGGTCGGCAACGGCACGTCATTGGTCGCGACGATCCCGCTGCGGTGCAGTGAGTAATCAGCTTGCGACGGCTCCGGTCCGCGTGGTCGTGGCCGAGGACGACGTCTTGCTTCGCGAGGGTCTGGTCAGCTTGCTGGACCAATCCGGTTTCGAGGTCGTCGGGCAAGCCGGCAGCGGCCCCGATCTGCTGTCGTTGGTGCGCGCCACGACACCGGAGTTGGTCGTGACCGACATCCGGATGCCACCGGGCAACGCCAACGAGGGACTCGACGCGGCGCGGGTGATTCGCGCGGAGCTGCCCGATACCGCGATCCTGGTGCTGTCCGCGCACGTCGACGTCGACCAGGCGATGGAGCTGCTTGGCAGCGGCCACGGCATCGGCTACCTACTGAAGTGTCGTGTCACCGATGTCGCCGACTTCATCGACACCCTGCAGCGCATCGCCAAGGGCGCGTTGGTGGTGGACCCGGCGTTGGTGTCGGAGCTGGTGTCCGGCGCCCGACGGGCCGATCCACTTTCAGCGCTGAGCGCGCGCGAACTCGAGGTTCTGTCGCTGATGGCCGAGGGACGCTCCAATGCCGGTATCGCCCATCGGATTTGGGTCACCGAGGGCACGGTGGCCAAACACGTCAGCAGCATCCTGAGCAAGCTGGACCTTCCGGCAACCGACGACGCCCACCGCCGCGTCCTCGCCGTCATCACCTTCCTCGAGGCACGCTGAGTGGCGAGCCGGGCTCAGCCGTCGGTGACGTCCATCGCGGCCGCGATCGCCGCCAGTTCTTCGGGTTCCGAGCCGGCGAACGGATGATCGACGACGTAGAGCCAGCCATCGGGCTGACGCCGCGCCACCTCGGCCGTCACCGACGACATCCGTTCTCCGTCAACCTCGAACGTCCATTCGTTGCTCAGCACGGCGAGGTCGCCGGTGGCGATTGCATAGCGACTGCGGACCGTCATGTGCCCGTTCATTGCGAGAAGCCCCGACCACTGCTCGCGGATGGCGGACAACCCGGTGACGATGGTCCCGTCGGCGAGGACCATGCTGGCGTCTTCGGCGTACAGCGCTACGAGGCCGTCGACGTCCTGGTTGTTCACACCTGCTTCGACAGCCGGGTGAATGGCCGCGAGCTCGGTACCTGGTCTCATCAGCGTCCCCATTCGCCGTCCAGCTCGTGAAGACGGAGCGTACCGACTGCACCCAAGTGGAGTCGAGGGTCGGGGAGTCCTCCCGCACTTGAGGGTGTGCGTTACCGGCGGTCGGAGAAGCGGATGTCCAGGCTCCGCAGGTAGGTCTGCAATCCGGCGTCCTGAATCGGAATCAGGTGCGCTGGAGCGCCGGACTCGTTGAAGTGTGCGTGCCAAAGACCCGGTGGCGTGACGAACGCGCCTCCCGCCTCCCAGTCGACGCGCGTCGGGTCGGCGATGTTGCCCCGCTCGTCCAAATGGGTGCCCAGCAGGGTGTAGCACCCCGGCTTGGCGTCGAGAATCAGATCGAGCGCCACCGACTGATGACGATGCGGACGCTGCTCCTGATTCGGCGGCAACAGGCCGAACATCGCCCACAACACGTGGGTGATGGTCAGCGTCTGCTCCTGAGCGGCGTTGGCCAACAGAACGCTCACCCTGCTCTTGTCGTTTGCGCCAGGCCGCGATGCGATCTGATCCAGGTGAGCGACCACGTCGGCCCGCCGGAATTTCGTTGCGCGAAAACGCGGTTCGGTAGCTCGCGCCCCCAGATGGCGCAACAGCGGCTCGTCGTGCACCCAGTACAGCGTCGCGTCGGTTTCGGCGTCGAACGTGGCACGGGTGGCGGCGGGCATCGTCAGGAAGTCGCCCTCCTCCCAGTGGACGAGCCGGCCGTTGACGGCACTGACCCCTTGCCCGCTGATCACGTAGTACAGCTGTGAGGTGGCATTTGGGCTCGTCTCGACCTGCTCGCCCCACTGAATGCGCACGAAGTTCGCGACCAGTGCCGGACTGGTGGCGGGGCCGTCGGTCAGGTTGAGTTCGTTCGAAAGATCCAGCGGCACTATTCGGGTGGGGCCTTCGGCATACAGCTCTCGGCCAAAGGATGTGATCGGAACCGTTGAAGTATGTCCCGATCCGATGGGGTTCGCCGCCTTCGAATACTCGAAGTATCGAGCGTCGTCGGCCCAATGGTCGAATCGCCCCTCGAATCCGTACTCGGCCACATCGGTCATCGGTGCTGGGATGACAGTGTCGATCGCATCCCCGCCACCGTTGTCGGCGATCACCAGGTCCGTAGTCATGACTTCCTTCTCGCTTCTCGTGTTGGGGAACACGGCATTGACGCCGTCAGTCGGCGACGCTTAGCGATGGCCGCTGGTCATGGGGTAGCCCATGATGCCGAACTCGGGATATTCCGGCGCGTACTGAATGGGCGCGGAATCATTGATCTGGACGTTGCCGGGGGTCTGGCATACGGTGTTCGGGCCGACGGCGTTGCAGCCCGGCGTATCAGCAGCCGCTATCGGCGCAACCGAAATCGCAACGGCGCCAGCACCTGCCGCCAGCAGGAATGTGATTGCCTTGACCTTGGTTCGCATATTCGCTCCTCCTTCACGAGGTGAGGCCCCGGTTGGGGCTTGCTTCCAGGATTGCGGTCCCGCGAACGCTTGTCGTCACGGCTGATGCCAATCCGCACCTGACACCAGCTGGAGTCAACGGATGCCTGCCAGCACCCACGCGCAATCGTTTAGTGCGCTCGCCCGGCAAGGCGCTCGGAGTCGGTGATCACCACGGCCTTGTCGTACAACCGAATCCATCCGCGAGCGGCGAAGTCGCACAACACCTTGTCCACTTTGTCGGGGGCGGCTCCCACCAGCTGCGCGATCTCATCGAGGGTCAGGCCGTGCATGACGCGCGTGGCGCCGTCCTCCTGGACGCCGAAGCGCTGCGCCAGCTGCAGCAGCCGTTTGGCGACGCGACCCGCGACGTCGGTGAAGATGAGGTCGGCCAGATCGTCGTTGGTGCGCCTCAATCGTCGGGCCAGGACGCGAAGCAACTGCACGGCGATCTCCGGCCGGTCGGCGATCCATCCCAGTAAGGCCTCGCGGTCCATCGTCACCGCGCGCACGTGGGTGATGGCCGTTGCGCTCAGGGTGCGCGGCCCCGGATCGAAGATCGACAGCTCACCGAACATGTCCGACGGTCCCATGATCGTCAGCAGGTTCTCGCTGTCGTCGCCTGTGCGCCGCCCGATCTTGACCCTGCCGGCGATGATGATGTATAGGTAATCACCCGGTTCCCCCTGCGCGAGTATCGTTCGCCCTGGCGGAAATTCGGTGCGCCGCAGATGCTTGGTGACTGCGGATATGGCCGTCGGCGGCACACCCTGAAAGATCCCGGCCCTGGCAAGGACCTGCTCATCGCCTTCGGTTTCCGTTTCGTCGTCGGGCTCGGTCTCCCGCGCGCGGACGCGATCCAACAACCGCGCCGGCCATGCCCGGTTGCGGGTACTGGTCACCCCCAAGTCCACGTCGCTGGCTCTCAGAAGGGCCGGCCCATGCCCGGGTAGGCAGGGACGTAGGGGTCGACACCGGTCGGCACCAGCGGATCTTCTCCAGTCTGGAAGGGCTGTGCGGGCACGGATGGTCCGGTCGAACCATGGACCGACGGGGTCGGTGTGACGGGCGTGTGGCCGGAAGCGGCGCTGGCGTTGGGGGATAGGGCAACCGCGCATCCGATCAGGGCCGCGGTCAACCATGGTGCGATGGCTGCTTTCATGGCGTCCCTCCTCGTGGTCGCGGGGTGGCCGGATTCGGCCGTGTCATAAGAGTTGCGCACGAGGCACGTCGACGTCACTACGGCTGACGGCCATTCGAGATGGGTGCTAGCTGGTATCCGTTCGTTACCGCGCGGACGAAATGGAGGTGCTGCCAGGATGCCGGGGGCGGCTGGAAGATCCGGACGCCTAGATACCGGCGATGTCCAGCAGGTCGCGGAAATCGGTGATCCGGTGGTCGGGCACGCAGTCCTCGTGGTGCTTGGTGCCCTGATCGGAGTCGAACATGACTGTGCCCATCCCGATCTCGCGCGCGCCGTAAATGTCGCGGTGCATATCGTTGCCGACGTAGAGGGCCTTCTCGGCCGGTATCCCCATCCCGTCGAGCGCGAGCTGGAACAGCCGTGGATCGGGCTTTCGGAAGCCGTGGTCACCGGAGACGACGATGGGGTCGAAGTACTCCGTCAGACCCACCTTGTGCAGTTCGCCGCGGGCGTAGCTGCTCTGCCCGTCACTAACGATCGCAAGGGGAAAGCGCTCGCGCAGTTTTTCGAGCGTCGACCGGACGTGGGGGTACAGCTTGAGCTTCCGGCGCGTCACGCCGCGGTAGATCTCGGCCAACGTCAGTGGTAGCTGCGTGAGCCGTTCGGGCGCCTTGGCCCTGGTGTAGTCGCTGGCGTGGTCCTCGATGATGGACCGCCAGATCCGCACCGCATCGAATTCCGGGTACTGCTCGGCGCTTTCGCGTTGTTGGTCCTTGAGGCGCTGGAAGTACAGGTCGCGGATCTGGTGGCGGCGCAGATCGATGCCCTGATAGGTCAGGAAGTGCCCGACCGCGCGGAAGGCGTCCTCGCGATCGTCCTCGGTGCGGATCTCGATCAACGTGCCGTTGACGTCGAACGCGATCGCGGCGACATCCATGATGCGGGTGCACCCTCTCGTCTGGTGAAGCGCTAGCAGGCCTGGAGCAGGCGCTTGGCCTTGCGGACCAGTTTCGCGCCGTACTCCGGGGAAATGTAGTCGTTGCGGGCGACGCGCAGCAGATTGAGCGCCATGTAGTACGGCAACCGCGAGGTCATCGATGCGAACGCGCCTTGCCGGTCTGGGAAGTGGCAGCTGTACTCCCACAGGAAGTGACCGATGAATGGCTCGGCGCGCCGACTGTCGCCCGTGGCGGCCATGAACGCGTGTTGCAGTTCGCCGGCGACCCGGCCGACATCGAACATCCGATCGCCGCGCTTCATCCGCTCTAGGTCGATTGCGGCCACGTCCAGGCCGTGCCCGAAGAGAAAGTTGGCAGGTGTGGCGTCGCCGTGCAGCCATACCTGTCGGTCCTGCCACATCGTGGGACGATCCCGCCACAGGCCCTGGAGCCACAGCAGTTCGTCGGCATCCCATATCCCGATCCGCCGCCTGCGTTGCAGCTGGGCTACCAGCTGCTCGAAATAGGTGCAGTCGGCGTCGAAGTCGACGGATCTGCCGTTCGCTGTCCGATTGTGTTGCGTGGCAAGGAAATAGCCCAAAGCCTTGAGTCGCCAGAACAGATGGGCGTCGTCGCGCTCGTGAATGGACCGCGAGATCGCCTGGCTGAACTGCTCTCCGGCGTAGAACTCCAGCGCCAGCACGCAGTTGATGTCCGGATCGATGCCGAGCGGACGGATCACATGGTGCGGGGAGCCGACCAGGTCGTAGCCGCGCAGTCGCTGCAGGCCTTCATACTCTCGGTAGGCGACTCCGGCAGCGCGGTCGCGGTCCCAGCCGAATCTTGGGCCGTAGAACTTGCAGATGATCCTGGCGTGACTGTACTTCTCCTCGTAGGCGTAAACCTCGTTGCTGCCGCGCAGCCTGAACGCGCGAAAGGCCGGCGTCGGCCCGTGAACACCGAGCTGATCGCGGGCGATGCCGGCGAGAAAGCCGTGGAGTCGGTCGTCGCCGTGGACGTAGCCGACGTACTTGCCGATAACGATGCCTCCTCGAAGCCATGGGACGACGAGATCGTGTACGCCGGATGGCTACCAACTGTTCACACAGTAGACGCTGGGTGTTTCATCGGCGCGTCAGATCTCGTGGTGCCGGGCGGGGCTGCCGAGCATGCGACCACGGCTGCGGTGGAGTCTCCGCTGATTACCGGGCGCCGCCGATGGAGAGGTCCGTCTCGGCGTCGGCAACCGGTGGCACCGACCGGAGGTGTTCCCACACCTTGTTGGATCGCGCGGTGTCGAGGCGGTAGTCGGTGACGGGGGTGTCATAGAGCCGCTCGGTGAGGCGACTGACAGCGGAGACGGGATCGCTTGGGTCCAGGGCGATTTCACCGCGGCTGTTGGCCCTGCCGACGACCACGCCGACGAGGTCTTGGTTGAGGTAGCGCGTCAACTCCTGGAACTGGGCTACCACGCCAACGGTGGCTCCCTGGTAGCTCTCCTCGCAGGAGATCAGCACGGCCACCTTCTTGTTCATGATGCCGTCGATGACGCGCTCCTGCTGGGGTGCACTGTTGGCGGTGTAGCAGAACAGGCGGTCGAACACGGTCTTGAGCCGGCCCGGCATTCCGTAGAAGTACAGCGGCATGGAGTAGACGATGCCGTCGGCGGGCAGCATCTTCTCCAGAAGGAGTTCGCCGTACCGATCGTCGAGGGAACACGAGCCGTCGGACACACGTCGGCATCGCCTGCAGTTGTCGAGCATCCGCTCGACGTAGTCGGCGAGGTAGACGTGCCCCACGTCGTGGCCTGCCGACCGGGCGCCGTCGACGGCGGCACGGGCGAGCAGGTCGGAGTTGCCATCGTCCCTGGCGCTTGCGCTGATGACCAGTGTTTTCATTCTGTTCTCCATGATAAAAGGTTTTTTCAACTGACGGCAAGGGGCTGGGGTGGGTTGGCCGTCAGGCGGATGCGCCGCCGCGCAGCGTTGATCGGCGGATGTTCAACTCGGTGGGCACCACGACGGCGTCTTGGGCGGGCTTGCGGCCCTCGACCAGGTCGATGAGCACTGCCACGGCGATGCCGCCGATGGTTCTGGGGTGGCAGACGATGCCGGTCACCTCGGGGGTGGTGAGGCTGAAGATGCTGCTGTCGACGCAGCTGCACAGACCCAGATCGCGAGGTAGATCCAGCCCAAGCGCGCTCGCCTCGTGCAGAACGTCGAGCGCGATGTCCTCCGAACCCGCGTAGATCGCGTCGGGCGGGTCAGTTTCGGAAAGTAGCGTGCGCAGCGCGCCCTTCGCGGAGTCTCCCGTGCCGGTCTCCACGGTGCGCACTGGGATGCCGTGGGTCTGCGCGAACGTG
>Ga0137412_10005354_pt1 | contig 10249 bp, 13 predicted proteins | sample CZODoug2_1_16fun_FD_122160 | JGI IMG/M metagenome (GOLD analysis project Ga0137412, IMG submission 122160) | Vadose zone soil fungal communities from Angelo Coast Range Reserve, California, USA - CZODoug2_1_16fungal (Hybrid Assembly) | ecosystem: Environmental > Terrestrial > Soil > Vadose zone... | reverse complement strand
CGCCTCCTGGTACCGCTGCGTCTGGCTAGCCGCGCTCGTTGAGTTAAGGAACTGATCACGCTGCTGGATCTCGGACTGGACATGGCTGATCTGACCCTGGTAGTTGGCGACCTGGTTCGAGGCACTCACGTAGTTCTGGTGGCTCAGCTTGTAGGCCGGGCCAGCGCCCTTCTTGGGGCAGTTCGCGCCGCCGTACAGCTGGCAGGTGTACTCGTTGTAGTACTGGGTCTTGAGCGTCGTCGTTTCGTCGGAGTAGTCCTGGCCTTCGTCGGCGTTGAAGTTCACGACGCGCGGCGCGTTTCTTTCGATCGGGCGCTTGGATCGGCTTTCCGAGCCGGCAGCCGGCTGCGGTTTCGTAGTGAGTTTGGCCATTTTCGGACTCCTGTCTGGGTTGCGACGGCATCCTGCGCCGTCACCACCCAACCCCGCCGAGGCCGAAACGCATGGGCGGGGTAGGGGAGTCCGACTGATCAGAAACGATCAGGTCTTGCCGAGCCATTTGATCATACTGGCCGCGTTCAGCGAGGTGTTCAGCTCGTAAACGATGGCTTCAAGAGAGAGGGCGATTTCAATGCCTTTATTGATCCTGCCCGAGCCCGCGCAGATTTCGGCTGCCTTGGTAATCGTCAATCCCTTCTCCAGCTCGGCCCGGATTTGAGCGAGGTGGGCCTTGATCGAGGCTTTAACGACATGTGAGTCCATGGGCGCCTCCTTTCGGCACCACACATGCTTGCTGTGCGGGGGAAGTCGAGCGGAATGTGAGCAATCTTATGGCTCGTGCGCCGGATTATCGGCAAGGAACGAACGGTGAAAGTCCGTCACAATGAAGGGGTAGCGACCCACGTTGGCCCCGAGCCGTGCGTTGTTGCCCGCGAGGGCACCGGCGAAGCGTCGGTAGGGGGTCGTGTAGGCCAGCCATTGAGCCGCGAAAGAAGATTTTTCTTGGGTGCCGACGTTGTGAGTCAAACGGAAGGCAGCACGGACGGGCGCGTCATCGCGAGTGCCCGGACGACCCGGCGTGGTCTTAGACACTGGCATGTACGAACGTTCCTTGCTCGGGAAACGGGAGGTCTCGCGTTCAGCCATCGGCCAAAGCCGGTGGCTCGCATCGGGAAGGCGAGGAGCCGTAGCCGATGATGCACGGACGTGAGAAGTCAGACCCCGCCATAGTAGTGACGAAGCCAACGAACAAGGCTGGGCAACTGGCCGCGGAGTTGGTCGAGCGAAGGGCGGGGACCAAGGGAAACGTGAGCCAGCAAAGCACGCGCCGGGCACAGGACCGGATAAGCGTGTCACAGGCGCTGGAGCGCGTACGGAAGGCCGCAAGGCAAAGGAAGAAGGAAAGGTTCACCACGCTCTTCCACCATCTCAACCCGGCGATGCTCCGGACAGCGTTCTTCGCACTCAAGCGCGATGCCGCATCCGGTGTGGATGGGTTGAAGTGGCAGGACTACGAGGCAGACCTCGATCGCAGGATCGAGGACCTGCATGCGCGAGTCCACGGGGGAGGGTATCGAGCGTTGCCGTCCCGGCGTCGGTACATCCCGAAATCGGATGGCAAGCAACGCCCGCTCGCGGTCGTGGCACTCGAAGACAAGATCGTCCAGAGGGCAACGGTCGCCGTGCTGAATGCGATCTACGAGGAAGACTTCCTCGGGTTCTCGTATGGTTTCCGGCCCAAACGCGGCCCGCATGATGCGCTGGATGCGTTGGTCGTCGGAATCAGCAGCATGAGGGTGAACTACATACTGGACGCCGACATCCGATCGTTCTTCGACGACGTCAGCCACGAGTGGCTGATCAAGGTCCTGAACCACCGGATCGGCGACCCACGCATCATCCGCCTGGTCCAGAAATGGCTCAAAGCGGGTGTCCTTGAAGATGGAGTGGTCACGACCGGTGAACGGGGAACGGGACAGGGCTCGGTGGCTTCGCCACTGCTCGCGAACGTCGACCTGCACTACGTCTTCGACCTCTGGGCCGAACGCTGGAGACGGCGCGAGGCCACGGGCGACATGATCGTCGTACGCTACGCGGACGATATCGTGATCGGCTTCCAGCATGAAGCTGATGCCCGGCGCTTCTGGGGTGCAATGCGTGAACGGCTGCGGGAGTTCGCACTGTCGCTGCATCCGGAAAAGACCCGCCTGATCGCGTTCGGCCGCTTCGCGGCGGCTCAACGTGCGAAGCGCGGGCTCGGCAAACCGGAAACCTTCAACTTCCTCGGGTTCACCTTCATCTGCGGCAAAAGTCGCCGGGGCAAATTCCTCATTCATAGGAAGACCCGGCGCGACCGCATGAAAGCGAAACTCAGGGAGATCAAGGAGGAGCTGCGATGGCGAATGCACGAGTCGATCCCTGAGCAAGGGAAATGGCTGACGCAAGTCATCACTGGCTTCTTCGGCTATCACGCCGTGCCGACCAACGGCAGGGCAATAGTCGCATTCCATCACCATGTCACCGACCTCTGGCGACGATCGCTACGGCGACGCAGCCAGAAGGATAGTACGACATGGGAGCGGGCAACGAAGCTGGCTGCTGACTTACTTCCGAAACCGCGCATCCTTCATCCATGGCCGGGCGATCGCTTCGCCGTCAAACACCCGAGGTAAGAGCCGTATGCAGGAATCCTGCACGTACGGATCTGTGCGGGTTGCGCCGTGCAAGTGCGTTGAACTCTGTCGCCTGAGACGGCGGCCGCGGTAAAGCCTAGCAAGCAGCCGCGAACCGAGTCTTGCGTGGGGGTCCGGTAACGGCCACTGCGAAGCGTAGACAGGGAGGTTGTAGGCCGGAATAAAGTGAACGGGAAAATAGCCCCGAAATCGATCGTGATCGGAGTAGCCGACCCTGTCCCGCAATGGGGAAGGCGGAATCGCAGGTCGCGCAACATTGCGAGTGGCTTGCGGTGCTCCCGGGGTTCGTACCGCCAGCATGCAGCCAAAGGGATCGGCGTGAACACGGGAGATCCATTCGGTTCAAACGAAAGTTTGTAGGGCCCGACAAGCCGGCAAGGTGAGGGAGGCCTGACGACCGAGTGGAAGTCATACTGACTGATAGTACTCCGAGGACGGGAGAGCCGGCCACATGGGGAAGCGGTCAGCGGCAGGTGAATTGTTCTTGGGCGACATGGGCTCCATTCAACGGGAGACACGGCCTTCTATTCAAAGAGAAGATCAGCTGACCATGGAAACGAAACTTGAACAAATAGCAGCGAAAGCTCGACGCGAACCGAAACTCCGCTTCACGTCGTTGGCTCATCACATCACGCGCGATCGGGTGCGGAAGAATCTGTTGCAGATTCCGAAGTGGTCGGCCGCAGGAGTGGACGGGCAAACGGTGGAGGCGGCAAAGAAGAGCTTCGATGGATGGATAGAGCCGATGCTCCAGTCCATTCACCGTCAAGGATACAGAGCGCCGAATATTCGGCGGGTCTATATCCCCAAGCCCGGCAAGACGGAAAAGCGGCCACTTGGCGTGCCAACTGTCGCCGACCGGGCGCTCCAACGCAGCACGGCCGAAGTTTTGTCTGCCATCTATGAGCAGGACTTTCTGCCCTGTTCATTCGGTGGTCGGCCAAAGCTCAGCGCTCATCATGCTCTGGCGACCCTCAATGAGGTCATCGCCGGCGGCAAAATCGGATGGGTACTGGAGGCGGATGTGAAGAACTTCTTTGGGAGTCTCAGTCATGATTGGGTCCTCCGTTTCGTCGCGCATCGAGTCGGTGATCCGCGCCTGATCAGTTTGATCCGGCGTTGGCTGAAAGCGGGCGTGTTGGAAGATGGAGAGGTGCATCCGAGCGAAGAAGGAACACCGCAAGGCGGATCGATCAGCGTGCTGTTGAGCAACCTCTATCTCCATTATGTGCTCGACCTCTGGTTCGAGCGCGTGGTGAAGAGTCGGTTGCGGGGCGAAGCCCGAGTGGTGCGCTACATCGACGACTTTGTGATCTGCTTCCAATATCGATCGGACGCCATCCGTGTTCAGGATACGCTACGCCTTCGGTTGGGAAAGTTCGGCCTCGCTCTTGAGCCGACCAAAACCAAGTTGGTTGAGTTTGGTCGGTTCGCGCAGCGACACGCAGGCAAACGCGGCAGAAAACGCCCGGAGACCATCTACTTCTTGGGCATGACGCTGTATTGCACGCGAAACCTGAAAGGCAACTTCAAGGTTGGGATGCGCACCGAGAAATCTCGCTTGCGGCGCAGCCTTTTGTCCCTGCAGGAGCTCATGCGGCGAGTACGACATGACACGATCAGAGACCAGGGCGGCGAAATCAACGCCTTCCTGCGCGGCCACTATGCCTACTACGGCGTCGCCGGGAATCTCCGGTGTCTCGCCAAGGTGTACCGGGCCGTGGAGCGTTACTGGCGTGGGATGTTGCGAAGCCGCAGCCGGGCCGCGCGATGCTTGACCTGGGAGAAGTACCACCAGATCAAAGCAAGCACGCCGTTACTGAAGCCAAAGCTGCGTCTCCCTTACCCGGAGTTGCAGGCTCTTGCAGTGCTGTGAACCAACTGCCGAAGAGCGTAGTGCGGCAAATCCGCATGCTACGTTCTGTGGGAGCCGGAGGCGGGTGACCGCCTCCGGCGACCCGGTGGGCGAGGAGTAATCCTCGTCCCTAGCGCGACAGTCGTACCTGCTGGCGAGCAGTCGGATGTCCGCGCCGCACAATAATTCTGTGTCGCAAAACAATACTGTACTAGAACGCTGCGCGGTAGGTGAGCGAATGGCAGGGACGAGAACGCAATCAGTCGTCAGCGCGAATAAACTCTCCCGATGCCAAATTAAAAGCTTTCAACAGTTGTTGTGAGGCACGTCCGATCGCTTCGACGTCGTCCTCAATGCGGGCCGCCTTAGTCCTGATAATCTTCTCGGCTTTTGCGCGATCAGGCTCGGCTACGACATAGGTGATAACTTGGGGCTCGTGGCCCCGTTCGTCTTGAGTGGTCACCCTGATCAAGCGTCCGTGTTCCATCTGCCGCTAGCCGCCTTTGCGCTTCTTCGACTGGCTCTTGCGCTTGTGTGAGCGCTGAGGCTCCCCGTACATCCATTCGTCGTCGTGGGCCAGTGACTTGTAAGACGCCGCCAAGCTGAAATGCGCGTCGCTATCCTCGCCGGGCGTGGCCTTTCGGCTGGCACGCAGCGCGTCGGCGGCCATCATGCGAAACGTCTTCGACCTACTGGCTGGCACGGTCAGGCCTTTCAGCGATCGCGTGATCTTATCCGCAGACCACGGCCCATTTTTGGGGTCATGCTCACCGGAAAAACTTGATCGTGATTTCGTTCGGCCCTGGCAGTACCGCCGCGTGCAACGCCTCGGCGGCCGCCGCTAGCCGCACGCTGTCGATATTGATGGCGACGTTGCAGCCGGCGCAAACCATCCGCTGCTCAGCCTTGAGCAGACCGATCGTCTGCTGCAGCTCGAAACCGCAGCTCGGACACTGGAATTGGATCACATTGGCGTCGATATGCACGACGAAAGTCATATCACAATATTAGATGAAATTCATAAATATTTTCCAGTTCTCCTGCTTGTAATATCTGTTCACGAGCACAGCTTACAAGCCTGCCCGGAAATATTTCCGGGTTGAATTGCGAAAGATATCCTATGACCAGCATCAACATTACTGCCTCCGAGCCAAACCAGCCCGCGAATCCCTTGCAGCCCAGCCAGACTCCCCAGCAGAATCAGCAACCGGTTCAGCAGAACGAGCAGCAGGACGGCCAGACCAATAAGGACAAGCCGGCGCAGCAGAAGTAAGACGGAACAAGATGCTCAGTCGAAAGGCGCGGCTGGCGCCGGGCCTTCGTCACATCGGAGGGGCAATGCACAACGACCGTCGCTGTGAGCCTCACAGCGGTGCGTGGCAACTGGGCGCCGAACACACCGGCGAGCCCCACCGTTACCCTTCAGTCGTCGGTACTCGGAAATTAGACTGCCACGGCGTATCTGGTCCACTCGCGCCGATGTCGCGTTCTGGCCCATCGCGACCTTGCCTCAAGAATTCATTTCGCAATGCCTCGAAATCGGACAAACCCGAACCGACGTTCATGACCCGAAGGCGACATGGGCATGGTCGGAAGCGCAGCATGGGAACTATCAAAATTGTGGGTGGCTATCCCTTGTTCTTCGCTCTGGCTCGTTGCCCGCGAACTTCACCAGCTTAACCGGCCTTTCGGCGCCGATTGGCCAGGGCGGCGCGGACCGTATCTGCCATCGGGCTCCAGGTGAACCACTGCGGAAACGCGCGTAAATCCGCTGGCGTTCCCTCCAAATGAATCTGTTTCCTGCGCGAGGCTTCAGACAATGTCGAATGTCCGAGCCAGACGCGATAAAACGCCAAGATGTCGGCAATCACGATAACATCGATCTCAAAGCCCGGGCACTTGAGACAAACCGAAACGTCCGTTGGCTCAATTAACAGCCAATATTTTTGTTTTGGTCCGCCGCGAAAATTGAACTCGATGACGACGCGGCGCCGCGGAATGGAGTCTCGTGCGACCCGCCGGCGCATCCACCACAGAAGGACGATCGGATCGAGCTCGTTTGGGCGCGGATCGCCAAACGCCCAACGCGCTCCCCATTCTCCCAAGATTTCAATGAGCCGCTGGAGTTCGCGTCCGGCTAGCGTCAGGCGATACTCGGTCTGCTTGCCCCGCGAAAGGAACCGCCGCTCCAGCACGCCGGTTCGCTCCAGCCGCCGAAGTCGCTCCACAAGCAGCGCACGCGAAATGTGGGGAAGACCGCGCTCAAGCTCGTTGAAATGATTAACATCGGCAAGAAGCTCGCGGATGACGAGCACCGTCCAACGGTCGGCGAGGATTTCCGCCGCTCTAGCCACCGGACAGTATTGCCCATAGCGGTGCATGAGTGGACCGTAGCAGACGAACGCATCGCAAGGTAGTTCATAATCTGAACTAGTCCGTCTCCTACGTAGGTGCAACTCTGCAGCTTCAATGCCGTCGGCGTCGACAGGCAACTAGGAGAGATTCATCATGCCAAACGATGAGCCTATCAGACGCGATGTTCTTCTGGCTCTCGCAGCCACACCGTTCATGACATTGCTTGCACGGGCGGGCGAAGCGCGTGCACAAGTGGGCGTAAGTCCAGTCAAAGTCGATACGAAAGGCTTGGTCGCCAAGATCAAGTTCGAGGCTCCGCTAGAGGGGTTCCTCAAGGAAATCAACGGAAAGTACAAGCTACGGGTCACCGAGTTGACGCTTGCCCCCGGCGGTCATGTGGGCGAGCACAATCATGAGGGCCCCGGCATCCGCCAAGTTACCTCCGGCCACATGACTTACGTCTTGCCGGATAGGACTCTGGTCTACGGTCCGGGCGATTTCTTCTTTGAATCGGGCGACATAAACCACACCGTCTTTAACAAGACGGACGCACCCATGGTGCACGTGCTCTTCGAAGTACTGCCGGTCAATCTGAACGGTCCTTCGTTGATTCCGGTCAAGCACCATTAGAAGATCATTCGCCACCGACGTGGGGCGTCGCGAATGACATAGCCCCAGCGAGCGCGACATCGCCGCCGGCCGATGGCGCTCGGCATCATTGACTGCGCCGGAGCGCTTGTTGATGGCCATAGGTGCTTCCAACTGCGCCCTTGGCCGGCGCGTCAAGTCAGCTATTGTGAAGGTTTTCGGATGCCGGCCCGATGACGATGGCGCGACGCATTCGGGGGCCGGCGTACGCAAACCTCCAAGGGAGGAAACCGCGGGAAGAGATACGCTGTGGTTCGTCACGCACTATGGGGATTTGATCGCGGGGGATGATGCGCCCGAGCGAAGCCAAGATGATCCAACGCGCTGGCCGAGGGCACTGGGGCTCAAGCGCAAGAGGCTGCCTGTGTAGACTGGTGAAGATTCTTGCTCAATTTGCGTGGACGCTTGGATAATTGAGCGAGCGTTGCGGCAGCCGGCGGAGAGCCGGTGAAGGGAGCAAGCAGATTTGCAGGCTCGTGACGTTGTCATGAGGTGTCGATCCTGATCGCGATCATCGGTCCTGTCGGCCGATGCCTGGGCATCGAGCCACGCTCGAAGGTCTCGATGATGATCATGCGGCCGCCGCAGTGTGGGCAGGGGTGCGCCTCGTTGCCATCGACGGGCTCGGCTTGGAGCTTGGGGACGGCGAGCAGTTCGCGGGCGTGCGCGATGTTGTCGGCGCAGGCAGCCCTGGCTAACAGGCCGTAGTGGCGGATGCGGTGGAAGCCGCGCGGCAGCACGTGGATCAGAAACCGGCGGATGAACTCGTCGGTCGTGAGTGTCATCAGCTTGTATCGGTCGCGGCCTTTGATCCGGTAGTCCTTCCAGCTGAAGGTGACGCCTTGCTGGTCGAATGCGATCAAGCGGCTGTTGGCGATCGCGACGCGGTGGGTATAGCGCGAGAGATAGGCCAGCACGGCCTGCGGCCCGCCGAACGGGCGTTTTGAGTAGACGACCCATTCGGTCTTGCGCAGCGGCGCCAGATATGTCGCAAAGGCCTGCGCATTGGCGAGCGGCGCGTGCTGGCCGAAGAACGCAAGCTGTTGGTGTGCTGCGGTGAGCCGCTCCAGGAACAACCGGCGGAACAGGCGTGAGAGCACGCGCACCGGCAGGAAGAAGCCAGGCCGGCAGGATACCCATCGCGAGCCGTCCAATGAGATGCCGCCGCCCGGCACGATCATGTGCACGTGCGGATGATGGGTCAGCGCCGAGCCCCAGGTGTGCAGCACGGAGGTGATGCCGATGCGGGCGCCAAGATGCTTCGGATCGGCCGCGATCGTCAGCATGGTCTCGGCCGAGACCTTGAACAGGAGATCGTAGATGACCGCCTTGTTCTGGTAGGCGATGTCGGCGATGGCCGCCGGCAGCGTGAAGACGACGTGATAGTACGGCACCGGCAAGAGTTCCGCCTCACGCTCAGCAAGCCAAGCCCGTGCCGCTGCTCCCTGGCATTTGGGACAGTGCCGGTTGCGGCAGCTGTTGTAGGCAATGGTCGTGTAGGCACAGTCCTCGCAGCGTGCGACATGCCCGCCGAGGGCTGCCGTGCGGCAGCTCTCGATCGCCGACATCACCTTCAACTGGCCGAGGCTCACATGGCCGGCATTGGCTTGACGCCACGCCGGTCCGTGACCGCGGAAGATATCCGCGACCTCCAAAGCCGGACGCGACACGCGCGTCGCACTTTAGGTGGGCGATCGCATCTCCTTGAGCTTCGGCGCAATATGGTCCAGCGGGCTCATCACGTGTTGGATCGTCTTGGTGGCCACCCGGGTGTAGAGCGCCGTGGTATCGAGCTTGGCGTGACCGAGCAGGACCTGGATCACGCGGACGTCGACGTTCTGCTCCAACAGGTGGGTGGCAAAGCTGTGCCGCAGGGTGTGCAGCGACACGCGCTTGTCGATCTCGGCCATCTGCGCCGCCGCATGGCAGGCGCGGTTGAGCTGGCGCGTGGTCATCGGCTGCACGCGATCGCGGCCCGGAAACAGCCAACCTTGTGGCCGTGCTGCCCGCCACCAGGCCCGCAGCAGTTCGAGCAGGCTTGCAGAGAGCATCACGTTGCGATCTTTGCGGCCCTTGCCCTGCTCGACGCGGATGATCATTCGCTTGCTGTCGATATCGCAGACCTTGAGCGAGACGACCTCGGCGGCGCGCAGGCCCGCGCCGTAGGCCACGCTCAGCGCTGCCTTGTACCTGAGCCCCGGCGCCGCATTGAGCAGCCGCGCCACCTCTTCCGGGCTCAGCACAACCGGCAGCTTGCGCGGCTCGCGGATGAACGTCGTGTGCTCGACGATGTCGTGGCGCTTGAGGGTGACCCGGAAGAAGAACCGCAGCGTCGCGACGGTCTGATTGAGGGTCGGCACGCCGACGCCGCTGGCAGCAAGATGGAGCTGATAGCGGCGCACGTCCTCGAAGCTCGCCGTGTCGGGCGAGCGGCCGAGGAAGGCGGTGAAGTTCTTGACCCTTTGCACGTAGTCATGTTGGGTCTTCGGCGCGAACTTGCGGATCGTCATGTCTTCGATCATGCGCCGGCGCAACGGGCTCATCGCCTCGTCGGTCATGGGGATGCTCCTGTCTTGAGTGAAGGTTGCGAACCCCTCATCTCAAGACAGGACGCCCCGACGCGCTATTGTGGAATCCGTGCCGCTGCCACAGCAAGCTACCGCGCGAGCGGTTTAGTCCAATGCCCCCAAGCGACGGAAAAGGATGTCCGCTCCAATGTCGGCTATGGGGGTGCTAAGCGGACCCGTTTTGCTCACCA
>Ga0137412_10005353_pt1 | contig 10251 bp, 12 predicted proteins | sample CZODoug2_1_16fun_FD_122160 | JGI IMG/M metagenome (GOLD analysis project Ga0137412, IMG submission 122160) | Vadose zone soil fungal communities from Angelo Coast Range Reserve, California, USA - CZODoug2_1_16fungal (Hybrid Assembly) | ecosystem: Environmental > Terrestrial > Soil > Vadose zone... | reverse complement strand
TCGCTGGCGGCGTCCGCGGTTAACGTCAAACGAATCAACGCATCCGTCAGGCTGCGATCGCTGGCTATCTCGCTTACACGAGTTTTCCGCGCGTCGAGTAACGCGGCCCAGTCGTGCTGGACTACAGATGGAATTTCGCTGTGCAAATTCGCAGCGGTGATTCCGTTGTCTGTCAATTCCTCTCCGCCACTTCCGCCCCTCCTCCCAAGCGTGCGTCCCGTGTGGACGCTGCGGACCACGTTCGAATATACGTAGGTAACTCCCGCTGCGCTTCAGGAGTGAGGCGCAGATGGCAAACAAATCAGGTGGCCACGAGGGGCAATCGTCCACTTTCTGTCTATTGCGCCCCACTCCTTCCAACCACTTTTGAATCGTAAGCATGTCTCAACGCAGACTGACTTCGCTTTAACATCCGTGATCATGACATCGAAGTACCCCGCCGTGATCTCTTCAAAAATAGTGCGATTGACGAGAAACACTGCCGCCTGACGGCGGCTACGGCGGGCATGACGGCCGGGCGTTGCCCGCGACCCACCGCCGGGCGATCGAGCCACCCCTGTCGGACGACTCCTACAGCAGGTTCTTAAGATTCCGTCTGCACGGTTCAAGCTGCGGGTCGGATACTGTCGTCAATTCTCGAGGAGAGTAAAGATGATTCGAACGACAGTTCTGGCGGGGTTGGCCTGCGCGATCGCTCTGGGCTCGGCCGGGTGCGACAACCGGGGGCCGATGGAAAAGGCCGGTGAAAAAGTCGATCACACGGTCGATACCATCAAGAACGGGGGTCACGAGCCGGTGGGTGACTCGATCAAGGACGACATAAACAAGGCTCGCGATAAGGCTGCCGATGCGGTGGATGACGCCAAGAAGTAGCGACCGCCGGGGTCTGACGGCCCCATGACTCGACCCATGGTTCCGATGGTGCACTTGCAGCCGGTAGCGCGCCCGCGTTCCCGGTTGCAGGTGCAGGCGGGTGGCATGTACTAGCCGCGTTCCCTGCGCCCAGTTACTCTCGGGGACTACTAAGAAGCCCGGATCGCAACATGGGTCAGTTGATCGACGGTGAATGGCGCAGCACCCCGCTGCCGGTGGACAGTGCGGGAGAATTTGTCCGAGCTGCCAGCACGTTCCGACATTGGATTGGGTCGCCCGACCAACCGGATTTTCCGGCTGTGCCGGGCCGGTATCACCTTTACGTCGCGCGTGCCTGCCCCTGGTGCCATCGCACGATGATTGCCCGGGTCGCCAAGCGCCTCGAGAACATCGTTTCCATCAGCTTCGTGGAACCGTTCGTGTTCGACAACGGCTGGGCATTCGCGAAACAGGATCCCCTGACAGGCGTCCGGTACATTCACGAGCTCTACAGCCAGGCGGACCCGCTCTTCACCGGCCGCGCCACCGTACCGGTGCTTTGGGACAAGGAAAATAACACGATCGTCAACAACGAGTCCGCTGACATCGTACGGATCTTCAACCATGAGTTTGATGAGATCACTCAGGAATTCACGGACTACTACCCGGAAGCACTGTCCGGCGAAATCGATCAGATCAACAAGCGTGTGTACGAAACCGTCAACAACGGCGTGTATCGTGCCGGCTTTGCGACGAGTCAGTCGGCGTACGAGACCGCCTGTCAGCAGTTATTTGAATCGCTGGATTGGCTGGAGGACCGGTTGCAACGGCAGCGTTACCTGCTGGGTGGGCTCATGACGGAAGCGGACTGGCGCCTGTTTCCCACGCTGGTGCGGTTTGACGCGGTGTACTACGGACACTTCAAGTGCAACTTGCGCCACGTGTACGAATACCCGGCCCTCTGGGGCTACACGCGCGAGATCTATCAAATGCCGGGACATGCGGCAACCGTGTCGATAGACGAATACAAGATGCACTACTACGGCAGTCATCGGAATCTCAACCCCTCAGGGATCATTCCCGCAGGACCGCGGTTGAATTTCAACACGCCGCACGGTCGCGGCCGCTGAGCGCGCGCCGCTTCCGGCCATCACGCCGAATCGATAATTGCGCTATGATTTGCGCCCACAACAACGAGCTTGGGGAGCTAAGCCATGAGCATTCTCAGCACTCTCGCCGGCGCACTCGAAGGTGCGCCCAATGCCAATCCCGCCACTTCTGCCGGCATCAACCTGGGCGGTGCCGCAGCGTCGGGAGCTTTGATTTCGCAGGTTATTTCCATGATCCAGAGCCGGCCGGGAGGCTTGGGGGGACTGCTGCAGTCGTTCCAACAGGGTGGCCTGGGACACGTGTTCCAGTCGTGGATCGGGACCGGCCAGAACCTGCCGCTGTCGCCCGATCAGCTGCATGGCACGGTGGGATCGGACTGGATTTCCAAAATCGTGCAGGCTACGGGCCTGCCGCAGGAGCAGGTCGAGCAGAACCTGTCCAAGCTGCTGCCGCAGGTGGTCGACCACCTGACACCCAACGGACAGATGCCGCAAGGAGATATCGGAAGCCAGCTCGCCACAGTCGCGCAGCGTTTGCTTCACGGCTGAGCCACAGGAGAGCCTCCAATGAAAATTCGAACCTCCAGTGCGTTGATATGCAGCGCTTTATTGGCCGGTGTGTTGGCTTTCCCGCTGCTCAGCAGCGCTGCTGACACGGCAACCGACGCCGCAGCGCCCGTGCTGTGCAAAGACGGCACTACCGCCGCGCATGCCGGCAAAGGCGCTTGCAGTCATCACGGCGGCGTAAACAAGTCAGGCGCGGCATCGACCAGCAGCTCGTCAGGGAGTGCGACCAACGCGGCGGCGCCAGCGGCTCCGGCAACTCCTGCTGCACCAGCAACTGCTTCGCCCGCTGCTGGCGGCACTGTGCTCTGTAAGGATGGAACTACTGCGACGCACAGCGGCAAGGGTGCCTGCAGTCATCATGGTGGAGTAAACAAGTCGGGAACAGCGTCCACCAGCGGCGCGGCGAGCTCATCTGGCAGCGCAGGCAGTGCGGCACCGCCAGCAGCCGCACCGGTTCCCGCGACTCCGCCACCGGCTTCGGCCCCGTCGCGCACGGCGCCAACTCCAACAGCATCGGCACCACCTGCTGGACCGGCGATGCGAGCACAAGTCCCCAGCCAGGCTGCAGCACCGGGTGGCTCGCCCGGACAGGTCTGGGTCAACAGCGCGTCTAAGGTCTATCACTGCTCAGGCGACCGTTGGTACGGCAAGACCAAAGAAGGTCAATACATGAGCGAAGCCGATGCCAAGGCACAGGGCAATCGTCCTGACCACAACAAGCCCTGTTCGTAAGAGACTTTGTAAGATCGCGCACGGCTGACACCCTTTCCCGCCCGCGTGCAGTTCGCAGACCCCTGCTGCGACGCACAACACATCGCGGCCACGGATCAGCTTAGGCACGGGGCTTGCGAACTGGACTGCATGCCTGAAAGCATGCAGTTCGACGAGCACGAACTACGGCTCGAAGCGCGTCGGCGAGTCGCCACCGGGCGATTACCGTGCGAGCCTCAGCAGTATTTGTGGGCGGGTTCGGGCGACGGCCAGTTGTGCTCACTGTGCGATCGTCTGATCGATTCGCAACAGATTGAGTACGAGCTGCAATTCGATACCAACCCGCAGCTCATCTTCCGATTCCATCGCATATGCCATCAGGTGTGGGAGTTGGAGTGCATCAAGTGATATCACCCGCGTCCCGCCAACACGCGGCCTCGTAAAAAGTCGAGTACCGGCCGGTCGCTTACTGACTCCGGGGCAGTCTGCTGCTGGCCGCCGCGTCCGAACCGCATCCAAACGTCTGATTCACTGCTGTAGGCCGGCCAGCTCGGGGCATCCGGACACAGCGGAACCCACTCTGGTATGTTAGATACTTGGCACCACTATCTATTCATTGGAGAATCATGAGTCGTCAATTTGCCCGCATGCTGCTCGTCTCACTCGCCCTGACGGCAGCCGTGAATGCGGGGTATGCGAAGGACAGTGACCCGGACTCGAAGCGCGACGATGACGGTGACTCACCGCGCATTTTGAAAGATGAGAGCCAGCTAACTTCAGGTTCCATCACAGTCAAGGGAGCGAAGCTGACCTACCAGGCGCAGGCCGGTGTGGAAGTTGTCTATCTGAAGGACCCGAAGGACGACGATCCACAGCCCAAGAATGACAAGGGTGACCCGCCGCCGATTCCGCAACACGCCAGCATGTCCTATGTCGCCTATTTCAAGGGCGACCACGAGGATGCCCGCCGGCCGATCACCTTTCTGTTCAACGGCGGCCCGGGTTCCTCGACCGTGTGGCTGCACATGGGCGCCTTCGGCCCCAGGCGCGTGATTACCGCAAACGATTCGCACAGCCCCGCCGCGCCGTATCGGGTGACTGACAACGAATACAGCCTGTTGGATGCAAGCGATCTGGTATTCATTGACGCGCCCGGCACCGGCTTTGGTCATCTGCGGGGCCCCGACAAGGAAAAGGCGTTCTACGGTGTCGACCAGGATGCCCACGCGTTCGCGAATTTCATAGTCCAGTTCCTCTCCACTCATGGCCGCTGGAATTCCGCCAAGTACCTGTTCGGCGAAAGTTACGGCACGACGCGCGCGGCTCTGCTTGCTTACATACTGCAAAGCGAAAAGTCGCTGGATTTCAACGGCGTCATTCTGCTTTCGCAGATACTCAGCTTCGATAACAGTGCTGACGGCCCGCAGTTCAACCCGGGTGTCGACCAACCGTATGTGTTGACGCTGCCTTCTTACGCCGCGACGGCCTGGTACCACCACAAGCTGCCGAATCAGTCGCAAACCCTCGAGCCTCTGCTGACGGAGGTCGAGCAATTTGCGCTGAACGATTACTGGCGCGCATTGATGGCCGGTAACTCTTTGTCGCCTGAGCGTCGAACGGAGATAGCCGGCCGGCTGCATGCGTACACGGGGCTGCCGCAGGACTATATTGAGCGCGCCAATTTGCGTATTAATGTTGGAGAGTTCGAGAAGACGCTGCTCGGCAGTGACACGACGACGGGCCGGCTGGACAGTCGGTTCTCGGGCCCGACCATTGACCCGATGAGCAAAGAGGCCGACTACGATCCGCAGTCGGCAGCCATTTCCTCCGCTTATGTCTCAGCCTTCAACGACTACGTGCGTAAAACGCTCAGGTTCGGCTCGGGAATGATTTACAAGGAGGAGATTGATGTTGAGAAGAACTGGGACTTCCAACATCAGCCACCCGGCGCGCCGGCGAAGTTGCCCCAGACGGTCAATGTCGTGCCTGACCTCGCCTTCGCGATGAAAATGAATCCCAACCTCAAGGTCATGATGAACGGCGGCTATTTCGACCTGGCGACGCCCTTCTTCGCGGCCACCTACGAGCTGCAGCAGTTGCCGATCCAGCCGGCCCTGCAGAAGAATGTTGAGATGCATTACTACACATCCGGCCACATGGTTTACGCGCACGAGCCGGATCTGAAGGTGCTGCACGACAATGTGGCTGCGTTCATCGGCAGAACACATGAGCCTTAGGCGCAGATTCGATTTGACCCTTCCGACACGGACGGTTGTCGTATTACTGAGCCTATTCGCGATGACCCAACAGCCTGTTAGCGCCGCTCAACCGTGGCCCACGAGCCTCGACCCGACCACCGACACTCGCACATTCGCGCTTTGGGAGAACGGAGCGCCCGGCGCCCTGGGAGATACTGACGACGACAAGCCCACGCTGACAGTGTTTCCCGTTCGGGCCGGGTCAGAGGGACCCGTGCCGACGACAGCGGTCATCATCGCTCCGGGCGGCAGCTACGTACGGTTATCTGCCAATCATGAGGGCAGACAGGTCGCGAATTGGTTCAACTCACAGGGAGTGACTGCGTTCGTACTGCGGTATCGGCTGGGGCCGCGCTATCACCATCCAATCGAGATGGGGGATGCACAACGGGCGATCCGGTTCGTGCGAGCGCACGCGGATGAATTGGGAATTCGTGCCGATCGCGTTGGGTTCATGGGTTTCTCGGCGGGTGGGCACCTCGCATCCACGGTTGCCACGCATTTCGATGCGGGTAATCCGTCGGCGGCCGACCCGGTCGAGCGGATGGGCAGCCGCCCCGATTTCGTGGTGTTGGCATACCCGGTAATTTCAATGACCGCGGAGTATTCCCACAAGCAGTCGGTCGCGGCCCTGCTGGGCGAGCATCCGGATCCGAAGTTGGCCAGGCAGATGTCGACCGAGTTTCAGGTGACCCACGAGACGCCGCCGACGTTTCTGTTTTCCACCAACGCGGATATGTCGGTACCGGCTGAGAACAGTGTTGCGTTCTATCTCGCGCTACGCAAGGCGGGGGTGCCGGCGGAGATTCATGTGTTTGAGAATGGCGGACATGGATTGGGATTGGCGGTGGGGGATCCCGCCTTGGGTGAGTGGAGTGTGTTGCTGCGGAATTGGCTGCGAGGGCGGGGACTGGTGGGCCCCTAGCCTCTGCCCACAAACGGCATCTTGGTTGCCATCACGGTCATAAACAGCACGTTGGCCTCGAGCGGCAGTCCCGCCATATAAACCACTGCGTCGGCGACATACCGCACGTCGAATGTGGGCTCCGTCTTTACGGACAGGTCAGCCTGCAAAGTCCCATGGGTCATCGCCGCGGCGAGCTCCGTCGCGGTGTTGCCGATATCGATCTGACCGCATGCAATGTCATGCTCACGGCCTTCCAGGGATGTGGCCTTGGTAAGGCCCGTAACGGCATGTTTGGACGCCGTGTACGCCACCAATCGCGGGCGCGGAGCCGTCGCGGAGACGGATCCATTGTTGATGATTCGACCACCGCGAGGCCGCTGCGTCTTCATGAGACGGAACGCGGCCTGTGTGCACAGGAACGCACCGGTTAGATTCGTATCGACGACCGAGCGCCACTGCTCGAGCGGGAGATCCTCCAGCGGCGCGGGCGGCGCGGAAACCCCTGCATTGTTGAACAACAAATCCAGTCGCCCAAACTCTTTGGCGATGCGCGCAAACAAAGCCTCGACGGACGCGCTGTCGGTAACGTCAACAGTGACGCCGATAGCGCCAGAACCCGCCTCCCGGGCTACCTGCTCGAGCTGGGGCAAGCGGCGACCCGCCAACACGACTGTGTACCCCACTTTTGCGAGAGCGAGTGCAACAGCGCGCCCGATACCCGAACCTGCGCCGGTCACCAGCGCAATCTTTGCAGTCATCGCAGTCCCATCCTGTCTATCCAAATCAATCCCTCATCGGTATCACCGCGGGGACGATATTCACACCCCACCCAACCTGCGTATTTCAACTTCTCCACGGCGGCGAAAATCACCGGGTAAGCAATCTCGCCCTCATCCGGCTCGGCACGCGCTGGCACACTCGCGATCTGAATATTGCCGATGTGCGGGCGGTATCTGTCGAGCTTGGCGAGCACATCGCCCTCGGCGCGGGCAACGTGATAGACGTCAAACTGAAGTTTGAGATTGGGAAGCTGGAGCTCTTCAATCAAGCTGACCGCCTCAGGCACCGTCGAGTAAAAGTACCCGGAGTTGTCGTTAGGATTCAGGGGTTCCAACAACAGGGTGAGCTGCTGCGCGGCGGCTTTGGCAGCCGCCACACGCAGATTCGCGGCGAAGACCGCGCGTGCACGTTCCCGATCCGACGCCGCTACGTTCCCCGCCATCACATGAATGGCCGTGGCGCCGGAAACGCGGCAGTATTCTATCGACTGATCAACCGTGCCCTGGAAATCCTGCTCGCGCCCTGGAATTGCTCCGAGACCTCGCTCGCCCGCTGCAAAGTTCCCCGGCGCGGTGTTGATTCCCAGCAGCGTCACTTCGTTGCGACGGGCCACGGCAGCGACCTCGCTCGCGGGCACGTCATATGGCCAGTGCATTTCAACGGCGCGAAAGCCAGCGCGTGCCGCCGCCTCAATCCGCGCGAGCAAGGGCCGGTCAGACCACAAAAAACCGAGATTGGCGGAGAAGCGCATGGCGGGATTCTATACCCCACGGTTTGCCGCATGCACACATCGACCTGTAGACGCGGTTAACGTACGCTTGCGCAGATACGCTGCAGGAGCCTGCCATGACCTCAGAAAAAAATCCCACTCGCCGCCGCTTCGTGCAGAAGTGGCTGCTGGGCGCCACCCTGGCACCGCTGGCGCTGTCCCGTTTCACCACGAGCAGGGCCGCCGATCAGCCGCTGCTGAGTCCGGATGACCCCGCCGCGGTGAAAGTCAAATACACCGAGGACGCGACCAAAGAGAAAAACACGATGGGCCACAAGTGCGCCACCTGCGCCCTGTATGAAGGCACTTACAGCTCCACGCAGGGCCCCTGCCAGATTTTTCCGGACAAACTGGTCAAAGCGGCGGGCTGGTGCTCTTCCTGGGCACCGCAGTTGTAGTACACACGTAAACAGGCGTCATACAGGGAAGTCGGCTGCCTTCAGGCGGCCCTGGCTCGGTGCGAATGTTCAGGACCCGCAGACAATTTCTAGCGCTGACGCGTGTGGCCGGAAGTGCCGCCGCGGCCGGCGGACTCCTCTCCAGACAGGCGTTCGGCTTCATGGCCGACGTGCCAATGGACTCGACTCCGCATTCGATGACGGGCGAACCGCTGAAGCCGCAGCGCCAGATGTTGAATCCAGTCACCTTGGCAAAGTTCGTCGACGCCCTGCCCATTCCCGCGGTCATGCAAAGCGAGGGGAAACGCCCGAACCCGCGGAACCGCAAGGTGCAGCTACCGTACTATCGAATGGAGATGACGGAGCTGACAGCGCAACTTCATCGGGATGTCCCTCCCACACGCCAGTGGGGCTATGCCGGCAGCGTGCCCGGACCCACGATTGCGACGCAAAGTGGACAGGGGCTGCTCATCGAGTGGGTCAACAAACTTCCCACAAAGCACTTCCTGCCGGTCGACCATACACTCCACGGCGCCAAGGTACCTCCCGAGAGTGACGGCTCGAGGCGTTACGCGCAGGATGTCCGGCGGTACATGTTGAATTTCTGAGCTGCGACCCGCGCCGTGCAGTGTTAGAATCCGAATATGAGGACTGTCACGCGCAGTTACCGGATTCGTGCCTATCCGAATGGCGCGCAGCGCCGACTTCTCGAGCGCTGGTTCGGGGCCAGTCGGTGGCTGTGGAACACGACACTCGGGATTCGCTCGGAGGCGTATCGCGTCTGCGGACTGAACCTGACCGGCGATGATCTCTCGCGCTGGCTGACGCAGTGGAAGCGTACCGCAGGACACGAGTGGCTCGCCGCCGTGCCCGCAACGTGTCTGACGCAGTGTTTGCGCGATCAGGATGCGGCGTTTCGAAACTTCTTTGCCCGCCGGGCGCGGTACCCGAAATTCAAGCGCAGGACTACCGCCGCGAGCCTGCGGTTTCAGGGTGTGGGAACGGCTTGGGTGCGAGGGGTGGTGAGTCTGCCGAAGTTGGGAGCGCTCAAACTCGCCGAATCGCTTCCCAAGGTCGATCGGCCGGGTCTGGTGACCCTCTCGCGTGACGCCGTGGGGCACTACCACGTCAGTTTCTGCGCACAGGTGGAGATGTCCTTGCTGCCCATCACGCATCGGGTGGTAGGCGTGGATGTAGGACTGACGCATTTGGCGACGCTCTCGACCGGCGAGAAAATCCCCAATCCGAAACGCTATCACGCACACCTGAAGTACCTGCGTCAGCAGCAACGGTGTCTTGCACGTCGGCAGAAGGGTAGCCGACGCCGTGAGAAGCAGCGGCTTCGCGTGGCCCGAGCGCATGCTCGGGTGAGACAACAGCGTCAGTACGCCCTGCACGCACTGACGACCCGGCTGGTGCGCGAGTTTGATCTGATTTTCATTGAAGACCTGAACGTGAAGGCGATGGCGCGCGGGCTCCATGCCCGCGAGATCCACGACGTCGCGTTCAGCGAGGTACGCCGCCAGCTCACTTACAAGAGCAGTTGGTACGGCAAGATCCTGGAGACGGTGGATCGCTGGTATCCCTCGAGCAAGAGGTGCTCGGAATGCCACTACACCCTCGATGAGTTGCGGCTCGATGAGCGACAGTGGACGTGCCCGAAATGCGGGACCTGCCACGACCGCGACATCAATGCCGCACGGAATCTGCCGGCGGAGGGTCTTCGCCGGCTGGCCGGTCGTGACGACCGGGACCTGCGCGTGGATGCGAGAGATGCATGCCCAGAAGAAGACCTTCTGGTGCAGGTGCTCGCAGAGGAAGCGCGAAGCGGGCAACGGAATCGAGCCTGTCTAGAACAGGCGAGGTTCAGTTAGCAGTGCAGTCAACAGGATTGCCGCGG
>Ga0137412_10005352_pt1 | contig 10251 bp, 10 predicted proteins | sample CZODoug2_1_16fun_FD_122160 | JGI IMG/M metagenome (GOLD analysis project Ga0137412, IMG submission 122160) | Vadose zone soil fungal communities from Angelo Coast Range Reserve, California, USA - CZODoug2_1_16fungal (Hybrid Assembly) | ecosystem: Environmental > Terrestrial > Soil > Vadose zone... | reverse complement strand
AAGAGCTACGACTCGCAGTTGATCTATTTGGTGCCGTCGAAAGACGGTAAAGATTTCCAGATTGTCGACGCGCACGGCGAGATCTACCGCGACTACAACGACTTCATCCGTAACAACAGGTTGACCGGGTAGTCAGCCCAGGGTGAACGAGGCCAATGACGCCTGGGGTAGCAAAGAAGGGGGTAGTGGTGGCGCAGCAGTATCTGGGCGTGGGGGAGTTGCCGGCTCGTCCAGACCCGGAGACGGGATTGCCGCGTCCGCCGCCCGCTCCGTGGTTCATCGGTAGTGACCGACCATTCCAGGAGGATTCGAACCGGGAACGGGACCCGGCGCGGGCGCCGAGTCCTCCACCTGGCCAGGGCCCGGTACTGGCCTGGTATCGGCAGAGCCGCGGCGGCGCATTCATCGGGGCGGTGATGGCAGGAGCGCTCGTCGCTGGTCTTGGCATGCTGACCAGGGGTATTGACTCGATCACGTTCTGGTTCTCGTGGGTCGTCTTGGCCGTAGTGATGGGCGTGATGTACGCGATCCTTCGGGGTGACTGTTTCAGTGCGGGTGCCGAGTGGATGGCAAGCAAGGGTAAGTGGGTGCGGACTTACGAGTTGGTGGAGGTGACGGCTCACACTTCGGGGACTGGTGTGTACGTGACCTTGAAGGATTCCGGGGGCCGCGAGGTGGAGTACAAGTTCACCGACCTGGGCGGCAGCGACCGGTTGTTGTTCGACCTGACGTACAACGGGATCCTGCACTCGGTGATCGCGGGGGGAGCCACGACGAACCAGCTGTTGCATCGAACGTTGAAGTTGCCCTACCCCGAGTCGGCTCGGAGCGCCGATGGGAAGCATCTGGACCTGGATGAGTGACTACATGGCGGCCAGCAGGCCGATCCGGTCTCGTCGTTGGCGTGCCTGCCTACAGGGATTGGGTCAGCCGAGCGTGAATGTTGACAGTGAAGCCTGAATGGGATCATGGAACCCGTCGAAGCTTGATGCCACGCTGGTGAAGGTCACCGTGTACTCCTTGCCGGCGTCCGCGAGTATCAACTGGATGTTTTGCAGCGGACCGGCACCCTCATCGTCGTAGGTGCCGCCCAGCAGATGCGCGGATTGGCCATTGACCACGGTGGGCTGGTCGGTGACCACCTTGTAGTTGGTGAGGACACTGGGGTACTGCTGTTTGGTCTGGGCGACGAGGGTGTCGAGGCTGTCCGCGGTTGTTGTGACGACCACGTTGAGGTTGTCGACGAACGGCTTCCTCGCTGCTTTGTCCAGGCCGGGAGCGGCGAAGACCACTGATACCCCGTTCTGGCCGTCCGTGGGGTGCAGAACCCATCCATCCGGCGGACTGATGCTGTAGCCGTCGGGCGAGTGATAGGCCGCTGCCAAGGGCGCCGAGGGAGCGGCGGCCGACGGCGCCGGGGGCGGTGCGGGAGCGCTGGGCGCGCCGGTACTTCCTGACGAGCAGCTGGCCATGGCGACCAATCCGACAGCGATCACCGCGGCGAACAGACGTGTCCGCGATTTCTTAGCCTTGGCGGCGCAGCCTGTCCTCACGCGCAACATCATCATGGCAGTGGACGCCGACAACAAGCACCCTGGCCCTCACGATCGGGGCTTCCGCCGCGGGCCATTCCACGCCGCCGCCCACCCGCCGTCCCCGCCTGACCCACCGCACTCCCCCTCCGGCGAGTCGGGGCTCTCAGCACACCGAGTCGGGGGTCTCAGCACGCCGTCGGAGCGCGGTGGCACACCGCTTCCATGCGATTGCCGGCCGGGTCGAACACAAAGGCGAAGTAGTACGTCACATGGTATTCCGGGCGCTCCGCTAATCCGCCTTCATCACGGCCTCCCGACGCGAGTGCGGCGGCGTACAACTGATCGACGTTCGAGCGGGAGCTCGTTCGAAATGCCCGGGTGCCGATCGTCGGTCACCACTGATCGCATCGCAATGACCGACAGGTAGGTGTGGCTGTCGCCGTCGGCAAAGAGGGGAGTTCCGCACAAAACAGCCACTCAGGAACAGCCGGACCAGGACGTCGACCGGACGTGCTCGTCCTCGGATGAGTGAACGTGAGCTGGTTGGTGGGCGAGGCTTGGTCTTCGGGCGAGGATAGGACCGATTGGTCCGCCGCCGCACCGAGTCGCGTGTGAGCCCGCTTCGATGGCTGCGGGCCGGTGAGACGCGGGAAGGGATCATGATGGTTCAGCGGGGTGGCCCGGCGGAAGAAATGAGTGCGAGTCTATGAGTTGGTGAAGGTGACCTGCCACTCCTACCCTTATTACGGTGCCGGCGTGTGCATGCGGGATTCCGGAGGGCGCAAGCTGCGGTACAGATTTATCGATCTGAGCAATGACCGCCTGCTGTGGGATTTGACCTACAACGGGATTCTGCACTCGGTGATCGCCGGGGGTGCGGAGACGAATTGGATGCTCCGCAGAACGCTGGCGCTTCCCTATCCCGAGCCGGCCCCGGGCGCGGAACTCGAGCGCTCAGCCCCGGACGAGTGACGAGCCTGCAAGGACAAGGAGCCGCGGTGGAACAGACGCATTACATAGGTCTCACCCAGCAGTGTGCTGAGAGCGCCGACTCGCGGAAACGATGGGTTAGCTGAGGAGGCGGCCCGCGTGAGGGACGGTCGGCGGTAGTCCGAGGGACTGCAGGATGCGGTAGGTGGTGGCGGTGGCCGCCGAGAGGACGGGCAGGCCTAGTTCGTCTTCTACCGGCTGGATGGACCGCAGGGACGGCATTTGGACGCAGGCGGAGAGCACCACCGCGTCGGCGCCCGCGAGCGACAGCTTCTTGTAGTGGGTGCGCAGGTCGGCGGGGTCTAGGCGGGCCACCGCTAGGTTGTCTGGCACTTCCAGGGACAGCGCGTCGACCACCTCGACGCCGGCGTCCTCGAGGTAGTCCACCACCGCCTGGGTCAGCGGCTTCATGTACGGCGTGATGATGGCGACCTTGCGCGCGCCGAGCGCCTCGATGCCGGAGAGCAGCGCGCCGGCGCTGGACACCACGGGCGCGTCCGAGCCGGAAGCACGCAGTGCGGCAGTGATCGACGACTCGGCGGTGCAGTGGTAGCCGGGGCCCTGCGCCATGATCGCAACCAGGCAGGCGGTGGCGACGACGTCCGGGCGGGCGTCGGCCAGCTCGGTCGCCGCCCGCTCGGCCTGGGCGTTCATCGCGCGCAGCTGCTCCGGGGTGACCTGCTGCATGCGCGCCCGGGCGGAGTGGAAGACGAACCGGTTGGCCGGGTCGACCTCCTCGCGGGCCCGCAGCATCCGGGGCAACTCGGTCTCCATGGTCAGGTTGGAGCTCGGCACGATCATGCCGATGTGGTGGTCCCGCACCGGCGCGGCCGGGTCGGTCACGCCGGTCATCGCTTCGCCGCCGGGCGCATCTCGGGCACGGTGAGCTCGCCGGCGTCCACGATCAGCTCGTCGTCCAGGTAGAGCGAGTTGCCGCGCATCGGGATGTCGAAGTGGCACGGGGTGTCGTTCGGGCCGCCGAGCTCGTTGTTCGGGCCGATGGAGAACATCACGTTGCCGTAGAAGCTGCGCAGCTCCATGCCCATGCCGCCGCCGAACTGGGTCAGCCCGTGCCAGTGCGCGCGCTCGTCGAGCCCCCACCCGACGTGTGACATGCCGTAGCCGCGCGGGTCGTCGAAGCTCTTGATGTAGGACGACAGCAGCTCGGCGTCCAGCCCGCCCCGGATGTCGGTGATGAAGCCCTGCTCGATGGTGAACTCCACCGGCGCCTGCACGTAGGTGTTGAACGGCAGCAGCACGTCGCCGGGGGCGAGCACGATCCGCCCGTCGACCCCGTCGTCCGCGCCGCCGGTGAACACGAACGCGGCCGGCCAGTGGTCCCAGCGGCCGGGCTGGTCGGTGTAGCCGTACTCGCTCATCGTCGGGTAGACGCCGAGCCGGTAGGTCACGTCGGTGCCGTGCGGGCTGGTGATCCGCATGGACTGCGACTTGGCCAGCAGCTCCGCGCCGATCTCGACCCGCTCCCGCAGCTCGCGGGTGGGCATCAGCCGGGCCAGCAGCGGGGCCGGCTCGACGGCGGTGAGCACTCGGGTACCGGCGGCCTGGATCTCGAACTGCTCCTTGCTGAACAGCAGGAACGTCAGGTCGACCAGCATCTCGGTGCTCTTCAGCGCGTCCACCGCGAGCTGGTTGCCGGCCAGCCCGGACTGGCCGACCGCCCAGGCCCCGGACGCGCTCGACGGTGACGGTAGCCGCAGGTGGAAGGTCTTGGCGCCGAGCTTCTGCGCCGCCCACATGAAGGCGTCGGCATAGTCGGCGCGCTCCTCGCCCTGGGTGAGCACGGAGATGGTCTCACCCTCGTGCACCCCGCTCAGGGTCAGTTGTTGCAGACAGATGTCGTTGAGCAGGTTGTGGTTCACGGCAGCCTCCCGGCGTCCGGCCGAATTAGTCCGAACACTGACGATTCCTTGTCGAGGCTGCCAGGTCAAGGGCTATCGAGGAGTCGCCGCTCACGACCCCACGGGGCTGGGGTCGATCTGTTCGGTGCCGAGGCGGCCGCCGAACTCGATGCCGCGCGCTTCCTTGCCGATCAGCGACAGGATGATCACGGCGAGGAACACCGGGACGATCGTGGCGGCCAGTGCGAACGGGTAGCTGTGCGACCTGGCCAGGGCCTGCTGGATCGGCAGGTTGAACGCGGCCAGGCAGTTGCCCAGCTGGTAGGTGACCCCGGGGTAGAAGCCGCGGATGGTGTCCGGGGACATCTCGGTGAGGTGGGCGGGGATCACACCCCAGGCGCCCTGCACCACGATCTGCATCAGGAATGAGCCCAGGCAGAGCATCGCCGCTGTGTGCGAGTAGGCGAACAGAGGCACGATCGGCAGGCCGAGCACCGCGCAGAACACAATGGTGTAGCGGCGGCCGTACTTCTGCGACAGCGCGCCGAAGGTGATGCCGCCGATGGTCGCGCCGATCGTGTAGACGATCGCGATCCAGGAGGCCGCCGCGCCGGAGAGCCCGGCGCCGCCTTGGTCGGTGGCCTTGAGGAACGTCGGGTAGATGTCCTGGGTGCCGTGGCTCATCCAGTTGAAGGCGGTCATCAGCAGGATCAGGTAGACGAACCTGCGCAGGATGGTCGGGTTGAGCATCACGTCCCGGAACGAGGACTGCGTCATCCGCATGCGTTCCTGGGTGTCCTCCCAGACCTCTGACTCGCGCACCCGGGTGCGGATCCACAGGCTGATCAGGGCGGGAATGATGCTCAGCGCGAAGAGCCAGCGCCAGGACAGCCCCGCCGTGCTGATCACGATCAGCGACGCCAGCGAAGCGAGCAGGTAGCCCAGCGAATAGCCCTGCTGCAGGATGCCGGAGAACAGCCCGCGCCGCTTGGCCGGGATCTTCTCCATGGCCAGCGCCGCGCCGAGGCCCCACTCGCCGCCCATGCCGATGCCGTAGAGCAGGCGCAGGACGATCAGCACGGTGAAGTTCGGCGCGAACGCGCACAGGAATCCGACCACCGAGTAGAAGCTGACGTCGACCAGCAGCGGGATGCGCCGACCCTTGCGGTCCGCCCAGAGCCCGAAGATGACCGCGCCCACCGGCCGCATGAGCAGCGTCGCGGTGGTCAGGAATGCCACCTCGGTCAGCGAGATGTGGAACTCCTTCGCGATGTCGGCGTAGACGAACACCACGATGAAGTAGTCGAACGCGTCCATCATCCAGCCGAGTAGCGCGGCGATGAACGAGTTGCGCTGGTCGGAGGTGAGAGGGGTGTGCGCCTCACCGGTCGTTCCGGACTGTTCCGGTGCCATCGCAACGCCCCTCTGCTCCGCGACCTACGACTTTCCGCACGTTACGAGCCTCGCGGCGGCTGCGCACCGATCTTCCTCAGCGCGGTCTCAGCTAGGACGAGTGCGGGGGACTTTGCCCGGCGCCTTCCTGGCGGATCCGTTCGACCCCCTTACGGCAGGCGAACCAGCCGGCCACCAGGAGCAGCACAATGACCGGCAGGCTGTAGATGATGAATTGGCCGGTCTTGCCGTTGAACCAGGTCATGGCCAGAACGAAGATCAGGAACGCCACCGTGACGTAGTTCGAGTACGGCGCCCAGGGCATCCGGAACTCCGGGCGAGGCAGTAGCCCGGCTTGGGTCGCCCGGTAGAACGCCAGGTGCGAGATCATGATCATGCACCACATGCCGATGATTCCGACGGCGGAGAACTCGACGGTGATCTCGAACGCGTCGTGCGGCAGCTTCAGGTTGAGGAACACACCGATCAGGTAGATGAGGCCGGTGAGCAGCACGCCGGCGTAGGGCACGCCGTGCCGGCTCATCTTGCCAAGCACCCGCGGCGCGGAGCCGTTGAAGGCCAGCGAGCGCAGCACCCGGCCGGTGGTGTAGAGCCCGGAGTTGACGCTGGAGAGCGCAGCTGTGATCAACACGATATTCATGATGTCGGCGGTGGCCGGGATGCCCAGCTTCGAGAGCACCGTGACGAACGGACTGCCCGCCGAGGAGTACATCGACGTCGGCAGCAGCATGACCAGCAGCAACACCGAGCCGACGTAGAAGATGGCGATCCGCCAGCCGACCGAGTTGACCGCCTTCGGGATTACCTTGCGCGGGTTGTCCGTCTCGCCCGCCGCGACGCCGACCATCTCCACGCCGGCGTAGGCGAACACCACGCCCTGCAGGATCATCAGCACCGCGAACAATCCGGCCGGGAAGAACCCGCCGTGTTCGAAGATCAGCTGCGGCCCGGTGGCGATGCCGGGCGCGATCTCGGTGCGTCTGATCAGCACCACGATCGCGATCACCATGAAGGCGACCAGCGTGACCACCTTGATAGCGGCGAACCAGAACTCCAGCTCACCGAATATCTTCACCGAGACAAGATTGACCGCGAGCACAACGCCGAGCGCGATGAGTGCGGGAATCCATTGTGCGACATTCGGGTAGAAGAATTTGACGTATACCGCCGCCGCGGTGACGTCGGCCATGCCACTGCACGCCCAGTTCAGGAAGTACATCCAGCCGGCAAAGAACGCGGCCTTCTCCCCGATGAACTCGCGCGAGTAGGAGACGAACGAGCCGGAGGTTGGCCGGTGCATGACCATCTCGCCCATGGCTCGCACAACCAGAAACGCGAACACCCCGGCCACCGCGTAGACCAGCATCAACGCCGGTCCGGCCGAGTTCAGCCGGCCGCCCGCGCCGAGGAACAGGCCACTTCCGATCGCGCCGCCGATGGCGATCATCTGGACCTGGCGGTTGCCCAGGGACTTCTTGTACCCCTGGTCCTCGAAGACCGAGATATCGGTGCGTGATTCGAACCGGTCGGCGTCTTCGACTTCAACCCCTCGGGTCACGGTGGCTCCCCTTTGCGTGCATAGCTGCCCGAGTCCGCTAACCGCGTCCGGGCGTGTGAGTGATTTAAGCGAGCTAAGGATCCACTGGAGATCAACTTAGGTTGAAAGTGTATGTAAGCTTTGGCGCTCCGTCCACGTACCTTGATGCAGATTTAAGAAAGTAAAGTATTGGTTACCCGCTCGGAACCTGGGCTGAATCGTGCGTCGGTCCGCCCCCAGATGCGATCGAAACCCCTGGTCATCCAGTCAGTGACGTTGTAGTTGTAGGGGCCGTGGTGGGGCCGACGAGAGGTGATGCTCATGAGTGCGGGGACTGGATCGCCATCAGGGAACTCTCAGTCACCGTTCGATCTCGCCGGCCGGCTGGCGGTGGTGACCGGCGCCTCCCGGGGCATCGGCGCCGCCATCTGCATCGCGTTGGCCAGGCAGGGCGCCGATATCGCCGGCCTGTACAACTCTGACGAGGCGGGTGCCGCCGGTACTCAGGACGCGGTTCGAGCGCTCGGGCGGCGGTGTCTCATGCGCTTCGGCGACACGGCGAGCTCGGCGGACCACAGGACAGGAGATCGTGGTCGACGGCGGGCTGACCATCAACGGTCATGTCGGACACGTGGCCAGCTGAGTGCTCTCAGCGCCTCTCGTGCCGGCGAATGCGGGCGGGCATACTCGGGCGCCGACGGGTCGTCTCGACCCTGCCGAGCCGAGGGAGGCCGCCCGATGGACCGCGATGAAGTCGACGACGACGTATTCGAGCAGCTGGATGAGCTGGACACGCTCGAGGGGAACGGGGTCTTGGACCCGCTCGACGAGGGAGTGTCGCCGCCGGAGCGGCCGTGGGCGGTGAACGACTGGGGCACGACGGCCCGCGAAGAGGCCGAGGGAGAGGGCGTGGCCAGGCGGCTGTCCCGCGAACTGCCGGAGGCCTGGGCCGGGGACGACGAGGGTGATGGCCTAGGCGACTCGAGGGACAGCGACGGGGAGCTACTCGACGACGAGGTCGGGGATGCCCGGTCGGGGCGCCTGGAGGGGGACCGGTCCGGCGATCACGAGCTGTACGCGGTCGACGTCGGGATCGACGGTGCGGGGGCCTCGGCGGAAGAGGCCGCGGTGCATCTGGTCAGGGACGACGCCGACGATCCTCGCTGAGCAGGCCCCGCATTGAGGGTGGGCCGGTCAGTCGGCGTTACCCCAGCGGAGAGACTGAAACGTGGGCACGTCCGGGTCGTCGTCCCCTGAGTCAACCGTGGTGATGCGGTTGTCGGGCGTGCAATCAGCTGTCTTGTAAAGGCTGACGTCAGCGTTCGTCAGGTTCTTGACCGGACCGGTTCCAGCTACCTTGAGGCAATCTCCGGAAGGCGGGTTCGCGCTTGTCTTCACGTTGCCATCGGCAGCCACGTAGGTGAATGTACCGTCGGCCGCGAACGCCATCGGAACGGTCGGAGAGAGCAAGACGACAACGGAAGCCGCGACGGCGGCCCCGACAAGGGACCGAATCCCCATGCCAGTCAGCACGTTGTTCTCCCTCTCATTGCCAGAAGGCGGCTCGGCGGCGCCGACACCCGGATGTGCCGGCTAACTATACCGAGCGCCGGTCCAGGCGTATCGGTGCGGTGCGCCGTGGCGCGGAAATAACGATCGACATCCAGGCCCGGGGCCGGCCGTGTGCTGAGACGGGGTGGGCCGGTATTCATGCCCTCGAGGCGGGGACTCATATAGCCGAAGCATTTCGCGCAATTGCGCTATTTGCTGGGGCTCGGAGTACGCGGGTTGGAATCCACCCTGGTGGACCGTGCGCCGCCGCTGGGGCCGAACCGGCTGGCGGATGGGCGAGCCGGGCGCTCGGGTTCTCCGCGCGTGCCCGCTGGCTTCGGCCGATCCTGTCGCGGGGATGCGCGGCGGCGGGTCGAGTCGGCTCGGGCGGCCGGTGCCCTGACCGGGCCTCCAGGTGATTGGCGAAGACCGGCAATACCAGGCTGGGGACGGCGAAGGATAACGCCGTGAGGAACACCGGTATCGGTCCCAGTGGCTGTGCGGTCGCCGGAAAACCCGCGGCCGGATCTGGCCCACGACGTCAACGCACACGTTTGCTTTGCCGGAAGATCTTTGCCGGAAGATCACCGAACGGAGCCAGGAAGAGCCTGCGTCTGTCGAAACCCGCAAGATCTGTTGGGTGGACATCGGAAAGCCGAGCATCCTCGATGGCCGTGGCGGGGACAGTGGGTCCGGCCGGGGGCGTCCATATGCCATGGCATCATGATCCGCTGGTATAACGCTGGTATAACGCGACGATAGGTGGTGTCGAGCCGGCGGGCAATTTCTCCGCGCCCAGAATGGCTGGAGCCTGAGGTAATGAAATAGTTTCCCGTCGGCCTGATCACTGGCAGGTGATTCCATTCGGCAGCGAAAAGTGTGACGCCGCCCCATCTGTTTCTCGGAATCGAGGTATTCGGCACGGCCGCTCTAGTGATTTCGATACTGTGCGGCGTGTCATTGGCACAATGGACGGATCGGCCACCGAGTCGGGACGGCGCGCACCTTGTCAGGGTCTGACGTGGAGGGCTCCGCCGATCCGCGGGTGGGCCGGTGGTGCCTGCGGGATGATCGAGGCCGCCGGGGGATCAGGGGTTGTTGCTGGGTGTACTACCTGGTGAGACGTGCCGTGCGGGCAGCTGGGCAAGGTGGTAAGGACCGCCGGCTTGCCGGGTCGGCCGGCCGGCCGGATCGGCGTGTGCATCTCCAGCCGGCTCAACTCTAGGGGCGTCGCCCCAGGTAAAGGCACCTTTACCTGGAAAACGTGCGTGCCCCCGGTGGGAGTCGAACCCACACTGTGGCCCTTTTAAGGGGCTTGCCTCTGCCGATTGGGCTACGGGGGCGCACGCATAGCGTACGTGCTCGC
>Ga0137412_10005351_pt1 | contig 10253 bp, 9 predicted proteins | sample CZODoug2_1_16fun_FD_122160 | JGI IMG/M metagenome (GOLD analysis project Ga0137412, IMG submission 122160) | Vadose zone soil fungal communities from Angelo Coast Range Reserve, California, USA - CZODoug2_1_16fungal (Hybrid Assembly) | ecosystem: Environmental > Terrestrial > Soil > Vadose zone... | reverse complement strand
CGGCCGCGTCGACATCCTGGTGAACAATGCCGGAATCCTGCGCGACGTCATCTTCCACAAGATGAGCTGGTCGGACTGGTCGGACGTGCTCGCGGTCCATCTCAACGGCTCGTTCAACATGAGCCGTGCCTGCGCCACGCACTTTCGCGAGCAGAATTCCGGCGCCTATGTGCACATGACCTCGACCTCGGGCCTGATCGGGAATTTCGGCCAGGCCAACTACATGGCCGCCAAGCTCGGCATCATGGGCTTGTCCCGCGCGATCGCGCTCGACATGGCGCGCTTCAAGGTGCGCTCGAACTGCATTGCGCCGTTCGCCTGGACGCGCATGATCGATTCGATTCCGGCTCAGACTGAGGCGGAGAAGCGCCGCGTCGAGCGTTTCCAGCAGATGACGCCGGAGAAGATCGCGCCGCTTGTAGTCTATCTCGCGTCCGATCGCGCCGAGGGCATCAGCGGCCAGATCTTCGCGGTGCGCAACAACGAAGTGTTTCTGTTCAATCAGCCGCGGCCAATCCGCTCGATCCATCGCTCCGAGGGTTGGACGCCGCAGGGGCTCGATGAGCAGCTCAAGGGCGCGTTTGGGGCGTCGCTCACGCCGCTCGAGCGCTCCGGCGACGTGTTCTCGTGGGATCCGGTCTAAAGTGCTGCGTGCGATCGCATGACCATCATCTACGACAAGCTGCTTTCGCTCGACATCCCGCAGGTCGTGCAGACCTACAGCGAGAAAGACGCGATACTGTACGCGCTTGGGCTCGGGCTCGGGCACGATCCGCTCAATGCCGACGAGCTGCCGTTCGTGTACGAAAAAGCGATCAAGCTGCTGCCGACTTTCGCGGTGGTGCTGGGCTGGCCGGGCTTCTGGGCGCGCGATCTCGACTCCGGCATCGACTGGGTGAAGCTCGTCGCCGGCGAGCAGGGGCTTGTGCTGCATCGGCCGCCCGCGCCGCGCGGCACCGTCGTGGGCAAGACCCGCGTTACCGAGATCATCGACAAGGGGCCGGGCAAGGGCGCGCTGGTCTATTCCGAGCGCGTCGTCGTTGATAAAGCCACCGGCGAGCGGATCGCGACCGCAGCGCAGACCACGTTCTGTCGCGGCGATGGCGGCTTCGGCGGCCCGGCGCGTGAATCGCCGCCAGTGCATGCGATCCCGGAGCGCGCGCCTGACGCGGTCTGCGACCTGCCGACGCGGCCGGAGACTGCGCTGATCTATCGGCTGAGCGGCGATCCGAACCCGCTGCATGTCGACCCGGCGGTGGCGAAGGCCGCGGGTTTTCCGCGCCCCATTCTGCATGGCCTTGCGACCTTTGGGATCGCCGGCCACGCCATTCTCAAGCGCCTGTGCGACTACGATCCGGCAAGGCTTTCGGCGATTGCCGGCCGGTTCTCGGCGCCAGTGTTCCCGGGCGAGACCATCCGCACCGAGATGTGGCGCGATGGAACTGTGGTGAGTTTCCGCGCCCGCGTCCTCGAGCGCGACGTGATTGCATTGAACAATGGGCGAGCGAAAATAGTTATATGATGCGGTCGAATTGGGATGGGACCGCACAATGGTAGCCCCTGATACTTCCGAAGATCTTGCGGAGATCCGCGCCTCGGTGCGGGCGCTGTGCGCCCGGTTCCAGGGCGAATACTGGCGCAAGCTCGATCGCGAGCGCTGCTATCCGACCGAGTTCGTGGCGGCGCTGACCGAGGCCGGTTTTCTCGCTGCGCTGATCCCTGAGCAATACGGCGGCAGCGGGCTGACGCTGCTCGAGTCGGCCGCCATCATGGAGGAGATTCACGCCTGCGGCTGCAACGGCGCGGCCTGCCATGCCCAGATGTACACCATGGGCACGCTGTTGCGGCACGGCAGCGATGCGCAGAAGCAGCGCTGGCTGCCCGCGGTCGCGAGTGGCGAATTGCGCCTGCAGGCCTTCGGTGTGACCGAGCCGAGCTCGGGCACCGATACGCTCTCGCTGCGCACCACCGCGGTGCGCGATGGCGATCACTACATCATCAACGGCCAGAAGGTCTGGACCTCGCGGGCGGAGCATTCCGACCTGCTGTTGCTGCTTGCGCGCACCACGCCGCGCGACCAGGCCAAGACTCGCACCGGCGGGCTCTCGGTCTTTCTGGTGGACATGCGGCTCGCCCAGGGCGCCAGCATCCGGATCAACGAGATCCGCACCATGATGAACCACGCCACCACCGAAATCTTCTTCGACGACCTGCGCGTGCCGGAGGAGAACCTGATCGGCGAGGAGGGGCAGGGCTTCCGTTACATCCTCTCCGGTATGAATGCCGAGCGCATTCTCATCGGGTCCGAATGCATCGGCGACGCCAAATGGTTCATCGCCAAAGCCACCGCCTATGCCAAGGAGCGCGAGGTGTTCGGCCGCCCGATCGGACAGAACCAGGGCGTGCAGTTTCCGATCGCGCGCGCCTATGTGCAGATGCGCTCGGCCGAGCTGATGGTGCACGATGCTGCTACGCGCTTTCAGGCCGGGCAGGATTGCGGCGCCGAGGCCAACATGGCGAAGCTTCTGGCCGCCGAGGCCTCGTGGGCGGCAGCCGAAATGTGCGTGCAGACCCACGGCGGTTTCGGCTTTGCTGAGGAGTTTGACATCGAGCGCAAGTTCCGCGAGACGCGGCTATATCAAGTAGCGCCGATCTCAACCAACCTGATCCTCTCTTATCTGGCGGAACACGTGCTTGGGCTGCCGCGTTCATATTAGTTCACCCATGACCCATCCAGCTGCAAAACCCGCCGTTCTTCTTGCCGATATTGGCGGCACCAACAGCCGCCTCGCGCTGGCAGGCGCTGACGGGCGACCGGCGCAGACGCTGATCATCGAGAACGATTCAGTTCCGAATCTCGAAGGCGCGATCTCGCACTATCTGGCCGAAACCGGTGCGCGGCCGAGCGCGGCCGTGCTCGCCATCGCAGGGCCGCTCGAAGGCGAGGAGGTCGCGCTGACCAATCGGGCGTGGCGGTTCCGGCCGGGCGAGCTGGCGCGGCGTTTCGGGTTTGCCAAGCTGCGGCTCGTCAACGATTTCGAGGCGATCGCCTGGGCGCTGACGCGCCTCACGGCGGACGACGCGCATCCGCTCGGTCCGCCGCTGCCGGCGCGTCCCGGCGTGCGGGCCGTGCTTGGCCCCGGCACCGGGCTCGGCGTCGCCGCGCTCGTGCCAGTCGACGGTCGCTGGCAAGTGCTGGCGAGCGAGGGCGGCCATGCCTCGTTCGGTCCGCAGACGCCGGACGAGTTGGAAATCTTTGCCGCGCTCCTGCACGAGCATGGCAGCGTCAGCGCCGAGACCATCCTGTCGGGGCCGGGCCTGCCGCGGTTGCTGCGCGCTGTCGATCCACGATCGCACGCTTCGACGCCCGAAGCCGTGGTCGCCAATGCGCTTGCGGGTGAGGCGGCAGCACTCGTGACCGTGCAGTTGTTCGTGCAACTCCTTGGCCGGTTCGCTGGCGGCTTGGCATTGACCTTCAAGGCCGTCGGCGGCGTGTACATCGCGGGCGGCGTCGCCTCCCGGCTCGGAAAGCTCTTCGACGCGCAGGCGTTCCGCGCGGCATTCGATGCCCATCCGCCCTATCAGGCGCTGCTGGCGTCGATCCCGATATGGATGATGACCCGCAGCGAACCTGGGCTGCTCGGCTGTGCCGTGCTGGCGGATGAGTTTGTGAACCGCTGAACAGGGTGCCAGCGAGGCGGCGGTATCAGCGCTTTATCGCCCCCGTTGCCGTAGACGCGCCGAGCGTCTCCATGAAGGCGACGAGATCACTTCGCTCCTGATCGGTCAAGCTGATGGGCTGCAGCAGCGGCGAGCGACTCGGCCGGTCGATGCCACCTTTTTCGTAGTGTCGCACCACGTCCTCGAGCGTGGCGGCGCTGCCGTTGTTCATGTAGGGCGGACGCTGCGCGACCGACCGTAGTGTCGGCGTTTTGAATGCGAACTGCATCTGCGGATCGTCTTTGAGCGTCACACCGCGCCCGCGATCGGTCGTGCTGGTGCCGATGTCATGAAACTTGTCGTCCGTGAAGCGCCAGCCGCCGTGACACGCGAAGCACAAGCCCTTGCCATTGAAGAGCTCGAATCCGCGCTTGGCCGATGCCGAAATCGCAGCCTCGTCACCCGCGACCCAGCGGTCGAACGGAGCCTGCTCGGGCTCGATGGTGCGCTCGAACGCGGCCACTGCCTGCACAATTGTATCAATGTTGACGGGCGCGCCGGGCAGCGCCGCGCTGAACTTGGCCACGTAAGCCTGGTTGGAGCGGAACCGCTGCTCGATCACCTCGACCGCGACCGGCGTTGGCGTCTCGCGCATCGACATCGAGCCGGTTGCGACCGAGCTCTTGGCTTGCGCCTCGAGTGTCGGATTGCGACCGTCCCACCCGTTGATCGGTGAGCTCGCATGGCCGATCCCGATCAGCGTCTGCGGCTTGCGCGACGTCAGCTTGCCGGAATCGTTGGTGCTGCGCGCATCCAGCACGGACCATGCGGCGTCGGGCAGATGGCAGGACAGGCACGCTGTCTTTCCCGAGGCCGAAAGCTGCGGGTCGGTAAACAGCTCGCGCCCGAGCTCCACCAATGCCTTGTTCTCGACCGGCCGGGCCGGGGCGCGCCGGTACTGGTCCTTCAATCCGGTGGGAGGAGTCTGTGCCCAGGCCACGTCAGCTCGGCCGAGCGAGCCGAAAACAAGCACAGCTGCCAGTACGCTGTAGCCACAAGCAAGTCGCATGATCCCCTCCTCAAAGAAATAGCGTTGCCAAATCGGGCCTCCGCAGCTGGCGCTTTATCACAAAGCCTCCGTCGGGTCCTCCCCCAACAGGATCATGCTGGCTCAAGCCAGCCCGATCGCTTCGAGGGTATCACGATGATGGATGGCCGAGTCCTCCGAAAAACAACAGAACACCACCCGGGCCATGCCACGTGGGGTGGCTGCGATCTCCGACGCCACAGTACCGACTGCGATGCGGGCGGCGCGGTCCGCCGGAAAACGGAAGACGCCGGTCGAGATCGCCGGGTAGGCGATCGAGCTGAGGCGATGCTCGGCCGCCAGCGTGAGCGCCGTGCGATAGCAGGAGGCAAGCAGGTCGTCCTCGCCCTTGCCGCCGCCGCTCCACACTGGGCCAACCGCATGGATCACATGCTTGGCCTTGAGCTCATAGCCGCGGGTGATCTTGGCCGAGCCGGTGTCGCAGCCGCCAAGCGTGCGACACTCCACCAGCAAGTCCGGACCGGCCGCGTCGTGGATGGCGCCGTCGACACCGCCACCGCCCAGGAGCGAGCGGTTCGCGGCGTTGACGATTGCGTCGAGCGCGAGCGTCGTGATGTCCGCAATCCGGACTTCAATCAAAGTCGTCCCGATGCTGGCGGTCGCAAACGGCTCGGTCATGGTCAAACCCGGCGGCTGGCGGTGCAACCTCAGTTTAGGCTAGAGGGGCGCAGGCGAGGAAGTGCCTACGCCAACTCGGCGTGGCTTTCGGCCTCGAGGTCGACCGTGCTGCGCGCCCCGATATCGTCGAAGTGCTTGTCCAAGAACGCGTGCGCGGCGTGCTTGCCGCCCTCGCGCAGCTTGAGGAAAAAGTCGTAGTCGGAATCGAGCTTGGAGCTCGCGGTCAGATTGCTGAACTCGCCGTCGAGCGCGATCCGGTGCAGATTGATGCGGCGATATTGGCCGGGGCCCTTGCCGCGCGGCAGGACGCCCTGATCGATCAACCGGGTCACGAAGTTCATCGCGCGCACTTCCGCCATCAGCGACGAGTTGAAGGTGACTTCGTTGATCCGGTTCAGGATCTCGTTCTGGGAGCGCGGCGTCATGCGGCGCTCGATCGGGTTGATCTGGACCAGGAGAACGTCCTCGGTCTCGGTCGCGTCGAAGAACGGAAAGATCGCGGGATTGCCGAGATAGCCGCCGTCCCAGTAGGGAATGCCGTCGATCTCGACGGCGCGGAACAGCGTCGGCAGGCAGGTCGACGCCATCACCACGTCGACGGTGATCTTGTCGCGCGGAAAGACGCGGAGGCGGCCGGTGTAGACATTGGTCGCCGATACGAACAGCGGTGGACCGGGAAACGTACGCACCGCGTCAAAGTCGACGAAACGCTCGACCACGTCCTTGAGCGGATTGATGTTGAGCGGATTGAGGTCATACGGCGACCAGAAGCGCGAGACCGCATCGAACCAGCTTTGGACCGGCCAGCCTTCCATCGGCAGGATCGAGAACAGGCGATCGATGACGACGCGTTGCACCTCTGGCAGCTCGCCATCGAGGCTTGCGGCACGCCAGAAATCGGCAAGTCGCTTGCAGGCCTCTTTCGGGCCGCCGCGCGCCATGCCATCCGCAACCATGATGGCGTTGATGGCACCCGCCGAGGTGCCGGAGACGGCTTCGACCTCGATGCGATGGTCCTCGATGAAGGTCTCGAGCACGCCCCAGGTGAAGGCGCCATGCGCGCCACCACCCTGGAGCGCGAGGTTGATCTTCTTGCGTGCGGATGAGGCCACGATTTATTCCGCCGTCCAGCCGCCGTCGATCGACAGGTTGGCGCCGGTGATCTGCGAGGCGTCGTCCGAGCAGAGATAGAGCGCGAGCGAGGCGACCTGGTCGACTGTAACGAACTGCTTGGTTGGCTGCGCGGCCAGCAGCACGTCGCGCTTGACCTGCTCCGCGGTCATGTTGCGTGCCTTCATGGTGTCGGGAATCTGTTTCTCGACCAGCGGCGTCCAGACATAGCCGGGGCTGATGCAGTTGGCCGTCACGCCGAAGGTCGCAAGCTCGAGCGCGACCGTCTTGGTAAGGCCGGTGAGACCATGCTTGGCGGTGACGTAAGCCGCCTTGAACGGCGAGGCGACCAGCGAATGTGCCGAGGCGGTGTTGATGATGCGCCCCCATTTGCGGGTCTTCATGCCCGGCACCGCGGCGCGGATAGTGTGGAAGGCGGCCGAGAGATTGATTGCGATGATCGCGTCCCACTTTTCGACCGGGAACTCCTCGATCGGTGCCACGTGCTGGATGCCGGCATTGTTGACGAGCACGTCGACCGAGCCGAACGTCTTCTCGGCGGTGCGGATCATCTCGGCGATCTCGGTCGCCTTGGTCATGTCGGCCGCTGAATAGATCGCCTTGACCGAGAATTCCTTCTCGATGCCGGTGCGCTCCGTTTCGATCGCGGCCTTGTCGCCAAAGCCGTTGATCGCGACATTGGCGCCGTCGCGCGCCATCGCGCGTGCGATGGCAAGCCCGATCCCGGAGGTCGAGCCGGTGACGACGGCGGTTTTTCCCTTCAGCATGGTGCTCACCTGTCTCTGTTCTTGGGCTCCCCGAAAGGATTTAGGCGGCCGAACGCGCGGCTGCATCAGCGGTCTGACTATATTTCTGCGTAACAATCTGGTGCCCCGCGGCGAGATCGTCTCATGCGGGTTCCGTCTCCGCCGGCAGCATGAGATCGATCGTACTGCGCCGGCCGATATCATTGAAATGGGTGTCGAGGAAGCGCCGGGCAGCGCGCTGGCCGCGCTTGCGCAACGACAGGAAGAACTCGAAGTCGACCTTCAGCTTGCTGCGCGCGTCAAAGGGTATGTCGTCCATGACGATGCGATGCAGCCTGGTGCGGCGCGCGCCGGAAAGTTCCAGCGCCCGCAGTTCCGCGATCAGCGGTGCATTGAACGTGATCTCGTTCATGCGGGTCATGATCTCGCTCGCGGTCGTCGGCAGCTTGGCGCGCTCGCGCGGATTGATCTGCACAATCAAAATGTCCGCGCAGGAGCCCGATTCCAGAAATGGCAGCACCACCGGATTGCCGCTATAGCCGCCATCCCAATAGGGCACGCCCTCGATCTCGACCGCACGGAACATCAGCGGCAGGCAAGCCGACGCCATCACCACCTCGGGTGTGACCTCGTGGCGGGCGAAGATCCGCGGCTCGCCGGTCAGGACATTGGTGGCTGTGATGAACAGGTTTCGATCACCTGAGCGGATACGCTCGAAATCGACGAAGCGCTCGATCAGGTCCTTGAGCGGATTGATGTTGAGCGGGTTGAGGTCATAGGGGGAGAGGAACCGCGCCAGATCCCCGAACCACGGCAGCGTGGCGCGTTGCGGCAGCAGCGGAAACAGGCGCTCCACCACGGCGCGCTGCAGCTCGGGCAGGCTGCCGCCGAGGCTGGCGGCACGCCAGAAATCAGCGAGCCGCTCGCGTGCACCCACAGGCCCGCCATGGGCGAGCCCGTCCGCAAGCATGACGGCGTTGACGGCACCCGCCGAGGTGCCGGAGACACCACCGATGACGATCCGCCCGTCCTCCAGCAGCTGGTCGAGCACCCCCCAGGTGAAGGCGCCATGCGCGCCCCCACCCTGGAGTGCCAGATTGAGGTGCCGGCGCTGCGGCCGCCAAGCCCCCGAAAGCAGCTTGTTCAATCGTGAAGCAAGCATCACATCTCACATTGAAATTGGGATTGGTGGCAGGAGCGCCCGAATCGGCCCCATGGAACCGGGAATGTGGGAGGTTAACTATTGCAATGCAATCGTTAAATGCTGCATTGCAGCAATGTCCCCAGCCGTCACAAAAAAGGTAAACTCCCTTCATGGCCAAAGCCCGACCATCGCGTGAGCAGGAGATCTTTCCCGCCCCCGGTCATGATCATGCCCGCTGCTCGACTGACGCGATGGCGGAAGCGGAGGCGCGCTGCGTTGAGCGCGGCCAGCGCCTGACCCCGATGCGGCGTGACGTCCTGGCGGCGCTGCTGGTGAGCCACCGGCCACTTGGTGCCTATGAGATTATGGAACGGCTTGCCCCGAGCGGGCCGCGGCCGGCGCCAATCACGGTCTACCGTGCGCTCGAGTTCCTGCGCGAAAACGCCCTGGTCCACCGGATCGAGAGCCGCAACGCTTTCGTGGCCTGTGTGCACGCCCATGCGGCCGGCGATCTTGTGGTGTTCCTGTTGTGCGATCAGTGCGGCACGGTCGGGGAGGCGTCGTCAGCGGAGGTCGCCTCGAAGCTTAAGGCGGCCGCGCACTCTGCCGGCTTCACGCCCAAGTCGCCGGTGATCGAGATCAGCGGCGTGTGTTCCCATTGCGACGGTAATGCATGACGGCCGTATGACTGGTCCTTACATTGACGCCGCCAAGGGGGTCTGGCACTTGGGGGCGCAGGAGATCGAGCATGATTGAAGCAGGTCCACAGGAACGACGCTCGTCAGTGGCGGTCGATGTCGGCGGTGTCACGGTCGGTGGCGGTGCGCCGGTGGTCGTGCAGTCGATGACCAACACCGACACGGCGGACGCTGCCGGTACCGCCGCACAAGTGGCAGCCCTGGCCCGCGCTGGTTCCGAGATCGTGCGCATCACGGTCGACCGCGACGAGGCGGCGGCTGCGGTTCCGCATATCAAGGAGCGGCTCCTTAAGCTTGGCATCAATGTGCCGCTCGTCGGCGACTTCCACTATATCGGCCACAAGCTGCTCGCCGAGCATCCGGCCTGCGCGGAGGCGCTCGACAAGTACCGCATCAATCCCGGCAATGTCGGCTTCAAGGAGAAGAAGGACCGCCAGTTTGGTGCCATCGTCGAGACTGCGATCAAGCACGGCAAGCCGGTGCGCATCGGCGCCAACTGGGGCTCGCTGGATCAGGAGCTGCTTACACATCTGATGGACGAGAACGCGCGCTCGAACGCGCCCAAGGACGCGCGCGAGGTGACGCGTGAGGCCATGGTGCAGTCGGCGCTCATCTCGGCGCAGCGCGCCGAGGAGATCGGGCTCGCGCGCGACCGCATCATCCTGTCCGCGAAAGTCTCCGCCGTGCAGGATCTGATCGCGGTGTACATCGATCTGGCGCGCCGCTCCGACTACGCGCTGCATCTCGGCCTCACCGAAGCCGGCATGGGCTCCAAGGGCATCGTCGCCTCGAGCGCCGCGATGGGCGTGTTGCTGCAGCAGGGCATCGGCGACACCGTCCGTGTCTCGCTGACGCCGGAGCCAAACGGCGACCGCACATTGGAAGTCCAGGTCGCGCAGGAATTGCTGCAGACCATGGGCCTGCGCACCTTCGTGCCGCTGGTAGCGGCGTGTCCCGGCTGCGGCCGCACCACGTCGACCACGTTCCAGGAACTCGCCGCCGACATCCAGGGCTTCATCCGCACCTCGATGCCGGAATGGAAGACGCGCTATCCCGGTGTCGAGACGCTCAACGTCGCGGTGATGGGCTGCATCGTCAACGGCCCCGGCGAGAGCAAGCACGCCGATATCGGCATTTCGCTGCCCGGC
>Ga0137412_10005347_pt1 | contig 10258 bp, 9 predicted proteins | sample CZODoug2_1_16fun_FD_122160 | JGI IMG/M metagenome (GOLD analysis project Ga0137412, IMG submission 122160) | Vadose zone soil fungal communities from Angelo Coast Range Reserve, California, USA - CZODoug2_1_16fungal (Hybrid Assembly) | ecosystem: Environmental > Terrestrial > Soil > Vadose zone... | reverse complement strand
CATTGCACGCGGTGCGCCTCGATCAGGCGAAGCGTCTCCTCGGCGTCGAATTTGACCAGGCCCGTCAACTGGCCGCCGGCGAACAGGCAGGAATGCGACAGGATGAACGGTGCGTTGTGATAGAGCGGGCCGGGATTGAGCAGCGAGGCATTTTGCGGGATTCCAAGCAGCGGTTCGGCCGCGGTGTCGACCACCGCGGGCCCGTGGTCGAGGATCACCTTGGGCCGGCCGGTCGAACCGCCGCTCGTCATCGCCTTCCAGTAGCGTGCGACGGGGTTCGTCAGTGGTTCGTCGGAAAAGCCTTCCGGCACGAAACCCGAGGGCAGCGAGTTGGGCGCGTTCCAGTCGGCCTCGCCGCCGACCACCAGCGCGGGCCTGAGTACCTCCAGCACGGCAGCGGCTTCGCCGCGCGGCAGCCGCCAGGACAGCGAGGTGGGCGTCGCGCCGAGCTTCCAGACCGCGAAGCTGGTCTCGAAAAAGGCGTTGCCGTTGGGCAGGCCAATCGCGACGAAATCGCCGGGCTTGACGCCCTTGGCGGCAAAGGCACGGGCGCGCCGGTTGGCGCCGCGTTCGAGCTGCTCCCAGGTGCGCGTGTCGGCGCCATGGCGGATCGCGATGGTGTCTTTGGGCTTGCGCTCGGCGTACCAGCGCGGCACGTCGGCCATTGGAATCAGCATTTCATCCTCCGCAGTCCGGCTGTTTGTCGCCGTGTGGGGCCGCGGCAGCTCGCGGCCATCCGCAGTCATTGGAGGATTTGTGACGCAAGACGGGTGCTGCGTCCATAGAGGGGGATGGCGGTCCGGATCGCGCCGGATGCCGAACGTTAAACGCGGGCCGCAGGGCCCGCGTTTCGTCGTGACGAAGCTGTTTGCGTGGAGCCTACCGCGACAGCGGAACAGGCTTGAGGGTGAAGGGGCCCGGATCCTTCTCCTTGTTGTCGCCGATGATGTAAGACAGCTTGCCCTCTGCGACCCACGCGGTATCGCCCACCTGCGTCACCGAGACCGGCTCGGCGAAGCCGTCCTTGATCGTCTCGATCTGGGCCTCGTCGCCCTTGATCGTGACCTTGTCGAGCTTGCCGTTGCCCTCGATCAGCAGCAGGCTGTCGCCGGATGTCCGCATCGCATCCGCATGGTCGAGCGGGCGGGAGGGCTTCAGCGCCGTGACCGCGCCGGCCTTGCCGTCCTTGACGGCGATGCGAAACAGCGCGGCCGGGATATAGGTCGTGACATAGAGATTGCCGTCGGCCCCGAACGCGATGCCGTCGAGACCGACGCCATCTTTTGCCGGCGCCAGCATGGGATCCGTCGCCCAGACCTCGAGCGCGGTGCCGCCCGGCTTGAGGCTGTAGACATTGGGCGTGAAGGAGTCGGTGACATAGGCCGTGCCGTCACTGCCGATGGCGATGTCGTTGCACAGCGATTTCGGATCGGCGAGCGGGGCGCTGCCCTTCAGGGCGCCGCTTGAGAGGTCGAATATCTTCAGCCACGCGCCCTTGGCGTCGCCGGGACCCGGAACGCCAAAGCCGGTGATGTCATTGGAGCAGACATACAGCATGCCGCTTTTCTCGTCGGCGAGCACGCCGAGCGTGGAACGGCTGTCGCCGGCGCCGGGCTTGATGAACGGCTCAGCTTTGCCGCCGGCCGCGACTTTCGTCACGCCGCCGAGATTGAAGCTGCCGACATAAAGCGTGCCGTCCTTGGTCGACGTCACACTTTCCGGAAAGCTCTTGTCGGGAACGCCGACCGGAGCTGTCTCCGCGCGCGCGATGCCGCAGGACGCAGCGCCCAGCATGAGCGCCAGTCCGATGCCGAGCGCCTGCGCGCAACGGTTCTTGAGCAAATCTCCCTGTGCAAGCGAGCACAGTACAACGCTGTGTTCTTGATTCATGATTGAGATTCCTGATCGAGGTGAGTTGGGCGAGGCCATGCCTCAGGGGCCGATCATCACCAGCCATCGGTTCGCTGCGCTGCGACAGCGCAGGGAAGGGCTGCGATCCAACGATGCAGCCCGGAATGAATCCGACACGGAAGTGTAGGCCGCGGTTTGGAAATTTGGAAGCATGACCTTTGCGAGAAAGGCGGCGTTGCTCGCGATCTATGCTTTTCGCGCGACAGTCGCGGTGGAGGTCGAGATGATGGTCGACGTCTTGGATGAGAGCGAGACGGAACTATTTCGGCGACTGCAGCACGACGCCGTAGCGCGCGTAAATTCGCGCGATGGTTCCATCGGCGCGCAACTTCTCAAGGGCCGCATCGATCGCGTCGCGCAGGCCCTGGTCCGCGCGCACCATGCCGATCGCGACGTTCCAGTTGAGGTTCGTCTCATTCTCGTCACGATCGAGGATGCGGACCTTGTTGTCCGGATGCGTCAGGTTGAAATAGCTGGCAATGGTCGGCGTGACCGCGGCGGCGTCGATCTCGTGGTTGGCCAGCGCTTCGAGGCTGTCGACCTCGAAGCCGAAGGTCGATGTCGGCACGTGGCGCTGACCGATGGTCATCGCGGCGACGGAGCCAACCTGGACTCCGACCTTGGTGTGCTCGTCGAGGCTCTTAAACGAGGTGAGCTGGCTCGCCGACGGCACCGCGAGCGCCACCCCCGTGCGATAGTAAGGCTTTGAAATACCGAGATTGGTTTCGCCCTGCGCTTCGCGATCGGCGATGATGTCCAGAATGATGTCGCAGTCGGCGCTGCGGATCTGGTACTGAGTGATGATCCAGTCGAGCTTCAGCGAGACGCCGAGCTCGCGCGCCAGCGCCTGCCCCAGTTCGACCTGGAACCCCGGAGGATCGGCGGTCTTGCTGGCGAAGGGCAGCGAGTTGGGATGCGCGCACAGCCCGAGCGCACCGAGCGAGCGAATCGTGTCGAGCGTGCGCCCCTGGACTGGGACGGGGACTTGGCCGGTCAGGCCGATGACGACGCCGACCATGAGCGGGAGAATGGCTTTCATCTTGTGTTCCCCATTCGGCGCGATCGAAGCTCGCTTCATCCTTGTCTTTATCCTTGGTGCGGCTTCAGTGCCCGGATGTATTTGATGATGTCGTCGATCTGCGCATCGCTGAAGGCGGTGCCAAACGCCGGCATTGCGCCTTCCTTGCCCATCTTGATGCGGTTGCGCAGATAGTCGTCGGTCCGGGGCGAATCCATCAATTGGGGTCCCTTGCCCGCCTCCCGCCCCGCATCGGAATGACACCAGCCACAGGTCGATCCGAACAAGGCCTCGACGTCGAACGGTGCGTAGTCCGGCGCCGTGGCGGCCGACTGCGCAGCGGCCGGTGCGGCCCATATCAACGCGGCGGCCATTACGATGGCTGGCAGCAATGCTGTAGCGTCCAACTCGAATTTCATCAGGTCCAATTCCAATTTGGCAAGTTTGCTGGCCGTGGCCCATCGCACGCCGGGGAGCGCGCTTGCGCCCGCTCCCCGGCAGACCGATCCGGCAGCCTGTTATTTCAGGCTGTAGACAATGAGCGCGCCGTCATCGCGCGGCATGCTCTTGTAGACGCCGCCGAAGGTCGGCGCGTAGTCGTCGGATGCCATGCCGCCGAAGCCCGCGGTGATGGCGATATATTGCTTGCCGCCGACCGAGTAGCTGATGATGCCGCCCTGATGGCCGGTGCCGTCGGAGTGATTCCACAGCTCGGTGCCGCTTTCGGCATCATAGGCATGAACCACGCCGCGCGAGTCGGGCACGAACACCAGATTACCCCCGGTCGACAACACGCTTGCGAGCGGCGGTTCGGGGAACCGAACCTCCCACTTCTTGGCGCCGGTCACGGGGTCACGCGCGTCGAGATGACCATAGATTTCGCCGCCCGGAGGAGGCGCGATCTTGAAATTGGCGCCGATGTTGAGCTGGGCCTGCGGTGCCGTGACTGGCGTCGTCTTCACGACGTCGAGGGTCATGCACCATTCCTGCCCGAGCTTGTAGTAGAGGCCGGTCTTCGGATTGTAGGAACCGGCGTTGAAGCTGACGCCGCCGGAGATGTGCGGGCATAGCGGTTCGTCGACCTTGCCCGCCGAGAAATCGCGGCGGCCGATCAGTTCGCCGGTCTTGGCATCGATGTTCTTGACGAAATTGCTGTTCTGGGTGATCCGCCAGACGTTCTTCAAAGCGGCGCTGCGGTCATAGACGAAGATGTACCCGCTCTTGTTGGGGTGCACCACGAGCTTCTGGCCGTCGCGATCGAGCATCACGAACTCGCCGACCGCGCTGTCGAAATCCCAGGCGTCGTGCGGCAGTTCCTGATGATAGAATTTCAGCTTGCCGGTATCGACGTCGAGACCGATCACCGAGGATGTGTAGAGATTGTCGCCGGGGCGGGCGCCTTGCGTCTTGTAGTCGTTGCCCGACCAGTCATAGAGCGGCGCCGGGTTGGCGGTGCCCCACCAGATGGTGCTGGTCTCGGAGTCGTAGGTGCCGGGCATCCAGCCACCGCCGCCTCCGGTGCGCCAGGAATCATTGCCCCAGGTCTTCATGGCTTCGTCGGTGCCGGCAACTGTCAGGAACTCCCATTTCTTCTTGCCGGTCGCGGCGTCAACGCCGAAGATCGGTCCGCGGCCCGGCCATTCGCCGCCCTGCGCGCCGATCACGATGGTGCCCTTGGCATAGAGCGGCGCGCCGGTGAAGCCGACCGTCAGCTTCTGCGAATCGATCAGCTTGGTGTCCCAGGCGACCTTTCCGGTCTTGGCGTCGAGCGCGATCAGCCGGCCGTCCATGGTGCCGACATAGACCTTGCCCTCGCCGAGCGCGACACCGCGATTATAGGGCGAGTGGGTCTGCCGGGCGACCAGCGCATCGTCCAGCTCGGGGAAATAGGACCAGATTACCTCGCCCGTGGCGCCGTTCAGCGCAAAGGTCCGGCTGTAGGAACCCGTATAATAGAGCACACCATCGGCCACCAGCGGCATCGACTGCAGGCCGCGGGTGGATCGCCCCGGAATATGGATCCAGGCCACGCCCAGGTTGGAGACGTTGCTCGCATTGATCTGGGCGAGCGGACTGTAGTGATAGGATTTGTAGGAGCCATGGTAGGTCAGCCAGTCATTCTGGCCGCCGGCGTCGATGCGCGCGGTATCCACGGATTGGGCGAATGTTGACGATGCCGCGAACGTCGCGGCAAAGGCAACGGCAATAGGCAAAGCAAGAGATCTTTTCGTCATGGGCACTTCCTCCGGTTTGATTTTTTTGATCGATAGTCACTGTATTGGCGGGCCGCGCCGCTCGATCGTTCTTGATGCGATCGATGTCGTGCGCCGTCCCTACAATTCAGATTTCGTTTTCATCAAGTCGCCGCCATCCCCGCCCAACCTCATCGGGCTTTTCGCCGGGTTTTTTATGTCATAGGCAACCCGGCCAATTTGTCGCTTTTTTGTCGCTCGGAAAGCCGTGGCGCCGAATACCGACAGCGATCGAACATTCGGGACCTCGCATCAGCCGAACCTTCGCCGCATAGACCGGTGCCGTGTGCTCGATTCATGTGACAATCCTGTTCGACATCAGGAGAACGAGGTGCTGCCTCAGCGCCGATCATCATCAGCCATCGGTTCGCTGCGTTGCGATAGACGCAGGGAAGTGAGCTGCGATCCAACGATGGCAGCCCGAATGAGCCCGATGAGAAATTCTAGGCCAGCATTTGAAAATATGAAAGCGTGGCGTTCGAAAGAGAGCAGGTTGCTCGCGATCCGGGGCCGTTCCGACACTGGTCGGTTCTGCGACTCGACAAGAGCGTGCAATGACCAGCAAACGCCAACGTTTTCAGCCGCATCAAGTCGGGCTGAATGGCTTGGACAGAGACGACCACAATTGCCACACTTCGTCGGACCGTCCGACCGCGGTCTGAACCAAGGCAAGCTTCGAGACCGGGTCGACGCAGATGCGTTGGCCGGGATCGCGGAGAAGGGCGAATTGCCGTCGCCGGTTGTTATGCCGCGGGTGTGGAAAAAGCAGGTTTCAAAAGCTCGCTCCGCATATCCGCTGTCGTCCCGGCCTTGCGCCGGGCCGCCCCGACGGGCTCGCCCCGAGCTCATGAATTGTGTATTCAGGTTCAACGGAGCGCCGAGGATGATCGAGGTTGATCGCGGTGTCATGCGATGATCGACGAAAAGAAGCTCGAAGAGCGCCTGGTTGCGCTCGAGGCGGCCAAATCCTGGAGTCCGCGCGTCGTCTCGCGGCTGGAGATGCTGCTGCGCTCGGGCGCGGACGAGGCACTCTACCGCATCAATCCGATCCAGTTCGCCACCGAGAAATCGATTGCCGAAGCTGAAGGGATCGATCTTTTCCTCCATGCCTGCGCGGCCGGGCTATTCGACATGGATTGGCTGCTGGTTTGTCCGATGTGCTCCGACGTTGTCGAGAGCTTCCGAAGCCTGCGCAAACTGCACACGCATTTCCACTGCCACCTCTGTCAAAGCGATTACGACGCCGCGCTCGACGATTACATCGCGGTGACGTTCACGGTTTCGCCCGCCGTGCGCAGCATCCGCTTCCATCAACCGGATGCGCTTTCGGCCTGGGATTACGTCTTCCATTATAGAATGACGCCGGGCGGCGTGATGCCCGACGGCGTGCCATGGAGCGAGGCTGCCAAAGGGCTGATGAGGGCGCTCACCCGCATCGAGCCGGGGTCTGCGGCCAATCTTGAGGTTGATGCCGCCGAAGGCGCGCTCCTGGGCCAGGATTTCGGAAGCGACGCCCAATTTTTTTTCCCGGTCGCAAGGGGGGCGGGTGTAACGCCGCCCCGTGTGCCGGTCGTGCTCGACGGCGGCAAATGCGTAGCTGCCACCGCAAACATCGCACCCGGCAAGGTCGTGTTCGAGGTTCGCAACGAAGGCAGGCTGCCGGCGGTATTCGGCATTCTGCAGCTTCCGACGGTCGTGTTTCAGCGCCCGACGCTTCAGTTCGCGCCATGCTTATCCGGCAAGCGACTGCTGATGACACAAACCTTTCGCGACTTCTTCCGCTCAGAGGTGATCAGCGCGACCGAGGGCATTGCGGTTCTCGACGTGACCCTCGTATTCACCGATCTGAAGGGCTCGACGGCGCTCTACGAGCGGATCGGCGACCTTAACGCCTACATTCAGGTGCAGCGGCACTTCCAGCATCTTCTCGACGCCACGGTTCGGCACAATGGCGCCGTCACCAAGACGATCGGTGACGCCGTGATGGCGGCGTTTTCGACGTCGGCCGATGCGGTGCAGGCGGCGCTTGATATGCGCGAGGCCGTGGATCAGCTAAATCGGGACCGCCCGCAGCGTGATTTCATCCTGAAAATCGGCGTGCATCGGGGAGCCTCGATCGCGGTCACGCTCAACGAGCGGCTCGATTATTTTGGCCAGACCGTCAATATCGCAGCGCGGGTGCAAAACCTTGCCGATGGCGACGAGATTTGTATCACCGAAGAAGTTTACGGCGCGCCGGCTGTGGCGGAAATTGTTGCGCCATACCCGGTGGCAAAGAGCGAGGCCGAGCTCAAGGGCGTCAGCAAGGCCATGTCGGTCTATCATCTAGCCCGAATGGCATCCTAGCCAGTTTATCAGAAGCGAACGAGAATGCCCCCTAGGATCAGTAATGCCGCGCCAGCTAGCCGGATCGGACCTGCTGAGTGCTGCGGAAGACCCAGCAACCCGAAATGATCGAAGGCTAGTGATCCGAGCATTTGACCGACCACGATCAGTGCGACGACCGTCGCTGCGCCGAGCCGTGGCGTCATGACTATTGATATGCCAATGAACAGCGCACCGAAAATGCCACCGGTCCATGAAATCCACGAGGTCCGCGCGGCGGTGGTGCTTGAGAGCCACGGTTCGCCCGATGCGACAATCATTGCCAGCATCACGACTGTGCCGCCGGCATAGCTAATGCACCCAGCCCACCAAGGCGATCCAAGTTCAGCCCGCAAGTTGGCATTGAGCACCTGCTGCAATGCCACGCTGATGCCGGCACCTACCACAAGCAAATGGAACGCAATGTTCATGAGGCATCCGATATAGCAACATCTTCATTTGGTAGAAGGCATTCGCCGTGTGCATAGATGACATTCAGCGTCACGCCAATCCACTCTCGAACCCGGCGACTATCCGGCGACTATAAAGACTGGATGTTGCTTGTCTGGAACGCTTGTGACCAGTTGTTAGCCTGCGCGATACCGGCCAGGTGTGGTTCCGAATGCCTGCCGGAAACGTCGTCCGAGATGGCTTTGATCCGCGAATCCTGTCTCGGCGGCCACGCAAGCAATGGCTTCGCCGGCCCTGAGCAACGTTCGTGCCTGGTTGAGCCGGCTCATGAGGCGGAAGGCGTGAGGTGGCATTCCCGCACGTCTTGCGAACATGCGGGAAAAGCCTTCGCGACTCATCCCCATGCGTGCAGCAATTTGACTGACCGGTTCACTGCTATCCGTTGGCAATGAAGCGGCCCGATCCATAAGGGCTGTCGGCATCTCAGCTCGGTGTCCACGGATCACCTCGGCAAGCTCCGGCCACCGGATCAGACCAGCCTTGTGCCACAAACGCCGTATCTCGCCTATCATCGTCTCGGCGGCATATCCACCAACGGGCAAATAGGCGTTGAAGCAAACGACGCCTGACGGCTCGGGCAAGGAGAAATGCGGAATGCCGGCCCGAATGAAGGTGCCTTGTCCAGGCAGGAGATCAATCAACTCGCCTCTGATCACGAACCGGCGTCTACCAGACAGAACGAACGTTAATTGGTTCTCATCATGGAAATGTATTGGAAGCCCGACGCGACTGCCGTGCAAGGTGCCCAGCTCAACGATCCCCTCTTCAGTTGGACGCCAGTAGGTCCACTCGGTTCCACCGGTCATCGACCGCCTTTCGCTGTCATTGGCGCAACAAACATGATCCATTGCCATACCTTGTACACCGGGCGCCTGAACAATGTGGTACGTCCGAATATGGCACGAAGCTACCGAACCGGCGCGCCCGCTTTTCGGCCGTCATCGGAGCTAAGCCGGACATGACGCGGACAGCCCAGTGCGGTCGAGAGTGACCCAGACCAGACGTCGGATGTTTTGTCGCACCTTCGGTTTGGACGGCCGTGAGAGCTATCGCGAACGCGGCTGGAACCGCTATACTTGCCCTCACCGTCTAAGCCGAGGAACTGCTCCGCATGAACGAGAGTATCCACGGAGAAAGGACCGCATCTGAGCTGCAAGATCGGCTGACCGAACTCATCGAGCAACAGACGGCCATCTCGGAAGTGCTGCGCGCCATTGCGAGCTCGCCGCACGACTTGCAGCCCATCTTCGACGCCATCCTCGACAGCGCCACACGTCTCTGTCGAGCAGACATAGGCAGCTTACGTCTCTCCGAAGAAAGCGGCCTTCGTCTAGTGGCGGTGCGAGGGGACCCCCTTTTAGTTAATCAGGTGGGGTCATCAGTCCCAGTGCTCGCAGAAAAGGGGAGCCTTCCGTATCGAATAGCCACAAGCAGGTTACCCACCCACATCCCCGACTTCACAGCACTTGAGGGCCATCTTCGGGATGATTATTGGATCAGGGCGGTGAACGCAGGTTTTCGAACGGGCCTGGCTGTGCCGTTGCTCAAAGACCCCATCCGCATTCACCCACAGTGACGGATCCAAAACCGAAGCGGGCGATTGTGCTTATATTGTACTGCAGCGGCACGTTGATGCGTCGGAAATCAATCTTCTAGGCCCCTGCGCCCATTGCCACTTTGGGGAGATGGCGGCATGATTGCTGAATGGGTAGCGATCCTCCTGTACCGACTGCCGATAAGGCCGCTTCATCGCCACGGCATATCCTGCCAAGCGATTTGTCCGCTGCGATCAAGTACCTGAACGATCAAGAGCTCGATCAGCTGCAAGCTGCGGTCACGACAGAGCTGAAGCGGCGCGGTAAGAAGCCGCCTGTGTCTGATAAGACCCCGAGTAAGCGGGTAGAAGCAGCCGCCGTTTCTCTGACACCTGTCAAGTTGAACGCAGTGCGCGCCGCATTCAAAGCGGGCGTTAGGCCCTCAAAAATTGCCAAGCAGTTCGGAATATCTCAATCCGACGTGCGGAAGGCAGTGGCATCAGACAAACCAAAAACCTAAGCCCTGCCTTGCTGTGGGCGCTGCGTAAAGCCGTTCGGGACTAGGCGTGCGAAGATGGGCAATCACGGGGAACAAAAAGACGCTAACGCTCGATATTTGCCGCTGCCCACCGTTCTTCAGGAGTATCGAACAGTTTCGACCGACCGATCTCGGAAAGACGTTTATCTTCGGCATGTGTAACGGGTGA
>Ga0137412_10005346_pt1 | contig 10259 bp, 9 predicted proteins | sample CZODoug2_1_16fun_FD_122160 | JGI IMG/M metagenome (GOLD analysis project Ga0137412, IMG submission 122160) | Vadose zone soil fungal communities from Angelo Coast Range Reserve, California, USA - CZODoug2_1_16fungal (Hybrid Assembly) | ecosystem: Environmental > Terrestrial > Soil > Vadose zone... | reverse complement strand
GATGCTCAGCGCCACCGATCTTGACCGGGCGCTGGGCGTGCTGCGGGATCTCGAGCTGCCGACGTGGCACCGGGTCTGCACTCCGCAGCTGCTGGCCAGTGCGCTGGCGGACACCGTGAAACACCGCGATGGCCAGCAGTTGCTGCCGCTGACCGCGGGGATTGGAGCGGCCCGATTCGTCAACGATATTGCGGCCGACGAGTTAGACCAGGCGCTGGCGGTATTGACCGATGATGCAGCGTTTACCGGGGCGGGAGGTCAGCATGGGTAGCGTGCGCCCGGTCCTACTCGCCGGCGGTGAGGGCCGGCGAATGGGGCCGCTGGGTCGTGGCCGGCTCAAACCACTGATCCCATTCGGCGGTGCCAGCCGACTGATCGATTTCAGCCTGGCCAACGCGCGCGACTGCGGTCTGGGCGAGGTGTTGCTGCTATCGCAATACGAAGAGCGCCAGCTGATGGACGATCTGCATAGCGTGTGGAATTCGACCGGCGATTTCCGGGTGCACTTCGGACCGTACGACGAGGTGTATCGCAACGCCGCGCCCGGCGGGCTGCCCGAGGCGCTGCCGCCGCGCACGTGGCGAGCGGAGCGTGGGACCGCCGATGCCTTGATCAGCAAGGCGAAATACGTCTTCGGCGGCGACCGGACCGAGGTGCTGGTACAGCACGCCGACCACGTCTACCGATTCGACTACCGGGAGATGATCCGGGAGCACCGGGCGGCAAAAGCGGCTCTGACCGTGTCGTATCAGCAGATCGAACGCAAGTACGTACGCCTGTTTGGAATGGTGGAATTCGACCCGGCCGGCAATTTGGTCAGCTTCGTGGAGAAACCCGAGGAGCCTACGAGCGATCTTGTGTTCGCTGCATTTTGCATTTTCGATGCCGCGGTTTTGCATCGATATCTGGAGATGCTGGACGGCACCGCGTGGCAGCACGACATCAGCCGCGACGTGATCCCGGCAATGCTGCAAGGCGGTGAACGGATTCGCGGGCATCGCGTTCCCGGTTATTGGGCGGATATCGGCACCGTAGAGCGCTATCACCGGGCGCACCGGTCGTTGCTCGCGCCGACACCATCGATGCGCCTCGCCGAGCTGCCGCTGACGGTACGGCCGTGGGTCGATCGGCGGTTTGTCGACGAGGCACCGGGAGTGCGGGCCAGCATCGTGCCCGCAGACCTGGTCAACGACGGCACCGTCGAACACAGCACGCTATTTCCGGGTGTGCGGATCGGCGCCGGTGCACGCGTGAGCGATTGTGTGCTGCTGCCGGGCGCCCGAATCGGTGCCGGGGAACGGCTCGAGTCGGCGATCGTGCTGGAGGACGGCACCGTGCAGCCGTGCGACGAGAGCGTGCGGGTCGGTACGTCATGAGTGGGTATGTGGTGGCCGATATTGGCGGGACGACGCTGCGGGTCGGGCGGCTCACCGCCGGCCGGCCGGACTCGGTGCGACGGGTCGCGACCGAAGGGTTGGGGCGGTATCCGGGCGAGCCGGGCGCGGAATTGCAGCGCCGGGTCGTCCGCCAGCTCGCCGACACGCTCGGTGCCTACCTGGATTCATCGGACCGTGCGGTCGGGATGTCGTTTGCCGGGCCGATCACCCGCGACGGCGTGGTGACCGCGGCACCGACGATCTGGGGCCCGGGGGCACCGCCCATAAACATCGGTGAGATTCTCGAGGAACGGCTGGGCGTACCGGTGGTCGTGGCAAACGACATTACCGCGGCCGCGTGGCGGTATGCGGCGATCGAGATCGACCCGTTCTGCCTTTTCACGATCAGTTCGGGCATCGGCAACAAGGTGCTACGACACGGCGATGTGCTGGTCGACGACGACGGATACGGCGGCGAGCTGGGACATTGGCGGGTCGATCCCAGCCCGGACGCGATCCCGTGCGACTGCGGCGGTCGCGGCCATTTGGGTGCGGTCGCGTCGGGTCGGGGCATGGTGGCGGCGGCCCGGGTCGCGGCGGCAGCGCAGCCGGTCAGTTTCGCCGGTTCTTCGCTCTATTCCATGGCAGACGGCGATCCGGCCGCGATTGGCAGTGAATCGCTGGTCGCGGCGGTGCGCGCCGACGATGAGTTTGCCCTGGACCTGCTTCGCATCGCGCTACGGCCGTTGGCCTCGGCGGTGGCGTGCGTGTTTGCGGCGATCGGAATTCGCCGATACCTGTTTATCGGCGGTTTTGCGCTGGCGATTGGCGACCGGTTCATCGCCCTGCTGGGTGACGAGCTGGTGCGGCAGGGATGTTTCGGCCTGACCGCACAGCAGGCCCGGGCGATGTTGCGGCTCGGCGCCGCCGATGACGACCACAGCCTCATTGGGATTGGCGAGCTGCTGGCCAGGGTGCTGGTCGGTCAGAGCAGCGACGGAGGTGCGGATGCCTACGCTCATCATCGGTAGCGGATTCGTGGGCTCCGCGCTGGCCCAACGCATCGTGGACACTGGCGGCGAGGCCATACTCGCGTCCCGAAACCCGCCAGCTGCGGGGTTTCCGTGGACTCCGCTGGATGTCACCGACCGCGACGCCTGCGCCAAAGCCATCGAGACGACCCAATGCGACGCGCTCGTACTAGTGCACGGTCCGTCGGACGTGACCTGGTGCAACCAGAATCCCGACGAGGCGCTGCGCGGGCACGAGACCGCGGCGCGCAATATCGCCGCGGTGGCCGGCGACCGGCGCATTGTCATGATCTCCACCGACAACGTATTCGACGGGACCGCGGCCGCACCGGACGAGGACGCTCCCACCAATCCGGGAAACGCCTACGGCATCGCAAAACTGGCCGCCGAACGGGCAATCGCGCAGGCGTCGAACGCGATATCGCTACGGGTGAGCCTGATCTACGGCTGGGAGCCCGCAGACAGCACGAAGTGGCTCAACTTCTTCGCATCCTGCGCGCACCGGCTCGTGGCCGGCGAGTCGATCACGGTCCCGTACGACCAGTGGACGACACCCGTGCTGCTCGATGACGTGGCCGCGGTGACCGCCGCATTACTCGTCGCGCCGTCCGTGCCGCCACTGCTGCATCTCGCTGGTCCGGAACGGATTTCCCGGGCTGCATGGGCGACGATCATCGCCGACCGGCTCGGTGTTGCGCCGGATCTGGTGGTCTTCGAGCCGAAAGCAAATGGCCGTTATGCCTCCCGTCCGACCAACAGTTGTCTGGGGAGTCGACTGCTCGCCGAACACCCCAGCACCAAAGGGATCCCGGTCCGCGGCGCGCGCGACGGTGCGACGCTGCTGTTGACCTCGACGGTGTTGACGCGGTCATGATCGCTACCGCCCGCCGCGTCGACCACTATGCGCTCACCGTGCCGGATCTCGATGTGGCGGTCGATTTCATCATCGACGTTATCGGCGGAGAGCTGGTGTACCGGCTGCCGCCATTGGCATATGACGACGATTGGATGCAGCGATACCTGGACGTCCATCCCCGGGCCAGCTGCGAGATTGCATTGCTGCGGTTGGGCCCCACCACAAACCTGGAGCTGTTCGAATACACCGCGCCTGACCACAATCCCGTTCCGCCGGGGCCGCATGAGGTGGGCAGCACGCAGCTGGGGTTGTACGTCGAGGACGTGCCCGAAGCCGTAACCGCCTTACGGGACTGGCTGCCGGTCCTGACTGTGACCACGGATGCGGCCCGGCTCATGGCGCCGTGGCGGATGCCGATCGAGCTGCGGTCATACCCGGAATCCGTTTCGCCCGGGCGATTCGGACCGTGTCCACTGTGGAGCAATCGGGACGACGGCACGCCCGCCAAATCGCGGGTTCCCGGGCTGCGCAATGTCGACCACATCGGCTATACGGTGGCCAATCTGGACGATGCGGTCACATTCTTCCTCGACACCCTCGGTGCCGAGCTGCTCTATCGAAAGGGCACCGAACACGCGGCGTTGCGCGTTGGCCCGACCGACAACGTCGAGCTCAACTGCCACGGCTCGCTGGGCGCGCCGCCGCGCAACAGCGATGTCGGCGGCCGGCACCTGGCGCTGCACGTCGACGACGTTGATGCGGCGGCCGCACAGTTGGCGGACGTGCCCGGCTGCACCGTCCTGGGCGGCCCAGAGACGATCACGGAAGGGCCGATCGCCGGCGACCGGTGGGTGTACGTCCGGACCCGGATCGGCCTGCATATCGAGCTGGTACGGATGCCCGACGGCGCGCTGCCGTACGAGCGGGAGACCACGGCCCGACGACGCGCGGCCGGTGGTCTCCAGTGGACAGATCGCTGAAGGAGGAGTCGATGTCACTGCTCATGCCCACGGATCCGGCGGTGCTGGCCGCCGCGGTGGTGGACACGCTGGTCATCGCCTCGGACGCCCGGGCCAGGCATGCCAGCATTTTCTACTGGGAACGTGGCCGTTCGGATGCGCAGGCCGTGGTGGCGGCGGTCGATCGGGTCGAGGATGCCGACATTCGGCGGCTGGCCGCGACATTGCAGGCGGACTCGACCGATCCGGCAGTCTATTACGAATTGAAGGAACGACTGACCGTTGCTCGGCCCGAGCCGCTGTTTCGGCTTGCGTGGCTGGCGGAATGCAATTCGCGCCTGGGATTTCATCTCGGCCCGCATTACGACCGGTCCGGCGCGGCCGCGGTGCCCGCCGGGGCGCTGCAGGCCATGTCGGCGGGGGAGCGGCTCCCGGATGATGCGCCGGCGCCGATCCTCGTGGTGGTGCCGTTTCGCGACCAGGGCGCGGATGGCCGGCGGCTGCGCAACCTGCTGGCGTGTCTGCTCGGCCTGCGCGACCAATCGGTGCCGCGGGAGAGCTACCGGGTGGTGGTTGTGGAAAGCGATGAGGTGCCACGGTGGCGGGACGCGATTACCCCGTACACCGACCACTATCTGTTTGCCCGCAAGCCTGGCGCATTCAACAAGTCGTGGGCGGTCAATGTCGGTGTGGTCAATTCTCCCGGAGAGGCAGAGCTGATCTGCATTCTCGATGCCGACGTTCTCGTCGACCGGGATTTCGTCAAGCGCAACGTGGCCCGTTTCCAGAAACCCGGCCGGATGGGGCATTTGAGTTACCGCAACATGTGGACGCTGGATGAAAGCGCCACCTGCTGGGCGATCGAGCAGCGGCTGCGCCGCCACGCTGCAGAGGTCGACCCGATCGAGCTGCGGGCGTTCGTGCTGCGGCGCCCGCCCGGCTGTTGTGTTTGGGTGCGCACCAGCGCATATCACCGCATCGGCGGCATGGACGAGCGGTTCGAGGGCTGGGGTGGCGAGGACAACGACTTCGCCTACCGCATGGACACCAACAATGCATTCGATAGCTACGACGACATGTTGCTGCACATGTATCACCCACCGTCGGCGGTGTTGCGCGACGACGGAGAGATCGTCAACGCGCACATTCCCGGGCTGAGCTGGCGCTCGGACGCCGTGATCGGCGATATCAACCGCTTCGCCGATGGCCTCGTCGAAGCCTCATAGGAAAGGTAGGCACAGCATGGCCAATGCAATTCCTGTACTCGATCTTCCGGCCTGGCGGTCGGCCGACGCGGCAGAACGCGCCCGGATCGCCGCGGAGCTCGACACCGCATTGCGCGAGACCGGAATGTTTCTGCTGCGCGGGCACGATGTCCCGGCCGAGCTAACCAACCGGATACGTACCGAGGGTCGGGCCTTCTTCGATCTCCCGGCAGATCAGAAAAAGAAATACAGCGTGCGCCGGCCATACGACAACGGCTACCGCGGGCTCGGCGAGCTCGTCGTGGGCGACGTCTATGGCGAGGAGAGCGCGCCGGCCGACCTGCACGAGGCCTACCATACGGGCCCCCAGCACCGGACCGGCGATCCCAAATTCGATTCGCTGTATTACCCGGACAACAGGTGGCCGGCCGAGCTGCCCTCGCTGCAGGCCACCAACACCGCCTACACCGACCACATGGTGCGTGTCGCGCACGAGATGTTGGAGGTATTCGCGGAGGTGCTGGGCATTCCGGACGACTTCTTCACCGCGCAGGCCGGCCGCGCCACGTGGACTCAGAACGTCAACTGGTACCCGTCGTTGAATGCCGTCGGCAGCGTCGCGGAAGGGCAAATGCGGGTCGGGCCGCATTCCGACTTCGGCACGCTCAGCCTGCTCGACCGACAGGAGGGCGTCGGTGGGCTGGAGGTCTTCAATGACCGGGACGGCTGGTTTGCCCCGCCGTTCGAGGATGGCACATTGGCGGTCATTCTCGGTGACCTGATGAACTTGTGGACTGATGGCCGGTGGCGGGCGCTGCGGCATCGGGTGTTGGCTCCGGCGAGTTCGGTGCCCGAAGAGGAGCTGGTGTCGCTGGTGTTCTTTTTCGAGGCCGACCCGGACGCACAGGTCAATCCGCTGGCCGCGCCGGCCGGTGGCGGTGCCGGAATGAGCCCGGTTATCGCCGGTGAGTCGATCCTGGAAAAGGTCGGCATCTCGCTGACCTTGGCCGAGTAGCGCGGTGGCGCGATACGTGCTGTTGGTCGCTACCCGCCCGCTACCAGGAATGGAGTCGGACTATCACCGCTGGTATAACGAGGTCCATTTGGCCGAGGTGCTCGCCGTCCGCGGATTTACCGAGGCCCAGCGTTATGAGGTGTGCGACACCGAGCTCACCCCGGTAGTGCGGCCCGGTGAATATCTGGCGGCGTACACGATCGAGACCGACGATATCGACAAGACATTGGCCGTATTCGATGCGGCTCGGCCGTCGATGACCACACCGCCGAGTCTCGATCCCGCATCCGTTTCCTTTCAGCTATTACGAGTGATGGGCTGAGTTTCGGGTGGATATCCCGACGCTGAATCGAACGGCCCTGCGGCGCGGGCGAATTGCGACCTCGCTGCTGTTCGTGCTGTTCGGCCTGGCGCTGGGCACGTGGACGAGTCGCATTCCGGCGGTCAAGGCCGGGCTCGGGCTGAGTGACGGAAGGCTGAGCGTCGCGCTGCTCTCCTTCGCGACCGGCGCGATTGTCGGGATGATGGTGCTCGGCCGGCTGGTCGATCGATTGGGCAGCCGCCGAATCATGCTGCCGATGGCGCTGTGCGAGGGTGCGCTGCTCGTGCCGCCCGCATACGCGCCCAATCTGGTCACTCTTGTCGTTGCGCTGCTGCTGTTTGGTGTGGTGCACGGCCTGCTCAACATCGCGATGAATGCCAACGCGATCGAGGTGCAGCGGGCATACGGCCGGCCGATCATGTCCTCGTTCCACGCGGTCTACAGCATTGGCGGCTTTGTCGGTGCCGGTATTGGTGGGCTGTGCGCCCGTGCCGATCTGAGTGCCGGAACGACATTTCTCAACGCCGGTGCGCTGGTGCTGGTCATGGCGGGTTGGGCGACGCGGTGGGCGTTGCCGGGATTACCAGCGTCCTCTGTGGATCCCGAGCCGGCCGCGGTCGAGGAGCCGCACCCCCGGCATCGCCACGACCTGCTTTTCCTTGGGGCACTGGCAATGTGTGCGTTGGTCGGCGAGGGCACGGCGGCGGATTGGAGCGCGGTCTACCTGCGCGACAACCTGCACACCACGGCCGGCTTCGCGGCGTTGGCGTTCGCCGCATTCTCGATCATGATGACGGTCGGACGGCTGCTGGGCGGGCGACTCGTTATCGCGCTCGGGCCGGTGCTACTCGTCCGGATCGGCGGCGTGCTCGCCTCGGTGGGCATGGTTGCGGGGCTGCTGGTCGACAAGCCGATCGCCGCGGTGCTCGGCTTTGCCTGCCTGGGTGCCGGCATGTCCTGCATCGCGCCGCAGGTTTATTCCGCCGCCGGCAATCGGGATCCGGCCCGGGCCGGCCAGGCGCTGTCGGAGGTGGTGAGCCTGGGCTACGCCGGATTTGTCATCGGACCGATCGTCATCGGCGGAGCCAGCACGGTGATCGGCCTGCCCGCGTCGCTGGGTATCCCGGCGTTGCTCGTCCTGTTCGTGGCGCTTGGCGCGTCCGCGGTGCGGGCCCGAGCGCCGGCGCCGTCACCCGAGCCCTGCTGACCGTCGTCCGCCGTGTCTACAAAGGATTATTCGTTGCATATTGTCGAGTGCCATTTCGAGTTCAGTGGATTCGATGACCACCTGGTGAAGGCCGGTACGTCGGTCTACTTGTGGAATCTGGTACGCCAATTCCGCGATGCCGGTCACCGGGTGACCGCGGTGACCCCGGCGCACGGCCTGCTCGAGTCGCTGCGTGCCGAGCACGATGTCACCGATCTGGGGTGGCGGCTCGATGAGGATGTGCCTATACGGCTGGATCCGCTGGTGTGGAAGGGCTTTCCCGCGGAATTGACGCTGACGGTGTCGGCGCGCGCATACCAGATGCGGATTGCCGGCATCGATATCGTACTGCTCAGCGGCGATCTGCTCGATCGGTTTCCTGACTCCTTCTATCCGCCGAGCACGCTGGAGGGCCAGGATCTGGCATTCCTCAAGCCGCTCGCGTTTCAGGTGGCCGCCGCGCGCTTTCTCGCCGATAACGCCGAGCCTGGCACGATCGTGCATCTGCACGAGCCGCTGTATCACTATGTCCTGCCGGCTGCGTTGGATGGTCGCGGGCTGGTGGTGGTGTCCACGGTTCAGACGAATATGCCGGTGAACAAGAAGGTGTACGGCCCCGAGGTGCGGGCCGTGCTGGCCCATCTTGGCGCCGACCCCGCGGTGGTCGACGGCCTGGCCGACCCACCGCTGGATTCCGAACTACAGCGGGTGATGCGCTCATTCCTGCCGCAAACGCTGCTGTATCAGGACTATCCCGACGACTACGTGAGCATGCTGGCGCTCGTTGTTCGTTCGGTGGCAGCGATGGACTTCCTGTCCGAAGGGCAGCTCGACCATGCCCTGACCCAGGCCGAGACGCCGTTCGAGCAGCTGTTTCGGCATCTGGCAGTGGGCCGGGAGTTGCGCCGCCGGGCCGACCTGTTGGTGGTGGGCGGTTGCGCGATCGGCGACGAATGGCTCGATGTGGAGCGCACGGATGAACGGCGTAAAAGCACGCTTGCCGCGCTCGATCTCGATCCGTCGCTGCCGACGATTTACCATAACGGGCGCTATTCGGTCCAGCACAAGGGATTGGCGGAGCTGTTCCGGGCAGTGCATCGGCTGCTCGATGACGGTGTGCGATGCAATGTGCTGTTGCACTGTCTCGCACCGCAGCCACCGCACGACCCGGATCTGGACGCGTTGTCCCGTGACTACCCGGCGCTGGTCCGGGTGAACACCGGACCGATGAGCGCGGCCGAGATCATGGACTGGGCCGCGTCCAGCGACCTGTCGGTGTTTCCGTCGAAATTCGAGATGGACACCTTTCTTATGGCGATGGGGGAGGCGATGGCCAGCGGCGCGATCCCGATCGCGACCGCGCAGCGCGGAATGCGGCATTTCCAGCACTCCTTCGATCTCGATGACCCGCGGGCCACGGGATTGGCGGTCCCGCGTTCCTTCCGGGTCGACGATCCACTGTTGACCGACGCCGTGTACCAGGGATTGCGACGCATGGTGGACTTGGTACGCACCGACCCCGCCCGGATCAATGCCCTTCGCGCCAGGTCGATCGAGGTAGGCCGGCGATTCACCTGGTCGGCGGTCGCGCAGCGTTTCCTGGCCGTATTTTCGGCTTGCGTCGCCGGGACCCGGCCCGCGGACGCCACGCCGGCCGTCACGATTGTCGATGCCGACCTGCCGCCGATCCCCGATGCGGGGCAGGGCACCGCCTCGCGGGCGGCGGACGGTATTCAGGTGACCTGGTCCAATGTGGACGCTGTCGCGGTCGAGATCGTCTTCGCCGGCAGCCCGGCCGAGGTCGTCGCACTCGAACGGATCGCCAACGGCTCGTTCGCGGGAACGCTGCCGCCATTACCGGCGGAGAGTCTCGCCGTCCTCGTCACCGGCCGGGACGGCAGAGCGGTCTGGGCAGAGCTACCCGTGTCGCCGACTCAATGACACGACGGCATAGAGCCGATCAAAGTGCGCTCTACCTCGTGTCTGGCGCCGCATCTCGCGGTAGGGCGCACTTTGATCGGCTTTCTTCCTCGATACGAGACATGGGACGGATTCTGTTGTGATGAATAAGCAAGCCAGCTCAGACATTGTGCGTCTCGGTGTGCTCGGCGCGGGGAATATGGCTCGCCGCTTCATTCCGCAATTGCCGGCCAGCCGTCGATGTGAGCTGCGGGCGATCGGCGATCGCGATACGGCCGGGGCGCAGGCGCTGGCCGCCGAGCTCGGCGACGCTGGCCGAGACCTGCAATGCGGGACCTTCGAGGACGTCATTACCTCCGACGATGTAG
>Ga0137412_10005344_pt1 | contig 10260 bp, 6 predicted proteins | sample CZODoug2_1_16fun_FD_122160 | JGI IMG/M metagenome (GOLD analysis project Ga0137412, IMG submission 122160) | Vadose zone soil fungal communities from Angelo Coast Range Reserve, California, USA - CZODoug2_1_16fungal (Hybrid Assembly) | ecosystem: Environmental > Terrestrial > Soil > Vadose zone... | reverse complement strand
GATGCACCCAAGTCCAGCGAGTTGCCCGCCCTGTCGCTGCTCGACGAGCCGGGACCCCGCGAGCAGTCGTATTCAGACGAAGCCTTGGAGGCTATGTCGCGACTGGTGGAGATCAAGCTGCGCGATTTCGGCGTGGAAGCCGAGGTCGTGGCGGTGCAACCCGGGCCGGTGATCACCCGTTTCGAGCTTCGGCCCGCTCCTGGCGTCAAGGTGAGCCAGATCAGCAATCTTGCCAAGGATCTCGCCCGAGCGTTGTCGGCCATCAGCGTACGGGTCGTGGAAATCATCCCCGGCAAGTCCGTCATCGGTCTTGAAATACCGAACGAAAAGCGCGAAATCGTCACCCTCGGCGAAATCATCAAATCGAAGCCCTACGACGAGGTGAGTTCGCCGCTCGCCCTGGCGCTCGGCAAGGATATCGGCGGAGTGCCGGTGGTCGCCGACCTTGCGCGAATGCCGCATTTGCTCATTGCCGGCACCACCGGATCCGGCAAGTCGGTGGGCATCAACGCCATGGTCCTCTCCCTCGTGTACAAGGCCAGCCCCGAGCACGTGCGCATGATCATGATCGATCCGAAGATGCTGGAGCTCTCGGTTTACGAAGGAATTCCGCACCTGTTGTCGCCCGTCGTGACCGACATGAAGCAGGCGGCCAATGCGCTCCGCTGGTGCGTCGCGGAAATGGAGCGGCGGTACCAGCTCATGTCGATGCTCGGCGTGCGCAACATCGGCGGCTTCAATCGAAAGGTCAAGGAGGCGGCCGACTCCGGCAGGCCCATCAAAGATCCGATTCGGATGGCAAAAATCGCACAGGGCGTTCCCGGCATCGTCGCCGAGGACGTCGAGGACCTGACATCGCTGCCGTTCATCGTCGTCATCATCGATGAGTTGGCGGATCTCATGATGATCGTCGGCAAGAAGGTCGAGGAATTGATTGCGCGATTGGCGCAAAAAGCGCGCGCCGCGGGCATCCATTTGATATTGGCGACGCAACGGCCGTCGGTGGACGTGATCACGGGCCTCATCAAGGCGAATATTCCCACGCGAATCGCCTTCCAGGTGTCGGCCAAGGTGGACTCGCGCACCATTCTCGATCAGAGCGGCGCTGAGTCGTTGCTGGGCCACGGCGACATGCTGTATCTGCCCCCGGGCACGTCCATCCCCACGCGCGTGCATGGGGCCTTCGTCTCCGACCAAGAGGTGCATCGGGTGGTCGCCGGCCTCAAAGCCGCGTCGCCGCCGATCTACATCGATGAAATTCTGGAGGGTCCACGCACTCCCATTCCGGGATTTCCATCCGAAGACGAGGAGGGCGAGGGCGGCCTGGTCGATGCCGAGGCCGACCCCCTATACGACGAGGCGGTTCGCATCGTCACCGAAACTCGCAAGGCGTCGATCTCCGGCGTACAGCGCCGCCTCAAGATCGGCTACAACCGGGCAGCCCGGCTGGTGGAGGCGATGGAGGCGGCGGGATTGGTCGGCCCCTTGCAGTCAAACGGCGCCCGTGAAATTTTCGGCGCACCGCCGCCGCAGGAGTAACGCGTGCCAATTCCAATCCAAGAAGGCCCAAGCGTGAAAGCGGCCACGCGATTCGTGCAGGCCGCGGCACTCGCTCTCGTGCTCTTCGCCGCCGGCAACACCTCCGGTTATGCCACGCCCGCAAGCGACGTTGAAAAATACCTGGCCGGATTGGCGACGTGGTCCGCTGATTTCACTCAGACCATCGACGACGGCCACGGCAAAGTGCTGCGCAGCGCCGCGGGAAAGCTTTATCTGGAGCGGCCGGGAAGGTTCCGGTGGGACTACGTGGAGCCCTCCGAGCAGTTGGTGTTGGCGGACGGCAAGCAGATCTGGTTCTACGACAAGGACCTGGCGCAGGCCAATGTGCGCGACATGGACAGTACGTTGGCCAGCACTCCCGCCAGTCTGTTGTCGGGTGGCGGTTCCGTCAGCACGCAATTCGACATCAAGGCGCTGCCGCCCTCCGGCGGGCTGCAGTGGTTCCAGCTCATTCCGAAGCGCGCCGATACGGATTTTCAATTGGTACGCATCGGCTTCGACAAGGGTGAATTGGCATCGATGTTCCTGGCGGACAAGCTCGGGCAAGTGACGCAGTTGACCTTCACCCATCCGTCACGCAATGCCAAGTTTCCCGCCGATCTGTTTTCATTCACGCCGCCGCCGGGAGTCGACGTGATCGGACGTAATCCCAAGTGAGTGCGGAGGCCGGAAGTTCGCGCGGCGACGGCATGTACCGGCCGCTTGCCGATCGACTGCGGCCGCAAACTCTCGACGAATACGTGGGGCAGTCGCATTTGCTGGGGGCGGGTGCGCCGCTGCGGCGCGCCTTGGAGTCCGGCCGCCCTCACTCGATGATCCTATGGGGCCCGCCGGGGACGGGCAAGACCACACTCGCCCGTCTGGTTGCGCAAGGTGCAAGGGCCGAGTTCATCTCCCTCTCGGCTGTGCTTGCGGGAATCAAGGACATTCGGGCCGTGGTCGAGCAGGCGCGCGCGCTACGAGGAACCCGCGACACGGTATTGTTCCTCGACGAAGTTCACCGCTTCAACAAGTCGCAGCAGGACACTTTTCTGCCGTACGTCGAAGACGGAACGCTGATCTTCGTCGGCGCGACCACCGAAAATCCCTCGTTCGAGGTGAACAACGCCTTGCTGTCGCGGGCGCGCGTCTACGTCTTGAAACCGCTTACGCCTTCGGATTTGAGCAAACTGCTCGATCGTGCGCTCGCCGACGAGGAGCGCGGCCTCGGGCGCTTGAAGCTGCACATCGACCCTGCCGCTCGCGAGCTGCTGTTGGCCGCGGCCGACGGCGATGCGCGCCGCATGTTGAACCTGCTCGAAACCGCCGCCGATTTGAGCGTTCCGGACGGCGAGGGGAACCCTGTGGGGCGGCGCCTTGATGCCGATACCATGCGCGCGGTGATCGGCAGCACCTACGTGCGATTCGACAAGGGCGGTGAAAACTTCTACGACCAGATTTCCGCCCTGCATAAGTCGGTGCGCGGCAGCGATCCCGACGCCGCCCTGTATTGGCTGTGCCGCATGTTGGCCGGCGGCTGCGATCCGTTGTACGTGGCCCGCCGCGCACTCCGGATGGCGAGCGAGGACATCGGCATCGCCGATCCGCGAGCCTTGACCATGGCATTGGAGGCATGTGCGGTGTACGAGCGGCTGGGTAGTCCCGAAGGCGAACTCGCGATCGCCCAAGCCATCGTCTTCATGGCATGTGCCGCCAAGAGCAACGCCGTCTATGCCGCGTACCAGGCCGCCACCGGCGACGCGAACAGCCTCGGGTCCCTGGAGGTCCCGCTGCACTTACGCAACGCCCCGACGCGGCTCATGAAGGAGATCGGTTATGGGAAGGGCTATCGCTACGCACACGACGAGCCCGGCGGGTACGCGGCCGGCGAGCGGTACTTTCCCGACGACATGCCCGATCGCCGCTACTACGTGCCGGCACCGCGCGGGCTGGAAATCAAAATCGGCGAGGCCTTGGAGGCGCGCCGCGCGCGTGATAGGGACGCCAGGGACGCAAAGGATTCTCACGGCGCCAAGCGTTCCTAGGTGAAGCGATTCCAAGGAAGTCGGCGGGGTCCGACGACCGCCCATCGGTCAAACGACGTTTCCGCGGAAGCGCCTGTCGCGGGACGTCAGGCTGGTAGGATTAGTGCCTCTGCAGGATTCGCCCAAAAAAAATAGGAATTCATCGTGCTTGATCCGAGGCTGCTGCGCAGCGATTTGTCCGGAGTGGCCGCCCAATTGGCGCGCCGCAATTTCATATTGGATGTCGCCGGGTTTGCGGCGTTGGAGGAGCAGCGCAAGGCGGCTCAAATCGAGTCGGATCGCTTGCGGGCGGAGCGCAATGCAAGCGCGAAAGCCGTGGGGCAGGCCAAGGCCAGGGGCGAGGACGCCGCGCCTCTCCTGGCTCGGGGCGAAGCGCTGGGTGCCGAATTGCAGGCGGTTGAGAAACAGCTCGACGTAATCCAAGCGGAACTCAAGTCCCTCCAGCTCGGGCTGCCCAACCTATTGCATGCAACCGTGCCGGACGGTGCCGACGAGGCGGCGAATGTCGAACTGCGCCGCTGGGGCGCCCCCCGACGATTCCCCTTCGAGCCCAAGGATCACGTGGCGATCGGCGAACGGTTCGGGATGGATTTTGAAGCTGCGGGGCGGATCTCCGGTGCGAGGTTCGTGGTGATGACCGGAAACCTGGCGAAGCTCCATCGCGCCCTCATCCAGTTCATGCTCGATATGCACACCGCTAGTCATGGGTATCGAGAAGCGTATGTGCCGTACCTGGTGCATGCGATCGCCCTTGAAGGCACGGGGCAGCTGCCCAAATTCGAGCAGGATCTATTCGCGGTGCGCGGCGATCCGGGATTTTTTCTGATTCCGACCGCCGAAGTGCCGGTGACGAATCTGGTGCGCGACCAGATTCTCGCGCCGGAAGAATTGCCGTTGAAGTATGTGGCCCATACGCCCTGTTTCAGGTCGGAGGCCGGCGCGTCAGGCAAGGATACGCGCGGCATGATTCGCCAGCACCAATTCGAGAAAGTGGAGTTGGTGCATATCGTCAGGCCGGATCAGTCGTACGCCGCGCTCGAGGAATTGACCGGGCATGCCGAGAAGGTGCTGCAGGCGCTGGAATTGCCGTATCGCGTCATTTCGCTGTGTGCCGGCGACGTGGGATTCAGCAGCGCGAAGACCTACGATCTCGAGGTTTGGCTACCCTCGCAGCGGCGCTATCGCGAGATCTCGTCCTGCAGCAACTGCGAATCCTTCCAGTCGAGGCGCCTGCAGGCGCGGTGGCGAAACCCGGCGACCGGGAAACCCGAGTTGGTGCACACCCTGAATGGCTCTGGCGTGGCGGTGGGCCGGGCCCTCGTGGCCATCCTGGAGAACTTTCAGCAGGAAGACGGTTCGGTTGCCGTGCCGCCCGCGCTGGCGCCCTATATGGGCGGAGTGACAGCGCTTACCTGACGGCGCGCCACGAAAAAAAGGGCGCGGCCCCTCGCGAGAGAGTCCGCGCCCCGTGTTTCCAATGAAGGATCGCAGTTTACTAGTTGCGGTTGCCCATCAACAGGCGCAGCACGTACCAGAACATCAGTGCGATCGAAGCAAACAGCTGCATAGCCGCCGAGACGTAGCGATCTTCCGGGTAGTGATTGATGATATTGGATGTGTCATACAACACCGCGCAGCCCGCGAACCCGATCATCAGCACCGAGAACCAGGTGCCCAGCTGGAAGCCGAAGATGGCTCCGCCGATGATGGCCACCAGCGCCAGCACGCCGCCCCACATCAGGATGGCACGCAGGAACGAGAAATCCTTGCGCGTGCGATGGGCAACGAACATCAGTCCGCCGGCCCCGAGTGCGGTGACCAGAACGGCGCTGTCGATGGTGCCAGGGGCCTTCGCGTCGGCGAGGTACAGGAGCGGAACGAATATCAGAGCCTCGGCGACCACGTAGACCGCGTAGGCGAAGTACTGCATGCCGATCGACGTGCTGGTTTGCGCCGTGCGCGTCGCCAGCCACCCCGTCAGCATGAAGGCGCCCAGGATCAGCATCCAGTTGAAGCTGAACATGAACCGGGCGACTTGTACCGCCAGGCCGGATTCGAACAGTCCCAGCTCCACCAGGATGAAGCCGAGAATCCCGGCGACTAGATGGGTATAGGTACGGGTGATGAAAACGCTGCGGCTGTCGACCGCGCCACGCGGAAATGCAGCGTTACTCGGAAAATTGGCCATGATCGCAAGCCCTCGCGAGGTCAGTGATAGATAAGTCGTCGGTCGCATTTTACCATTCCCGAACAGCGCGTGCCGAAACCGCCCGGGAAGCCTTTATCTAAGGGTAGTGCGCGCCGAATCAATGCCCCGGGCGCCAAAATTGCGATTTCGGGCGCTTTCCGGAGGCGGCCGGCCGGCCGCCGTTGCGCAACGGAGCGCGTAGCCGCCGTGTCAGGTAAGATTTTGCGACGTGCCGGAGAGGTGGCAGAGCGGTTGAATGCACCGGTCTTGAAAACCGGCGTTCCTTCACCGGAACCGTGGGTTCGAATCCCACCCTCTCCGCCAAATCGAAGCTGGTGAGTTCGACAAAATCGCGGGGAGCGATTTTGGACGCGCGCAGCGCCCTGGAACCCCGTAAGTTGGGTGGCAGGTTATGTCTAATCTCGCGTCGGAATCGCCAATCGTTTCGCTGCGGCAGCAGCGGGTTCTCCAGCACTCGGGTAATATCGGACTGGAATCGGCTGTAGGCATAACCCTGAATTCGGACTCGAGTCACAACCTGCGCCAATAATCGCCTGCGCACCGGCTCAACATGCGGGTAGATGACCTTCATCACGCCGTAACGGGGGCGGCGTGACCACAATTGCTCATTCGCGCTGCACTGCAGTCAGGCTATAACCGGGTATGCGGCACATAAAGAACGGCGCATTGGTTTGTGTTTTGGGATTGGCCACCGCCGGCGCCGCCGGTGGCGCGGCTGCTCCCGTCGAACAGAGCTTCGCTGAGCGCGTCGAAATGGTCGATTGGTCGGACCCTGAGCGTGCGGCACAACTCATCGATGCGGTGCCGAGTCCGGCGGAGCGGCACGCGCCGGAAATCCAGACGCTCGAAGTTCGCGGCATGGTACTTGCCGATGTGCACCGTGACTTGGATGTCGATGCGACGATTGCTCGACTGCAAATGCTGGCCCAGCAAGGCGACAAATCGGCGGCGGTCGCAGAGCACTACGTTCGTGCCTACTCGCTCTATCAGCGCGACCAATACTCGGCCGCCGACACCGAGCTCAAGCGAATCGACATCGAATCGATCGCCTTGGCCGCCGAGCGCTATCGGGTGTCGATTCTTCACGGCAATACGCTGCGCATGCTGGGACAGGCTGAGGCCGCATTGCCGTTTCTCGAACGCGGCTTGGATTTGGCGCATGAAATGCGGGATGAAGTGCGCGGTCTGCACGCCATGCTTTGGTTGACGCATATTTTCCTGAACACCGGCAATCTGGAGCGCGCCGCCGCTCAATTGGAGAGTGCGCGCCGCCTGGCGATGATGCTCGGCGATGAGGCCGCGCTGGTCGAAGTCGAAGGGTGCGCGTCGGACATCGCAGACCGGCAGGGCCATCGTGCCGAGGAACGCCGCGCCAGTCTGGCGGCGCTCGATCACGCCAAGCGCGCCGAAAGCAACAAGTGGATTGCCCACGCGCTGGTGAATTTGGGTGATTCGTATCTGAAGACCCGCGACTTCGCCGAATCCCTCAAGTATTCCAAACAAGCATTGCCCATTGTGCTGAGACTGCGCGAAAGCGGCGATACACCGATCGTCATGTTCAACGAGGGGCTGGCGTATATCGGCCTCGGCAACATTAAACCCGGCGAGAAGCTGGCGGAGGATGCGATAGCGGAAGCCCTTGCCGGCGACAACCTCCTCGACGTCAAGGAGCTCCTGCGGGAATATGCCGATGCGCTGGAGCATGCGGGTTACCTGATGATGGCGATCCAGGTTTATCATCGCTATGAAGAGGTCAGCGAGAAGATCATGACGATCACTCGTCAGCGCGCTTTTCTCGAATTGTCGGCGAAATTCGACGACGAACGCCAGGCTCGCGAGCTCGAACTGTTGCGGCGTGACAATGAGCTCAAGGCGTCGGAAATGCACGGCCAGCGACTGCGGCTGCAGCTCATTCTGGCCGGCGCCTTTTTCGTGACATGCCTGTGCGCGGCCCTGATGTGGGCGATCGCGCGCGTGCGGAAAGCCAATAATCGCCTGCGCTTCGACAGCGAGCGTGATGCGCTGACGGGCTTGCGCAATCGCCGCTATTTCAACGAGTACGTGCTGTCCGTCGACGGCGCTCGGCCGGTGGGCGGCTGCGTGTTGCTGGCGGATCTCGATCACTTCAAGCGGATCAACGACACGCTGGGACACCCCGCGGGCGACGCGGTGTTGGCGACCGTGAGTCATCGCCTATCCGCAGCCCTGCGTGAAAGCGATAAACTCGTGCGCTGGGGCGGGGAGGAGTTTCTCGCCATACTCGATCCGATCACTCGCGACCAGGCGGATTCGACCGTCGAAAGGCTGCTGCACACGGTGCGCCGGGATCCCGTATTGTGGAACGGACAGGCCATTCAATGCACGATTTCGATCGGATACGCGTTCTTCCCGATGACCGGCTCGGCAACGGAGATCTCATTGGAAAACGCCATCAGCCTGGTCGACAAGGCCCTCTACGAGGCAAAACGCCGCGGCCGCGATCGCGCCTGTTTGATAAGCTCGGTGAGCGCCGTCGACGAAAGGGAGCTCACCATCATCAGCGCCGAATTCGAATCGGCGGCCGCCGACCTTAGGGTTCTCCTCGTCGAGACAGGGGTTGCGGCTTAGGCCGCCGGTCCGGGCGTTGCCCGACCCGCGCCTGTCAAATTTCCGTCACGGTCCGTAAGTACACTCCGCCGCGATAAGAAATCGCAACAAAAGAGGAGTGGATTCATGTCGACCGGACGAAGAATAATCGCCTTGATCTGTGGATTTTCGGCGTTTGCCGCTCCGATCGCTTTCTCCGACGACTCCGGGGAGGCCGCCAGCCGCCATGTATTGCTGGTCAGCATCGACGGCATGCATGCGCTCGACTTTCACAATTGCGCAATTGCGAACACCTGTCCGAACCTGGCCGAATTGGCCGCGGCCGGGGTGAACTACGTTCGTACTTCGACAGCCAAACCGTCCGACTCCTTTCCCGGATTGATGTCCATCGTGACCGGCGGAACGCCCAAACTGGTCGGCGCCTACTACGACGTCGCGTACGACCGTGTGCTGGCGCCGCCGGCCGCCGACACCGGCAATGGCGTACTCCACGGCAGTTGCATTGCCGGGCAGCCGAATGGCACCCGTACTGAATATGAGGAAGGCGACGACATCGACCAGACGAAGCTCAACGGAGGCGGACCCTACGGTCCCTACGACGGCGGCGTGAAGTCCATCGACCCGAACAAACTGGTGCGGGATCCGTTCAACGGGTGCGCTCCGGTTTATCCATGGAATTTCGTCCGTGCCAATACGATCTACGGTGTGATCCACAAGGCGGGCGGCTACACCGCCTGGTCCGACAAGCATGCGGTCTATGCGGTGGTCTCCGGACCCACCGGGACGTCGGTCCCCAGCAATGTCGACGATTATTATTCACCCGAGGTGAACTCCAACTCGATCCCATTGCCCGGCGTCAAGACGGCGACCGGCCTCGATTGCAGCTCCCTTCCGAATAACAACGGAGGCGATTGGACCACCGATTTCGACAACATCAAATGCTACGACCAGCTCAAGGTGAATGCGGTACTGAACTGGATCCAAGGCAAGACTCACCTCGGCGGCGCCAAGGGCCGTGTGCCGGAAATCTTCGGGATGAATTTCCAGTCCGTCAGCGTCGGTCAGAAATTGATCGAATCCGGCGTCAACGGCGGTTACACCGACGCGGCCGGCACGCCGACTTTCAGCATGGAGGGTGAGATCAAATTCGTGGACGCCGCAATCGGTCAGTGGGTCAACGAACTGAAGAAGCAGCATCTTCTGAATTCGACCACCATCATCATCACCGCCAAGCACGGGCAATCGCCGATTGATACCAATCGGTTCTTTCCCATCCCCGGCCACAGCGGCACGAACGGTGCTCCGCCGTCGGCGCTGCTCGGGGCGGCGTTCTTGCCCGACTCGGAAATCAACCAGATCGGTGCGACCGAGGATGACATTTCTTTGCTGTGGCTGAAGCCCGGGGCGAGCACACTGGCGGCGGTCGGCCTGCTCGAAGCGAATGCGAACGCGGCGGGAATCGGCCAGATTTTCTACGGCCCCTCGCTCGAGGCAATCTATGGCAAGCCGGGTCTACCGGCCGCTGGCGGCGATCCGCGCACCCCGGACATCATCGTTCAGCCGAACGTGGGTGTGATTTACACGGGAAGCCTGGCGAAGCAGGCGGAGCACGGCGGCTTTGCGCAGGACGATACCAACGTGATGCTGCTGGTATCGAACCCGTCGCTCAAGCCGCGAACCGTGACAAGCTTCGTCGAGACCTCGCAGGTCGCGCCGACGGTTCTGAAAATCCTCGGGCTCGATCCCAATGACCTGGACGCGGTTCGCAAAGAAGGCACCGCGGTGCTGCCCGGCCTTCACTTCGGCGAGTGAACCTTGGCCGCGTCGGCGGGTCCCTCGCGGGGCCGCCGGCGCGCTCGGGCGAAGCCGGTCACCCCAGCG
>Ga0137412_10005343_pt1 | contig 10261 bp, 6 predicted proteins | sample CZODoug2_1_16fun_FD_122160 | JGI IMG/M metagenome (GOLD analysis project Ga0137412, IMG submission 122160) | Vadose zone soil fungal communities from Angelo Coast Range Reserve, California, USA - CZODoug2_1_16fungal (Hybrid Assembly) | ecosystem: Environmental > Terrestrial > Soil > Vadose zone... | reverse complement strand
GGCCACGGACTACGTTCTCTTAGTGATGAACCCCAGAGGCGCCGATTCCATTCTGTCCAGCAAAGTGAAACTGGGCGCGGGAATATCAGCGGCAGCCGGGCCCAAGGGGCGCGATGTCATCGCTGCGACTGACGTGGCGCTGCGGGCAGAAATCCTGAGTTACTCCAGGTCGCGCGGTTTGTTTGCGGGCGCTTTCCTCGATGGCTCGACGCTGCGACCGGATAACGACGCCAACAAGCGACTCTATCACCGAAATATCACCGCTAAAGAAATTGTCCTGGCCGATAAGATTTCTCCGCCACTGGCAGCGGAGGAACTGCGATCAGAGTTGAATAAGCGATCGCCAAGAAATCTATCAGGCTAGTGACCGGCGTCGATGGATCGATGGGGAATTGCTCCTCAACGCCTATTCGAGTTCTGGTCAACGTTCGCTGGAGGAATCGAAAATGCGACTTAACTTGAAATGGATGATTGTAACTCTTGCAGCGGTTGCGCTTCTTGGGACTGGACCCGCTCTCGCTTCTCCGACGGCCCAGTCACCAGATGCGCCCGATAAAGACCACTCGGCCGGCACATTGTCGCGGCGGGCATCAATTCTCCTGGCCGAGATACAGAAGGAAACGGCAGAACTCCTGGCCGAGATCCAAAAGGAAACGGCAGAGCTAAGACCGCATCCATACACCCTCGGACCCTTTGCCCGGGACTCTCAACATAGGGGGAAAAACCGTAGTACGTTCCTGGACCGAGCCATGAGTCACATGAACGCGGTGGGAGAACGGATCGGCAAGCTGCAACGCATACGTCACTCCGCACTTCCCTGGCAGCAGCAGGCCATCACCGAGGTGACTTCTCACGCGAAGCGGGTCGCGGCGAGCATCCAGGCAGCCATCGTTGACCTGCGCGAGAATCAAAATCGTCTCTTCGTCTCAGAATACCGAGAACATCTCACGACGATTGAGGACCGCTCGGGAGACATGAAGTACACGGTGGACAAATTCCTCGACTACGAGAAGACCCCGAAAGAGGCGCAACGGATGCAGTACGAGATGGAGTTCGTGCGTGACTGAGTGCCAAGGGTCACCTCTTTGAGCGATTCACAGTGTTGGAAAACACTTGCCGGAGCCGGTGCGGCTATCACTCGCGTGATTCAAATCGCAAAGCAGCATCTGAGCAGTCGCTCCAGCCGTAGAACCTGGATCTTGGAGGAAATACACATGAGACAACAAATGCGTGAATTAGTAGCGGAGACTTACGCCATGTCCGCCAGGCGCAAGGTATTGATTTTTGACGAGGACGTTGAAGCTCTCGCCCAGCATGCCGGACCTTTCGAGACTCAGGGTATCGAAGTCCACCGATGCACGACTGTGGAATCGGCGATGCGTTGTATCCAAAGAGAGGATTTCGATTTCGCATTGATCGATCAAGGCTCCTCAGGCGTCGAAGGGCGCCGGGTTATTGGGTATCTCATCCGGTACAACTTGCGTACCCCGTTTATCGTGCTGGCGGTGTGTACCGACGCCGCGTGGTACGAGCAGGCACTGGCGCTTGGGGCAGTCGACTATCTGAAGAAGCCGGTTACGTCTGAGGAATTGAACTGGATCATTCAGAGATTTCTCGGCCTCCGAAATTCCCTGGTGAAATAACTTCCTACGTGGAAAGTCCTTCCGGATCATGGGGCACTCTCCCGTTCCGTCCAATTCGCCCCTGAGGGACGGCCCACGATGTGTGAGCAACTGTCAGATTAACTACACAGTGGATGGGCGAAGTCGCGGGCCTACATAATTCTCCCGATTGACCTCCGGTCGTGTCAGTTTTAGGTTGGGCGACAACCGCAAGGGGTGCGGCTTAAGGAGAGAAATTTGAATCTGTCCGCATTGGCTGCGGGCGAGCTCCTTGTGCTGATTCTGGTATAGGTTCTCCTCTGTAGCCTAAACACAAAAAAATTTGACTCCGTTTCTTCGGCGAACCATCTATATCCAGCGGGTGCCTTGAACGGAGCGTTGTGTTTCTATCCGGCGTGGCATGCACTGACCCAGCCCGAACGATCAATCACGAAAGGACGGGCTCATGAAACGAAGAAGACTAGCAGCTTTCATTACGGTTTCCTTCACGGTCGTCGCAATTTTGCTTACCTCCCAATCCATCATCTCGGCGCAAAAAGAGGGAGGAAAAGGGGACCGCGACACACCACCACCGTTTTACAACCCATACCCATCTGGGATTCTCCCCGGCGATCTGAATTCCGAGATAGCCCGGGTTCTGCGCGAAATCGACCTTATCGAAGGCGAGACCCTGGTGCAGTTGCAGACATTGCCATCTCCGACGCTCACAGGTCAACCGCCAATATTGGCCCACACCGGACAAAGGTTAAACGTCTTACTGGGTGAGGCCATGAATTTCGACAGGAATATCTCGCCTTTCAAGGATAGGGCTTGCGCTTTCTGCCACATGCCGTACGCCGGCTATAGCGGGCCGATCCCATCCGTCAATCTGACCATGATCGGGTATCCCGGGTCCTTTCAGTTTCGGGCCGGCAAGCGGAACGCGCAGAGGTACCCCTATTCACCCAGTTTTCCTGTTCTCAATTTCAACGAAACCCAGCAAGCCTTTTTTGGCGGAGCCTTCTGGGATTCGCGAGCGACCGGCTACTTGCTAGGGAGTCCGGATGCCAATCAGGCACAGGGCCCTCCGGTCGACACACAAGAACACGCGTTACCTGACACGGCTTGCATCGCGTTCCGGCTTCAGAGTGCCCTGTATAAGCGGTTCTTTATCGAAGTGTGGGGCGATGCCATTGACACAATCAAGTTCCCGCACAACTCCGAGGAAATCTGTGAAACCCCGGGAGGGGCAGCAGTGTTCGGCACAAGCAACATGCCGATTAAGCTGTCTTCTGCGGACCGCTCCATAGCAAACGATGTCTACGATCACTGGGGACAATCGATTGATCAATACGAAACCTCACCGGATGTCAGCGCTTTTTCGTCGAAATTTGACGCCTTTCTGGAGGGCAAGTACACGATGACTTCAGACGAAATGGCGGGTTACAACCTGTTCCGCGGCAAAGCGAACTGCAACTCCTGCCATCTGGACGGCAGGTCCACTGCGCCAACGCCTCCCGCAGGCACGGCGCCGAATAGTCAAGACACAGGTGCCGCAGCAGACACGCGGCCGGTGTTCACCTGCTTCGGCTCGGCTAATCTCGGCTTACCCCTGAATCCCAGGGATGCTATCTTTTATCAGACCACGCCGGATTTCTTCGGCTTCACCGCGAATCCCTTTGGCTTCGGCTTCAGAGATTTGGGACTAGGAACCTTCCTACGAAGCGGTCCCGGCTCTTGGGCAAGCCCGAATGACGATTGGACACAATTTGCGCCAAGTTCGGATGGAAAAATGCAGACATCATCAGCGCGCAACGTGGCAATGACACCGTCACAGTGTCCTACCACCGAGGCCCCCGGGCCTTACTTCCAGAAGCAGTTCTTTCACAACGGCTATATCAAAAGCTTGAAACAGCTGGTCCACTTCTATAACACGCGGGATGTTTGGGCTCAACCCGTAACCTCAGGGCACTGCAAGGCGGGAACAATTGAAAAAGTAACCTGCTGGCCTACGCCCGAAGTGCCGAATCCCAATACGCTTGACATGACGATTGGTAAGCTTGGGTTGACCGATACGGAGGAGAACCAGATCGTTGCCTTCCTCCAAACGCTCACGGACGGCTTCACAAGACCCTATCCCGGCATCAATGCCTTTACAGGTGTTTGCATGACGGGTGGTACGGCCGCGACACAAGGCAATGAGACGCTTATCCCGACTCCGCCTCTTCCGCCCTGCGCAACGGCTATCTGCGGCGTTCCGCCTCTCCCGAGTTCGCCAATTCCGTGATGCAAAACGGTAAAACGGCGGATTCTTAATAAACGATGACCTCTCTTCTCCGGCTCGTTCGTCCCGCAAAACCTGGTATACGAGCGGACGAGCCGGAGCGAAGTATTCACCGGTTGGCGGTCGACAGCGGTTACGTTCCTTTTGCTGGGCTCTTACTTGAATAAATTTTTTTTGGGGTGCGAATATGAATAAAGTACTTCTGACGTTGGCGAGCACGGTTTTGAGCGGCAGTCTGCTCTTCTCAATTCCGTCCTCCGCTCAGTTTGTTCCTCCTGCCAAGAAAGCCCCGCGCGTGCGGATCACCAAGGGACCAGAGATCGAATTGTCTAACAATGATTTGACCATTATCAGATGGACCAGCAACAATCCTGGAGGCTCGCCCGAGCACTTTGCAGTTGTGCACTACGGTACCGATCGGAAGCTGAGCGAGACGGCGAAGTCGCATATCAGGTTAAACCAGAGCCATCGATATACGGTTTTCCGCGTGCGCATGGACGGCCTCAAGCCGCGAACGACCTATTACTATAAAGTGGACTCGATGAACGCAGATGGCACAAGCGACGGAGTGATCAGCTCGGTAAAAACATTCACAACACGATAGCGGAGCATTATTTTCAATCCTTTAGCTGGCGTGAGCCGGAACCTTCACGTGCCAATACGCCGAGATCCGTAGTACAGGTGCTCGCGGAGGATTTGCCGGAATTAGGGACAGTCACTGAACTTCGAAAATTTGCAGAGCCAATTTCGCAGCCGGCTTTCCCTTGCGCGAATCGGCGACATACAGCCGTTTCAGGTCAGGCACAAAAATTGATTGAAAACAATAAACTGTGGGGGCTTGCGTGTAGCGGCAAACAGCCGGTGATGTCCTCACATTAATGACGACGATGATCACTATAAGAAATTTGAATTTGTCTTTTGATGATTCAAGCATCATCATGCGTCGGGTTTTTCAGGATCGATGGAGACTTGTCATTTTGAGATGCATTGAGATACGACGCTTCTGAACTCAGTTAGCAGTCCAGTAATTCTACAGGGACACCTTGACGTGTTCTTCCAATAGCTACGTAGCAGTCCAAGAGGGGTTTGCTCGACGCGAAGAGTCAGCACGGAGTGTGAGCAGGCCGCGATTCCGCGGGTCGGTGCATTCTCTATCTGACCCCGCCGCAATTAGTTTGTAGCTGCGGCGCGCACGAGCAGAGTTTTGCAGGTTTTTGCAGGTATTGTTCGCGCCGCAAATCTAACCTCTTCTGACCAATACGTTGTCTTGATTTGTCCGATGTCTATTTGACCGCGCAGGCAGGGGTTGTCGCAGAGTTCGCTTAATTTCAATACGTCATTTAAAAATCATAGGAGATTTATCATTGATTTCTAATAAGCGTGTCCAGATTTTTGGACCATTGATAGCACTCTTTCTTAGTCTATTTTGTGCCATCTCGATGTATTCGCAAGTCACTGGAGCTACGCTTTCCGGGACTGTCACAGATACATCAGGGGGCGCGATATCCGGAGCCGAAGTGTCTGTAATTAATACCGCAACAGGCGTGAACAAGAGCGTTATAGTCGATTCGGCAGGTTATTATTCGATCCCCAATTTGCCGGCTGGAGTTTACGAGGTTGCGGTTTCCGCAACGGGCTTTTCGAAGTCCGTGCAATCCAATCTCAACCTGGCTGTTGGAGCGCAACAACAGCTTAACTTTGCCCTGAAGATAGGTGTGACAACTGAGACGTTGGTGGTAAACGAAGCCGCGCCGCAGATCGATCTTTCATCGTCCACCCTGACTGGTCAAGTCGAGTCCAAGACGGTGCTCGAGTTACCCTTAAACGGACGCGACTGGACTTCACTCGCGACTCTCCAGCCAGGCGTCAACGGAATTGAAAGTCAGATGAGTTACGATACCGCCGCCCGCGGCAACCGCGGCTTTGGCGCGGAACTAACAGTCTCGGGACAGAGACCGACCCAGAACAACTACCGCTTGGACGGAGTCAGCATCAACGACTACGCGAATAGCGGTCCTGGAAACGTCATTGGCATTGCCTTGGGTGTCGACGCGATCCAGGAATTTTCGGTTCTCACAGGAAGCTTCTCAGCCGAATATGGCAGAGCTTCCGGAGGGGTCGTTAACGCCATCACGAAGTCCGGAACGAACTCCTTCCACGGTGACGCCTATGAATTCATACGCAACAGCGCCCTGGACGCGAAAGACTATTTCTCCAGTATCAACGACACACCCAAGGCAGCCTTCCGACGCAATCAGTTCGGCGTTGCGGCGGGCGGTCCCATCATCAAGGACAAAACTTTTGTTTTCGGTGACTATGAGGGCCTGCGCCAAGCGAAGGGAATCACGACTTCTGTCTCGGTTCCGTCTGACAACGCTCGACTGGGCATCCTCGCTGACCCCAACCATCCAGGACAAAACCTTCCGGCACTTGTAGGTCCGTGTCCTGCGGAGCCCGCCGGTGCTACCTCACACAACCTGGCGCCGGGACAAGCCGCGATGTGCGTCGATGATTCAGCTACCGCCATGTTGGCCATGTTCCCGCACGCCAATGCCGCTGTCGCAGGCGATCTAGGCCACTACATCAACTCTGCGCTGCAAATTGTTCCCGAGAATTTCTACACTTTCCGAGTGGACCACACGCTGTCGGCTCATGACACTTTGTTCGGGACATACCTGTTTGACGATACCGACTATCTTCAGCCTGACAATTTTAACAACGTTTTCATTCATTCCCATACCAGACGGCAGACGTTGGCACTGGAAGAAAGCCACACCTTCGGTTCCGCCTTCGTCAATTCGGCGCGGTTTGGATTTAATCGATCTCGTGCGCTCATCTACGGTCCTGCCGGAGGGATTAATCCCGCAGCCAGCCTGACATCATTGGGCAGCACGACAGGCGAAACTGCCGCTCGAGTTTATATTGGCAGCGGAACAACGGGGATGCAGGGTGGCGTAGGATCTGGCGCTTACTATATCCATCCCTGGAATTCATTTCAGTACTACGACGATGCTTTCTGGACTCATGGAGCGCATAGCATTAAATTCGGAGCAGGCATCGAGCGGATGCAGTACAACTTATTTTCCGATCAAAACCCCGGCGGAAGATGGAATTTCGGTGGTCTAACGGACTTCCTCAGCAACAATCCGAGCCATTTCGAGGCGGGCATTCCCTCAACGGCGACACCTCGGGAATTCCGACAGACTTTGATCGGAGGATATATAAAGGATGACTGGCGTGTCCGTCCAAATCTGACGTTGAACATTGGGCTGCGGTACGAAATGGTTACCGTACTCAATGACACGCAGGGGAAGATTACCAATCTGTTGAATATCTCCGATGCCGGGCCTCAGTGCGGGTTTCAGTATTCGAACGCGGCTTTCGCGTCCATCCCTGGAGGCGCTTGCACCAGCGTTGGCCCTTACTACTCGAATCCCACGACTCGTAATTTCGAGCCGCGTGTGGGATTTGCATGGGACCCTTTCCGGGATGGAAAGACGTCGGTTCGCGGCGGCTTTGGCATCTATGACGTGTTACCGCTGCCTGGTTACTTTCTCCTGCAGCAGAACCAGGCGTCTCCTTTCTTCATCTTTGCCAGCGTGGACGCCCCTGTTGGCAGTACTGCTCTCACCAATCCCTTAGCGGGTCATTTCTTCGCGGGTGGGCAGGATCTACTGATCAATCCTCCCGCGGGAGTGCAGCCAGGAAAGCTGAGCGCATCTACCGTCGAGCAAAACCCGCACCGCAATTATGTGGAGCAGTGGAACCTCAACGTCCAGCGCCAACTATTGCCTGATTTGTCGCTCACAGTCGGGTACGTAGGTTCGCATGGCGTTCACATGTTGATGCGTGGGGACGACGGCAATATGACCACTCCTACGCTCACGTCCGCGGGATATATGTTCAGCGGGCCTAAGGTCAACCAATCGCTTGGGATCATTCGTTACCTGTATTGGGGAACTGACTCCTTCTACCATGCGTTAAACGTGAATCTTGACAAGAAACTCGGCCACGGCTTCCAGGTACAGGCCGCATACACCTGGTCGAAGTCCATCGACGACGACTCGTCCACGATTGCGGGCGATTCGTTTTCGAATGGCCTCAACTCTCTGTTCTACGCCGCCCCGCGTGCACTTCGTGGCCCTTCAGACTTCAACATTGGTCAATCTTTGACGATCAACGGTTTGTGGGTTGTACCCACGCCGAAGTCTGCGAATGGACTCGTAAAGGCTGCGCTGGGCGGTTGGCAATTGGGCAGCATCTTCAAGATCAATAGCGGGATCCCGACGACGCCCATCATTGGAGGAGATCCGATGGGTGTGGGGAACGGCGGCGCCGATCAATTCGGAATTCCGAATCGCATCGCCGGCTGCGATCCCATTAATCACAATTTCAAGGACACTCCCAGCCTTAATTATCTCAACTTGAGCTGTTTTACTCTTCCAACTGTATCGGCTTCGTCGCCAGCGGCCGCAAACTGTACGACTTTCAGTGGAGTCGGAGCGCCGCCCAGCGGTCAGGTGTATTGCGCGAACCTTCTGGGCAATTCCGGTCGTAACAGCGTGGTCGGACCGAAACTCGTCAACATGGATTTTTCCATGTTTAAGAACAATCCAATCCACCGCATCTCGGAAACCTTCAACGTTCAGTTTCGCGCGGAAATTTTCAACATCTTGAACCACGCGAACTTCGCCCCACCGGAGCCGACAAACGGCGGTACGATCTTTAATCCGAACGGATCGGCAGCCGGTTCCGGGAGCATTGATAACTTGACTACCCAACCTCGTGACGTTCAGTTCGCAGTGAAAGTCATCTGGTAGTAAGACATGCCGTCTGAACCTGCCGCCCGCCGGGATTTCGTCCGGCGAGCGGCAGGGTTTTTTAAGTTTGTACAGAGCTTTGTCTTCATCGACACGCACGTACGCACACATATAAAATCAGTAGGTTTGATTTATACATTCATACTTTAGCGGAGGAAATAAAACATGAAAATCTGTATGACGGTCCTTCTAACTCTTCTGACGGTGTTTGGCGTTTCAAGAGCCGTGGGCCAGGAAAAGTACGATAAGCAGTTGCCAATGGTGCATATGAAGGGGCTGTTGCGATGGTCCGAGACGATTCCTTTGCCGCTCGAAGGATGGATCGACCATCTGACGGTTGACCTAAAAAAGCAGCATCTGTTTATTTCCGGAGAAAACAGCAAGAAATTTATCGTTGTGGACCTTCATTCCGGGGAAGTTATTCATGAAACGAAGAACCTGGGAGGAAATCCCCGCAAGCCATTCTTCGATTCGCGAACCAATTTGGTTTGGGTGGATCTGGGAAATAACACTCTCGTAGGAATTGACGCGAACACGTTCGAAGTATTCAAGACTGTGGAATTTACGGGTGGTAAAGATGCTCCGACCAAAGACCCGGATAACGGGGCCTTCGATTCTGTGCGAGGTTTATATTATTCCGGCGTCGGCACTCACGGAACAATGGATGGATCCATCGAAATCGTCGATACCAATGCCGCCAAATTAGTGGGAAGCATTCCAATGCATGGAGTTGATCCCGCGGGCGTCATCCTCGATCCGTCCGGCAACAGGCTGTACGTTGGCATGGGCGACGTGGTGAACGGCCAAAGCGTCTGCAAGGTCATTGACACTGAGAAGCGTGAGGTCATCGCGGAGTGGCCAATTACCGGAGGTCCCCAACCCCACGTTGCTGGGTTGGACGCGGCCCATCATCGCCTGTTTTTTGGCAGCCGACTGGAAGGTGGACACCAGGGTGAACCCGGCAAATTCGTTGTCATGAACTCGGATAATGGAAAAGTGATACAAGTGCTGGATAGCGTCGGCGGCGCCGATGAAATCTTCTATGATGCGCCGACCAAGCGTATCTACTTCTCTGGGACCACAGGCTCCGTTGCGGTGTTCAAGCAAATAGATCCCGACCACTACGAGCTTCTCGGAAAAGTTCCTACCGGAGCAATAGCAAAGTCTGGACTTTGGATTCCCGAGCTGAAGAGGTACTACTCGGCGGTTCCAAAGCACCTGATTCAGACAGCGCCGTATGGACCAGGGGACTACATCACCGAGGAATCGCACCTGCTCGTCTTCGATGCCGTGCAATAAGAGAGTTCAGCTCGCGCGAAAGTTGTCGGCGAGTACATGAGTTGAATGATGGACGTAGATAATCAGGGCCCGTTGACACGGTAAAGGTCTGCGGTTCGAATCCGCGCGGGCCCACTATTATTTTAAATACCTTAGCTGGCATTTTGCGCAGACGCGGCGGCGATGCAATGGTTCGCGGATTTCTCGGCACACAAAGCGAAGCCGAGCAACACTCAGCCGGGCATTGTGTACATGCTGGCGGGCGCCATGCAGCGCAG
>Ga0137412_10005342_pt1 | contig 10261 bp, 4 predicted proteins | sample CZODoug2_1_16fun_FD_122160 | JGI IMG/M metagenome (GOLD analysis project Ga0137412, IMG submission 122160) | Vadose zone soil fungal communities from Angelo Coast Range Reserve, California, USA - CZODoug2_1_16fungal (Hybrid Assembly) | ecosystem: Environmental > Terrestrial > Soil > Vadose zone... | reverse complement strand
CAACTGTTCACGCATGTCGCGAAAATTCTTCTCGTGCGTGTCCCAATCGCCGATCTTGACCGTGACCACCGAGACCCCCGCTTCGACTAGCCGACGGGCCAGGAGCAAGCTTTTACAGTACTCGCCGTACCGCTGCCGCGTTTCTTCTGACTCCTGGGAAAGATCAAACGCCTGGCGTGCCTTCGACGACGTGACGATGTCCACGGCTTGCCGAGTGAAGGCATCGATGCCGTCGAACATGCCGCTGCGATCAATTTCGCGCCGCAGGCCGTCGAACTGCGTGAGCAGCTCCCGGCGGTTGTTCAGGCGATCGACCGTCAGTTCCTTGAGTAAGCCCAGGTTTTTCAGCACCGCACCATCGGGAATAAACGGATTGTGAGCGGTCCCCGTGTAGTGGGCTTCGCCATAGGAGTACTTGAAGCTGCTGACATAAGGAGGCAATCCGGCCATGCAGGACAAGTTAGCAGTGGCACCCGCCGGCCCTTGTAGCTGAGACCGCCGCCCGACGTAGCTCACCACTGCTCCTAGCGACGGCCGTTTGCCGCGGTCAGGAAATCCTGTGAGAATGTAATGCGGCGTGTGATCGCCCAGATCGTTCGACTTAATTCCCCGCACAATTGCCAAACGATCCATCATCGCCGCTTGCCGGGGCAGGTGTTCGCAAATCTGGATGCCGGGCACGTTGCCACTGAGGGTCGCGCCCGCCGCCGGCGCGCTCGCGGTTTGGTACAGACCGTGGTTCGCGCCAGCTGGCACACCGGTCCAACCTCGGTAGTAGAACGGGATGCCGAGGGTGAGTTTGCTGGCGGGGAATCCGCCGGCTATGCCGTAACTTGGTGCCCCGACGGTCCAGGCCTTCATCGCATTGTCCCCGGAGTATTTCTGGGTGCCGGGTGCGACGGCGGCGGACGGGTCGTTGGGTGACTGGAACAGTTGGTCGGCGAAGTTGGTGGGACCGGTGGTCTCGAATCCGCCGTGCAGGTCGTAGGTCATCACGTCACCGAAGGTGAGGATCTGACCGATCTGACTCTGCTGGATCTTGGCGATCTTGTCCTGACCCGCCGGCAATGCCGCACTCAACGCGTAGGTCTTGCCGTTCGCGCTACCCGCGGTGTTCAGCTCGTTCCGGAATTCCTGCAGCAGCGCGGTGAAGTTGGCGGTGTCGTTGGCCGAGACGTGGTTGCCAAGGTGCCCACCGGTCGAGCCGGGGTATTCCCAGTCGATGTCGAAGCCGTCGAAGATGTTCGCGGCGGTGCCGTTGCCGCCGAAGCCGCCTTGGGCGGGGAGGTTGCCGTTGATGAACATGTTGATGCAGGAGGACACGTACTTCTGCCGCGACGCCTGGCTGGCGGCCACGTCGGAGAAGTATTTCGAGTAGGTCCAGCCGCCCAGCGAGAGCAGGATCTTCAGATTGGGATGCTTGGCCTTGAGCTCCTGCAACTGGTGGAAGTTGCCGGTGATGGGCTGGTTGAACACGTCGGCGACACCGCTGACACTGGTGGTGGCGTCGAACGATTTCTGGTAATCGGCAAAGGAGTCCCCCGCACCGTCACCGGCGTTGGGGTCGCTCTCCCCGGCCGGGTCGGGGTTCGTGGCCTTCGTGGCCTCGAAGCAGGTCAGGTTGACCGGGTCGATGTTCTCGAAGTCGTAGATGAGGTAATTGAGTTTGCTGGCCGCGCCGGAGGCGTCCAGATTTTTTAGGAAGTAAGCGTTCTGGTAGATGCTCCACTGGTCGTAGTACGCCACCGCCATACCGCCACTGCCACCCGCCGCCGGCGTGATGGCTGCCTGTGCACCGGCGGCGGCGTTCTGGCCGGCAATCACGCTCACCGCGCCCAATAACAGCGCGCTCGCCGCCCCCACCGCGAGGGCGGAGCGTTTGGACACCCGCATGTCCTGCCTCCTGTAAACCGACAAAGGTTTTGAATTGTGATACGTGGTCCGCGCACCGGGTGCTCGGCTCCGTTGACATGAGCACCCGATGCGCGAGTCGTTCGGCCCGCGGTCAGCAGGCCCCGTTGTCGTTCCAGGCGCCGGACGGACCGCCGGGCACCTCGTTGAAGTTCCACTGGTTGGCGGTCCACTTGTGGCCACCGTTGCTGACCACGCTGCCCGAGGTGTACGCGGTCTGGCTGTTCCAGGCCGCTACGCCGGAGCACCCGCCGCTACCGCCGCCGCCACCGGTCGTGGTCGGGGGAGCGGTTGTGGTCGTGGGCGGCGGGGGCGGCGGTGGGGTGGCGCCACCGAACATCGCCGTGAACTTCGTGAAGTCCCACGCGCCCTGCGCCACGCTGCTGCACGCGCCGGACAGGCTGCCGTTGTTGTCCGGCGGGTTGCACTGGCGGTCCCGGTTGAGCGACCAGTACGTGAACCGGGCCAGGCCGTTGCTCTCCGCGAAGTTCAGCACCGACTGGAAGTCGGCCTGGAAGAACATCTCGGCCGAGTCGGTCCGGCCGTTCATGCCGGAGAAGCCCTCGTGCTGGAACGCGGTCGCGCTGCTCCACCCGAAGGTGTTCATCAGCAGGCCGTGGAACGCGTTGAGCGCGGAGATCTGGCTGCTCGCGCCGCTGAACCCGCCGTCGAACGGCATGATCGAGAAGTTGTTCGGCGTGAAGCCGTCGGCCTTGGCGGTGTTCAGCACGTTCTGGCCGAAGAAGCCGGTGCCGGCCGCGGTGCCCGCCGTCGTGATGGAGATGTAGAGGCCGGCGTTGTTGCGCTGCAGGATCTGCGCCGCGCCGATCTCGTTGTTGATGGCCGTGGTGTTCTCGTACTCCGGTTCCTCGAGGTCGAGGTCGATGGCCTTGAGCGAGTACTTGTTGATCACGGCCTGCTCCGCGGCCGCGGTCGCCGCGGCGGAACCGCACGTCTGGCCGAGCTTGGTGCCACCGAAGCCGCCGAAGGCCACCGAGACGTCACCGCCGCTGGCGCGGACGCCGTTGATGACGTTCGCCACCGTGGTGTCCGACGAGACCGCCGCCGTGCCGTCCCACGCCGCGGTACAGCCGCCGCCGTCGAGCACGAAGGCCAGTTCGAAGCTCTTCTGCCCGGTCGCGGCCATCACCTGCGTGAGGTCGGGCGGCGTGTTGTCCAGCGGCATGACGTACGGCGCAGCGCCGTACCAGTTGCCGGACAACGCGTTGCTCTGTACAGAGCTTTGCACGGCAGTACTGGGCGCCGCGCTGCCCGAGTTGGCTAACGCGACCATCGCTCCCGCTGCCACCACGGTGACCGCGAGCGCGGACATCGCCGTTGACCGTCGCACCCTGTCCTCCTCGTCCGTCCCCCTGCGATCGCTTCCCGGCCGCCGGTTCCGCGGCCTCCCCGGTGCACCGAATGCTCCTGGCAACCATCGGTCGCTTGGCGTAGTCGGCCCATTACGTGCCATTACTTTGTAATTCGAATGTGGCCTAGACCACTTGTCATGTCAAGGGGATGGACTAGACCAATTTTCATCGGAGCGGACCGGCGACGGACCTGGTCCGTGCCCGGTTCCGGAACAAGCGAACCCGGCTTCGCGCTGCCGCCCGATGCCGACCGACTACCCTGATGGGCGTGCTGGTCGAGTCCGTCTTTCCCAGGTTGGAGCCACTGCTGCCACTGGTGCGTAAACCGGTGCAGTACATCGGCGGTGAGCTCAACGCCGCCCAGCGGGACTGGGCCGACGCGGACGTCCGCTGGTGCCTGATGTACCCGGACGCGTACGAGGTCGGACTGCCCAATCAGGGCGTCATGATCTTGTACGAGGTGCTCAACGAGCTGCCCCGGGTGCTCGCCGAGCGCACGTACGCGGTGTGGCCGGACCTGGAAGCCCTGATGAGGGCGAACCACATCCCCCAGTTCACAGTTGACAGCCACCGGCCGGTCGGCGCGTTCGACGTGCTCGGCGTGAGCTTCGCCACAGAACTCGGCTACACCAACCTGCTCACCGCGCTCGATCTCGCCGGAATACCACTGCATGCCCAAGACCGCACGATCGAAGACCCCATCGTGCTGGCCGGCGGCCACGCCGCGTTCAACCCGGAGCCCATCGCCGACTTCGTCGACGCGGCCGTCCTCGGCGACGGCGAGGAGGCGGTCGGCGAGATCACCGAGATCATCCGTGTTTGGAAGGCAGACGGCTGTCCCGGTGGCCGGGACGAGTTGCTGACCCGGCTGGCCGAGACCGGTGGCGTCTACGTTCCCCGGTTCTACGACGTGACGTACGGCGCCGACGGTGCCATCGCCACCGTCACGCCCAACCGGGACCGGGTGCCCGAGCGGATCGTCAAGCGCACGACCATGGACCTGGACGCCTGGCCCTACCCGAAGCGCCCGCTGGTCCCGCTCGCGGAGAGCGTGCACGAGCGGATGAGCGTGGAGATCTTCCGCGGCTGCACCCGTGGCTGCCGCTTCTGTCAGGCCGGCATGATCACCCGCCCGGTGCGCGAGCGGTCCATCGAGGGCATCGGCGCGATGGTGCAGCGCGGTCTGGAGGCGAGCGGTTTCGAGGAGGTCGGCCTGCTCAGCCTGTCCAGTGCCGACCACTCCGAGATCGCCGGCATCGTCAAGGGCCTCGCGGACCGCTACGAGGGCACCAACACCGGCCTGAGCCTGCCCAGCACCCGGGTCGACGCGTTCAACGTCGACCTGGCCAACGAGCTGTCCCGCAACGGCCGCCGCTCGGGTCTGACGTTCGCGCCGGAGGGTGGCAGCGAGCGGATTCGCCGTGTCATCAACAAGATGGTGTCCGAGGAAGATCTCATCAGGACGGTCAGCACCGCGTACGCCAACGGCTGGCGCCAGGTGAAGCTGTACTTCATGTGCGGCCTGCCCACCGAGACCGACGAGGACGTGCTGCAGATCGCCGGCATGGCACACGAGGTGATCCGCGCCGGCCGGAAGGCCAGCGGCCGCAAGGACATCCGCTGCACGATCTCCATCGGCGGCTTCGTACCCAAGCCACACACGCCGTTCCAGTGGGCCGCCCAGTGCGATCCGGACACAGTGGACAGTCGGCTGCGCAAGCTGCGCGAGGCCGTCAACAGCGACCGAGGGCTCGGTCGCAACATCGGCATGCGTTACCACGACGGCAAACCGTCGCTGATCGAGGGACTGCTCAGCCGGGGCGACCGCCGGGTCGGCCGGGTCATCGAGCGGGTGTGGCGCGACGGCGGCCGGCTGGACGGCTGGAGCGAGCACTTCTCCTACGAGCGCTGGGTGACCGCGGCGGCCGGCGAGCTGGAGCCGCTGGGCGTCAGCCTGGCCTGGTACACCACCCGTGAGCGGGACGAGACCGAGGTCCTGCCGTGGGACCACCTGGACTCGGGCCTGGACAAGGAGTGGCTCTGGGCCGACTGGCAGGACGCCCTGTCCGAGCAGGAGCAGGACGACTGCCGCTGGACGCCGTGCTTCGACTGCGGCGTCTGCCCGGCCATGGGCACCGACATCCAGGTCGGCCCGACCGGCCGCCCGCTGCTGCCGATCTCGCCGGTGGGCAAGGGGTCGCCGGTCAGGAACCCGTCACTGGCCGGCAGCTAGCTGCTCCGGGCCGATCGGCCGCTGCGACGTCGTCGCCGGGCCGGTCGGCCTCTGGGCGCTGCCGGCGGCCGCGGGCGCGTCGGGGGCGTTGGCGCTGGGCGCGGTGCCGCTGGCCACGGCGGCCAGCGCGTTCACCATGCCGTGGCCGTAGAAGCCGTTGAACGACGCGTAGCCGGAGCAGTAGGCGTCCTGCACGCCGGTGTCGTTGAGGTCGTAGTCGCTGGGGCACTGCACGGGCTTGGCCTGCTGGTTGAGCAGCTTTGTCAACTGCTCGGGCGTGTCGCCGGGGTGTGTGGACGCCAGCAGCGCCGCCACGCCGGTCACGTGCGGGGCGGCCATCGACGTGCCGCAGAAGTCGCCGTAGCCGCCGGGCACCGTGGACAGCACGCACGGGTTGTCGTTGTTGGACGGTTTCTGGCGCACGTCGCCGCCGGGCGCGGTGAGGTCGACCGCGCCCAGTCCGTACGAGCTGTAGCTGGCCTTGAGCTGGTCCGAGCCGACCGAGGACACCGCCACCACGTTGTGCTCCGCCGCCGGCAGCGCCGAGCAGTCCGAGCCCAGCTGGCGCACGCTGTGGTTGGGCGCGTTGTCGGGGCTGCGCGTGTCGGTGCCGGGCTGCGTGAGGTCGGCGGCCGAGTTGGTGACCGCGGCGACGTTCAGCACGCCCTGCGAGGTCGCGTAGTCCACGGCCCGCCTCATCGCCTCCGTGATCACCCGCTGCCCCTGCTGGTTGGCGCAGGTGTACTCCCACGGGTCCACGTAGTAGCTGTTGTTGGTGATGCTGATGCCGTGCGTGGCGGCCCACATGAAGCCGCACACGGCGTACTCGGGATAGATGTAGCCGTCGTCGTCGACGACCTTCACCGACGCGATGCGCACCCCTGGCGCCACACCCGTGACGCCCTTGCCGTCGTCCGCGGCGGCGATGATGCCGGCCACGTGCGTGCCGTGCGGCGACGTCGTCGGGGCCCAGGCCGCCACGCTCGGGTCCGGCTTGCCGGTCAGGCAGCCCACCGACAGCTGCGGGTCCAGCGCCGGCTTCAGGTCCGGATGGCGGGGGTCGATGCCGGAGTCCAGCACGCCGACGACCACCCGGGGGTCGCCCTCGGTGATCTGGTGGGCCTGGCCGGCGTTGATCTGGCGCATGTCCCACTGCTCGCCGCCGCGGTCCGCCGTCGGCACCGTCTCGGTGCTGGTCAGCAGCGAGGCGGCGGACATGGTCTCGTCGGCCTTCTTGCGGGTCGACGGCCCGTTCGAGGTCCAGGCCTCGCCCTGCGCGCTGTAGGCCCGCTCGGGGCCGATCTTGTCGGCGAACCCGGGGTCCGGCGAGGTGACCACCGCGACGGCGATCGGGGCGTAGTAGACGGTGGTCGTCCCGCAGGCCGCCGAGACCTGCGCGTCGGCGTCCGGCGCGGCGGTGCCCTTGTCGAAAACCACCAGGTAGCGCAGGGTGGGGCCGGGCTGCACGCATCCTGGCTGGGCCTGCTCTTCGGCGGCGGCCACGGGCGCGCTCAGGCACCCTGCCGCGAGCAGGGCGGCCGCCAGTGCCGCCAGCTGTGACCGGCGGAGCAGAGGCACGGGAGACCTCCATCTCTGGGGTGGGCGTTTCGGGGTCGTCCACGTCAGCGATCAGCCGGACGGTAACCATCGCCCGCCCGTCGGACAAGCCCGGCGATGGACGTCAGTGTCCCCGCGACCGGCCGGGTACCGTCCTACCCGACCCGTCTAACCAGCCAAGGAGAGTAGTCCTGAGCCGCCACGACTCGCCCAACCCGTCCGCCGCCGCGGTGCAGAAGCTCAGGCTGCGTTACACCAAGCGGGGTCGGCTCCGGTTCACCTCGCACCGGGACGTCGCGCGCACGTTCGAGCGGGCGCTGCGCCGCGCGGGCGTGCCGATGGCGTACTCGCAGGGCTTCAGCCCGCACCCGAAGATCTCCTGGATCGGGGCGGCGCCGACCGGGGTGGCCAGCGAGGCGGAGTACGTCGAGGTCCAGGTGGTCGACCGGATCGACCCGGCGGCGCTGCGCCGGGCCCTGGACGAGGCCCTGCCGCCCGGCCTGGACGTGGTCGACGCGGTGCAGGCCGGGCCGGGCTCGCTGGCCGAGCGGATCGACGCCAGCCGGTGGCTGGTCGAGCTGCCGGGGGTGGACCCGGAGGAGCTGCGCCGGGCCGTCGACGCCCTGCTGGCGGCCGAGTCGGTCGAGGTGGAGCGGCTGACCAAGGACGGCCGGCGGATCATGGACGTGCGGCCGGGGGTGGTCACCGCCGAGGTGGGTGATGTGACCTCTCTCACTGCGACGCTAAGTGATCAAGGTGTGGGCGCAACGGGTGATTTGGCGGACGCGCCGATTCCACGTAAGGACGACGACACGGCCGCGTCTCCCCCGTATGGGATACTCGTGATGGTGGTACGGCAGCTGACCCCTGCGGTGCGACCCGATGACGTGCTGAGTGCGCTCCGCGTCGTCGCCGGCCTCGAGCCCCCGGTACCCGCCAAGGCGACCCGGTTGGCGCAGGGGCGGCTCGACGACGCGGGTGGGCTCGCCGACCCGTTCGCCCCCGAGGGGCGCGGGGCGGCGGACCCGGCCAGGGAGCAGGAGCCGGACCAGCCCGTCGTCGAATGACCTGCCGCCCGCAGGCCTGGCCCCGCCAGGAAGCCGGGTGGCGCCAGGCAAGGTTTCCCGTCGCCGACGGCGACGGAGACAGAACAGAACGGGCCCCTGTGTGGCCGCGGTCCAGACACTGGACGCGCCCGGGGGCGGAGGAGCTACATGTCGAAGAAGAAGATCCCCGCCGGCGGGTCCGGCGGGGATGGAACCACACCCATTCCCGAGTTCCCTCCCAAGCTGCGGGTCCACGCGCTGGCCAAGGCGCTGGACACGAGCAGCCGGGAGGTGCTCGCCGCGCTGGCCGACCTCGGCGAGGTCGTGCGCAGCCCGCAGTCCAGCGTCAGCCGGGAGGTCGCCGAGCAGGTGGCCGCCACCCTGCTGGCCACCGGCCGTCAGGACGTCGACGACGACACCGACGAGGTGCTGGTCGCCAACGACGAGCTGACCGAGACGCTGGCCGAGCGCGTCGAGACGGCGTTTGACGACGACGGGCCGGCGCTCGATCCATTCGGCGACGACGAGACCGCCGTCGCCCTCGCGCCGGTGTTCGCCCCGCCGTCGGTGGTCTTCATGCAGCCCACCGCGGCCGTCGAGCCCCGCCCGTCCCGTCGCCGCAAGGCCGTCGAGCCGGTGGTCGAGGAGCTCGTCGTCGACGACGAGGACGACGAAGAGCCGACGCAGGCCGCCGATGACGCCGCCGAGGACGGCGACGACGAGGACGCCAACGCACGTCGCCGCCGCCGTCGCGGCCGTCGCGGCCGTGGCCGCGGCAAGGGCGGCCCCGAGGACAGCGCCGACTCCGAGTCCGATGAGGACGCCGAGCCGGCCGAGGACGAGCCGGAGGAGCCGGCCGAGGCCGAGTCCGCCGAGGACGCCGACGCCGATGAGGGCCCCGGCGGCAACCGGCGGCGTCGCCGCCGTCGCCGCCGCAAGGGCGGCTCCGACGAGGAGACCTCGTCCGCCGAGGACGACCCGCCGAACACCGTCGTGCACGTGCGCAGCGTCGCGCCGGTGCGGGACGTTCGGGACGAGGAGCGCTCCGAGGCCGCCAAGGACGAGGTGCGCAGCGTGCGCGGCTCGACTCGGCTGGAGGCCAAGCGGCAGCGCCGCCGGGACGGCCGGGAGGCCGGCCGCCGCCGCGTGCCGATCCTGTCCGAGGCCGAGTTCCTGGCCCGCCGCGAGGCCGTGGCCCGCAAGATGGTCGTGCGCGAGCGCGGCGACCGCACCCAGATCGCCGTGCTGGAGGACGGGGTGCTCGTCGAGCACTTCGTGACCTCGGCCGGCACCGGGTCGCTGGTCGGCAACGTCTACCTCGGCCGGGTGCAGAACGTGCTGCCCAGCATGGAGGCCGCGTTCGTCGACATCGGCCGCGGCCGCAACGCCGTGCTCTACGCCGGCGAGGTGGACTGGGACGCCGCCGGTCTCGAGGGCAAGGCCCGCAAGATCGAGCAGGCGCTGTCCACCGGCGACAGCGTGCTGGTCCAGGTGACCAAGGACCCGGTCGGGCACAAGGGCGCCCGGCTGACCACGCAGATCAGCCTGCCGGGCCGGTTCCTGGTGTACGTGCCGGGCGGCGGCGCCACCGGCATCAGCCGCAAGCTGCCCGACAACGAGCGCAAGCGCCTCAAGGACATCCTCAAGCGGGTCGTGCCCGAGGACGCCGGCGTGATCATCCGCACCGCCTCGGAGGGCATCGTCGAGGAGGAGCTGGGCCGCGACGTGCGCCGTCTGCAGGCCCAGTGGGAGGTCATCAAGGAGAAGGCCGACGCGCCCAAGGCACAGGCCCCGCAGCTGCTCTACGAGGAGCCGGACCTGCTGGTGAAGGTCGTGCGCGACCTGTTCACCGAGGACTTCTCCGAGCTGATGGTGCAGGGCGAGCAGGCCTGGGAGACCATCGACGGCTACGTCCGGCACGTCGCCCCCGACCTGGCCGACCGGCTGCGCAAGCACGTCGGGCTGAACGACGTGTTCACCGAGCAGCGCATCGACGAGCAGATCACCAAGGCGCTGGACCGCAAGGTCTGGCTGCCCTCGGGCGGTTACCTGATCATCGACCGCACCGAGGCGATGACCGTCATCGACGTCAACACCGGGAAGTTCACCGGATCGGGTGGCAACCTGGAGGAGACCGTCAC
>Ga0137412_10005341_pt1 | contig 10261 bp, 9 predicted proteins | sample CZODoug2_1_16fun_FD_122160 | JGI IMG/M metagenome (GOLD analysis project Ga0137412, IMG submission 122160) | Vadose zone soil fungal communities from Angelo Coast Range Reserve, California, USA - CZODoug2_1_16fungal (Hybrid Assembly) | ecosystem: Environmental > Terrestrial > Soil > Vadose zone... | reverse complement strand
GTTGTCCCGGTTGGCCTGGCGCGGCAGCACCGCCGGGGTGATCGTGCGACTGGCCTCGGCGCCCAGCTTGGCCACCGCGGCGTTGAGGTTGGCCTCCACCCGCCCGCGGTGCGCCTCGGGCAGCGCCGGGTCGTCCAGCAGGTGCCGGCACGCCGCCACGCACTCCGCTTCGTGCCCGGTCCAGTAGCTGGCCACCGCGAACTCGTCCAGGCAGCGCCAGGCGTAGACCTCCTCGTCGGCCCAGGTCTCCTCGCGGAGCATCGGGATGCCCATCGCGTGACCGGCGGCCATCCGGGCCAGGTCGAACAGCTTGTGATCGCGGCAGTACCGGGCCAGGTCGACCAGCGCCTCGGCGCGGGCCGGGTGGGCCTGGAAGGCCTTGAGGTACGCAGCGACGATGTCATCGGCGCGGGCACCGGCGCGCTCCAACAGCCGGGCCGCCCACAGCAGGGACTCGGCGATCATCTCCTCGCCGCCGCCCATGGCCAGCGCGCGACGGTAGGCCACGCTCGCCGACTCGTACTGCTCGGCAACGCGGTATGCGCCGGCCAGTTCGTGCGCCAGTCGGGCGTTTTCCGGGTCCACCTGCAGCGCGGCCTCCAGCACGGCCGCATGGTGACGGGCGGTGTCCGCGTCCAGCGGGGCGGCCAGCACGTTGATCCCCACCGCGAACTGTCGGCTGGCTGCCTCGACGCCCTCGAGCCGGGAGCGAACCACGCCGTGGTCTCGCCAGACGAATCGGTTGGACACCAGCCGCGGCTGCCAACTGACCAGGCTGCCCTGACGCACCGCCAGGTGCACCGCGTCGCCGGTCAGTTCCGGCAGGGACGTGCCCTCGGCCAGTTCCACGGTCTCGCCGGCCTCCAGCAGCAGGCTGTAGCGGGCCGCACTACGCGCATTGCGCAGCGCCTCCGTGCGGTCCTGTCCGAAGCCGAAAGGCTCGGCGTCGAGCAACCGGCCGGGCACGCCGTCCAGCGCGGCCTGCACCGCAGCGCCGATCGCCTCGTCGGAGCCCGTGTGCACGATCACCCAGTGATCGATGAGGTTGCGGACCGAGGCCAAGGTCGCGGCCAACGCCTCCGCGTCGTCGCCCACCACCAACACCAGTCCAACGCCGTCTGTCGGCGGAGCCGGCTCGTGCGGCAGCCCGGGGCTGGCCAGCACTGCGGCGAATTCGGTCGCGCTCACCGGATTCATATCGTTACCGTCCGATCTAGGCGGAAATGATCAAGATCAACCGGACGACATCGTGCTCGGCGCCGGGCCGCGAAGGACACCGCCGAACGGGTCAATTCGGACGTTCCACCCTGTTAGCGTCACTCCACGTGACTCCCCCGCTGCCCGCCGCCGGTGGCCTGGTCGTGCACGCGGACAACGCCTCCGTGCTGCCCGGCTGGCCGGACGGGTCGTTCACCATGATCTACCTGGATCCGCCGTTCAACACCGGTCGCAAGCAACAGCGTCAGGGCATGCGCACGGTGCGGTCCGCGCAGGGCACCCGGGTCGGCTTCGGTGGGCACACCTACGAACAGGTGCGCGAGCGGATGCGCAGTTACGACGACGCGTTCGAGGACTACTGGTCGTTCCTGGCGCCGCGCCTGGAGCAGGCGCACCGGTTGCTCACCCCCGACGGCACCTTGTACCTGCACCTGGACTACCGCGAGGTGCACTACGCGAAGGTCGCCCTGGACGGGCTGTTCGGCCGGGAGTGCTTCCTCAACGAGATCATCTGGGCATACGACTACGGTGCGCGGGCCAAGGATCGCTGGCCCACCAAGCACGACAACGTGCTGGTGTACGTGAAGGACCCCGCGCTCTATCACTTCGACGCCGCCGAGGTGGACCGCGAGCCGTACATGGCTCCAGGTCTGGTCACCCCGGAGAAAGCAGCCCGCGGCAAATTGCCGACCGACGTGTGGTGGCACACCATCGTTTCCCCCACCGGCAAGGAAAAGACGGGCTACCCGACGCAGAAACCACTCGGGGTGCTGCGCCGCATGGTGGCCGCCAGTTCCCGCCCCGGCGACCTGGTCGGGGACTTCTTCGCCGGGTCCGGCACGCTCGGTGCGGCGGCCGCGGCGTTGGGGCGCCGGTATGTGTTGGTGGACAGCCACCCCGACGCGGTGGCCACCATGCGTGCCCGGTTGCCCGACGCGGCGTTCGCCCAGCCGGCCGATTGACGACGCGGAGTGGGGGCTAGCACCCCCTCCGATACGCCGGCTGCCCTCCTTGGGATCGACGTTCGATCCGGCAAGCATTTGCCTCACGAACTAATCACCCAGATTGCATCGCCAACTGGCGATCCTCGTCAGGAGACTCCATGAACTCGATCGGGAAAGCCGCCGCCACCCTGTTCGCCACCGCAGCGCTCGCCACCGGTATCGCACCCGCCGCGCAAGCGGCCGACATCACCCCGACGCACTCCAGCTCTGCCGTGATGACCACGTTCGCGGAGGCCGAGCACTCCGATACCACCGCTGCCACGAGCCGCCTTTACCCTCGTCAGCCGCAGTACCGGTGCTGGTCCTGCCGGGGTTTGGGCCGGTCTCGCCGGGGCTACCACACGTACCACCCCCACCCCGGGTACCACCAGCCCAGCGGCCACCGCGGACCGTACGGCCGGTACTACCACTGACGCTGCGACCAACGCCCCGCCCCCGGAAATGACCAGGCATCACATGTCTACTCCACCAGGTCGCCGGAGCGCGGCGCGACAAACGGTCTCACTACGGTAAGGACACCTATCTGATGCTCAATTGGCGAGCACTCCCAAAGATCACGGTCGCCGCGGGACTCGCAACAGCGGTGTTATCCGCATGCTCTTCGGCATCGGCCTCACCGGCGCCAACCGCGCAGCCGGTTGCCGGCGGCGTGCATAACGTCGTACTGGTACACGGCGCGTATGCGGACGGTTCGTCATGGTCAGATGTCATCGAGCGTCTGCAGGCCGCCGGGATGCACGTGACCTCAGTGCAGAACCCTCTCACTTCACTCGCGGACGACGTCGCGGCGACTCGACGGGCCCTCGCCCAACAGGACGGACCGACAATTCTGGTCGGTCACTCCTACGCCGGAGTGGTCATCTCGCAGGCCGGGGACGCCCCAAATGTGGTCGGTCTCGTGTACATCGCAGCCCGCGCACCGGACGCGGGTGAGGACTACACCGCACTCGCGGCCCGGTTCCCCACACCACCCGCGAACGCCGGACTCGTCAAATCGGGCGGCTTCGAACAGTTGAGCGAGGACGCGTTCTTGACTGACTTCGCCGGGGACGTGCCCCGACGCCGAGCTCTTGCGCTCTACGCCGCCCAAGGACCCGTCTCGACCTCACTGTTCTCGGGCAGGACCAGCGTCGCGGCGTGGCGGAACAAGCCAACCTGGTACGCGATCTCCACGCAGGACAAGACCGCCTCGCCCGAGCTCGAACGCTTCGTCGCCAACCGGATGAATGCAACGACCGTCGAACTCAACACCAGCCACCTGTCAATCGTGACGCAACCCGACGCGGTCACCAAACTGATCCTCGACGCCGCGGCGGCCTACGCCGCCCCGCACACCGCCCCGGGCACCCCCGGTCCGTCAACAACCAGTGTCGCCGGCGACTGACGTCGCGGAGAGGAACTCGACGATCGCCGCGCCCAGGTCGGGTTTGGTGACCGCGTTCATGTGGTTGCCGGGCACCGATACGTACTGCCCGTGCGGCAGGGCCCGGGCCAGTGCCTCACCCGAGCCGTTGTCGTCGTCGTCACTGCCGAGCAGCACCAACGTCGGCACCTCGATCGCGGCCAACTCCGCCGGGGTGGTGTCCACGAAGGTGTCCAGCACGCCCAGCAGTGCCGTCGGGTCCCCGCCGACCGTCTTCAGGAACGCCTGAGCCATCCATTCCGGCGATCGCGGCGGGTGGTTGCCCAGGTTCGTCAGCACACGCCGGAAGTGATCGCTGTGTTCGTTCGCCGAGACGATCCCGGCCAGGCCCATACCGGCCACCACCGCCCGCCCCGGCCGAGCGCCACGCACCATCATGCGCACCGTGGTGCGCCCGCCCAGCGAGTAGCCACCCAGGTCGTAGCCGGCGCCCGCCGGATCGAGGCCGAGGTGGGCGAGCAGTGCGAAGCCGTCGTCGGCCAGCACGTCCGGGGGCCAGGCCGCGGCGTCGTGCGGTTTGGCGGAGTCCCCGTGCCCGCGCAGGTCCGGCATGATCACCCGATGTCCGGCGGCCGCCAACGCGGCGGCGTGCCCGTACCGGACCCAGTTGACCGTGGCGGTGGAGAAGTAGCCGTGGATGAGGATCAGCGGGCGCCCCTGGCCGAGCTCGCGGTAGGCCAACTCGGTGCCGTCGTGTCCGGAGAACCTATGCACCGTCAGTTCGTCCATCGCGCGATCCTCCCAGCCACTTCACCGAACCTGCGATACCCAGGGCCACTGCGTGGGGCACGCAACCGCGACCGCAAGCGCCTGGCACAGCTGCGTCATGCGCTCCTCGGTGAGTGCGCCGATGCGGCGGACGAAGCGGTCCTTGCGCAGCAGCGTGAGGTTGTCCAGCGAGGCCATGCACTCCCGATCGATTCCGTCGGCCACGCCCAGCCGGACGGCGGTGGGGATGTCGCGGATGGTCGTGGTGAGCGGTACGACCAGCACCGCGTTGAGGGCGCGGCCGGCGAAATCCCGATGCATGACCACCGCCGGGCGCAGCTTGTCCAGGTCGGCGAGCCAGATCTCGGCGCGACGCGGGTCACCAGTCAAGGTCGGCCGCGCTCAGGCCCTCAACGCTGCGGTCGGCCTGGAGCACCTGCTCGTCCCCGAGCGCCGTCACGCCGTAACCGGACGCCAACTGCTCGTCGATCAACGCCTCGCGCCGGCGGGCGAGCAGCTCCCGCACCGCGATCCGCAATACCTCGGCCCGGGATGTCGCCACGTGTTCGGCGAGGGCATCAACCGCCGCCAAGCTGTCATTGTCAAGTTGGAACGCAACCTGAGTGACATTTCCCATGGCAAAACAATACACACACATCGTGTGTGCGTCGCGCACCGCTTATGGGTCGATTGATGTGCACATCGCAGTAGCAGGACCCCGGCGGACGGGTCCACAGTGGGCGCCCGGGAATCCCCGCGACCTGTGCCGAAAGGGCGTGCGGACATGCAGCGCGACGACAAGGTTCTGGCCGAGCAGAGCGCTCGGATCGAGCAGATCGCCCGCGATCACAGCATCGACCACGTGCGGGTCGGCGGCGTCGACATCGACGGGGTCTGGCGCGGCAAGCGGGTCGCGTTGGAGGCCTTCCTGGCCACCACCGCCGCGGCGGGCACCCACCTGTGCAACGCCGTGTTCGCGGTCAACATGGTCGACGAACTCATTGACGGACTGGCGTACACCAACCTGGACACCGGGTTCCCCAACGTGCATCTGGTGCCGGACCTGGCCACGTTCGCGCCGCTGGTCTGGCGAACCGGGGCGGCCGGCGTGCTCGCCGACTTCGTCGAACCCGACGGCACACCCACCGCCGTCGCCCCACGCCAGGTGCTGCGGGAAGTCGTCGACCGGTTGGCCGGACACGGCTGGAGGGCTCGCATCGGTTACGAGTTGGAGTTCTACCTGTTCGCCGAGACGCCGAGTTCGGCGCGCGAGAAGGACTACACCGGGCTGCGCCCGCTCTATCCGGGAACCCGCACCTACAGCCTGACCGAGATAGGCCCTCTCGAAGACGTGCTCGGCGAGATCACCCGAAAGCTCGCGGCCAGCGGCATCCCGGTGGGTGACCTGAGCACGGAGTTCAGCCCCAGCCAGTTCGAGTTGAACCTTGACGCCGCCGACCCGATGACGGTTGCCGACCAGGTGATCTTCTACAAGGCCGGGGTCCGGGAGATCGCACAGGCCCACGGGTTGGTGGCGACGTTCATGGCCAAGCCCGACGCGGAATGCTCCGGCAGCAGCGCGCACGTGCACCAGAGCCTGTGGGCCACCGACGGGGCGAACGTCCTGGTCGGGGACGGGCAGCCGCTGTCCGCCGTCGGTCGCGCGTTCCTGGCCGGCCAACTGGCCACGATGGCCGAGTTCACCGCGTTCAGCCGCCCGACCGTGAACTCCTACAAGCGCGCGGTGCCGTACTCGTTCGCCGCGACCACCGCGACCTGGGGATGGGACAACCGCACCACGGGTCTGCGGGTGATCGACGAGAGCCAGGCCGGCACCCGCATCGAGCACCGGCTTGCGGGCGCTGACGCCAATCCCTATCTCGTGCTGGCCGCACACCTCGCGGGCGGGCTGCACGGTGTGCAGGCCGATCTCGAACCACCGCCGCCCACCGGCAATGCGTACGGCCTGCCCGCCGACCCCTCGACGGCACTGCCGGCCGACCTTGCCGAGGCCACCGAGCGGTTGGACGCGAGCAAGGTGGCGCGTGAGCTGCTGGGTGAGGCCTTCGTGGACCACTTCGTGACCACCCGCCGCCACGAGGTGGCGATGGCCCGCGCCGCGGTGACCGATTGGGAACGCCGCCGCTACTTCGACGTGGTCTGACCGTGGAACCTGACGCTGCCTCAGACCTCGAGGCACTACGCCTGGTGCTGCGCCGCTCGGAACGCATGCTTCGGATCCTCACCGACATGATCGTCACCGGGGGCGCGAACCTCGGCCTGCAAGCCCTGTTGGAACGAGCCTGTTCGATCATCGACGAGGCGTACGAGCCGTACGGGATCACCCACGGTGCCGCGCTCTACGTCTGGGACCCCGAGATCGAGCGCTTGGTCGCCCGTGCCGCGACGCACGCCCCGCGACGTGCCGGCGACGCGAGGACCCCCATCAAGGAACTGTCCGACATCCAGCTGCGACTGGGTCAGGGAATCACGGGCTGGGCGGCCGAACGACGCGAGACCGTGGTGGTCGGCGACATCTGGGGGGACCCCCGTTGGTTCGACGTTCCCGCCTTTGACGAAGCACCGTACAAGTCGACGGTGGTGGCGCCGATCCTGTCCGCCGAGCAGGAGCTGATCGGGGCGATCAGTGTGGTCACCAAGGTGGGGGACTATTTCACCGACGAACACGTCCGGGTGGTCGAACAGCTGAGTCCGCTGCTCGCGGTCGCGATCACCCGCATCGCACGCGACGAGGAGTTGGCCCGCCGCGCCAAGGTGTTGAGCTTCCTCGGCGAGTGGTGCGGCCGGCTGGTCTCGCCCCGGCCAGTGGGCGAACTGCTGGACTCCGTCGCCGCGCTGACCAACGAGGTGACGGCCTCGGAGACCTGCTTGGTCGTGGTGTACGACCGGGCAGAAGGTCGATTCGTTCTGCGCGGCATGGCGCCCGCCCGCGCGGAAGTGATCGCCGGGATCGCGGACCGACTCGGCGCCCTGCCCGACGTCGACACCGCAGGACACGACCACTTGTTCCGGGAACTCGCGTTGGCGTTGCCCGAGCGCTACGCCGAGGCGGCGTCGGCGCCGCTGCTGGCCGGCGCGGAGCATCTGGGATTCCTCAGCTGCTACCGCCACCGCCGATACTCCGCAGCCGACCGAGACCTCCTCGCGGTGATCGCCGGCCAGCTGGCGCTGGGGCTGGTGACCCTCGGGCAACGCGATGCGCCGGGTGAGCGCGACGACGCCGCGCAACTGCTGGGGCTGCTGGCCAGTGGCCGCGACCGAGCAACAGCGACGTCGATCGCGGGCTCGCTGGGGTTGGATCTGGCCCGCCCGCACGTGCTGGTGCAGGGCCGATTCTCTCCGCTGGACTCCCGCACCGCGCCGGGTGAGATCGCCGACCGGTTCGCCCGCGCGGCCAAGTTCTTGGTGCGCGAGGTGGAGGCGGGCAACCCGCGGTCGCTGATCCGGGAATCGGCGGGCGGCGTGGTGGGGCTGATCGCACTGGGCAGCCTCTCCGGTGGGCCCGCCCTGCAACGGCGCCTGCAGGCGAGCGCCGACGCGATCGCGGAACGCTGGGGTGTCACGCTCTCGCTCGGGCTGTCCACGCCGTGCCGGGGGCCCGGCGAGTACGCCGACGCGCACCGGGAAGCCGCCGAAGCCCTCGAGGTGGGATCGGGGCTGCGCGGCGAGGGGCAGGCGGTGCGCTTCGAAGAGCTGGGACCAGACCTGTACCTGTTCCGGATGGCCGACGATCCACGCACTCGCCGCGACCCGTGGGTGCGCGCGCTGAGCCCGGTCGTGGACTACGACCGGACGCGGCGCAGTGCGTTGCTCGCCACGCTCGACGCCTACCTGGCCGGGCGCGGGAACGCCGCCCTGACCGCCGAGCAGCTCGGGGTGCACCGCAACACGCTGCGCCAACGTCTGGCCAAGGTCGAGGAGCTGACCGGGATCGTGCTGGCCGAGACCCACGACTGGCTGCCTCTGCACTTCGCGGTGAAGCTCGCCCGCATGCGTGAACGCGACCAGTGACGCCCATCCACAACTGACTGCCGATCAGATCGGGTGACGATGACTCAACTTCTCGACCGTCCGAACGCGCCCGTGACCGACCGACTGCGTCGCGACGTGGTGTCCCTGCCTGGTGTGGTGGCCCACGCCATTTCGGTGATCGCCCCCACCCTGTCCGGCGCGTTCATCACCTATTTGGCCGCGCAGAAGGCCGGCGGCGCCACGCCGTTGTCGTTCGCGCTGGCCACCGTCGTGTGCCTGTTCATCGGCCTGGTCGTCTGCGACTTTGCCCAGCGCCTGCCCAGCGCGGGTTCCTTGTACACCTACGCGGTGGACGGGCTCGGGCCCGCCGCGGGTTTCGTGGTCGGTTGCTGTTACACGATCGGCTACGCGATCGGCTGCTCGGCCATCCTGGCCGGGTCCGGGGCGTTCATCGCGGCGGCCGCCACCGACCGCGGCGCACCGGATCTCGTGTGCCAGTGGTGGTTCTGGGCCGGCCTGGGCCTGATGTTGTACCTGGCGCTGTCCTGGTTCCGCGTCGAGTTCTCCACCCGCTCCCAACTCGCCCTCACCGCCGCCACCAGTTCGACGCTGGCGCTGCTGGCATTGATCGTGATCGGGAAAGGCGGTGCGACGGGCAACACCATCACCGCCTTCGATCCCGGCACCGCCGGGGTCAGCCTGCCGCTCGTGCTCGGCGGCATGGCGTTCGCGATGTTGTCCTTCGTCGGGTTCGAGGCCGCCGCGGCGCTGGCCGAGGAAACTCGCGATCCGCGCCGCACCGTGCCCCGGGCCGTGGTCAGTACCGTGCTGGTCGCCGGTGCCTTCTTCGTGATGGTCACCTACGCCACCTCGATCGGGTACGGGGTGCACGCGGCGACGCAGGAGTGGCCGGCCAGCGGCGGCGGCCTGGGCGCGCTGGCCGCGCGCTACGCATCGTGGCTAACCGACTGGGTGCTCCTGGCGGCCGGCCTGTGTTCGCTGTTCGCCGGACTCGGCGCGCACAACACCGTCAGCCGCACGCTGTACGCGATGGGCCGCGAAGGCGTGCTGCCGCGCCGCCTGGGCCGTACCCATCCCCGCTACGGCACCCCGCACATCGCAATCGGCACCAACCTGATGCTCACCCTGGCGATCGCCGCGGTGCTCATCGGCGGCACCGACCAGACCACCCGCGACCGGGTCAGCGCCGCCCCCGGTCCACTGTCCGCGGGGTTCTACCTACTCGCCGAAGGGCTGACGTTCGTCGCCCCGTTCGTGCTGCTGGCCTACGCGGCGGTGTCGGTGGCCGGACTGCGGGCCGGGCGCCGGGACCCCCGGCCGGGGCGAGGCCGCCGGACGGGAATTGCCCTGGCCGCGCTCGCCGGTTCGCTGACCGGGTTGGTCGGCTCGCTGTACTACTGCTTCGTCGAGGTCGCCCCCGGGTCAGGCGTGCCGGGGCCGTACCGGGCCGTGCCGGTGGTGCTGGTCCTGGCCCTGGTTATCGCCTGCACCGCCGCCGCTGCGCTCTCCCGGCGTGGTGCGCTCGTCGGGTTGGGTACGGTTTTCGAGTGAGGCCTCAGCCATGGGTGCGGCTGTTCGCGTGCACGTTGAGCAGCAGACCCACCCCGATCAGGTTCGCCATCATTGCGGTGCCGCCGTAGGAGACGAACGGCAACGGCAAGCCGGTGATCGGCATGAGCCCCAGGGCCATGCCGATGTTCTCGAAGGCCTGGAAGGCGAACCAGCAGACCACCCCGGTGCACACCAACGAGCCGAACAGGTCCGGCGCCCGCCGGGTGATGACGCAACCGCGCCAGAGCAGCACCGCGAAGGCGACCACGATGGCGCCCGCCCCGAGCAGGCCGAGTTGCTCACCCGCGACGGTGAAGATGAAGTCGGTGTGTTGCTCGGGCAC
>Ga0137412_10005340_pt1 | contig 10263 bp, 19 predicted proteins | sample CZODoug2_1_16fun_FD_122160 | JGI IMG/M metagenome (GOLD analysis project Ga0137412, IMG submission 122160) | Vadose zone soil fungal communities from Angelo Coast Range Reserve, California, USA - CZODoug2_1_16fungal (Hybrid Assembly) | ecosystem: Environmental > Terrestrial > Soil > Vadose zone... | reverse complement strand
TTATCTGTTACTGCATTAGTTGTTATTGAAGTTTTATCTACTGGTGCTGCAAATGAACAACATAGAGTTGATCAAGTTAGTTTAGCTGTAGGTTCTTCTACTTCATGGACTCCCGGTGGATATACCGGAATGCAAGATGTTATTATTGAACGTGGTGAATTTCTCGATAATCAACGGGGACCGGCCGATAATTGGGCACATATTCAAATTGCTAGCGGAGGTTCATTAACACATAATGTGAATGATGGATTTAATCCACCTGCCGGTGATTCTTTTACATGGCAGTATTGTAATTTATCTTTATCAACCGGAGGAACTCCTCCGGGAATGTTACGTTGGTTTACACAAACTGCGGCAACAAGTAATATGGGTATTGCTGGATCAGTGAATTCTGATACTACGCAATGGCGTTTCCCTGTTGTAGCAGGACAAATACATACGCTTTCTATGTGGGCATGGACAGAAAGCGGAACTTTCACCACTACACCTAGAATTCTATGGAAAGATAGTAGTGAGACAACAACCACTACCTCTGTTGGATCTCCAGTAACATTAACAACGACTCCACAAAGGATAGTGTTTAGTGTTGCTGCACCGTCAAATGCTGTATTTGCTGCAGCCAATATTACTAACGATAATTCAGTTACTGGTATTGGTGTATTAGTTACACGTATTGGTTGGGGATTAGGCTCTATTGCGGTTGACAGTTTTCAATCTCGTAATAGTCAAGGATTACAGTGGTATCAAGTTCGTAATATTGATGATGGTGCAAATAATGGAACTGATGAAGCAGTTGGTTCTGATACTGGGCAGACTATTTTTAGTCATGATGATGAATTACCTGTATTACGTCCAGTCCTTTATCGAGCACGTCAACAAACACTATATAATAATTCAATTCTAACAAGTTTGAACTCAACGTATGTAACATTGTTTGGTGTAGAAAATCCGGTCACCATTCTTCGTAGTGTTACACAACCATTACTATCATTGTCTGTTAATCGACGCATGGCTGCATCATTCTCTTTTACAGAAGATTCTGCTATTTATCACCCATTGGGTGCTAATGCAGCTCCGGTAAAAATTCGTGATTGGATTAGTGGGGAAGATGGGCAATTAATTGTCATTACTTCTACTGAATCACAAATTGCACGATTGCGCGCTGTAGTAACTGACAGTGGAGTAATGGAAATATTATGGCACCAGGGTGGACGTTCATATGTCCTAATTAATGGTTGGGATATTTCAGAAATACTAACAGAAAAAGATTGGTGTGATGCTGATGGATTTGTTAACACTGATCTAAGAAACGATGTTTATACATTAACCTATGTAGAAACAGATGCACCATAATGTATCCTGTCAGCCAACGATATCTAGATACTCTTGCTCGTAGTCATGAGCAATACAGTTATTTAGAGGTATTGCAAAATGGATTAGTAATTGCAACATTACAAAACCAAACTGTAATTGATCCTAGTTCAGGATCTAAAGTTCAAAACATTGGTGGCAGTGTAACCGTTGGCCCAGATACTATTCGTCGGAGCGGTAGTGTTAATATTGTTGATGCATCTGGGCTTTTATTTCCTGACCAAATAAGTGATCTATTTGCTTATGTTGCGTCAGAAATACGTCCATGGGTAGGCGTTCGCTATTGGGATGCTACACAAGCTGAGATAGCACTTGGTATAGATAAAGAATTTGTACCAGTAGGCACATTAGTAGTTACTGGTGTTCAATCTTCATATCCTCAATTAACTATTTCCGGTTATGACAGAATGTGGTTAACTGGATCATTTACACAGCCTTATGCTATTGCTTCTGGCGTCACATGTGATACAGCATTAATTTCATTATTACAAACTGCAATTCCTAATAATCGTTTGTTTTACAATATACCAGGAACAGATTTAGTTCCAGGAACAAAATCATATGATCAAGATACTCCAATTTCTGATGCTATGACATCGGTTGCTACATCGGCAGGATGGCAATTATATTGCGATCCGATGGGTACTTTTATTGCAAAACCAGAACCTAATTTAGCTGAAGATTCAGTAGTTATTTCTTATGCTCCTGGAATTAGATCAATGATGATGCGTCCGGCACATTCTGCTGATGCATCATCATTCTATAACGCAGTTGTATATACTAGCGAACCTGCAGACGGAACAACTCCATTACGTGCATATGTTGAAGATACTAATCCTGAATCAATTACCTATGCGCCTGCTGTAGGTAGACGTGTTTATTTTGAATCGTCACCATTAATGACAACACAAGCACAAGTGAATCTTGCCGCTAGGACGACGTTGTTGCGCGTGCTTGGAATTCCGGATAGTATCACGGTACCTATAATTCCTAACTATGCACTAGAAAGCGGAGACGTAATACAAGTAACTGATCCAGATCAGAATATTGATTTTCCATTGATCGGTGATGGATTTGACCTTAATATTCGTGCGATGGACGGTGGAATGACAGTTAATTGTCGTAATCGAGTATTGCTATGACAGCATTAGTTACGGCTGGTGATAAAAATCATCCGCTTACTGCATTACGTCGTACTGGTGTTGTCTCTTCTATAAGTTCTGGGCCACCGCCAAAAGCAACTATTTTTTTGGGAGGAGATACAACACTTCCTATTGTTTGTGCTTACACACGCGGTTACCATCCTGTTGTTAATGATATTGTTGTTGTGCTTTCTGTACAAGGTGATCATTACATTGTAGGCGCTATTGATGATGGTTCTATTACTAGTGCAAAACAAATACAGGGTGGAGGATCAGTTGGAACTGTAGGGACAGGTGGAAAAGTTAATTTCACTAATCCATTTGGTACGTCAGCTGCAGTATTTTCGTTAACTGGTACTAATGCTACAAGTAGTTATGGTTATCAACTTTTTAGTGTGAGTTCTACATTAGTTACAATTCAGATAATTAATACAACATCAGGAGCTAATGCAGTATCCGGTCAGGCAATGGGATACAACTGGATAGGTCTACTAATGTGATGACTGTCAAACAACTACTTGAATTTTTAACATATCTTGTAAAAAATAATCCTGATTATATTGTTAGATTCTCTGATTCAAACGGAGAAATACACAACATTATTTCTATTGATTCAAACACCACGTTACAAGTAGTTAATCTGCAAGAACCGATAGAGGAGAATTAAAATGTCTTATCAAATGCTATGGGATAGGGTAATTGCTTTAGAAGAGGAAGTAAAAAATCTTAAGGATAAATATGAATCGAAGGATACTGATTCAGTAAAACCTGTCACAGTAACTACTTCTGGTGACTTACAGGCTACTAAAGTTGCATCATCTAAAACGGCGACATGAAAGTAGTTTGTTATCCGTCAGATGATTACGGTTGCGGGAGTTACCGTATTATTTGGCCTGCTGAGGTATTAAAAGCAGCAGGTCATGACGTTACTGTTGTGCGTCAACAAGATAGAAATATTAGAATTACCATGAAAGATGGTAATGTTCACAGTGTTGACATAAATAAAGATATTGATGTAGTTATTTTTCAGCGTACAACAGATAGACGATTATTACCGGTTATTTCTTATCTTCGTAATATTGGAATAGCTGTAATTATTGATATCGATGATGATTTATCTTCAATTCATCCGCATAATCCAGCATGGGTAGAACTAGATCCTAATCGTGCATTACGTGAAGTTAAAGCAGCGGTTGCATCTGGTCGAATTAAGCAAGATAAAGCGGGACAGATACATGCAATGCTGAGTAGTCAATATACTCATTCATGGAACAACTTAAAAGAAGCATGTCATTTAGCAACACTAGTAACTGTCTCCACTCCAGGATTAGTTACTAGATATGGCGGTCCTGATAAATGTTATGTATTGTTTAACTATATACCAGAATGGTATTTAAATGTTGAACATAAAGACGATACTATTATTGGTTGGCCAGCTGCATTACACTCTCATCCTGATGATCCTTCTGCAGTTGGTAATTCTATCTCAAGAGTAATGGATGAAGGTAATTCATTTCGTTGCATTGGGGATTTAAATGGAGTTATGAAAACTTTTGGAATGAACCAGATTCCTGAGTGTATAGAGTCAGTGTCTATTGAGGACTGGCCACATGAATTAGCTAAACTAGGTATTGGAATAGCACCATTATCAGAGACATTATTTAATCAAAGAAAATCATGGCTTAAACCTCTTGAATTAAGTGCTTGCGGTGTTCCATGGATTGCTTCACCTCGTAATGAATATAGACGTTTGCATAATATGGGTGCTGGAATATTAGCAGAAAAACCAAAAATTTGGTATAGAGAATTAAAACAATTAACCAATGATAAACAGAAAAGAAGAGAATTATCTGAGGCTGGCCGTAATGTTGCATCACAACTATGCATTGAAAATCATGCATGGAGATGGATGGAAATTTGGGAAAAGGCTATGAATATTCAACAACAAGTTAAAACCACAGTTTAGGAGAAAGATAATGGCAAACACTATTAGTCCAGAAGTTGATAACAATTCTTATAATCTTCAATATGTATATGATGATCCTATTCAGAATATAGGAAACTTTATATTTCTCGGTAGCGAAGCTGAATTTGATGAAAGCGAACCACTTGCTCTAGCTACAGCTGGACATGATAGCGGACTCATTGTTCATCTTAATAAGGTTATGGAGACTCTTCAAATTCTTACTGTTGATATGAGTATTGATCCGCCAACATTTGATGTTCCTTAATAGGGGGAGAAAAATATAATGGCAAATACTGTTACTGATTTAATAACATATCAACATTATGAACTTACTTTAGCTTATACTTTTAGTGCTGCAAATATTGGTACTATTGAATTTGATTCACAGGATCCTGAATTTTCTGAAACTACTATACTCAATATTGCTATTGCGGCAAAAGCTGTAGGTCTTGCTGTTTCTCTTATTAAAGAATTTAAAACCCTTCAAGTTCTTGACGTAGACATGAGTATAGTTCCACCGACGTTTGATTTTCCTTAAAATTTCAATACATTATCTAATTTAATAGTGTATGACCATGCATATGATGGTTCCCATTGAGGTTCAATTATTTTATCAAAGATAGGTATTCCATCATTTGTTTTAAATGTTGAAAGGTTGAAACACTGTATAATACCTTCAGCATTCACAGCTAGATGCTGGTCATAAGCATATGAGCTTAGAAATAACTCTCCGCACTGAGCACAATGGATAGTAGATGTGCCCTCCCATTGGGCATGCGATCGGTATTTACCACATGCCCAATGGGAACAATTGTGCGTGATCACAGACTATTAGCTTTCAATGCTTCAAACACTTCTTTATTTTGCATACCCATGATTAATGCAATAGCTTGACACCAAGCTAAACACATTCCAATTTCTACTTTATCTGAACTACCAGAATGTCTATGCCAACGTGCAGCTAATTCATTGATTGTTTCTAGTCTTGATTTTTCTAGTGATAGAATTCTTTCTTTATCATCCAACATCATCTATGACCTATCATTTGTTGTTTAGTGAGATGCCAAGATCCACAATGAGGACAATGATAAACTCGCAATAATGTAGAATTAGATCTAGTTATTGCTTTTGCTGCTACGGTTACGGCTTCCTCTCTTGTGTGGTATCCTTTTTTCTTTAAACAATCTGATTGACGATGTGTATTCCTTTTCTCAGTGTATTCACGTTGTTCATGATCACATTTTCTACATCTACCAACAAATCCTGAACGCTTTGTTTCATCAGAATCAAATGAACTTAATGGTTTGATTTTATTACATCGGGTACATTGTCTAGTTGCTACTTTGTCCGTCGTCCACTTCATGTTGCTCTTTTCTTTGATCTGGATCAACAAAAATATCCAGAAGTAATTCTTCTGTATCATTGTTGATTTTAGGCTTAATAGGTAGTCCATCAATAGTGCGCATCCAAGGTGACCAATTTCCTAGTCTATCATCATCTTCAATCCAATAACAAACAATCTTTTCGTTGCAATGTTTACAGATAGAAAATAACGTATCCGATGATTGACCAGTAATTCTAGAAGAATCAGCTTTGTGTGATGCATCAGTGACAACACATGTAAACACACTATCTTCTGGATGCATCAAAGAGATTACCATTGTTTTTGACCCGCTTCTTTGTGTCGTTTCGGTACTGACGGTATATTGATTCCATCTTGCTTTGCCGATCGATAAAGCATGCGATCTAATGTCTCTAATTTTACTTTCAACCTTTCGGCTATCGTTTCTCTATCATAACCTTGTGCAGCTAATTCACAAAAATCTTCAATTCGATTTGCTCTATTATTTCTAGTGATCATTGGATAGTTTTCAATTAATCCAGCTTTTTTAATTATAAAATAACATGGTGTGCATAAACCTCTACCTCTATGTGTCTTTTTATAAATTGCTTTTTTAGCTGGACCTAATGGTCCTATTCCACATTTACGACAGTCCATTTAATCATCATGACTTTCTGTGTTACTTCCTACTGACAACGCTATTAGTCGTTCAATAAGATTACCAGCATCTTCTCTATTAGTTACTTTAGGTGCTTGAATATCTAATAGATCTTCATATTCAGCTATCATTTGAATCTGTCGTGGGGTTGGAGGTTTATCTCTATCTGTTATTGGACTAATTCTATTCCTGTCACTAAGATTCATTACGTTCTCCTTTTATGGTGATACATAAACCTTTGGTATTGATGATGTATCATAACGCACCATACTATTACCTGACGTTGCAGCTGTAAAGATGTTTCCTGATTTAGAGTGACAAGAAGTGTATCGAATTGACGTTGGGTTAGTGTCATGAATCATATGATATCCGCCGAGTGAGCAATCACTATAAGAAATACGAGATGCTCCGCGATATGTAGCTGATTCTTTATTACCAACTCTGTATGTATTAGCTGTATCATCTAATCCAATAAATGCAACGTGACCTGATGCTCCCCAACCACAATCAATTACTTTACTTTGCGGTCCGCGTAATTCAGCTCTAATTCTATTAACAACTAATGTGCAAACAGAATCATTATGTGGTCCCGGGGGAATCATAATCATAGTACCTTGTGGAACGGCATTTCCTTCACTGTCTAAATTGGACTGTCCAGTGTGTAACCATGAATTGAATCCTTGAATAGTAACACTACCGCCAAAATTCAATTGAATATAATTACCATCTGAACCTTCAAATTTAGTATTTTGAAAAGTGTAGTTGAGGAATTGATCTTCTTGTTGATGATCTCCAGGATGTTTATTTGGAGTCATTCCACACAAAAATAATGAACGTTTGAATGATGCATCATTAGAACATGCTAAACCATCAAACATCATCTCTGAATTGAGATTAGCATCTGTTCCGCCGTTAAGTCCTATGGCGTAATCCCAATTTCCCATGAATTCAACATTGTAAAATCTTCCATCTTGATTACTAGATGTAACACTAGAAAGAAAATAAAATCCTGCAGCTTCTTTGACTAAACTCTTTACACTAAATTCACTAAACTTGAAATTACGAAACTGCCCGCGTGAGGCCAGTATCGGTGTGCTCGGGTCGGCCGGCGCCCAGGCGAGCACCGTAGCGCGCTTCGCCATGCCCTCCCATCGCGCGCCCTGCAGCTGTGGCGTGCCAGGCGGTAGCAGTGGAGTGGTCAGTACAGCCGGCGCGCCAACGAAGGCAAATTTGAGGATAGTTCTAGGATATGGACCATTACAATTAGCTAGCCATTGTGCAATACCCTGATGTATTCCATTTTCAGTTGCATCAGTAATTAGAGTGTATGGCATATTAACATAAGCAACAGTCATTTATTCTCCTGTTTGGGTGCGCCAAGATATCCCGCAAGCTAAACATAATTCAACTTTTTTATCAATGACTAATGCTAAAGATTCACAACTAGGACACTTTAAACGTGCTCTAACACGTTTCATTTGAGTACGTTGATAGGTAGATGTTCCTCCCCATACCCCGGTTTCATTATTAGCTAATGCAGTTGCAAGACATTCAGGATTTACACTACAACGATTGCAATATTCAAGCGCTTGTTTCGGTGGATAGGATGGTTCGTTTTCGCCGTCACGGGATGTGAAGAGACTATACGGCGCATTTTTGCACGCCGCATAGTCTCTCCATTTGATTTCAGTCATTTTAGTACTGAGGGATTTTTTCATTTTCGTTAAATGTAAAGTAATGCATGGAATTACTATTATAACTCTTATCCCATGCTTTAAGATACAAAAGAAAATGCATAGTGTTACGAATGTATCTACTTCTACCTACACCATTACGAAGTGTTAGTTCTGGATCACCTTTTTTAAGATTTTCTCCATAGGAAATCTTATTGCTAAATGATTCAGATTTAAAAATATCTTGTTCGGCTGAAATATAATATACAGCAGTTAATGATGATTTATTAACACCTATAACATTTGTATAAGAAGTATTAGCCCTATTACTTGCATTCCACAGATGTTCTTTATTTAAAGAGTCAGTAAAGTCTAAAAGAGTATCATGAGGAATATTATATTTTATACTATTTCCTCTACCTTCTTTTGCACTTGTTCGTAGCACTTCTGGATTAGTTTTGTACACATAAAGAATTCTTACCGCTGCACCAATTGTGGTCATTGATCCATGGCCTGTATAACCAGATATTTTTAGTGTGTCGGCAAATGTTCTAGCTGCACCTGTATCAATAACAGCTTTAGTTTCTGCCTTAAGGCCAGTATGTAAATAAAATTCTTGTGGAGTTTCTGCTTTTATAACGGCTAACATTCTGTGTTGTCCGTCAATAAAATCACAATTTTCGTCTAACGCAATTCCATTATTAATGAGATGCCAATGATTAGCAATCATTGATTTAGCTAAAAGGTTGACACGACTTTTACGTACTGTTCGTTTGATGTTGCTAATATCAATAAATGTTTGTGCAGCTTCTGGCCAAATAACTACATGATTAATTGTTACTTTATTGGAATTTTTGGTTAGATAACTTAGTACATCATTTTCTGTTTGTAATTTGATTATCTGCATTACAATTTCCAATCTGGATATTTGATTTCGGTAATCTTTTCATTGCATATTCATTATCATGCCACGTAATAAAACCATTACGTGAATACCATGCAATCAATTGCTCTGCTGTCAGTGATCCGATCGATCCATCTGGACCGATCGCTAGAAATAGGATTATATTCTCATTATCTGCGTCATCAGTGATCAGTTTTAGTAGGGCTGAGGCAACCCCCCTATGCCTATTACGCCAGTGTACGTCAATACCAGTCAATAACCAACCGCCAAGACTTTCTACTGGCATAAGATATGCTGTTGCATGGTTTTCTTTATCGATGTAATAATTCTTCATTTCTTTCCTTTATTCTTTTTCAAATTCTTTGCAGCATCCCTTCTGTTCTTAATATTTCGCTTTGATTCTCTGTCAGCTCTTTTTGCTTGTAATTTATTTGCTCTATCTTGCCTAGCTTGTCTATCTTGATTTTTCTGTGCTTCAATCTGTGCAGCATTTTGCCTATTTATTTTATTAATACAATTTCCGCACAATGGTTGAAAGCGAGGCATTGACCTACCGCAACCGCCAATGCATGACACTCTATCATTGCTCATCTTATTTTCCTTTTTTCGTTATAACAACATTTATCTTATTTTCCTTGATATATTTCCTAGTTGATTTAATGAAATCAGAATCAACATACTTTTGTTCTACTACTTTTCCGTTATCATAATTGAACTCATACCAATATTTCATATTGGTTATCAACTTTCAATATAAAATTTCCTATATGATTGTTAAGCTAAAAAGATAATGGCCCGAGCTATCCAAATTGGATAACATCGGGCCATAATCTATTTAATTAAGCGTCTACACTTTCCTTCTCACGTGCCTTGTACGGACGCTTTTCCTGTCCGGAAAACTTCAAGCTAACCGAACCATCTTCGTTCTCCACTTCCTCAAACTTGACAGACAGCGGAGGAGTAAGTGAATCCGCGTGACGCTTCACCTGCGACCGCGCCGAACCAATATTCTCGGCCGGAATCGGAGGAAGTACCGCCGACCCACCTTCGTTATAGGTCTGCAGCAAACCGTCTAGAATGCTTTGAACCGGCGTAAATGGCTTTCCGCCACCGCCGCGTGGCTTAGCCTGTACTTCATCATCGGTCAACTTGACTTCTACTGCTGATAGATCAACTGTCTTACCGCGTGCCATGATTTCCCACTTTC
>Ga0137412_10005339_pt1 | contig 10265 bp, 13 predicted proteins | sample CZODoug2_1_16fun_FD_122160 | JGI IMG/M metagenome (GOLD analysis project Ga0137412, IMG submission 122160) | Vadose zone soil fungal communities from Angelo Coast Range Reserve, California, USA - CZODoug2_1_16fungal (Hybrid Assembly) | ecosystem: Environmental > Terrestrial > Soil > Vadose zone... | reverse complement strand
CGCCACTGGCCGCACCAAAAACAAATCCTTCGATACGGCCGGGACGATGAACTTGAACCGCTGTGAATGAACGTCTTACGGGATGAACTTTGACCACCCTTTGATACAGCGGTCGATAGTCTTTCCGAACCGCTCCATCTGCCTGCAGCAGGAGAGCTTACTCAGCTTTGCGAACCAATTCACTCAGCTTCATCTCCAATGCACGCGCTAATGCGTGGGCGATCTCAATTCCCATACTGACCTTGCCAAGCTCAATTGAGCTGATGTAGGTCCGGTGAACATTAGCCCGCTCCGCAAAATCCTCTTGGGATTCGGGCAGCGTCTGGTCGTCTTCCTCCTCGGGGAGGTCGAGTTCCGGCTCGATGTTCTTTTTCGTTTCGTCCATGCGACAAAAATCGTGCGCCGACGGCGCAAACGCAAGCGCCTATTCCTCGACCTCGGCGGCATCGGCGGTGCGCCAGGCGAGATGCTGGCCGCCGTCGACCGCGATCGTCACGCCGGTCACGCTGCCGGCAGACGCGAGATAGAGCACCGCGTCGGCGATGTCCTGCGGGCCGGGACCGCGATCGAGCGGCAGCGTGCGCACCTGGCGGGCGAAAGCCTGCGCGTCCTGGCGCGCGCTCGGCAGCGTCGGCCCGGGCGCCACGGCGTTCACCCGGATCCTCGGCGCCAGCGCCTGCGCCAGCATCGTGGTGGCGGCGTGCAGCGCGCTTTTGGTGAGCCCGTAGGACAGGAAGCGCGGCGTCGGCTTGTAGACCCGCTGGTCGAGCAGGTTGACGATGGCCGCGTCGGTGGCGGCGGGTGCCTGGGCCGCAAAGGCTTCGGCCAGAAAAATCGGCGCGCGCAGATTGACCGCGAAATGACGATCGAAGCGGGCGCGGTCGAGGCGCCCGATCTCGTCGGGCTCGAACTCGGCCGCGTTGTTGACCAAGAGCGTGAGCGGGCCGACCGCGGCGGCGGCCGCCGGCACCAGCCGCAGCACAGCCTCATGGTCGGCGAGATCGGCGTCGACCACCGCCGCGCGGCCGCCAGCCGCCGTGATCTCGGCGCACAGGTGCTCGGCCTCGCCACGCGAACGCCGCGTCTGGAGCGCGACCGCGTAGCCGTGTTGCGCGAGCGCCAGCGCGATGGCGCGGCCGATTCGTTGCGCGCCGCCGGTGACGAGGGCCGCGCGGCGGGACGCGGCGGGAGGTTCATTCATGTCGCAAGGTGGCGGCCGGGGTGACGTGGTGGCGGCCCGGGGCGCTCGGGACCGCGCGTTGCCATCATAGTCTTACCACTCGGTGTGGCAAACGCGACACGCCGGCGGGAGCGGAAGCGCCAGATTATGGCAGGCGGCGGCCGATCGGGAACAATCTCTTATAGTAAACGTAACGTTGATCCTCTGCGTTATAAGACACGAATACTTAGGGTAAATGAAAATCGACTTGGCGTTCTTCATCAACGTTTAACTGCAAAATCCCAATAAGGTTTAGCGAATGAAATGACCGATTTTTTGCCATGCGGCCGGCATTGCGTCCCGCCTTCGCGGCACGGAAATCGGCAGGAATGGGCCGACGGCGGCGGTTTCGAAACACCGGCGCGGGACGATCTGGAGACGGCAATGAAGAAGAACAACGCGGCGGCGCTCGCGGCGGCCGCGATGGCCTTGGCGGGCACGCTCGGCCCTGCCCGGGCCGCCGATGTTCCGCGCGTCTCCTATGGGGCGGCGGCGCCCTACCAGACCTACAACTGGATCGGCCCCTATATCGGCGTCAACGCGGGCTACCAATGGGGCTCGGCGACCAATAGCGGGGCCAGCCCGAGCGGCCTCATGGGGGGCGCCCAGGGCGGCTACAACTGGCAGATCGGCGACTTCGTGTTCGGGGCCGAGACCGACCTGCAGTATTCCGGCGCCAACGACACCTTCGCGGCCTGGAAGTTCTCAAATCCGTGGTTCGGCACCCTGCGGGGACGCGCCGGCTACGCCATGAACAACGTTCTGCTCTACGCCACCTTCGGGCTGGCCTACGGCGGCGGCAGCATCGAGACCGCCGGCATGAAGGAGTCCAACCTGCATGTGGGCTGGGCGGCCGGCGCCGGCATGGAGGTCGGCCTCACCCCCAACTGGTCCGCCAAGGCGGAATACCTGTTCGTCGATCTTTCCGATGAGCGCTATGTGCTGTTCGGCAATACGGGCTTTGAATCCAGCATCCTGCGCCTCGGAGTGAACTATCGATTCTAGCGCCTGGCGCCGGTGAGACACCCGGAGCACGGTGTCTCAGCACCGGTTTCGGATCCGCAGGCCGCGCGGCCGCGGCCGCCCGCGGATTTTCCGAGGCCCGCCCGGAACGATTATCAGGCTCCGACGTTTCGTTTTTGGGAGCAGCGGGGGACCAGCCAAGTCGTCCAACAGTATTAAGTTTCGGTAAAAATGATTTCACCCTGCCCGGTGGCGGATTATGAGATCATCGAGACCGAAAAGCGGCAAGATTTGGGCGACATTCGGCTTATAAACCAATCATCTACCATAACAATTTGAGTAGATGGGGTGTGTCCTCTCTGCACTAGACACGGACACTGGATAGAATACTTTGGCATCCATGGTTAAGACAGGAGCACGGGACATGAAACGCATTCTTCTCGCGAGCGCCGGCGTACTGGCGATGGTCGGCTTGATCGGTTCGGCTCATGCGGCCGACCTGCCTCGGCAGCAGATGCCCGCCAGGGCGCCCGTCTATGCGGCGCCCTACTACAACTGGACCGGCCTTTACGTCGGTATCAACGGCGGTGGAGCCTGGGGCAACTCGCGCTGGGACAGCACCGGCAGCTTCGACGCGTCGGGCGGCATGATCGGCGGCACGGTCGGCTATAACTGGCAGTTCGGCACCTGGGTGGTCGGCCTGGAGGGCGACATCGACTGGGCCAACATCAAGGGGACCACCAACCGGGGATGCGTCGGTGGCTGCAGCAGCGAGAACACCTGGCTCGGCACCGCACGCGGCCGCCTGGGCTACTCGTTCGATCGCTGGATGCCCTACATCACCGGCGGCGCCGCCTTCGGCGACGTGACGACGACGAATCCGGGCTTCAGCGGCGCGACCAACACGCAGGTCGGCTGGACCGCCGGCGCCGGCGTCGAGTTTGCGATCGCCAGCAACTGGACCGCCAAGGTCGAATATCTCCACTACGATCTCGGCAGCTTCAATTGCGGCGTGGGCTGCAACGGCTTCCTGAACGACAACGTGAAATTCAGTGCCGACGCGATCCGCGGCGGCGTGAACTTCCGGTTCTGATCGATCGCATCAGAACAAACAAAGGGCCCCGGACCGCAAGGTCCGGGGCCTTTTTTGTTTCAGACATTGTTTCCCGTCAAAGCCGGCCGCGCATGTGACCGGCACGCGGAAAAAAATCTCGCTCCGATGACGTGAAGACCGCGCGCTCAGGCCGGCTGGGTGGCCGCGAAGGCCGGCACGGCCGCGGCGAATTCATCGAGGAATCTCACCAGGCGCGGATGATCCTTGCGCCACGTGCCGTGGAAGCGAAAATCCTGGTAGGCGAGCGCGCAGGCGACCGCGATCTGGCCGACGGTCGGTGGCTCATCGCGACCGGGTGGCGCGGCCTCGAGCGCGGCGAGCGTGCGCGTCACCTTGCCGGCCTGATGGTCGACCCATTTCGGCTCATGCTTGGCGGGATCGCGCCAGCGCGCCTCGTAGACCCGCAGAATCGAGGCATCCATGACGCCGTCGGCGAGCGCCTGCAGACGCAGCGCGGCGAAGCGCGCCGCCGGTGCGGCCGGAATGATGCGGCCGCCGCCGGCCAGGTGATCGAGATATTCGAGAATGACCCGCGAGTCGAACAGCACCATCCCGTCGTCGAGCACGAGCGCGGGAATTTTCCCGAGCGGATTCTGCTGGCGCACCGAGTCGCCGGGGTCGGCGGTGTCGGCCGGCTTGACCGTGATGCCGGCATCGAGACCGAGGATGATGGCCGCCATCCGGACCTTGCGGCCGAAGGGAGATGCCGGAGAGGAGCGCAAGATCATTGGTTGTTGGTCCCGAGTGGCGGAAAGGATTTTCTCGTCCTGGCCGCAACGCGTCCAGGACCGATCACTGCTGATTGTCGGTCTGATACTACGACAGAGGCGTCGTCGTCAGCCGGTGACGACGAGGTTGACGGCCTTCGGCCCCTTGCCCTTCTTGTCGGGCTCCACATCGAAGGTGATGCGCTGGCCCTCGTTGAGCAATTTCAGACCGGCGCGCTCCACCGCAGTGATGTGAACAAACACGTCGCGTCCGCCATCGTCCGGCTTGATGAAGCCATAGCCGCGTTCGCCATTGAAGAATTTGACCGTACCGGTCATTGCCATCGGGAAACTCCTCCCCGTGGTTGCTCTGCCGTCGACCCCCACGGCGCGACGGCTCGGCTGGGACATTCGCCGACGGGAAAAGCTTCGGCCTGTTTTGGCCTCGGAAATACCGCCGCCTCCCGCGGGAGGTGGAACGTCAAAGCCCCGGCGGACACTAACATACAAGTCGGCGCGGTAAAAAGGCCGGAAAAGCTTTTAACTTGCGCCGGCGATCCAATCGACTTTGGCCCGGCCGCCGGCTCCAGGGCGAAAAACCATTCCCAGCCCGCTGAGCAGTTGCGCAAGCTCATCGGCCAGCCGCCACGGCGGGTTCACGACAATCAGGCCGGCGCCGCTGAGGCGGGCGGGCTCGCCGGCGGGCGGCAGTTCGAGCTCGGCGCGCAGGATCTTGCCGATGCGACCGCGGCCGAGCGCGCCGGCCAAGAGGTCGGGGCCGGTGCGGTCCTTGATCGGGTACCACAGCAGAAACACCCCGGTCGCCCATTTGCGATGCGCCGCCGCGACCGCATCGGCGAGGCGCGTGAACTCGTCCTTGTCTTCGTAGGGCGGATCGACCAGGACCACGCCCCGGCGCTCCTTGGGCGGCACATAGGCATTGAGCGCCATCCAGCCGTCGATCGGCACCGCGCGGGCGCGCGCATCGTGGCGCAAATTAGCGGCGAGCGCCGTCGCGGCATCCGGCTCCAGTTCGCAAGCCACCAGCCGGTCCTGCGGCCGCAACAGGTTCAGGGCGATCAGCGGCGAGCCCGGATAGCGGCGCAGCTCGGCGCCGCCGTTGGTTGCCGCGACGGCTTGGAGATAAGGCGCGACCAAGGCCTGGAGGTCGAGCGGAAGCCGCGCCTCCATCAGCCGGCCGATGCCCTCGCGCCATTCGCCGGTCCGGCTCGCCTCGTCCGACGCAAGATCATAGAGGCCGGCCCCCGCGTGGGTGTCGATCACCCTGAAGCCACGCTCCTTGCCGCGCAGATGCACCAGGATGCGCCCCAGCGCTGCGTGCTTGATGACGTCGGCAAAGTTGCCCGCGTGAAAGGCATGACGGTAATTCATCGCGCCCTCTTACCCCCGCGCCGGGGGCGCGGAAAAGCGACGGCGGTTTACGCCACGGCGGAGGCACAAACCGCCCTGTCTGTTTTGGAGGATTTGGCAGTATTTGCAGAGCAATGGCGCCGGCCCCGGGCGGGGCCGGCGATTGCGGCAGATGCTTTACCCGCCGCCCGGAGCCGCGCCCTGGGTGCCGCGCACCCGCGGCATCACCACCTGATCGCGCCGACAGGCGCGGCGGTCGACCTCGGCGCAATTGCGGAATTTGAGATCCTTGGAGAGACAGATGCGCACCTCGTTGAGCCGCTTGGCATCGCAGCCGATCGCGATGGCCTCGTGGGTCAGGCCCGGATTGGCCGCCACGAAGGCGTCCTCGACCTCCTTCGGCGATACCGTCTTGGGTTCGGCCAGATCGAGATAGTCCGGCGGAATCTTCACCGTCGCGCGGGCCTTGCGGACGGTGTCGAAATAGCCGCGCGCCGGCAGGCCCGCGCACACGCCGTGGCGATCCCACTCGTGGAAGATCAGCCGCGGGCTCGGCATCATGTCGAGCATGGAGGACACGATATTGCGGTCGAGCCGCGGCGCCGGGTTCTGGCAGAATTCCGGAAAGCCTTTTTCGTATTGCGGCCATAACCCGTGGACCACGAAGGAGAACGGCCGTTCGCCGCATTGCTGGTCGCGGGCCGCGCGCTCGGGGGAGCGCTCGGTGGCGGCGTCGCAGAAGGACGGCGACCATGAGAGGGAGAGCACATAGAAGTCGAACTGGCCCGGCTCGTTCTGCCGCCGGTCCTGGGCGCTGCTGCAACCGATATTCAATGCAAGGAAAAGCGCGGCGAATGCCGCAATCCGCGTCGTGATCTGTGCCATGATAGGCCCCCTTTACGCTACGGTAAGGACCCACATCCCATAGTCGAGTTTTGAGAACATTTCAAGAACAAAAAGAAAATAAACAGGGGACATCGGAACGAGCTGCTACGGCTTGGCCATTTTGCAGGCCGGATTGTAGGACCAGTTGCGGTCGAGACCGACGACGCACCATTCGACCCCGTAGGTCATGCCGATCAGGCCGCCGTCCTCGATGATCGAATAATAGACCGGACGTTTGACCCCGTCGGAGATGTAGGCGTCGGCGCGGCAGAATCGACGCGGGATGGCGCCCGCCGTCCACGGCCGGAACGCGATCTCGCGCACATTGGCGAAGTCGACGATCGTCAGATCGGAATTCCAGAAACGGCCTTCCTTGGTGCTGAAAGTCGACCGGATGCGGCTGAGCGGTCCATATTCCTCGCACAGCGGCACGTCCGCCGAATAGCGCGGACCCGACAGATAAAAATTCTTCTCGAAGAATCCGGCGGTGCGGCCCGGGCCCGCAGCGCCCGACACGGCAAGCACCGCCAGGATCAATGCCCAGATGCGCGTCGACATCGTCGTGACCCCCAGGTGCAAGACCGCCCGCAACCGATGATTCTGACGGTGCCGCGCTCGCCTGCGCGGGTCAAGAGATTAGCGCGGTTGCGCGTCAGATCGGCCGGCCGGCGTGGCCGTTCGGCCATAGTGGCGGCGCCGCGCGGCGAAACAATCCGCAGCGACTGGTAGCCGACAACCCCGAGGCTTACGAGGCGGCGCGCCAGTCGCCGAGCACGGTCTGGACCAGCGCCAGCGCGGCGACCGCGGCGGTGTCGGCGCGCAGGATGCGCGGGCCGAGCGCCAGCCGCACGCTATGGGGGCGCGCCAGCAGCATGCTGCGCTCGTCCTGCGAAAAGCCGCCCTCCGGCCCGACCAGCACGGCGAGCGACGACGCGCCGGACGCCGACGCCAGCGCGGCCGCCGGATCGGCGATCGGCGCATCCTCGTCGCAGAACACCAGCAGGCGCGCGGGCGCGAGGTCGGCGAGCGCGCGACCGAGTGGCGCCGGCTCCTCGATCTCCGGCAAGCCCAGCACGCCGCACTGCTCGGCCGCCTCGATCGCATTGGCGCGCATGCGTTCGACATTCACGCGCTCGGCCTGGGTATGCTGCGTCATGACCGGGACCAGACGTCCGACCCCCATCTCGACCGCCTTCTGGACCATGTAGTCGAGGCGCGCGCGCTTGAGCGGCGCAAACCAGTAATGCAGGTCGTTGGCCGCGGTCTGCGGCCGGGTCTGGGTCTCGAGCCGCACCGTCATGGCGCGCTTTCCCGCGACAGCGAGGCGGCCCCGCCATTCCCCGTCGCGGCCATTGAACAAGAGGACCGGGTCGTCCGGCTGAAGCCGCAGCACATGGGTGAGATAATGGCCCTGCGGCTTTTCGAGCGTGACCGCCGCGCCGGCCTGCAGCGGCTGGTCGACATGAAGGCGGGGGCTGCGGAAATCGTAGCGGGCCATGGGGTTTGGGCTCCGAAAAGCCCGGTTTACCGGCCAGTCCAGGCCGGCGCCAGCGGGGGCTTGCCGCGGTATCGCCGGATTCCAAGGATTGTTATTGATTCGAAATGGTGGTCCGGTGGGGTAAAGAGGGACGGGAGATGACGGCCATGAGGTCCGCACGCGCCACAGGGCTGGCGCTTGCCATGTTGGCGGCTTCCGCCGCCGCGCTGGCGCAAACCACGCCGTGGCCGACAGATCCCCCGCAACGGGCGCCGGCGCAAGCCCCCTGGCCGGCCGCCACGCCCCAGCAGGCGCCGGCGCAAAGCGCGTGGCCGGCCGCGGCGCCGCAGCAGGCCCCGGCGCAGACCCCCTGGCCCGCCGCAGCCCAGCCCGCGCAGCCGATGGCGATGCCGCCCCCGGGCGGGCCGGTGATGGGCGGTGGGATGATGGGCGGTGGGCCGACCGCTGCGCAGCAGGCCTGCATCCAGGAGTTCGGCAAGTTCCGCGAAGAGGTCGAGAAGCGGGCGCTGGCCGCAAAGGCCGGCAGCGAGAAGAAAGTCCCGCGCGAGGAAATGTGCACCCTGGTGACGGCCTATTCGGCCGCCGAAACCAGGTGGATCAAGTTTTCCGAAGACAACATCGCCAAATGCGGCATCCCCAAAGAGGCCGTGAACCAGATCAAGGGCGTCCATGTCCATACGGCGGACGCCCGCAAGAAGATCTGTGCGACCGGCCCGCAGGCCGGCGCGCCGGCCGCGCCCAGCCTTTCCGACGCGCTCGGCACCTCGCGGCTTCCGGCCCCGACGGCGGAAAAGCCGAAGGGCGGCAGCATGGACACCCTGACGGGGAACGCGCTCACCAGATGAGCGCGACGCCGGGCCGGGTCGCCGATTCGACCGGGAACTGGGTCGACGGTCTCGCGCCCCCGTGGGCACGCCCTTATCTGCGGCTCGCACGCTTCGATCGGCCGATCGGCGCCTGGCTGCTGCTGCTGCCGTGCTGGTGGTCGGCCGGCCTTGCGGCGATCGCGGCCGGCGCCCCACGGCCCAATCTATGGCATGTCGCCCTGTTCTTCGTCGGCGCCTTCGTGATGCGCGGGGCCGGCTGCACCTGGAACGACATCGTCGACCGCGACCTCGACGGCCGGGTCGAGCGCACGCGCTCGCGGCCGATTCCGTCGGGACAGGTCAGCGCGCGGCAGGCTGCCGCCTTCCTGGTCTTGCAGGCGCTGATCGGCCTCGTGGTGCTGCTGCAGTTCAATCGCTTCGCCGTCATCACTGGCATCGCGTCGCTCGCGATCGTGGCGGTCTATCCCTTCATGAAGCGGATCACCTATTGGCCGCAGATCGTGCTCGGGCTCGCCTTCTCGTGGGGCGCGCTGATGGGATGGGCCGGCTGGTTCGGCCGGCTCGATGCGCCGGCCTATCTGCTCTATGCCGGCGCGATCGCCTGGGTGATCGGCTACGACACCATCTACGCGCACCAGGACCGCGAGGACGACGCGCTCGTCGGCGTGAAGTCGACCGCGCTGCTGTTCGGCCCCCGCACCAAGCCGATGCTGTCGCTGTTCTACGCGCTGGCGGTGGCGTTGATCGGCGGCGCGGGCGCCACGGCCGGCGCCGGGATTTTGTTCTGGGTCGGCCTGCTCGCCTTCGCGGCCCATCTCGCCTGGCAGGTCGCGCGCCTCGACATCGCCGATCCCGATCGCTGTCTGGCGGTGTTCAAGTCGAACCGCGATGCCGGCTTGATCCTGTTCGCCGGGCTCGTGCTCGACGCGGCGGCCAAGCACATCTTTTGACGTCCGATATTCGGCTTGAAACGGGCGCGCTCAATTGCGCGCGATGATCTCGCGCTCGCCGCGATGGACCTGCGAATCCCGCTGGGCGCGGCCGGGCTTGCGACGCCGCAGGATCGAGGGCCGGCGACGCCACAGGATGCTGCGCGACCGGCGGCGCGGCGTCGGCGCATGGACCCGCACCGCGCCGATGCGCTCGAACGGCTCGCGAAAGCCTTCGCCATCCGGGATCAGCAGCGGCAAGCCGAGCACGCGCGCCCAGCGCTGCCATTCCGCCGTCACGTCGGCGCCCCCGTCGGCGGCGACGAACAGCGGCACCGAGAGGCCCTGATCGCGATGTTCGAGGAAGATGGCGACCGCGCCCTGCTGGTGCTCGTCGGGTGGGATCACGCGGATCGCCACCCCGAGAAACTCGGCGACCTTGAGCGACAGGCGCATCTGGATGCCGCGCACCGCCCGCCGCACGACCACGCGCTCGCGGCCGAGCTCGATGTGCCGCAACCGCTCGTCGGCCCGGGCATCGCTGGCCGCGAAGCTGACGGGCAGCGCGGCCGGGTCGAGCCGCATGGCGCGGCTCGACCCGGCAGGCATGGCCCTGCCGCTACTCATTCGACGCCTCACCGAATTCGAGGTCCCTGCCGTCGGGCTCTGATGGCCCGATCGTTGTGACGGAGCTTAGCCGCGAGGCCTCGGAATCGGCTTAAAATGCCTGGTTAATCGCGGGTTTGCGCCTT
>Ga0137412_10005338_pt1 | contig 10265 bp, 19 predicted proteins | sample CZODoug2_1_16fun_FD_122160 | JGI IMG/M metagenome (GOLD analysis project Ga0137412, IMG submission 122160) | Vadose zone soil fungal communities from Angelo Coast Range Reserve, California, USA - CZODoug2_1_16fungal (Hybrid Assembly) | ecosystem: Environmental > Terrestrial > Soil > Vadose zone... | reverse complement strand
GTCGACGAGGTTCGCTGCCAAAAATTGAGTGTGGACGGTTCCGCCTCCTTCGACCATGAGTTGGCGAATACCGCGATCCGCCAGGTCCGCGACTAGATCGGTCATCGTCAGGTCTTTGCCCAGCCCGACGACAACCGCAGTGTGCCCGACGCGTCGACGGATCCGCGCGGCCTCGGACGCAGGGCAGTAAACCAGCTTGGATGTGTCACCAGCGGTGAAGAATGCCGCCTTCGGATTGAGCTCACCCGATGCCGTCACGGTTACTTTCCACGGCGAGAACGTCATACCGGCGGCCTCTCGTCGAGACTGCCGAGCAATGCTGCGGACCAGTTTCATGAATGTCCTTTACCGGCTAAATGCCTCAAATCCTACTCTCACCTGACTATTCCGAAACCCGAGCACTCGCCAGTCGCAGCGTCTCGGCAGCCGACTCCGGCGTGATGTCCCGTTGCGGGTGCCTCGCCGGGGGAAGCTTCGCAGGTGAGCCCGCGTGCGCGCGAGCGGTTGAGCAAGGAGGAAGAGCTGGCGCGTGCGCTCGCCGCCGTGCTGGGGACCGTCGACCGCGCGATCCGCGAGTTGGAGGCGCGCGCGACCGCCGGCGGCGGCGCGCAGCGCAAGCGACGGGCCAAGCATCGGTGAGCGCTGTGACTCCCCGGGAGATCATCGACGAGGAAGAGGACAGCGCAGGCCTGCGCCGCGGAACGATCCGCGGCGCCCGCCACGATCGGGTGGTTGTGCTGGCGCGCGCGGCGGCGGCGCGCCGCCTGCGCGCCGAGCTCGGCCTCTCCTACCCTGCGATCGGTCGAGAGCTCGGCGGTCGACACCACGCGACGGTGATGTGCTACTTCCGAACGGACGCCGAGAAGGAAGCTAGGGCTCGGGATAGCAAGCTCCGTGCGGCTGGCCTGTACAGGAAGCCCGTCACGCGCGCGGAACTCGTGGCCGAGGGCGCCGGCCTCTGAAGTGTCGCTCGTCGACGGGGCGCCGTTGCGCCTGGTGCTGGCGCAAGGTGCGAGCGCCGCGCCGTCTCTACTGTAGGTCGCAGTGTCGGCGCAGCGCGGCTGTGTTGGGCCGGCGCCGGCGACGCAACGGCGGCGACGCAATCCCTTCACACGGAGCTACTGGCACGGCGAGGAACGCGCCGGACGCGGTGGCACGGCAGCTGCTCATCCCAGGAATCTAAAGGAGAGCGACGATGCCGACGACGAGAGACACGATGCGTACTTGGGGCTTGGTGGCGACGGTGGTGATGGTGCTGGGTGGGTGCGGGGGATACCCGCTGCTTACGGGCGGCGCGGACGACGCTGGTGCCGCACCGGATGCGACGCCGGCGGCGCCGATAGTGGGCTGCTGGTTCTCTGCTGCCACCGGTGCCAGCCTCGAGCTCCTGCCTTCCGGCGCCTTCACGCTCGTTCTCCCGAACGGCGAGGACTCCAAGGGAACGTGGACCTCGGACGCCAGCAGCAGCCTGACCTTCTTCTTTCCCAGCGGCGCGCCGCAAGCGACCTGGGACCTCTCGCTCACCGCCAGCTCTCTTACTCTGAGCAGCGGTGGTGGGCGCACCACCTGGGTCTTCGCCCGGGCGGTGGCCGCCGCTTGTCCCAGCGGCGGCTAGGGGCCGGCCGGCTGGTGCGTTCGCTTCCAGGCCTCGCCGTGGCGCACGATCGCCGCCTGGTCGACGCCGCCCGCGAGCTTGGTCCGGCGCGCCTGGTCGATGGCTGCGTCAATGGCAGCGGTCACCAGGCAGGCCGCCAGGCCGCCCAGCTCGCGCGCGACGGCGCCCTCGTAGTCCTGGCCGAGGAGCGCGCTGGCGGCGGTCTGCTCCAGCTCCGGCGTGACCTGGGCAGCGCAGTCTTGCGTCGACCCGGGCACGTGGGCGCATGAGCTGCCGTCGAGCAGCATCAGCACCAGAACGACGGCCGTGGCCGCGCCTCGCTTCACCAGACCGCGCGCGATCGCGTAGGAGGCCGTGGCGACCGCGTCGACGATGCCCGCGGCGAGCTGCGCCGAAGGGCTTGGGCTCGCGCGCAGCGCGCCCACCAGGTGGTTGATGACGATCACCGCTAGCGCGAGCCAGAACTCCGTGGTGCGCAGCCCTGGCTTGACTGGGATGGTGACGGTGGTGGCGAGCTGCGCCAGCTCGTCTGTGGTCGCGGTGTCCATGCCTTCTCTTCCCTCAGCGGGATCGGGGCGGCGCCTCAGCCTTCGTCGTACGGCTCGACCAGGTCGAGCGTCACCTCGTCGCCGGCGGCCGGCAGCTCGCCCTTGTAGGGCTTGAAGCGCGGCTTGTTCGCGTTGACCTTCTCGGCGGAGAGCTCCTCGACGCCGACGCGATGGCCGTCGAGGTTGATGAACCGGAGCGTCGCCTCGTCCGGCGAGCTCGCGCGGATGAAAAAGTTAGTGTCGGACACCACCCGGGTGACGGTGCCTTTGATGCTGGTGACCATGGGCGTCGCTCCTTTCCTCTGATGGTGCCGATTTCGGCGCCGTTGTCACGTTGCAGCCCGCAGCATTACGCGGCCAGATCGCCAAGCCCCTCGCGCAGCCGAGCGACGGCGGCGGCGTGGATCTGGCAGACCCGAGACTCGGTGACGCTCAGGATGGCGCCGACATCCCGCATCACCATCCCCTCGAGGTAGAGCAGGGCCATCACCCGGCGCTGCCTGCTGGGCAGGCTCTCGAGCGCTGCTTGCAGTCGCGCCAGCACCTCTCGGCGTGCCGTCACCTCGAACGGGTCGGCCACCGACTGATCGGCGGTCCGCTCGAGCAGGTCGGGGCCGGCGTCGTCAATTCCGACGACCCTCGAGCCGGACAGCTTTTGCTGGCGCGCGTGCAGCTCGTCGACATCCACACCGAGCCGGCGCGCGAGCTCCTCGTGGTCTGGCGCCCGGCCAAGCTCGGACTCCAGCTGCCGGGCGGTGTCCCGCAGCTGGTTAGACAGGCGGCGCATGTCCCGCGACAGCGTGTCCGACGATCTCAGCTCGTCGCGCATCGCTCCCACCACACGGTGCCAGGCGTAACCCTCGAACCGGGGGCACCGGGACGCATCGTAGCTGGCGGCCGCCTCGAGCAGCCCGGTCGCTCCCGCCGAGAGGAGTCCATCGAGGTCGACGCTGGCCGGCAACGTTCGCCTGAGCGTATCTGCCGCAATCTCGACCATGCCCAGGTGCTCGTCCCGCGAAAGGCTGGCGGCAGGGCCAGGCTCCGGCTCGGCTGTAGCCGTGCGCGATTTCTTGGGCGCCCTGCCGCAGGTTCGCGCGTTGTGCCCGGCCTGGCCGCAGGTGCGGCATTTCATGGGCGCGCGGGCGACGAGGGGCATCGGCGGAAGCGCCGGAGCCCTCGAGGGGCGCTCGCCGGTCACCGCCTGGGCGAGGAGTTGGTCAATGACCGCGAGCCTGGCCAGGAGCGCGTCGCGCTCGTGCACGAGGTCGATCACCTCCTGGACCTCGGCGAGCATCCCGCGCTACACGCGGCGGAACACCACGAAGTCGTCGCTGTACCCCGGCACCGGGAACGGCTGCAGCCCTTCGTCCGCCCAGCTGGCGACCAGGGCGTCGTACGAGCCGGTGCCCGCCTGCACGCCGAAGCTCGACTTGTCCACGAACTTCACTGCCCCGCCCGTGTTGTCGACGCCGTTGGACATCTCCGTCTCGACGAGGACGACGTCGCCCTGGTAGGAGTCCTTAGAGCTCGCGTACCGTCGGTGAAGCTGCGTCCCAAACTTCCCGCGCGCGGCCGCGTCCGTCGAGTACGTGATGAGGTCGAACGCCGACCAACCGTAGTCCTTGCGATCGTTGAGGTCGGCCAGATCGTTGAGGGCGACGCGCACGCGCAGCACGCCGGCGGCGATGCCCTCGCTGCGCGCCATGCGTGACAGCGCGAGGACGTCGGCCGACACCGGCCGCCCCATCACCGCGGAGGCCTGCGCGACCAGCAGCTGCGGATCGACCTGCACGACGCCGGCGGCGTCGAGCGTGGTCGTGGTCAGGCGCGCGCCGCGGCCGATCACGTCGACCACCGTGTTCTTGATGTCGCGGCCCCAGAAGAGAAGACCGACGGCGCCGAGGCCGCCCAGCAACAGTTTTTCATCTCTACTCCACATGCCGCACGCGTCGGTCGTGCTCCCGGTCGCAGCGTTGCGCTGACAGATCGTGGGTGTGTCCAGCGGCCGCGAGCACGTCGCAGCCGTCCACCGCGTGGGTGTGCCCGTCGGGGCCGGGGGACGTGTAGCCGAACCCGTAGTCGTCCATGAGCGCGCAGTGTGTGTGCTTGTCGGCGCCGCCCGGGACCGTCCGCACCGTCACCAGCTTCTGGTCATGGACGCGGACGCGGGGGACCTGGACAGCGAGCGCCACCCTGCGATCACCTCCGTACGAGCAGGAGCAACCCGACGCCGGCGACGCCGGCGATCGCGACCATCGTCCACCTCGAGCGCTGAGCCTTGCGCGCCAGCGCGTCGAGGTAGTAGGCGGCCGAGTCCTCGGTGAGCACGTTGGGCGCCGGGTTGCCGTCGAGAGACGACAGCCACGTCGCGGCCTGCCCGTCGGTGGTCACGCCGGCGGCGCTCATCTGCGCGCGCAGCGCTGCGACGTTTGGCCCGGGCCCGAGCGAGGTCACCGGCGGCGCGTAGCCGACCATGGTGGGCTGCAGCGGCGGCGCCGGCGCGGGGGCGGCGACGGCCGGCGGGGAACCAACGATGGTCCGGATCGTCTGGGCAGCGACAGCCTTGATCGCCTTGAGCGCCGGCGACGTCGGCGGTGTCGCGGCGAAAGGGGTCGCCTCCCAGGCCGGGCGCGCAACGACCAGCTGGGCCGGCGGCGTCGCCGCTACGGCCGCCTGCACGTAGTCAAAGTTGTCGCGCTCGAAGTCGTCGCCGAACCCGCGCCCGAGCAGCATCTAGCGGCCTCTCACCAGCGCCGCCAGCGCGAACGCGCCGGCGATGCAGGAGGCGGCGATCGACACCTTGAGCGCGAGCTCGAGCGTGTCGAGCTGCTGGGCGACGCGGTCGTACTCCCCGCCGGTCAGCGTGTTGATCAGGTCCGTGGCGCCGCCGCCCAGGCCGGTCATCTGGCCTGGGCCGCGGCGGATGTGGTTGACGACCAGTGCTTCGACTCTCGGCATGTTCACCTCGCTCCGACCGGCGCTGTCATTGGCCCGCCGCCACTGCCTCAGCGCGCATTCGCTGAAGAGTCAGCGCGCTGGCCTGCTCGTTGAGGGCGGTCGCCTGCTGGTACTGGTAGGCGGCGATGGCACCGGCGATCGCGCCGGCCCAGCGCGCCCAGCGCTTGTTGGCGACGAAGCCGTAGATCGTGAGCGGCGCGGCGACGGCGGCGGTCAACATGGCGTGCCGCTTGAGCACCCCAGAGACGCTGGCCAGGAGATCCGCCGTGGTGGGCAGCGCGGCCGCGCCGAGCGTCGTCGGCAATCTGATCATCTGGCCGACGATGGGGCTGTCGCTCATACGCGCCCCTTGAATTCTTTATAGACCGTCGTGCCGACCCACAGCGCGGCGCCGATGCTGACGATCCACACCAGCGATCCGGCGACGTCGGCCGCCTTGTCGAGCGGGCTCTTCGCGGGCGCCGCGCCGGCGACCGGCTTGGCAGCCGTGACCACCGCGGGGACGCTCCGCCACTGCGCCAGCAGGTCGTTGAACCGTGCGCGATACGAGACGAGCTCGTCCCGCCGCGACGGGTTCCAGAAGTACGCGCTGTCCTTCCACTGGCCAAAGTCGGCGAGGAACGCGTTCCACGCGTTCCTCAGCGCGTCGACGGCGGGATCATCAACCCAGCTGGTGTCGTCGCGACCGAAGCCGTCGAAGATGTCGCGGCCCAGCTGGGCGACCGAGGTGGCCAGGCTCGCGGTCTCGGTGTTGATCGCGCCAGTGCTCGGCCAGGTGTCGTCGGCGACGTCGCCCAGCGCCGGCATCACCGCCCGTCGCAGGATCACTGGCGGCGCTCCCGGAAGAGCACGAACGTCCCGGCCAGGGCCGCCAGGCCCGCCCCGATCCACGCCCAGGGCGGCGAGCTCGGCGCCGCGTAGGTGGTCGGCACGTCCGACGGCGTGCGCAGCGTGGCCGCCGCGTCGTAGACGGCCGCCACGGCCTGGTCGACCCGGGCGCTCACGGTCGGCAGCGCCGGCCCGTCGGCGCTAAACCAGGGGATCTTGTCCTCGATCCACGCCTTGGCTTCCCGGGCGTCGTCGAGCGCGGCGTAGATGGGGTGGCCCGCGGGCGCCTGCTGGGCGGCGATGGTCCCGAAGTCGATCGCCATCTGCACCTGGTCGCCGGCTTGACGGAGGGTCAACGCCTCCCCGTCCGCGCCCAGTGCCGCCAACAGCATCCACCCATCGCAGCACATCAAGATCGAGTTGTCGCCTTAGCGACGCGGCGAAACGCCGTCCTGGCGCACGCCAGAGCGTTTGGCGGCTATCCGCCGCGGATCCCGCGCTTGACGATCTGGCCGGTGCGGGTGAGCCCGTCGGCCATGCTGCCGATCTTGCTCAGCGTGCCCGCGCCGGCCGGCTCCTGCAGGAGGCGGAGCTCGTGGAGCACCTCACTCAAGGTGTTGAGGACGGCGCTCAGGATCGGGATCGCCTCGCCGAGGGCCTTGATGTAGGGCAGGTTCGCGGCGTGCGGCCGCACGTGAGGCTCCGCGGGCGGGGTGTCGTCGTCGTGCCGGCGGCTCATCCCCGGTGCCCCTCCTCTGTCACGGCAGCTTCGCCGACTGCATCATCCAGGTCACCTTCGCGAGGAAGAGAATCAACGCCAGCGCAACACCGCTGGCGACGGTCATGACCATCGCTCGCCAGCGGTCCTTGGCTTTGTCGTGCGCCTCCATACGCGTGGTCAACGTCGCGATGCCGAGGGCCAGGCTGTGATTGAGGGCGTACAGGCCCTCGTTGATCTTCATGTTCAGCTCGCGCTGCTGCCGGACGTGCTCCTCGACCTGGTCGAGCCGGTAGGGGACCGTGGACATCTCCGCCGTGGGCCGGGGCGATGCCATGAGTCACGGCAGCTCCGTGTACTCGAGCTTGGCGCCCAGCCGCTCGGCCAGGCTCTCGAGCAGGGCGCGCGCCAGGGGGCGCTCGAGCGTGCCGCGCGCGGCCAGCCAGGCGGCCGCGACCCGGTCGACGCGCGCGGCGGCGCGCCCCAGGACCGCCACGGCGACGCTGGCCAGGAGGCCTGTCATGGCGCGAGGCCCATCTCCTCGCAGATCTCTTCCTCGCTGTGCCCAAGCACGTGGGCGATCTCGTGCAGCAACGTGCGCTCGACCTCGAGGGCCGAGGTGTGGACGCCGGCGAAGATCACGAGCTCGCCCTCGGCGATCGTGTCGTCGGGGATCTCGGTCCCGGTCGCCGGCTCGGGAGCGAAGCCGAAGAAGTAGCCACGCTGGCTCGCGTGGACGCCGCGCGCGAGATCGGGCGGCGTTGGACGCGCGCGCACCAGGATCTTGACCCGCACCAGCGCGGCGCTGGCCTCAGGCCCGAGAGCAGCGACAACCGCGCGCGCGACCTCCGAGGCTGCCCGGTCGTCCATCGCCTCGAGCGTAGGCGCTTTTGCGCGCGCCTCGCAACTTAGCGCTGCGGCGAACTCTCCTCGAGGCTGAACTTCTGCTGGCACGACGGGCAGGTCACCTCGAGGGGGTCGCTCTCCGGCGGCGCCCAGTCTTCGCTTGATCCCACGAACACCGGCACGCCGTCCGGAGGGGTGTACGTCGGAGTCGTCTTGATGCCCTCGAGCAGGTCGAAGATCTCGCCGGCGTCGATCTCGATGGCGGGATGACGGGGCACGGCCGCCCAGCCGAGCGCGCACTCGAGGTTTTCGGCGGTGATCTTGTGCAGCGCCGGCGCTGACGATTCCGCCTGCGCCGTCGACAGCTTGTTGTCGTGGGCGCGCAGCGCGTCCCGGATCGTCATGAGCGCGAAGGCGCGCAGCGCGCGCCGCAGCTTCTTGCCGCCCGCCGCGTCCGTCACCTTCGGCGCGTCGTTGCTGAACGCGAGCTGGAGGAGCGCCCAGCGCTGCGCGGGGGTGATGGGGACGTCCCAGATCTGCGGCGCGCCGTCGGCCATTGAAAACCACCGCTACTCCAGCACTGGCGCGGCGACAAGCTCGGAGAGCTATGCAACGCTCTGCCGGGAATTGGGGGGAAAGAACTAAATGGCGCGAAACAAGACAAAGACGCGGGAACGCAAGTTACCAGCAGAGGTTACCGAGGAGAACTCGGAGGCCACCACGGCCATCGTCGAGAAGCGATACGACCCAACGCTCACGATGAGACTTCCGGATGCAGACTTGACAAAGTTGAAGGACCTAGCGGACGAGCGCGGTGTTCCAACGGCCACTATGGGACGGATGCTCTTGCTCGAGAAGCTTCGCCGGCGCCGGCCCGGCGACAAGCTCGGAGCTACGAGACGACGCCGGCCGGCATCAGCCCCGCGGTGACCATCATCTGCTCGACGCCGCGGTTGCGCGCGGCGATGGTGGCGCCGGCGTAAGCGGCGACCACGTCGGTGAACCCGGTGGCGACGGTGGTGGTGAAGACCTCGACGCAGTCGGTGAACCCGACCGGCGCGACAGTCGGGCGCACGCCCTGGCTGGGGCCGTTCGTGATCTGGCACGAGTAGACGCCGTACGGGATCGACGCGAGCGGGTTGATGGCCTGGACCGCGACGTAGGCGATCTGACCGTCCTGGTCGAAGGTGACCTGAGAGACGCGCAGGCGCAGGACGTTGCGGATGTTGATCGGCACGGTGAGGACGTTCACGGCTGTGGCTCCTTTCCTACGGTCACGGGCCCCAGAAGGGGATGTAGCGATCGTTGCCGGATTGCTTCATATGCCACCAGCCGGCCGGCGTTCCTGCAACCGGTCTGCCCGCGCCGCCGAAATTGGGCAGCGTGACCACGGCGCCAGTGCCGTTCGCTGCGGTGTCCGAGTTCAGCACCAGGACGCCGGTCAGCAGGATCCCCGCCAGCGCCGACACGGCGCCCGAGACGCTGAGGCCTCCGGTGACGGTCATGGTGTTGGCGCCGATGTCGACGATCATCGAGGTCGCCGTCCATGTCGACGTCGTGCCCGTGACCACAAGGCCGGTGGTGAGGTTCAGGTTGCCCACCACGGTCAGCGTGCCGCCGAGATTGGTGGCGCCGGTCTGGACCCAGAGCGCGACCGGCCCGCCGCCGACGAAGGCGCCGCCACCAGAGATGCTGGGCGCGGCTTTGATGGTCAACGTGGCCGACGCCGGCGTCGTCCCGCCCGCGCCGATGTTCACGGTCGTCGCAATGGCCGGCGCCTCGAGCGAGACGTAGTTGAAGCCCGCGGCGGTGGTGATGTTGGTGGCGCCGGTGACCGTGACCGTGGCTGCGTTCACCACGACGTAGTCGAGCGTGGCGGCCGCGGCGCTCGCCGTCGTGACGTTGCCCGCGACCGCGAACTGCGGTGGGCTGCCGAGCACGCCGGGCGTGCGCCCGACGCCGAGCGCGTCGTTGCACACGATCGCGCCGCGCGTGGCGTTGGTCGTCGACTGCAGCGTGAGCGAGCCGGCGGCGCCCGTCCCGCCAGTCAGCGTCGGCGACAGCAGCCCGCCGGCCAGCAGCGACAGGCCGGCCTGCACCCAGAGCGCGTACGGGTTGGTGATGGTGGCGTTCGCGCCCGCGATGGGCGCCGCGGTGATCGCGAGCGTTGCCGCCGTGGTGATGGTGCTGGCGCCCACGAACGCGTAGGTCGGCGCGCGGACAACAAAGGCGCGCTGGGTGGCGAGTGCGCCCGTCGCCCAGGTCCTGGTGCGCGACAGATCGAAGTCGACGTCGAGCGCCTCGGTGCTGGCGGTGGTGCCCGTGTCTGCCGCCGGCGTCAGCGACAGCTTGGTCAACGCGGCCGAGGCAGTCGCCGCCGGCGTCATGGTGACCCGATCGGCGAAGGCGTGTCGCACACCCGAGGTGATGAGTGAAGTCGTCAGACTGAACGCGTTAATCCCTCCACAAAGAATCTGTAGAAGACCGGAACTGACGGCTCTGAGTCCATGAGTCCACGCTGCGTCTCCGACGTACAGCATGGGAACGGTGACGTACTCGCCGAATGCGGCGGTCAGCGTCGGCACGCCGCCGATCATCGTCGAGATTGTTCGACGAGCCGACTCGGCGCCGTCGGTCGCCGAGACCAGGCTGGTCACGTCGGTCATCCCCCGGCGGGTGGTGCCGGCGTCGCTCTTTAGCTCGACGGCGAAGGTGACGCCGAGGCCCGCCGCCCCCAGCCCGGTCGGCAGGT
>Ga0137412_10005337_pt1 | contig 10266 bp, 9 predicted proteins | sample CZODoug2_1_16fun_FD_122160 | JGI IMG/M metagenome (GOLD analysis project Ga0137412, IMG submission 122160) | Vadose zone soil fungal communities from Angelo Coast Range Reserve, California, USA - CZODoug2_1_16fungal (Hybrid Assembly) | ecosystem: Environmental > Terrestrial > Soil > Vadose zone... | reverse complement strand
GCTCAGATGGGGCGGGGGAGTAAGTGTTCGGCGGCGGCGGCGCCTCTTCGGGGGTCTGCTCGGGCGTCTCGGGTGGCGGTGGCGGCGCCTCGCTGCTTGACGACGGGGTGGTCGTCGTGGTCGTCGTCGAGGAGGTGGTCGACGACTGCGTGTCTGTGGTGGAGGGCGTGGTGGTGACCGGACCACCGCCCTCGCCGCCGCGGGACAGCACGACGAGGCCGTAGATGATCAGCGTGAGCAGGAGCGCGAGCGCCAGCGCCCACAAGGCCAGCAACACGCGATTGCGGTACCACGGGTCTGGCGCGGAGTCGGGTTCAGCGGAGTCAGCGGCCTCGTCGGCCCGGTCCGGCTCGTCGTCCAGAACCTGCTGCAACGAACCGTCGGCGCCGTATTCGGCCATCCGGGTCGGCTGTTCGCTCGGGTCGTCGGAAGGACCCCCAGAACCCACGCCAGCCACGCCTCGATGCTACGTCAGAGCTGTCGCTGCACCTCGTCGGCGAAAAGCCGCAGGTGCTCGAGGTCAAACAGGTCCAGCAGCTGGAGATACACCCGCTGCACGCCGATTTCGGTGAAAGGTCCGAGCTGGTCGACGATCTGGGCAGGCGTGCCCGCCAGCGGCGAGTTGGACCGCAGTTCGTCGACCTCGCGTCCGATGGCGGCGGCCCGTCGGGCGATCTCCGCGTCGTCGCGTCCGGCGCACACCACGAAGGCCGCGGAGTATGTCACCGAATCGGCGGGCCGGCCGACCGCGTCGACGGCGTCCCGGACCCGCTCGAACTGCGTCCTGATGGTGTCCAACGGGGCGAACGCCACGTTGAACTCGTCGGCGAACGTCGCGGCCAGCCCCGGCGTCCGCTTGGCGCCCGTCCCGCCGATGATGATCGGCGGATGCGGCTGTTGCACCGGCTTGGGTAGCGCCGGTGAATTGTTGACGGCGTAATGGGCTCCGGCGTAGTCGAAGGTTTCGCCGACCGGGGCGGTCCACAGGCCGGTGATCAGTTCGAGCTGCTCGGTGAGCCGGGCGAATCGCTCGCGCAGCGGTGGAAACGGGATCGCGTAGGCCAGGTGTTCCTTCTCGAACCAGCCGGTGCCGATTCCGAATTCGACTCGCCCGTTGCTCATTTCGTCGACCTGGGCCACCGAGATGGCCAGCGGTCCGGGATAGCGGAACGTCGCCGACGTGACCAGGGTGCCCAACCGGATCGACGATGTCTCCCGGGCGATCCCACCCAACGTCACCCAGGAGTCAGTCGGGCCTGGCCGGCCGTCGCCGCTCATCGCCAGGTAATGATCGGACCGGAAGAACGCCGAGAACCCCAGCGATTCGGCGGCTTGCGCGACCGCCAGCTGGTCGGAGTAGCTGGCGCCTTGCTGCGGTTCAACGAATACCCGAAAGTCCACGAGCGCCAGACTATGCCGAGTTGCGCTGCTCCTCCTCGCGCAGGTTCCCTGCGCGCATCGTTGCAGCGCGGCGTGCCTTCCGATGAGTATCGACTGGAGCCGGAGTCTGTGTAGAGGTGAGTAGAACCAATCTTTCGATGTCGATATCCGCCGACGGCTACGTCGCGGGGCCCGGTCAATGTCAGGAGCACCCGCTCGGCGTCGGCGGTGAAGCCCTGCACGACTGGCACCTCGGCGACACCAAAGATCATCCGGTCAATCGACAGGTGATCTCGGAGATGCTGGACGGCATGGGGGCAACGATCATGGGCCGCAACATGTTCGGGCCGGTTCGCGGGCCGTGGGACGACTCGGATTGGCAGGGCTGGTGGGGCGATACACCGCCATATCACTGCCCGGTCTTTGTGCTCACCCACCACAAGCACGACCCGATCGAACTGCAGGGCGGGACGACGTTTCATTTCGTCACCGACGGGATCGAGGCCGCGTACGCCCAAGCGGTGGCCGCGGCGGGTGGGCGCTCGATCTCGATCGCGGGGGGAGCCTCCTGTGCCCGGCAGGCGATCGCGGCGGGCCTCGTCGACGAGATCGACCTTCAGCTGAACCCGGTGATCCTCGGCTCGGGTGAGCGCCTCTTCGACGGCTTCGAGGCAGGCAGGCCCGCCCTGGAACTCGACCGGGTGCTCGAAGCCCCGGGCGTTGTCCACCTGCGCTACCGCGTTATTCGATGAACTGAGCTGACCGACCGCATTGGTGGTTAGGTCAGCGGTGTGAATTCCCTCGCGAAGTTTATCCGCGACACGGTCGCGGTCCGGATCTTGGTCTCGGTGGTGCTCGGAGTCGTCGTTGCCCTCGTTGTCGGCAACACGGTCGGCTGGCGATTCGCGCTTGTCGGTTGGGTGGCCGGTGCTGCGCTGTACGTGGTGTGGACGCAGCGCATCCTGAGCGGAATGGACGCTGAGCAGACGTGTGAATGGGTGACGCGGGAGGACCCGACCCGGTGGGTCGCCGACGTGGTCATCCTCACCGCGAGCATCGCGAGCCTGGGCGGGGTCGGTTATGTGGTGGCCGCTGGATCGAAGTTATCCGGCAGCGGCGCTCTCGAAGCCGCCTTCGTCGGCATCCTGACCGTCGGCGCGTCCTGGTTTTCGGTGCACACCCTTTTCACCGTGCATTACGCGCGACTGTATTACTCAGATGAACCGGGCGGCATCAACTTTCACGATCCGAACCCGCCGCGCTTTCGGGATTTCGCCTATCTCGCCTACACCGTCGGGATGACGTTCCAGGTCTCCGACACCGAGATCGGGTTGACCGCGATCAGGGCGACGGTGCTACGCCACGCATTGCTGTCGTATCTGCTCGGCGCGGTAGTCCTGGCCGTCACAATCAACTTGATTGCGGGGCTCGGCTCCAAAATCTGATTCTGCTGACTGCCGCCAGTTCTGCTGCAGACTGGCCGGTCGGTGTGCCTTGCGCTTGGCCACTGGCGTGGCTTAGGAACGCTGGTTTCGGTTGGGTATCAAGCCAGCGCGGCGTACCCCGCCACCGACTGGGGGCGGCGCTGTGCTGGTGTGGCTTGTCAGTCGGTGACCCAGTAAAGATTCCGAAACGTTCGCGTGGCGGTACAGCCTTTTCGCCATATCTCGATCAAAGATGCCCCATGGGGCCATTCCAGAGCCTTTTTTAATATGCGAAATACGCCGCCGCGGCGTCTCGGGGAAAGGCGCCCATGACGAGCACCTTGAGGGCCGAGGTCGCCGCCGCCACGCGAATCGTCGGGATCGTGGCTCTATTGTGCGCAGCTGGCGCTCCGTCGTTGGTCGCATCGGCAGCTGCAGTCCACGCCGACCCAGCCACTACCGTCCCAAATGCGAGGCACGAGCTCGGCATGTACGGCGACCCCTTTGCCGCCGCGCCATACTGGCGCCAGCAACACTCTTCCGACTGCGGGGAGATGGCGGTGGCTGATGTGGTCGGCCAGCTCACCGGCCACGAGCCCACCGAGCAACAGATCACCGACTTGGCCAAGAGCACGCCGAGCACGGCAGGTGCCGGATCGATCTGGAACGTCCCCGCCGACACCGATATCCGAGACCTGCCGGTGCTGCTCGCGCACTACGGGATCGAGGCCGACAACATCCAGACCAGCATCAACGCGCTGGAGCAAGATCTGGCCGAAAAGCGCAGGGTCATCGTCATACTCAACGCCGAAACCCTCTGGAACCGGCCTGGCAAACGCAACGCCGCGAACCACTTCGTCGTTGTCACCGGCATGGAGCCCAGAGCCGGTGTGGTGCACCTCAACGACAGCGGCGTCACGAACGGCCGCGACGAGCAGGTTCCTATCGCCACCTTCGAGCAGGCCTGGGCCCCTAATCGCAACTCGGCAATTGTGACGAAGTGAAGGGCAGCTTCAGTAGGTGTCGACCTACTCGACGCTGACGAGACTACTTGGCCGTTTGCCAACTCAAGCTGTGTTGGTTGCTGCACAAACAGTCTGGCCACGCGGTTGGTTGTGATGCTTGGCGCAAGATGCCCCAAGCTTTGCTGCGGACCAACTGCGGACTGATACCCCCACCCGAATACCGGTCATGCGCGCTCGGCCGTCATGTCCATCTCGATCCAGCCCTGGCACGGGCCGCTCAAGATGTCGGTGTGCATGACGCCGGCAAGTGTTCCGTTGGCTTGGGGCGTGTAGCGAACATTGGATCGGGCCGGAGCCCATTGGATGGTGGTGTCGTGCATCATGCAGTCCCACTGGAACTCGCTGACTTGCGTCCAGGACGACCCATCCCAGGTGAACTGAACCGGTTGCGGAACCGTCGGATTACTCGGCGCAGGGCCGCTAACGATTGTGGCGACGCACTTTCCGCTCGTGCAGCTCGAGCGGAACCCATAGGTCTCGGTGTGCTGCCCCTCAGGATCACCGGCCGCCATGCTGGTCCCGTCCTTTGGACCAACCATGAACGTGATCGCGTACTCGCCGTTCCAGGACGGAGTGTCGGCGGAGGCAGTTTGCGGAAGCGACAGGGCGATCGCGAGCGGCGCGGCGCACAAACCGACGAGAGTGCTCAGACAGTCTGGGGCCATGGGTTTGTCCTCTCGGCTCGCAACGGCTTTCGAACTAGGATGCGCCGCGACAACCCTGGATGCACACACACCTATACGTTGCTACCCGCCGAATCCGTGAACCGGAAATGACTTGCACCCCCGGGCAGAAGGTTTACGACCCAAGTAATGGGCGGCGGTCAGGCCGTTGTCGGCGGACCAGATCGGCACGTTAGTCCTCTGACGTGCATTTTTTGATGTGTTAGAAGGTGTCGACCTTTCGATGCTGAGAAGACTACTTGGGCGTTTGCATCCTCAAGCTGCGTTGGTTGCTCGACAAACACCCCGGTCAGAACATTGGACGTCGTGGTTGGTTCAAGTTGCGGCAAGCTCTGCTGCGGACTGACTGCGGACTGGTCCCCCAGAGCATTCGCGGGACCACTGCGTTGCGATTACGGCATACTCACCCGGATGCCGCCGAATGCGGCGCACTATGCGGAAGACGATGTTGGGGAAGGTAAGTCAGTCGATGTCTACCCCCGTGTTCGGGCTATTGCGCGCTACCCGCGCGCCGGATCGCAGCGGCGATATGGCGCATGCTGGCTAGTGGTGACACGATGTCGGCGTAAGCGATGCTCATGACCGCAGCAGGGCCATATTCACGGCGACGACATGACCGCAACAGAGTTCCGGTGCGGGTCGTGTAGCGCCGAGAAGTACAAGCAAGAGACGGTGCCATCTGTGCGAAAAGCAATTGCTGTTGGAGTTGTCTTGCTTACCCTCGCGGCGGCTTCCTCGTGTGGCTATGCAGCGCACACAGCGCTAACGGACAGCGCGCAGGCAACGCCGGCGGCAGTTGCGGTTCCCGCGCCTACGCCGGCGCCAGATTCGGCTCCCGCGTCTGCGTCACCGGCGCCCGATGCGGCTCCCGCACCGGACTTCGCAACGGTCTCCGCCCTGATGAACGATGCGATTGCGGCAAGCACGGTGCCAGGTGGCGTGGTGGTGATCGGGCATGGTGGCAAGGTCGTCTTCCATCAGGCTTATGGCTCGCGCAAGCTTGCCGGCGAACCGGGGCTAGATGGATCGCCCGCACCTGCAGAGCCGATGACCGAAGACACGATCTTCGACATGGCGTCGTTGACGAAGTGCCTCGCCACGGCGACCGCGGTCATGCAGCTATACGAACAAGGCAAGGTTCAGTTGGACGATCCCGTGCAGAAATATTTGCCTGACTTCAACACGGCGAACGACCCACAGCGTGCAAAGGTGACGGTTCGCATGCTGCTGACGCACACTTCAGGCGAACCGGAAGACGTACGCCTCGACGATCCATGGGGACTGGACAGCGCCGACAAACCAGAAGGCATTCTCCGTGCCCTCAACACGCCGCTGGAGTCGCCTCCCGGTGAGGATTTCAACTACGCCGACATCAACTTCATTCTGATTGGCGCGCTGATCGAGAAACTCACCGGCGAGCCAGAAGACGTTTACGTTCAGCGGAATGTCTTTGCGCCACTTGGCATGGAAGAAACTCGCTATCTTCCCCCGGCGAAAGCATGTGGTCCACATGTGGTTCGAGGTTCCGCGGTTGCCTGGGCGCCTGCGCCAATTGGCGGCATGCCGGGCGTTTGTCCCGCGGGCGCGTGGAGTACGAGTCTGTTGTCGCGCATCGCACCGACGACACATGACGACGAAAGCAGGAACGATCCGGGCAAAAATCCCGATTTTGATTTCCTGCTGCGGGGCGTTGTGTTTGACCCGACGACGCGCCGCATGGGGGGAGTGGCCGGGCATGCCGGTGTGTTCTCGACGGCGCACGATGTCAGCACCTATGCGCAGGCCCTACTTGATCGGCTCGCGGGCCGCCCGAGCAAGTTCCCGCTGACGCAAGCAACGCTGGAGTTGATGACAACTCCTGAGCAGCCCGGACATACCGCTCAACAAGTCGAGGCAGCCAACAATGCCACCCGAGAAGCCATCGCGAAGACACCAAACACATATGATCCGCTGCTCGCTCCGCGTTATCCGGCGATCAGGGGACAAAACCTGCGTGGCTTCGGCTGGGATATCGATACCGCCTATTCCGGCACGCGAGGCATGGTCTTTCCCATCGGCAGCTTCGGCCACACAGGCTTTACCGGAACCTCGCTGTGGATGGACCCACGCTCGGATACCTACGTCATTCTGCTCACGAGCGCGATCGACCCGCGAGACGATCCACCGATCGCGTATCTGCGAGGTGACGTGGCTACGGCGACAGCCCGGGCCCTGGGCTGAGCAGTGCGCCGCGTGGTCGGTGGTCGGGCGCCGATATCGCCGCAGGGGCAACGGCCCAGCGGGCTCAACCGGGTTGCAGCCTCGGTGGGCATCGTCGCCGGTGTCGTGTTTGTCGCGGCGGTGATCTTCTTTTCTGGCTTGACTCTGGGCATCCCGTCGGGCGGCTACAACCACGCCGGCCCCGCGATGATGGGACCCGGTCAGCCGCCACCCAGCGCCTTTGTCACCGTTTCGGTGGCCACGGTGTGGACCACGCCGCAGAGCCCGCGTCCAGTCGACCATCCCGCCCTGACAAATCCGGTCGATATTCGCGGCTGGCTGTCCGATATGACGCCGGCCCAGCAGCAAACGCTCACCTTGGACAATCTCAGCCAAACGCAGGCCCTCTTTGGCGACCGCGTCTTTCTGGTAGGGGAGCAGGGCGACTGGGACGAGGTACTGGTCCCCGGCCAGCCCACACCGAAGAACGCGCTGGGCTATCCCGGCTGGATTCCCAAGGCCCAGTTGACCACCGACCCGGGCTACGGCGCACTGAAGGAACACGCTCCCTTCGCGCTGGCCGATCTCGGCATCACCACCTGGCTGTACCGCGAATCCGGACTGTCCGATCAGGACCTCGAGATCAGCACCAACACCAGGCTTCCCGTCCTGAGCCGCACCGACACGGCGGTTCGGGTGGCCACCCCCGATCGCGGCCCGAAGTGGCTGGATGCTCGAACAGTGGTTGTCTACGAAAAGTCCACGGACATACCGCATCCCACGGGAGCCGATCTGGTCCGGTACGCTGCCGCGTTCGTGAACGTCCCCTACCTATGGGGCGGTCGTGCCGGGTTCGGGTTCGATTGCTCCGGTTTCACCTCCACCATCTACCAGGTGTACGGCATCACCCTGCCGCGCGACGCCGACGCGCAAGCCGCCGACAGCCGGGGCCGCCCCGTCGACAAATCCGCGTTGCAACCCGGCGATCTGCTCTTCTATTCGCACGGCAGCAGAGACCCCGACAATCCCGACGCGATCTACCACGTGGCCATGTATTCCGGGAACGGCGAGATGATCGAGGCATTCGACTCGACGACACCAGTGCGCACCACCCCGGTTCGACTGGACACGGACTACTGGGGCGCGCGCCGCTACCTCGACCAACTGCGGTGATAGACCTAACCGTTAAAACGTCTCTACATTTTCGATGCTGACGAACATGCCGTGGCCGGTGTGCTCGTTGGTGAATCGGGTTCCGCTTTCGCTGGCCGCGATTGTCCAGCCGGCGGCGTCATAGGTCTGGTAGTCGATGGTGACGGTGGGGATGTCGCCGAGGTTGCCCAGCACCCATTGCACGTCGCCGCTCGCGGTGACGTTGACGCCGTTGGCCCGTTCGCCGTCCTGCATCGGCGCGTTGGTGAACTGCGCCTCGCAGCCGACGCTGTCACTGTCGATCTGGCAGCGAGTCTGGCCGGATTTGGTCTCGATGAATACGTGGCCGCTGTCGTCGGGCGGCAGCGGGATCGCGCCGGCCGGCGGGTTGGCGCTCGGCGGGGCGGGCCGCGAGGGGGCCGGCGAGGGTATCGACGGCTTGGCCTTCGGGAACGACGGTTCGGTGGGCCCCGCACCCGATGACGAGACCGCTTTTCCATGGATGAGCGAGCTGCATCCGCTGATCAGAGCAGCACTCAGCAGCAGGCCGGCCAGCAGTCGGCCGCCGGTCCCGGTGGTCTTGAACCCATGCAGAAACATCGCAAGTCAAGGGTACGCAAGGGCCGGTGGAAGTGACGGCAGTGACGCGCCCCTGGCTCCTGTTTCACGGGTCACAGCGGGCCGTGCTCAGCCTCCGCGCAGCGCGAGATCTGCGCAGCCGTCACGCCGGAGGAAATCCGCCCGTGGCCACCGGGCCCCAGCTGTGCGGCGTTACGCGGATCAGGCACTTGCGCTGGTCGAGCATCGCGCTGCGGTACTCGTCCCAGTCGGGATGCTCGCCTGCGATCGCGCGGTAATAGTCGACGAGCGATTCGACCGCCTCCGGCACGTCGATCACTTCGGCGTCCCCGTCGATCTGCACGTAGGCCCCGTTGAATTCGTCGGACAGCACGACCACGCTTGCCTTCGGAGTGCGCCGGATGTTGGCGCTCTTCGCGCGCTGGGGATAGCTCGCGATCACCACCCGGCCCTGCTCGTCGATGCCGCCGGTCACGGGCGAGCTCTGCAGCGAGCCGTCCGCCCGAAAGGTGGTCAGCACCATTCTGTGTCGCGGCCGGACGAAATCGAGTAAATCGGAAAGGCCGACTGCCTCGGCGGTCGCAATTTTGGGAGCCATGCCCTCCAACGTAACCGTGCGGGCCGTACGCGACCCTCAGCTGTCACATGCATCTCTAGCCGGGCTGGCATCCGATCTGCCCGCCTTCGAGCGAAAGCAACAGAGGATTCGCTCGGAGGCGGGCAAAAGGCTCACCGCTCCGAGCCGGCGATCACTGGGACAGATGCGACGAACCAGCGTCGCCGCCGCGGCCAAGCACTACATCTGCGCCCAGACGATCTTGGTCTGCAGGTAGCCCTCGATGCCGGCCTTGCCCGATTCGTGGCCCCAGCCGGATTGCTTGTAGCCACCGAACGGCATCGAGTGGTCGTAGGGGAAAGCGCAGTTGAGCCCGACGGTTCCGGCCTTGAGCCGCTTGGCAAGTCGGTGGGAGCGGCCAAGGTCTTTGGTCCACACCGTGGCGGCCAGCCCGTAGGTGCTGTTGTTGGCCAGCGCGACGGCTTCGTCCTCGTCGTCGAACGGCAGGATCGTGACGACCGGACCGAAGATCTCCTCCTGGAACAGCCGGCTCGAATCGGGGTCGACGTTGGTGACCACCGTCGGGTGCACGAAGTAACCCTTGCGGTCGAGCCGGTGCCCGCCGGTGACGATCTCGGCGCCGTCGGATCTGCCCTGATCGAGGTAGCCCAGCACGCGGGTGAGCTGCTTCTGGCTGATCAGCGGGCCGCTCATGACGCCCTCTTCGTTGGGGGCGCCCATCTTCATGCCATTGGCAACCATCGCCATGCCGTCCACGACCTGGTTGTAGACACCACGCTGCACCAGAATGCGGGAGCCGCACACACAGGCCTGCCCGGAGTGGACGAACGTGCCGAACGCCGACATCGGGATCGCCTTCTTCAGTTTCGCGTCGTCGAAGATCAGCACCGGTGACTTGCCGCCGAGCTCGAGGGTGACTTTGTTGAGGTTGCTGTCGGCCGAGGCGTGCACGATCGCCCGACCGACCTCCGTCGAACCGGTGAAGGCGACCTTCTCGACGTCGGGGTGCGCGGTGATCGCCGCGCCGACGGTGTGGCCGTAACCGTTCACCAGGTTCGCCACCCCGTCGGGAACTCCCGCCTCGGCCAGGATCTGCATCAGCACGTGTGCTGAAAGTGGTGTCTCCTCAGCGGGTTTGACGACGCTGTTGCAGCCGGCCGCCAGCGACGGCGCGAGTTTGGCACAGAAGTTGAAGACCGGACCGTTCCACGGGAAGATCAGCCCGACCACGCCGTAGGGCTCACGCA
>Ga0137412_10005336_pt1 | contig 10266 bp, 10 predicted proteins | sample CZODoug2_1_16fun_FD_122160 | JGI IMG/M metagenome (GOLD analysis project Ga0137412, IMG submission 122160) | Vadose zone soil fungal communities from Angelo Coast Range Reserve, California, USA - CZODoug2_1_16fungal (Hybrid Assembly) | ecosystem: Environmental > Terrestrial > Soil > Vadose zone... | reverse complement strand
TCGTCGGCGCTATTTTCTTCTCCGGCTTCTTTTTGAACTGGAGCGAGCACATGCACATGCAAATGGGCCATGCGGCGATGTCCCACGAACAGAAGGACTGCTGCGCCGACATGAAGCCGGGCGACATGAAGCCAGGTGACATGAAGCCAGGTGAGATGAAGCCCGGTGCGATGGGGCCTGGGATGATGGGTCCGCAGTCGGGACGCTAACCCGTTGAGGCGCACCGGTTTCCACGGACTGAGACCGTGCGCCGAATCAGTGAGTGCCGAGCCTGGAGCGTCATCCGCCGGGCTCGGCACTCACTGTGAACCGGTCGAGCAGCGTACATACCCGCTGTTCGGTGGACAGTGTGCGCTGAACAGCCCAAACTCTGTGGAGCTAAGGGGAATCGAACCCCTGTTTGCTCCCGCTGGATGCGGCGCCGCCGGTGGTGCTCGCCGCCCCCTCATCTGCGCGTCGGTTTAGCTGAACCGCGGGAACAGCTTTAACGCATTGCCGCGCTCCACGCCGCGCAGGTCTTCCGGAGTGAAGCCGTCGAAGCTGGTGAGGTTGGCGATGTTGTGGATGACGGTGGGTTCCGGCGCCGCCGGCCAGTCGGTGCCGAACAGGATGTGATCGGCGGTGGTGACCTCCAAGGCCGGTAGCAACGAGTTGCGGCTGCCGGCCAGCGCCGTCTCGTAATACAGATTTCGCAGGACGGTAGCGACATGAGCCGGATCGATATCGGCGTCCTTCGGGCCGCGGCCCATCACGGTGTGCTCACCGATCCGCCACCCCAAAGTGGGCAGGGCACCGCCGCAGTGGGCCAGGATCAGCCGTAGGTTTGGATGGCGCTGAAACAGCCCGCTGTACAGGCCGTTGGTGATGTTGCGGGCAGTGTCGAACGGGAACTCGACGATCGAGGACGGCCGGCCAAACCCCAGCACCTCGATACACGGCGAGTCCACCGGGTGTACGAACACGGGTACCTGACGTCGCTCCAATTCGGCCAACACCGGCTCCAGAAACGGGTCCCCAAAATAGTGACCCGCCACGTTTGACGTCAGCACCACGCCATCAAGACCCAACTCATCTAGGGCGTAAGCCAATTCGGCCAAGGCCTCGTCTGGCCCGTCTGCCGGCAGGCTAGCGAACGCTCCGAAACGGGTGGGATGCCTCTCAATCAGCGCGGCGTACCCGTCGTTGATCATCCGGCACACCCGTGTGCCGGACCCCGGATCGTCCTCGGACCCGGCAAACGCCATCGGCATCGACACCACCTGCGCGGCGATCTCGTGTCGATCCATATACGCCAACGCCTCGTCCGGAGTCCAGCGCACCGAGATCTGGTAGCCACCGGTCGGCCGGAACCCGCGCGCGAGTAGCTCCGCGATCACTTCGTCAAGGACCGCGTGCGTGTGAACATCGATGCGCTTAGTCATCGGGCGGGCCTCTCCTCCGGTGGGTCGCTCCAGTGCATCCAGAACGTACTTCGCGCTACTCCACCACGCTAAAGCCGATACGTGCCATCAGTCAAATAAAATGTCCAGAAACTCTCGGTCTAGGGCAAGAGGTCAGCCGGTAGCAGCACCTCTCAACTCCATATAATCGTGTTGCACCTGCATATTCAACTCCACGACCGCGTATAGTCACTGACCGCCATATTAAATTGACATATAACACTTAATTGCCGTACCGTGACGTCATCCGCTAACCAACGGAGGGCCTATGCGAGTCGGCGAAGTGTCCGTCTTCCCGTTGCTCGACGGCGTGATGCCCATGCCTTTGGCCCTGCTCTATCCCGATCTGGCCGCGTCGACCTGGCGGAGTCTTGGCGGCACTGCAAACGAAGACGGATCGCTGCACGTGCCGTTCGGCGGATTCCTCGCCGTTGACGATCGGGGCCATCGTGTCGTCTTCGACCTGGGCGGCGGCCCAGCTCCACAGTTGCTCCCGAACGCCGAGCTTCCCGAAATGCGCGAACTGTTACCGGGGTCTTTGGAGAAGGCCGGCGCCGCCCCGGACACGGTGACCGATGTGGTCTTCAGTCACCTGCATCTCGATCACGTCGGCTGGGCCGTGACCGATGGCCGACCCACCTTTCCGCGTGCGCGGCACCACATCCATGCGCTCGATTGGCAGCACTTCGTCGTCGGTCGCGCAGACGAATCAGTGCGATACAGAGTCGAACCCCTTGCCGAGGCGGTCCACCTTTGGGAAGGCAAGGAGAGCTCCCCATACGAGTGGCTGCACCTCATCCACGCCCCCGGTCATACCCCGGGCACATCGATCGCACTGATCGAGTCAGCGGGCCAGCGCCTGGCCCTCATCGGGGATCTCTTCCACCATCCAGTCGCGGTGGATCATCCGCATTGGCGATGCGGCTTCGACTGGGACCACGGTGCCGCAGCATCCACTCGACACAAATGGATAGACATTCTGAGGCGGACACGGACCCCCCTGGTCGGCCCGCATTTTCCTGACCTCAAGCCGGTGTCGATCCCATGAGGGCGGCGGTATGCAGGCAGGGCAGCGACCCATTTGAGTTGGAAGAACTGACAATTGGCGAGCCTCGCGCCGACGAAGTGCTGGTGCGGTTCACCGCGACCGGGCTGTGCCACACCGACCTGGTAGTGGCGGCGGGATTCATGCCGACCCGATTCCCGGTGGTTGTCGGTCACGAGGGAGCCGGGACCGTGGAGGCAGTCGGATCCGCGGTCCGAGGGTTCTCCCCAGGAGACCGAGTTGTGGCAAGTTTCAGCTTCTGTGGCAGTTGCCGAAGCTGTCTAAGCGGCCAGCCTGGCTACTGCCCCGACCACATCGCGCTCAACTTCGGCGCGCAACGCGCCGACGGGACGGTCGGACTTCGCGACGCCTCGGGAAATCCGGTGCGGGATCACTTCTTTGGCCAGTCGTCATTCGGCGACTACGGGTTGTGCCGGCCCAGCAGCCTGATCCGGATACCGCAGGCGTCCCCGCCTGACCATGTACTGGCCCCGTTGGGCTGCGGCGTTATCACCGGCGCCGGCGCAGTGTGGAACGCACTCAAGGTGCCCGCGGACGCCACGATCGCCGTCTTCGGCGCCGGGGCGGTCGGCCTGAGTGCGGTGATGGCAGCCGTCGCCACCGGAGCCTCCCGGATCATCGTGAGCGACACCCATTCCAACCGGCTCGACCTCGCGACCCATCTGGGAGCAACCGACGTCTTCGACGCGACAAACGACTCGGGCGCAGAAAACGTCCGCGAGTTGACCCATGGGCTGGGCGTGGACTTCAGCGTGGAGTGCACCGGCATGCCCGAGGTGATGGCGGAGGCGGTGGCAGCGCTGGCCCCACTCGGCAGTGCGGCGATCCTCGGGGTCCCACCGGAGGGGGCGGAGCTGCGTACCAACGCATTTGCGCTCCTGGAAGGGCGTACCGTCACCGGTTGCATCGTCGGTCATCAGGCACCGGCCGTACTTGTGCCGCGCATACTGCGCCTCCACGACAAGGGTCGTTTCCCGGTGGAAGCCATGATCCGAACCTACGCGCTGGACGACATTGCCAAGGCCGTGGACGATGCGCGGTCGGGTGCCGCTGTTAAGCCCGTGCTGCTGCACTGAATCGAGAGGAAAATGTGATGCCTGGACTTCGTTTGTCGGAAGTCGTTCTGCGGACGACTCGTTATGATCGACTCTGCGATTTTTACTCGCTACTCCTCGACCAACCACGCACCGTCGAGATGACGCCGCCGCCCTCGGACCACCCGGACGAGCCGTCGCGTATCAGCTTTTTCGACTTCTACTTTGACCCGCCCTACACCGAGCGTATTGCCATCTTCGAGTGCCAGGACATCGGGCCGGGACCAACATCAAAGGGACTACATCACTTTCAGCTCCGCACCCCAACTATCGAAGCGCTGGTAGACCTCTACAGCACACTCAAGGACGCAGGCCACCTGCCGACCGATGCCGCTAACCATGGTCCAGGCACCAGTTTCTACTACCGCGATCCCGACGCCAACCTGATCGAGCTGTCCTCGCTCAACTTTTCTTCCCGCGAGGAACTGCGGACATTCATGTCCAGCGACCAGTTCAAGAACAACCCCAACGGCTTCCCGCTGGACCCCGAACGCCTGGTCGCCGGCCAACGGTCGGGGCGGGAACTGCGCGAAATGATCTGGGAGCGATGAATCTGAGATCGGTGCCGGGACCCACCGGCGACATCACCACTGATGTCTACGACGTCGTCGTCGTGGGCGGCGGTCCGGTCGGCCTGGCAACAGCCATCGACCTCGGCACCCGCGGACGCTCGGTCCTGCTCGTCGAGCGCGACGACGGCGTGGTCCGCTACCCAACGGCGGAATCCATCGACGCCGCTTCCATGGAACTGCTGCGGCGCTGGAAAATCTCAGATGCGGTACAGCGCAGCGGATTTCCCGCCGACTATCAGCGAGACATCGCATTCGTATCGCACCTGACCGGCTACGAACTCGCTAGGTTCTCCCGGCCAAGCAACGCCGATCGGCGTGAGACAACAAAGGGACTCAGCCCGGAGGGCGGAGTGTGGTGGCCGAAGTTTTGGTTCGACCCCGCGCTGCGGGACCGCGCGGCCGCCGAGCCCACCGTTGACCTGCGCTTCCAATGGGAATTCAGCGAGTTCCACGACGGCTCCAACGGAGTCCGAATACAGGTCTGCTCCCCCGAGCACGGGCCGCGGACCATCGATGCCCGGTTCCTGGTCGCCTGTGACGGTGCCGGCTCGCCGATACGCAAGACGCTGGGAATCCAGTCGGTACGCGACAGCGATGGCGTGCGGGCACGTTGGCAGGGCGCGTACGTTCGCCTAGCCGGATTGCGCGAACGAATTCCGCACGCGCCGGCGGTGCAGTACTACCTGGTCAACCCCCGCCGAATCATCCTGGGATCGCTTGACGGCGCAGACCTCTGGCGTGTCACCTACCCGCTCGACGAAAGTGAACTCCCGAATTCTGACGAGGTACAGGCCACCGTCGCCGACGCAACTGGTTCGCGGCCGGAGGCTGTCGAGGTGATTGACGCCCGGGAATGGAGCGGCGATGCCGTGGTGGCGGAGTCGTTCCGATCGGGACACGTCCTACTGGCTGGGGACGCCGCACACCGGATGTGGCCCTCGGGCGGGCACGGGATGAACACCGGCCTAGGCGATGTGGCCAACCTCGGATGGAAGCTCGACGCAGTGCTCAGCCACTGGGCACCGGACACCTTGCTAGACAGCTACACCGGCGAACGCCGCCCACACTGCGAGCGCATGGTCCAGCGCGCCTGGCACAACTACCGCGCCGACAACGCGATCGTCTCTGACCCGACACTCGACAACCCCGATCAGGTAACCGCCCGCGAACGTGTCGGCCAGCAGATCGTGGCCACCCGGCAGACAGAATGGCGCTCGCTAGGCGCCCAACTCGACGTGCGGTACGCAGCGTCCCCGTTGATCATCGCCGACGGCACCCCAGAACCCGCCGCCGACCCCGAAACCTACGCGCCGACGGCACGCCCCGGGCACCGTGCCCCGCATGTCACCCTTCCCGACGGACGATCGGTCCTCGACCTGTTTCGAGGCCGCTTCACACTGCTCAACTTGGCTACTGACGCCCAAAGTCGGGCCCTGGTCGAGGCATTCCACACTCACGACGTGCCCCTCGACGTCGAGCATGTCAACAGTGAAGACGCGCAACGGATCTATGGATGCGCCATCGCCTTGATCCGTCCCGACGGCATCGTGGCCTGGCGGGGCAACACATGCCCACCGGATCCAGGAGGGGTTGTGGACCAGATAACCGGCCGCGCTGCAAAGGCCCGGTCATGCTGATCGCGCAGACGAGTGCCGGGATCGCGCGAGTCGTCGGCGACTCGTTCGAACTCCTCGAAGCGCCCAGCCGTGCATTGGACGACTTCATCGTCACGGGCCGCCTGGATGAGCTCGGCCAACTCAGCACCGTGCGAACAATTGATCCGGACCAAGTCACGCTCGAGACCCCGGTGCGCCGGCCCGGGAAGATCGTCATCATAGGTCTGAACTATCGGGACCACGCCGCCGAAATCCGCAGTCCGCTACCGTCGGCGCCGCGCTTCCATCTCGTACCGGGCTCCGCGGTAACCGCTTCCGGCACGACGATATGGTTGCCGCGACGCGCACCGCACAAAGTTGACTACGAAGGCGAACTCGCCATCGTCATCGGGCGGACTTGCCGGGACATCCCCGAGAAACAGGCCTGGGACTTCGTCGCGGGCGCAACGGTGGCCAACGACGTCTCCGCACGAGACGTCCAGATGGGCGAAAATCCCGGCCTGGCAATGGCCAACCCCGCGCTGGCCAAGGGCTTTGACCGCTTCAAACCACTTGGGCCGGCACTCCTGACCGTTGACGGGCTGCTCGAGCACAATTCATTGCGGATTGCGACGAGAGTCAACGGTGTTGTACGCCAGGATTCTTCGACATCGGAGCTGATCTTCACCGTGCCGCAGCTGCTGGCGTACGTCAGCTCGTTCCTCACGCTCGACGCCGGCGATGTCATCCTCACCGGCACACCGGGAGGAACCGGGGTGGCCGAAGGGCGGTTCCTTGAACCCGGCGACGTCGTCACAGTCACGATCGAACACATTGGCGCCCTGAGCAATACACTGGCCGATGACCCAACGTCACCGCGAGACGCGGAATGAGCGCCGCCAGTTGCGTGCTCTGTGATCGGGCCCAGACACTCGACGTCAACAATCCGGGCTGGATTTTGCACACCGGCCGGTGGGCGGTATCGGTACATCCGGCGATGGCGGTTCCCGGCTGGGTTGCCGTCCAGACTGTGCGGCACACCGAGGGACTCGCCGACCTAGACGCTGCCGAGGCCGCCGAACTCGGACCGCTCTTGAGTCGGGTGTGTCAGGCGCTAACACGGGTGACCGGTTCGCAACGGGTCTACACCTACTCCCTCGGAGAGGGCTGTGCCCACACCCATATCCTGGTCGGCCCGCCCACGCAAGAACTGCGCGGCGCAGCGTTTATCGCCGCGCTGCTCGGTCGGAACGACTCCCTGGTCGACCCGGCGGCCGCCGACCACACCGCATTAAAACTGGCCGCCGAACTGTCCGACTAGAACAGCCAACACGAAAGGTAACGCCACATGACGCAGTCAACCGACCTCTCAATCCCGAAGTGCTTCAACTACTTCCGGGCCATCAACACTCCGATGGGGCAGTCGCTCAAGTGGAAGATGGAACGTGCAGCCAAAAGCCACCTCGACATCCCCGACGAGATGGCAACGGCGTTCGGCCGGGCGATGGACACTGGGGACCGGCTCGGCGACGCCTATATCACGGCCGCATTCGCCACCCCCAGCGGAAAGGCGCGGGCCCGCAAGGACGTCGAGCAAGCCCTCAGCCACGGGATCGAGTCTGTCACTGATCCTTCGCCTGAATTGGTGGTCTTGTTCGAACAGATCAACACGGACCCCGACTGGGTGGACTGGGCCAAGGTCGAGCACGGCGCGGAGGTTTTCCGGCGCTACGGCAGCGAGTTGTATCCGTATTTCGGCATCATGACGTTCAATGCCTACGGCCTGGAGACCATTGCCACGCCGCTGGCGATGACCGGCGCCTACACCGGCGGGTCGGCGTTCGGCCGATTTCTGGAAACCTCTCGCCTTTGGACGGATACCACCGAGCCCGGGGCGATGCGGCCCGGCGGTGTGGGGCGGCGTTCCGCAATAATGGTGCGAGTACTGCATTCGATCATCCGCCACACGCTGCTGCCCCACGCCAATTGGGATCGCGACCGCCTCGGGATGCCGATCAGCCAGTTCGGAATGCTCGGGACACTGCTGCTCAGTTCATTCGCCCCCGGTCAACAGCTGAAACTCATCGGCTACCTCCCCACCGACGACGACATACTCGCGATGATGCATCACTGGCATTACGTCGGATATCTGATGGGCCTTGAGCCCCCGTGCTATCCCGAAACACTGGTGGAGGCCTTCCAGGTCGGACTACTGCAGGCGCTCTCGGAAGTGCCGACCATCGGTGAGGACTCTCGGAATCTATGCAGTTCCTTCATGGACACCTACTTGCCACCGGAGGACGCACGAGGACTGCGTCACGTCTATGGCCAGCTGCGGTACCAGGCAGGGCTCGGTTACGCGCGCTTCTACCTGGGCAAGGATGGCTACCAGGCGACCGGTCTGCCCGGCGCCGGGCTGTGGCGCTACGCACCGCTGACTCGAGTGATCCCCAACCTGACACGCGAGCTGCTTCGCAGAAACGTCCCCGGAGTTGCGGGTTGGATCGACCAGAAGCATCGACGAGCTCGCCATGAATGGCTCAATCAGAACCTCGAAGGCGGTGAAGCAAAATTCAAGCCGGTGGACAAGCTGACACGGTAGTCGAGCAGCTTTGCTACAGGGCTGCGGCGGAAATGTATGCCGATAGGATGCGGCTAATGCCTGACACTTCACCCCGCGTGACTAACCCACGTGGACGTCCCCGCAAGGACGCCGAGTTCGCCCCAACGGAGAAGGTCATGGTCGCAGCGATCGAGGCGTTTTCATTGCACGGGTACAACGGAGTTTCGCTGCGGACGCTGAACGAGCAGTTGGGTGTTAGCCGTAACCTGTTGTATCAGCGTTTTGGTTCCAAAGCCGACCTTTGGCGTGCCGCAGTCGATTGGGCTTTCCGTCCTCTGGTCGAATACTTAGAGACCGCGGACGACGAATCGGCCGATCCGATGATCAGGCTGCGCATGCTGATCCGGAATTTCATCGAGTATTCCGCCACGAGGCCCTATCTTGCGCGCATCGCCACGATGGAGGGAGCGGCTCCGACGGATCGGCTGAACTATCTCTACCACAATTACATTGGTCCGATTCAATCGCGCTTTGCGCCGGTGTTTAAGCAGCTGCGTCAGCAGGGTCGGATCAAGAACATTCCGACCGAGATATTTTACTTTCAGCTGACGTCGGGCGGATCTGCTCCTTTCGGCCAGATCGGCCTTGTTTCACTAATGGCGCCTCAGCTTGCCCCGCAAGAGGTTAACCAGGTGCGGTTGTACGCCGAGAGCGTTGCCGAAATCCTTTTGAATGGCATATCGCTTCCCGACAGCAGCGGGGGCGAGCGCCGGCAAGCTCCAGAGAAGGACATTCCGTCCGAATTGTTGTGAGGCAAACCATATTTCGCGGGTTGCGGGTACTCCAGCATCGCCGCGCGCGCAGTTGGGCCGAAGGATTGGATCCGCCCGAGTCTCGGCTCCTTGATTGAATCGAGGTACTTTCAATGCTGTGAAGGCTGTTGGACGCCAGTCATGGTGCTTTCTCCAGGGTCGCCAAACGGGAACCAGCCGACTTCCACATAGGGGCGTTTTCCGGCGGCGAGGTGCTCGAGCGTTGCTTGTGCCATCTTGGCAGCGGCCGGCAGGGCCATCAGCCGATGCTGGGTGCGGAGGTAGTCATCGAACGCGGTCTGGTAGTCGACGTCGTGGGCCGTCTCGATCACGTGTTTACACGCCGCGACACTTGCCAGGCTGTCCGCGTTGAGCGGGGCAACGACCTGTTCCCACGCGGCGGGCAGCCCGCCGACGGGCACGACCTGATCGATCAGCCCCCAGCTCGCCGCCTGTTCAGCGTTGAGCACTGCGCCACCGAGCAGCAGTGCCTTAGCTCGACCAACCCCAACCAGCCGAGGCAGATACCAGGTAGCCATACCGCCGAGAATGCCGACTTCGCGCGAGGCGGGGATGGCGAAAACAGCTCGTTCCGACGCCACTCGGATGTCACACGCGATGGCCAACTGGACGCCTCCTCCCAGGCAGTACCCGTCGATAAGACCAACGACGACCTGGTCGAGCGAGCGCAGATTCGCCAGCATGGTGTCCCACTGTTCAGCAGAGGTGGGATCGAGACCCCCACGGGCGCTGTGCTCTTTCATGTCGAGCCCGGTGCACCAATGGTCGCCAGAGGACCGAATCGCCACCGCGTCGAAGTCGTCGCGATTGCGCAAGCCCTCGGTGATATCGAGTAGGTCCCTCATCAGCGCCGCGTTCTGGGCGTTGTGGATTTCAGGTCGGCACAGAGTGATGAAGACGCGCCGGCCCTCTTGACGAATGTCAGCGGTCTCATGGGAGCGGTTATGCACGTCGATCATTTCGGTCTGTCCGTCACGGCTGCACTTGCGTTGTGCGACATCATGAGCCGGTATCTGTCAGCAGCCATGTCGACATTCGCTCCGTGCGTGAGATACCCGCGCACCACGCCGCGCCTCTGCATCATGGGATCCGAACTATTGGCGA
>Ga0137412_10005334_pt1 | contig 10268 bp, 8 predicted proteins | sample CZODoug2_1_16fun_FD_122160 | JGI IMG/M metagenome (GOLD analysis project Ga0137412, IMG submission 122160) | Vadose zone soil fungal communities from Angelo Coast Range Reserve, California, USA - CZODoug2_1_16fungal (Hybrid Assembly) | ecosystem: Environmental > Terrestrial > Soil > Vadose zone... | reverse complement strand
AACTGATGCCGGCGTAATGATTCAAGGAGAAACTGGCACCGGGAAGGAACTCATCGCCCAAGCCATTCACAATCGCAGCACCCGGCGGAATCAGGCATTCATCAAAGTGAACTGCGCCGCAATTCCCTCCGGGCTGCTGGAGAGCGAGCTGTTCGGACATGAGAAGGGTGCCTTTACCGGCGCCATCATGCGCAAGCCTGGTCGCTTCGAGCTGGCCGACAAAGGCACTCTGTTCCTGGATGAAGTCGGCGATATTCCGCTCGAGCTGCAGGCTAAGTTGTTGCGCGTTCTACAGGAGCATGAATTTGAGCGCCTTGGCAGCACGCGCACCCAACAAGTGGATGTGCGCGTCATCGCCGCTACCCACCGGGATCTGAAGCAGATGGTGGAAGAGGGAACATTCCGCAGCGATTTGTACTATCGGCTGCATGTGTTTCCCCTCACCGTTCCTCCCTTGCGCGATCGCCGCGAGGATATACCTTTGATCGTCCGGCACTTCGTGGACAAGTATGCTCGACGGATGAACCGGCGCATCGAAACCATTCCGGCCCGCACGATGGACGTGTTCCACAACTATTCCTGGCCGGGCAACGTGCGGGAGTTGCAGAACTTCGTCGAACGAGCGGTGATTCTTTCTCCGGGAAGCGCTCTTCGCGGTCCTCTGGACGAACTGAAAACGACAACCACGCCGGGTGCAGCAACGAACTTAAGTACCCTCGAAGAGATGGAGCGCGAACACGTACTGCGTGCCTTGCGGGAATCCAACTGGGTGACTGGTGGGCCGAAGGGTGCGGCGGTCAGGCTCGGAATGAAGCGAACGACGCTGGCCTACCGCATCCGCAAGCTCGGAATTCCCTGCCGGCCGCAGTGAACGGCCGCCTCACAAAAGGAACGGCTTGAGTCACGGGAGCGGCCTTACAGCTGAATAATCCCGCGCCGCGCGGCAATGGTAACTGCCTGAGAAAAGTCTGAGCTTACTGCAGGAGAGTACGAATCAGCTGGCTCACGCCGTTCCAGAAGATTTGCACGCCGATACAGACCAGCAGAAACGATGTGAGTTTTAGAATGACGTTCGTTCCTGTCGGCCCCAGAACCAGCGCCAGACGGTCGGCAGCTTCAATATTGCGCCTTCCATACTGCATACCTTCAACAGCGCCGCATTCAGCCAAACGAATCTCTGGGTGCGACAGGACAAGATCCGTTACCGGCCGTCCGAAGATCTCTTCGCAGATACGCCCGCAACACTGGCGCAGGCGCGCCGCCTGACGAACGCTGGCATACGCTTCGAATTTACTTACTCGCGAGGGCGGCATACCGCCGTGGTTGGAGCGGATTGGAGACATACGTTTCTCTCCGAGCAGTTCACAACCGGACTAACCGATCCCGCATACAACAGCCCATGCCTGCGTCCAGACGGAGCGCCATCGCCCAATACCGCCTACACCGATCCCTCGCAGTGCGCGCCAGCGGAACTCACGGTAAATTCCGGCTTTCTGCCGGGCCTGCTGGCAATCGACCTCACCCGCAAGGGGCGGCTCTTCAACTTTCGGGGCTACACCGACATCAAGCAGGAGGCGGTCTTCGGGCAGGATAGCATCCGGCTGAGAGACCTCACTTTCAACCTCGGCCTGCGTTTCGATAACTACAACGGGCTGACGAGCAGCTCTGCATTTCAGCCGCGAGTCGGCGCGGCCTATACCGCCACTCCGCTCCATACAGTCTTTCATCTTGCCTATTCGCGGATCTTCCTGACGCCCTACAACGAGAACCTGATCGTCGCTAGTTCGAGCGGCCCCGGATCGACGGCGGGAGCATTAGGCGCTGTCGACTCGGCGGGCCTCAAGATCAAGACAGGGAGGCGCAACCAGTTCAACGTCGGCTTCGAGACCCAGGTGTCGAAGCTGCTCTCACTGAGTGGCGAATACCTGTGGAAGTTCACCTACGGGGCATATGACTTCGATGTGCTGCTCAACAGCCCGCTGACGTTTCCCACGCAGTTTAGAAAATCGAAGATCGATGGGGCGTTATTCCGCGCCACGATTGCACCGACGCATGGTTTCGCTGGCTACCTGACCGTGAGCCATGTTCGTTCCCGGCTCTTCGGACCAGAGACTGGAGGCGTGAGCTTCAGTCCGCCTTACAGCAACGTTGCACGCCCCGACCATGACGAGGGACTTGCGATGAACTTGTATACGTCGTATCAAATTAGGGCTCGCGGGCCGTGGGTTGGAATCTCCTATCGCTACGATGGCGGGCTGGTTGCGGTTGCTGTGCCTGACTATGCAACAGCGCTACGCCTCACTGGCGACGAACAAGGGCAGATGGGGCTTCATTGCGGTGCAACCTTTGCCAGTGCATCCCAACCGATACGCTCCTGCGTCTCTAGCCTCGGAGCGACACGCATTCGTATTCCGCCGGCAGGTACGGAAAACGACGACAGAAATCCTCCGCGCATCGCAGTAAGAAACACAGTCGATCTGTCCATTGGCCAGGAGGATCTCTTTCGCCATGAGAAACAGAGCTTCGGTCTCCGCTTCGACGTAGTGAATCTGGCCAATGTGGATGGCCTCTACAACTTTCTGTCCACATTCTCAGGAACCCATTTCATAAGTCCACGGAGCATCACAACCCAGATTCATTACAGGTTCTAATCGCTTTGCGTTGTCCGAAGCACCCGGAGTAGATCCGCTCAACCTCACGCTTGAACTGTATTGATGCAAGTCTCTGGATTGATCCCTCCGCCTCCTTCCACCACAGGTCTATCTCGAAATCAGCAGTATCCGTTCTCCGCTGCTGCATCATGTTTTTCCATTCGCCTCCGCTGGGCCTGAGCCGATTGAGGAGCGACGGAAGGTTATATCTTGTCCATTCGAATAGAATTCAAGTTTCAGGATGATGACAGACGAAACGCCACCAAAGCACATCAATACGCCGCGTCAGGTTCTCTTCGCCAGCATGGTAGGGACCACAGTCGAGTTTTTCGACTTTTACATCTATGCCACGGCAGCGGTGCTTGTTTTCCCGCGCCTCTTCTTTCCGGCATCCGATCCTGCCTCCTCTACGCTGGCGTCACTCGCTACCTTCGGCATCGCCGTCTTCGCTCGCCCCATCGGTTCCGCGCTCTTCGGCCACTTCGGCGATCGCATCGGCCGCAAGAAAACTCTGGTACTTGCGTTGTTGACCATGGGACTGTCGACCTTTGCGATCGGCGCTCTGCCGGCCTATCATGCCATCGGACTCGCCGCACCTGTGTTGCTTGCTCTCTGCCGGTTCGGTCAGGGCATCGGGCTCGGCGGGGAATGGGGCGGCGCCGTCCTGCTCGCTGTCGAAAACGCCCCACCCAATAAGCGCGCACTTTACGGCATGTTCCCGCAACTCGGTGCGCCCATCGGCTTCCTGCTCTCCGGAGGAACATTCCTCCTGCTCTCGCGCTGGCTCACCGACAAGCAGTTCTTCTCCTTCGGCTGGCGCCTGCCATTCCTCGCCAGCGCTGTGCTTGTGCTGCTCGGGCTCTACGTTCGCCTGACAATCACCGAGACGCCCGTCTTCCAGGCCTCGGTCCAGCGCGCCGAGCAGGTCGGCGTTCCCATGCTAGTCGTCTTTCATCGCTACAAACGTGCACTAGTGGCTGGAATTTTCGTCTGCCTCGCGACGTTTGTCCTCTTTTACCTGATGACGGTTTTCGCATTGTCTTGGGGCACTACCGCTCTCCACTACAGCCGAAGCAGCTTTCTGCTCATTCAGCTCTTCGGCATCCTCTTCTTCGCGCTCACGATCCCCATCTCGGCGTTGCTCGCAGAACGCGGACGCCGGCCTATCATGCTCGGGGTCACGGCGCTCATCGCTCTCTTCGGTCTAGTACTCGCGCCACTCTTCACCGCTGGCACAACCGGAGCCGTTTTCATGATGGCCTTGGGTCTTGCCCTCATGGGTCTCACCTACGGTCCGCTTGGCACCGTCGTGTCCGAGCTCTTCCCCACACCCGTTCGCTACACTGGCAGTTCACTCGCCTTTAGCATGGCCGGTATTCTGGGCGCCTCGCTAGCTCCATATATCGCTACATGGCTCGCCGGGAACTATGGGCTGCAATATGTCGGCTACTATCTCACAGCCTCGGCGGTCCTCACGTTTTTCGGTCTGCTCCTGATCCGCGAAACAAAAGATAACGATCTTTCCGTTTTACCCAATTGATTTTGTATCTTGGATAAATCCATAAGCTTTTGAGGGATTCTGAGCAGAAGCAGCCGGTCGGCGGCTGCAGCAAGACTGACACTGAACATGCCGCCGGCGAGAGCACTGTGCTTTAGGGTCTGGATGACGCGGTTGATTGCGCTAAAGACATGCTGGAACAGCGAGAGCTCGATCATGAGTTGCTTGCGGCCTGCGAGGGTAAGGCGGTTAGAGAAATGGAGATACTCTCCGATTGATCCGCTCAACATGGTTGTGCATCTCCCTCCGGCTTGCATCCAATGACGCCACTGGGTCACTCCCGTGTTCCTGGCGCCACTGGTGGAGCTTGAATCAGGGACTGTAACCACGCGCCGAACTGCCCCGTTTGACGGAGCATGGAGACTTTCGCCTTGAACACTTCCAGCTTCGCATCCAGTACATCGAGATATCTCTGACGCTCTCGAATGCGGGCGTTCTGTTCATCTTCAGGCGTCGTCAGGCGGCCACCGCTGCTAGTCTTCAAATCGATCATTGTGGTCTTGAGTTCATCCTGGGCGATGCCCTGATCCAGTTCGGCAAGCTCGGATCTCGTTAAGAGCTCTGTGATGGAGTGCTGAAGCTTGAGCCGGTTTTCACGTTGCTCGCCCTGAAGGACTTCGAGCTGATGTGTAGCGCGTGAAGCTTCAGCGATTGACTCTCTCGCTGCTGCGCTCCGGACCTTGTCCAGAAGAGGAAACTGAATTTGGATTCCTGCGAATGCCGCATTGTAATTACCGTGAAGGTTATAGAAATCTGAAACGTTATTGACGGGGCTGATTCGGCCGTACTGAGCCGAGAAAACTACTTGCGGCATCCAGGTGTAACGCGAATCTCCTGACGCTCGCTGCCGTTTTGCTTCAGCATTTGCTTCGGCAGAAAGGGCGATAGAAGTATCCGGATGGTGAAGACTGTAGGAGGCCATAGAAACTTCGATAGATGGAGGTGAGGGGATGCTATCCGCCACTGTCGTCAGCCGATTACCCGGAAGTCCAATGAGATCTCCAAGGTGTTCCCGCAGTACCCCGAGGTTATCCTCCGCTTGTAGTTCGTTCAGCTCAATTTGAATAGCCGCCCGACGGGATTTTTTCAGGTCAAGTTCATTCTCAACACCGGCATGCAGCCGGTCCTGAGCGATCGATACGAGTTTGGAGGCGAAGCCGTACTCCTCTTTGAAAGCGGCAACCGTGTTCTGTGCGTGATCTAAAGATAGGTAGGTGATGGCGGTGTCTTCTTCCACCTGCTCCCGTGTATCAGCAAGCGTGAGCAGGGCGGCTCGTAAATCCATCTGAGCGGCGCGAATGTAGAAGCGTTGCGAGGGACTGAAGACGAGGGATTGTGCATTGATGGTGAAGATCGTCGGCACAGTAAGCGTAATGCCGTAGGAGTATCCGGCGCCACCGGAGGCTACTACGCTCGGTATGAATATGTCCCTGGTGACGGCTAGGGCCGCCTGAGCCTTTTGTACGTCATTTTCAGCGATTTTGACCCGAGAACTATTTTGCAGGGCAAGGTTGATCGCAGAGGTGAATGATATCTGCGCGTTCCCAGGGATGACTGCAGCCCACAGGATCGCGACGCAAGCTGAGACGTAACGAAGAGATGTGCGTCGCGAGCAACTTTCTCCGCTTTTGAAATCAGATATTGCCATGACTTGATTGTTGTTTTGAGCTTCAGACCAATTAGCAATCAAAGATGCTCGATTAAGGGCTGCGGCAGAAATTACCTTACCTCCTGTATTTTTAGACTGTCTCGCAGCTCCTGATTGTTCAACGCGTGTAATGCAATCACATCGTTGGATGTTAGGCCTTTCGTAATTTCGACGCCGGCCAGATTAACTACGCCTACTTCGACCGATGTTTTCACCAGCCTCGCTCCAACGACACGGTAGGCAAAACTGGCTGGGCCTTCGGTGTGCAGCGCCTCACGCGGGATTGTCAATGCATGTGGGCTCCTCCGCGTCGTGACGATCACGTTAACGTTCGTGTTGGCCGGCAGATCACCTTTGGAGTCATCCACCTCGATAGTGCACTCTCCAACACTTCGTGGTCCCGACGTGACCACTGCCATCGGCGCATGCTTAATGTGGCCTTGCCAGGTTTGATCCGGCTTTCCATCCCACTTAATCTTCACCTGCTGGCCAACGATCAGCTTCCCTACATCGGGTTCGTCAAAATTTGCGCGGATTTCAAGTTTCGTCATGTCGGCGACACGGAGGAGGTCTGCTCCCATAGGAACAAAGTCATACTGCAAGACCGGAAGCAGGTATATGGTCCCCGATATGGGAGACGTTATGTTTGCGTTGGCAAATGTCACCTTTTCGGCATCTAGTGATGATTGCGCCTCCGCTACTTTCGCTTTCCAACTGGCTACATCCTTGGCGCTGTATCGATTCCTGGTTCTTTCGTCCAGCGCCTGCATGTTCGCGTTAGCGGCCTGCAAACGCTGTTCGGCCGCGACTACTTCCGACTCTGACGCACTGCCATTTTGTTCGAGTTGCTTCAGCGCTGAAAGTGCTTTTGTAGCTGTAGACTGCTCCAGTTGTGCGCGTGTTCGCTCGGTAGCAAAATTGATCCGATCTTCCTGCGATCCGTTTCGCTGCACGTTTTCATTGTTAACTTTGACGGACTGAAGCGCGGCATTTGCTGCAGCGACTCGCGATGAGGCAAATGGATCCTTCATCTTAATTAGCAGTTGACCAGGACTGACTTTTTGCCCCAGCTGAACGTACACCTTCTCTACCATTCCGGAAAAATTTGCACGCGCCTGAAATTCTCCAACAGGAACTACTCGGCCAATTGTCGATACAGAGCTCTCGATATCCTGGTGCGTAGGTAATGCAACTCGTACCTCGAGCACCTCGGGCTTATTCAAGTGATCCGCTAGGGAAACAGCTGAGATGATTGCAAGCAGAAGACCTAAGTGCCACATTTTGACCCGCCCCATCACGGATTCACTCAAAATATTCCGGCGAGGAATGGCGCTACCCGCAAGTCGAGAATCAGTTCGCATGGGCTATCTCTCCCGGCCTGCTCTGAGGTCACCACCAGCCGGCAGAACTTTGGGGTAGGGCAAATTTTCGGACACCCGAAAAGGTAATGGCACCAAGTCGGGAGAGGAAACGCCGTCGGAGTTCTTATCTCCGGAAGCCACATAAAAGACGGCGGTGCCGTGCGACAGAGGAGTGAAGCCACCGAGCGCTCCTGCGCGAGTGTTGATGTTGAGGCGCTCGACAGAGTAACGATGTTGACTGAGATCTTCAAGAAGCCAGTTGCCGTCGCTTGCAAGGATCAGATACTGACCGGCAGATTGCTGAAAGGTTGCAAGTGGAAGGATCGGCAGACTGTAGAGAGTTTTTCTGCCCGCCCAGAGATTTTGTTCAGGGGAGTCATCATGGCGGTACCGTCGGATCGCGAGAAAGTCGATCGGAAAGACGATTCGTGAGGCAAGTTGCGGGGGTGCATAGTGCTGAAAGGTGAGAGCCATCAGCGGATCGGGAACAACGATTGGCGCTCCTGCGGGAACTGCAAGTTCGGCCTCCGGAAGATGATTCAGGACTTTGTAGAAGCATTCCTTCTGCTCCTCGTACCAGTATCCGACGACGGACTCGCGACAGAGAAACCATGCCAGCCACAGGCAGAGGAATACGACTCCTGCTTGAGGCACCCGTTCAAAAAGTTTAAAGGAAAGCAATGTTGCGGCGATCGCAAATCCGAAGCATACCGGAATGACGAACCGCGGAGAAAGCATACCTCCACGTATAGATGCGACGACATATCCGAGAATCGGGTAAGCCATCAGAAAGAAGATAGCTACAGCTTCGTGAACCCGAACGACAAAACGCACGGGCATACGGCTGATGAGCGCGACGATCCAACGTTGACGCAAGCCCGCTCGGCAGGCTGGACAGAGTGTAGACAAAATGCGAGCAAAAAGACTGATGAGAATGCCGAAGGCGAACAGCGCGAGGATTGGATACAGGACTTCTTCGACCATCTCGGTATATGAGTTGCTAACCTGATCGAGCGAGACCTTGTTCCAGGCATATGGCGCGAACTGCGCGATAGAATGCGCAATCAGATGCCGATAGAGAAGCAGCGGAGTGGCTGCGATGACTAGAGCCACCCAGATGCGAACCTGGAATCCACGCAGAAGCCCGGGGCTGGAGAGTCCGGGAGGCTGTTGAGAGCTGTCGTATCCCCAGCGGAGAGCACGTGTGAGTTCTCCTGCGGCAATAGGAAGGAACGCGAGGACAGCAAAATAGTTGGTGGAGATACCGGCGGCGAGAGCGAAGATCATACCAACGAGAGCGAAGCGCTGATTGATGACAGAACGGGTGGAGTCGACAGCGATGCTCCAACACAAGAAGGCGAGCATAGCTAATCCATAGAAGATCGCATAGGAGCGGCTCTCGTAGCTATAGTCGAATGCCGCCATTGTCATGGATAGGACTGTGCCGCCGAGAGCCCATGTGGGGGGAAGGCGGCGGCGAAGATAGAGAAAGAGAGAAAGGAGACCGATCCAGTATCCGATGGCAGCAGGAATACGAAGAACGAACTCATGCTCGCCGAAGAGGTGTCTGCAGAGATGGACGAGAATGTGCGTAATTGGTGGATTGGGATCGGCTCCCTGGACCAGCGCCTGCCAAATGGCGGAGACGTTGTTGAGGCGGGCAACATGCAGCGTAATCAGCTCATCAAGCCAAAGAAGTTTAAGCGAAGAGAGACTAAACACCACGGCGAGATAGAGCATCGTAAGCCAGAGGAATGCACGCATTGGCGACCGATCAATCTGGGATTCGAGACGAGCGCCGATACGGCGAAGTCTCGCCGCGGGTTTTTCGACACGTGATTCAACCAATAGTGCTTTACTCATTGGGAGCTCTTCCTCGGCAATTTATTCTTCGCCTCCTGAGTCGGAGCTTCTCTTCGTGCCAGGGAACAACTTCTGGGGAAAATGGATCATGGCGATTCGAACGGATAGCCCCTTGATTCACTGTGCTCCCCAAACCGCGGAGATCCGATCGCGGCTTGCGGCTCCTTCGCGGTCTGATGAGTCTGATGAGAATGATGCAATCTGAATCAAGATGGAGAGCGGGTTTCCCGCCTGGTAACCTCATATCCCTATCCACCTCATCAGGCGGTAGGATTTGGAGAAGAAACGATGGCCACCGATATCTATCTGATTGCTCTTGTGGGGAATAGCGCACGAAATTCCACCGATACGGTCAATAGTTTCGAGCACAATAAGACAGATCGAAGATCGCTGGCAAAACTCCAACGCGACCGTAAAACTTGATGGTCCGGCGCTAATAATAGTTGCAGTTTTCTGTGAAATGGCCATGAGAACCTACGTTGACTCCCTCCGAATTAGTCGCGCGAGTTTACTGTTCAGGGACGAACGACTACTTCGAGTCAAATAGGACTGACTCAGAGGTAGCGCAGCGAAGAGAGAGACTTGCAGTTCTTTCGGCCTCCGCGATTTCCCGTTTCAGATGACCTGTTCCGCCGGCTGTAACACGGCCGTTAACTGCTTGAACAATCGCCTGACAACGTGCATCAATCGTCCCGGTTTTTCATGCAGAGAAGTATGCCGTACCTAACAGCCGCAAAAGCGGGAATGAAGAAATTTGACTCACAATCTGCTTTGGTAGTTGCCTATCCAATCAATCTGCCACCGACGATTGCCCGATCCGCAAAACTCATCGTCTAAAGGATCACAAGCGTGTCTTATCGGGATGGATCCAAGACGCAGCACATACCTGATATTTCAAACGAAACTTCAGAAATCGCCAACAAGATCATTGAGATAGCGCCGGACGCAATCAGCTTGGTTTGCGATCATGGCTCCGTGCAGACTGACATGTCATTGAAGCATCTAATAAACAGGAGGGTAAGACACGTGAGAATGAGAAGAAGAGCTGGAATCATGTCACTAGCGCTGCTTGTATTCGGGGTAAGCGCCTACGGTCAAAATCAATCGACTACAACGCCAAATGGTGCGACGGCTCAATCCACTGCACAGAAACAGGGCCGAAGCGCCGGCGGCGATGACCAAGACCA
>Ga0137412_10005333_pt1 | contig 10269 bp, 7 predicted proteins | sample CZODoug2_1_16fun_FD_122160 | JGI IMG/M metagenome (GOLD analysis project Ga0137412, IMG submission 122160) | Vadose zone soil fungal communities from Angelo Coast Range Reserve, California, USA - CZODoug2_1_16fungal (Hybrid Assembly) | ecosystem: Environmental > Terrestrial > Soil > Vadose zone... | reverse complement strand
TCGCCGTCGAGCTCTTGAAGGTCGGCCCACTTGTGGCCCGCGGCCAGCAACAATCGTCGGAACAGCGCGTTGCGCACCAGCACAGTGAACGCGCGAATGTTCTTGGTGATCGGTGGCGGCGGGGGCGGTTCCACCGGACGTTCCCGCGGGATCGGGGCGCCGGCCACCAGCGACTCCCACTCGTCGAGCAGGCTGGAGTCGGTCTGCCGGATCAGTTCCCCGAGCCAGGCGATCAGGTCGTCGAGGTCCTCGGTCTTCTCCGCCTCCGGCACGGTTTGCCGCAGCGCCCGGTAGGCGTCGGTGAGGTAGCGCAGCAGCAGGCCCTCGGCGCGGCCGAGTCCGTAGCCGGACACGAACTCGCCGAAGGTCTGGGCGCGTTCGGCCATCTCGCGCAGCACCGACTTCGGCGACAGCGGGTACTCCGCGATCCATGGGTGGCCCTGCCGGTACATCTCGTAGGCGGCCTCCAACAGCTCGGCCAACGGTTGCGGCCAGCTGATCTCCTCCAGCCGTTCCATGCGTTCGTCGTACTCGATGCCGTCGGCCTTCATCGCCCCGATCGCTTCGCCCTTGGCGGCTTTCTGTTGGGCGAACAGCACCGGACGCGGGTCCTCCAACGTCGACTCCAGCACCGAGACGACGTCCAGGGTGTGCGTCTCCGAGTCCGGGTCGAGCAGGTCGAGCGCGGCCAGTGCGAACGAGGACAGCGGTTGGTTCAAGGCGAAATCGGCCTGCAGGTCGACCTTGAGCACCACCCAGCGCCCGGTCGCGTCCGGCTCCGCCAATTTCTCGATGATCTCCGCGGCCAGTAGTTCCCGGTAGATCGCGATCGCCCGGCGGATCATGTGGTTCTGCCGCGGCCGGTCGGAGTCGTTCTCCCGCAGCAGTCGACGCATGTGCTCGAAACCGTCGCCGGGCCGGGCGATGACGTTGAGCAGCATCGAGTGGCTGACCCGCATGCGGGAGATCAATGCCTCGGGTTCGGCGGCCACCAGGCGGTCGAAGGTCTCCTCGGTCCAGGACACCCTGCCCTCTTCCGGCTTCACCCGCTGCACGCGCTTGAGCTTCACCGGGTCGTCGCCGGCCTTGGCCACCCGCCGGGCGTTCTCCACCGCGTGCTCGGGCGCCTGCACCACCACGTAGCCGACGGTGTCGAAGCCGGCCCGCCCGGCCCGCCCGGCGATCTGGTGAAACTCCCGAGCGCGCAGCAGCCGGGTGCGGTGCCCGTCGAACTTGGTCAGCCCGGTGAACAGCACAGTGCGGATCGGCACGTTGATGCCGACGCCGAGCGTGTCCGTACCGCAAATCACCTTGAGCAGCCCGGCCTGGGTGAGTTGCTCCACCAGCCGGCGGTACTTGGGCAGCATCCCGGCGTGGTGCACCCCGACGCCGTGCCGCAACAGCTTGGACAACGACGCGCCGAAGCCGCGGGCGAAGTGGAAGTCCCCGATTCCCGCGGCAATGGCGTCCTTCTCTGCCCGCGTGGACAGCGTCACGGACAACAGCGCGGAGGCCCGTTCCATGGCCTCGGCCTGGGTGAAATGCACGACGTACAAGGGGGCCTGACGTGACGTCAGGAGATCGGAGATGGTCTCGTGGATCGGGGTCAGCGCCCAGGTGTGGTGCAACGGGACGGGGCGCACCGCATTGGACACCACCGCGGTGGCGCGCCCGGTGCGCCGGATCAGGTCGTCGCGGAACCGGCTGACGTCGCCGAGGGTGGCGGACATCAGCAGGAACTGGGCGTTGGTGAGTTCGATCAGCGGCACCTGCCACGCCCAACCCCGGTCGGGCTCGGTGTAGAAGTGGAACTCGTCCATCACCACCTGGCCGACGTTGGCGCTCACGCCCTCGCGCAGCGCGATGTTGGCCAGCACCTCCGCGGTCGCGCAGACGATCGGCGCACCGTGGTTCACCGACGCGTCGCCGGTGAGCATGCCGACCCGCTCCGCGCCGAACAGGTCGCAGAGCGCGAAGAACTTCTCCGAGACCAGCGCCTTGATCGGCGCGGTGTAGAAGGTGCGTTGGCCCGCGGCCAGCGCGGCGAAATGCGCGCCGGTGGCGACCAACGACTTACCGGACCCGGTCGGTGTGGTCAGGATGACGTTGGACCCGGAGGCCAGTTCGATCAGCGCCTCGGTCTGCGCCGGGTAGGGCTCCAGCCCGGTGCTGGTCACCCAGTCGGTGAACGCCTCGAAGATGGAGTCCGGATCGGGTTCGCCGGGCAGCAGGCTGAGCAGAGGCGTCGTCATGTTCCCGCCCATCCTGCCGGGCGGGCGGGTCTAGGTCGCCAGTGCGGTGCTGGGGACCGGCTTGTCGTGGCGCAGGGCGTCGAACATGGCCTGCGCGCGGGTGGAGTCCCAGCTCAGCACGTCACCGACGCCGGACACCCGGAACACCCGGCCGATCGGCACCGTGGTGGTGGTCCCGTCGTCGCCCAACGACCGCGCCGCCCAGGCCAGCCGAGCCAGGTCGGTCAGGTGGTCGCCGTGCGCCACCGCGACCGCGCCCGGACCGTCCTTGACCAACCGGAAGGTGTGCACCGGGTTGAGCAGGGTCAGCGGGCTGGTTGCCTTGTGCAGCAACGCGGTGATCAACGAGCGCTGGTGGCCCACCCGGTCCAGGTCGCCGCGGGCCGATGCGCGGGAGCGGCTGTAACCCAGCGCCTCCTGGCCGTCCAGCGTCTGACAGCCGGCCTTCACGTTCAGGGCGGCCTTGGGGTCCTTCGCCGCCTGGTTGAGGCACATCGGCACCCCGCCGACCGCGTTGACCAGATCGTAGAGCCCGCCGAAGCCGATCTCCGCGTAGTGGTCGATGCGGATCTTGGTGAGGCCCTCCACGGTCTGCACCAGCAGCGGTGCCCCGCCGAAGGCGTAGGCGGCGTTGAGCTTGTTCTGCCCGTGCCCCGGGATCGCCACGTAGGAGTCGCGGGGCAGGCTGATCAGCGTCGGTCCGCCCCCGGAGGCGGGAATGTGCAGCAGCATCATCGTGTCGGTGCGTTGCCCGGCGGCGCTGCCGGTGGCCAGCTGTTTGCGCTGCGCGGCGGACAGCCCCTCGCGACTGTCCGAGCCCACGATGAGCCAGTCCGCGCCGGGGGTGGCCGCGGGGCGGGTGCTCGCTGCGGGCCACACACTTTGTCGGTGCAGCCGGACGTCGCAGATTGCCAGCACGATGACGGGCAGTAGCAGGAGCAACACCAGGGCCGTGGCGAGGCGGCGGCGGCGCAGCCCGAAGCGCCGACGGCGCTTGGCCGGCGGCGGCAGGATCATCGTCGATGACGGCGTGCTCGATGGCATGCCCCGCGGTTCGCCGACTGGCAACAACGGCGGCAACGGCGGTGGCGGCGGATGCGTAGAAGTCATGGTGGCGGCCTCGGCCCGCAGCAACGGCGGGAATAGGTGTCCGGGCGGCAGTACAACGGTCGGCCGACCGGGGACCGCCGCCTCCCCCTCAGGCGGCGGCCCGGCCGGCTGCTGCGGAGTCGGGCCCCCCACGGACGCGTCATCCCATAAATGGGGACGCTGCTCCGACTCCACGTCATTCCTCCTGGTCGCGCGGCGGTGCGGGGCCTACCTGCCCCCTCCGGTGCCGACCAAGCGGATCGTTGGCGGGACCCGTGCGCTATTAACGCGCGGGGGCCCCGTCAGGTGCGATGCGTCAGGCGGTGCGGCCGGCGCGCTGGTGGTAGTCCACCGGAGCGGCCTGCGCAGGCACCATGCCACGAACCAAGGAGCCGCGCAGCAGCGCAAGCACCTCGATCTCGCGGAAACGGCGGTGGCCACCCAGCGTGCGGATCGAGGTGATCCGGCCCGCGTTGGCCCAGCGAGTCACGGTCTTCACGTCAACCCGGAAGAGCGAGGCCACCTCGGAAGGGGTCAGCAGGCGGGAGTCGTTGAGGTCGTTGGCTGCATTCGTCATGATGCTTCGACGTTTGGCACCCCTGCCCGGGTTCCGCCCAGTTCCCGCTATTTCCTGCCTGGTTGTCTTCCCGGGTGCCTTTAATGGGCGGGTTCCGTTGGAAACGGGGTCGGGGGGTGGGCGGTGGAGTCGCGCAGCGTGCGCTCGCCGAGCGGGGTGACCAAGGTCAGCGTGTAGACGAAACCGGGGTCCGCGCCGGGGCAGGGCGCGATGTTGGCCTCGTCCATCCGGAACTTCACATCGATGGAGTTCGTTCTGTACTGCACCGTCGGGCCGTGCAGGTGTCCCTTGGCGTGGGAGTCGCAGCCGCCGCCGCGCACCAGGAAGTGCACGTTGATCGTGCCGGGGCCGACGCCGGTCACCAGGCTGACCTTCGCGGGCACCATCGGGACCGACTCGCGTTGATCCACCACCACCGCGACGACCGCGGTCAGCACGAGGACCCCGCCGCCCTCCAGCGCCGCCCGCAGTCTGCGATCCACGCCGGGACACTAGCCTGGCGAACGTGACGGACCCGAGGACCGAGACGCCGTCGGACGTCCACCTGCTGGGCGTGACCGTCTGCGGGCCGGCCCCGATCGGCCGGGTGCACATTCCGCTGCACGAGCCGCTGCTGGCGTTGTACGGCCGCAACGGCGTTGGCAAGACCCGCTTGTTGACCGCGATGATCGCCGCGCTGCGCGGTCACCGGGTGGACGGTGGCCTCGGCCTGGTGCACATCCGGGTGGCCGGTGCTGCCGCCGGGCTGGACCGGCACGGGAGCCTGTGGCGCGACGGGTTGGCCCGGGCGATGCGCGAGCACCTCAACCGGATGCGCGGCGATCTGGTCGCGCACTTCGCCCGCCGCCGTGACGAGGAATACGAGGAGGGTCCCGGCGACGACTACGCCGAGGTGCTCGACGACTTCCGGTCGTTCACCGCCGCGGTGGTGGACGAGGCGCACAGCCCGACCAGCCTGCGCGAGTTGGTCGGCGCGCACCTGGCCGCCCAACAGATGCTGCTCGACGAGCTGGAACACGTCGGGGACTTCATGCACTTCCACGCCGCGGCGATCACCGAGATCACCGTCGGCGGGCACTACGTGCTCAAGGCGACCGGGGATCCCGACGAGCCGCGGTGGAGCGTGTACGCGGCGGCTTCCCCGCTGGACCCGGCCTGCGGCGCGCTGATCCTGCAGGACCGGGCGCAGCCCGAGGAGCCCGAGCCGGACGCCGAGGCGGACGAACTCGCGGTGTCCAACTCTGGGTTCCCCTGGCACGAGCTGTCCGATGTCGCCGAGACGTTCATCACCGGGCGCGGGCAGGAACCGGACGTGGTCGCGATCGGCTGGCCGGACTGGGCGTCGGTGCCGGTGCTGGAGGTGGCCACGGTCAGCACGCCGTTGGTCGCCATGGTCACCGACGAGACCACCACCGAGGACGTGGACCGGCTCACCCGCGAGCACATCCTGCGCGCTGCGGCGGGGCGGGTGTTGGCCTCGTTCGCCTCCGGCGGCAGCGTGCTGCACCCGGATGTGGAGCCGTTGCTGAGCAGGTTGACGGCGAACGCCGGCCGGTTCCTGCGTTACGTGTTCCCGGATGCTCCGGCCTTGGAGTTCGCGCCGGGCGATCCCAACGCGTGGCTGGCGGGCGAGCTGCCGATCTGGGTGGCCCGCTTCCCTGACGGGAGCTCACTTCCGCTGGCCGCGCTGTCTACCGCGCAGAAGCGGTGGGCGTCGCTGTGCTGTGCGCTGTCGGTGTCCATGGCCGCCCGCGAGTCGGTACCGGTGACCTTCCTGTGCGACGAGCCGGAGGCCGGCCTGCACCGGCGTGCCGAGGCCGAACTGCCCGACGCGTTGGCCCGCATCGCGGCGGAGTCCGGGGTGCGCATCGCGGTGGCCACCCACTCGCCGGCGTTGCTGGACCCGTCGCGTTCGGTGCTGGTGCACGTCACCCGGCTCGGCTCCGGGGCGGCGGTGGCCCGGCCGATGGACCTGGCGTTGCGCGCGGAACTGGAACGCGAATCGATGAGCGAGGACCTCGGGTTGACCCCGGCGGACCTGCTGCAGATGGTGCGCTGCATCGTCATCGTCGAGGGAAAGCACGACGAAGTGGTGCTCGGCGGACTGCTCGCCGACGACCTGGACATGTGGAGCGTGGTCTACCCGGTCGGCGGGGCCAAGCAGATGGCCTCGCTGGCCACCGCCGGTCTGCTGTGGGACTTCACCGACGCGGCGATCGTGATCGTGGTGGACAACATCGCCCGCGCCACGATCGCGCCGGTGTGGGAGAAGGCGCAACGGGCGATTGCCTCGGGGCGCGTCGCCGCCGCGGAACGGGCGTTGGTGCCGCTGGGGAAACTGCCGGGCGCGGAGGCCCGGTGGATGCAGAACCTGCTCACCCGGGCCATTCGGGCCAACCGGGCGCACCGCATCCGGTTGGAGACGTTGTCCGCACCGGACGTCATCTGTTACCTGCCCGCTGACGAGTTCGTGCCCGGCAAGACCTGGGACGAGCTGATCGCGGAATGGCGGGAGTCGTTCGGGGATCGCGAGGCGACCAACATCAAGGCGTTCCTGTCCCAGCGGTACGACGCGGTGCTCAACACCGAGGCGGTGGCCCGGGCGACCGCGCGGGCCAAGCCCAACGAGGAGTTGCGCGCGTTGGGGGCACGGATCAGGGAACTGGCGGCGTTCGGCCCGTGGGCCGGCGAACGATCGGAGGACTGAACGTGGACTTCTCCCTCTCACCTCGGTGTACGGAATGGCGGGACCGCATCGCGGACTTCGTGGCCGAGGTGGTGATCCCCCGCGAGCAGGAGGCGTTCGTCCGCGGTGTGGATGACGACCTGCGTTGCGAACTGCAGGCCGCGGCGCGCGAGGCGATGGTGTGGGCACCGCAGGCCTCGGCCGAATTGGGCGGCGGCGGGTTCTCGTTGGTCGAGGCGGCGGTGCTGCTGGAAGAGGCCGGCATGTCGTTGCTCGGGCCGTTGGCGCTGAACTGCCACGCGCCGGACGAGGGCAACATCCACATGCTCGACGTGATCGCGACGCCGCCGCAGAAGGAGAAGTACCTGCGGCCGTTGGTCGCCGGTGAGGTGCGGTCCTGCTTCGCCATGTCCGAACCGCCGCCCGGCGCGGGATCGGACCCTTCTGCGTTGCGCACGGTGTGCCGCCGGGTGCAGGACGGCTGGGTGATCTCCGGGGAGAAGCACCTGATCACCGGCGCCGAGGGCGCGGCGTGGTCGGTGGTCATGGCCAAGGGCGGCGGCGGCGCGGACTCCTCCGAGGGCGCCACCATGTTTCTGGTCGACTCGGACAACCCCGGCTGGGAGGTCAAGGAGCACGCGCGCACGCTGGACACCACGATGCCCGGCGGGCACTGCCGGGTGGGCCTGCGCGACGTGCACGTCACCGACGACGCGGTGCTCGGCGAGCCGGGGCGCGGATTCGCCTATGCGCAGGTGCGGTTGGCGCCGGCCCGTTTGACGCACTGCATGCGCTGGTTGGGTGCCGCCCGCCGAGCACACGGCATTGCGTTGGACCGATCCATCCGCCGGGAGATCTTCGGGTCGCCGTTGGCGCAGCACGGTATGGCGCAGGCGATGATCGCGGACAACGAGATCGAGTTGGCCGCGGCGCGGGCCATGCTCTGGCACACCTGCTGGGAGCTGGAGAACGGAGTGCCGGGCAGCGAGGAGTCCTCGCGGACCAAGGTGTTCGTGTCCGAAGCGGTGAACCGGATCGTGGATCGCTCGGTGCAGTTGTGCGGCGGGCTGGGCACCACCGAGGAAATGGTGGTCGGGCGGATCTTCGCCGACATCCGGGCGTTCCGGATCTACGACGGGGCGTCGGAGGTGCACCGCATGTCGATCGCCCGGCACACGGTGAAGCGGGCTCGGTCCCGGATGGAGACCTAAGGCGCGGTACCGGCGACCACGATCATTTCGCAGGGTCCGACGAAGCCGTGGGGTCCCTGGTAGACGTGGAGTCGTTCGGTGATCTCCGTCCAGGCGGCATCGCGGCCGGGCTGGTCGAGCCCGGCGAGCATCTGGTGCAGGGCGCCGAAGGACTCCTGCTCGAAACGGATGCACTCGGCGGTGGAGGACATCCGTAGCGGCGCGTCCACGCGTACCGCGACGACGTCGGTGAAGCCGGCCTCGGTCAGGGTTTGCTCGGCCACCCCGGGGTGGCCCAGGGAGAACGGGCCGGGGGCGCCGGGCGGCGGGGCGGGCAGGCCGGCGCGCTCCCGGATCACGCTGACCGGGATCGCGAAGAAAGCGTTGTTGGCGGGCGTCGAATAGACCACCGCGGCCAGCCGGCCACCGGGACGCAGCGCGCGGCGGATGCCCGCCAGCGCGGCGATGCGATCCGGGAAATAGATCAGGCCGACCCGGCTGATCACCGCGTCGAACCCGGCGGGCTCGACGTCGAGCTCTTCACCGTCCATCACCTGCACGGCGACGTTGGTCAGGCCCGCCGCGTGGGCGTTGTGTTCGGCCAGGGCGAGGATGGCCGGCGCGATGTCGGTGGCCAGCACCCGCCCGGTGGGGCCGACCCGCCGGGCCGCGGTCAACGTCTGGCCGCCGGAGCCGGCCGCGACGTCCAGCACCCGCGCGCCGGGGCCGACCCGGGCCAGGTCGAGCATCACCTCGGTGGTCGGGCCGAGCCACGACTCGATCGTCGGGCCCCAGGTGTCCCAGGCCGTCGCGGCGGTATCCCATTGAGCGCGGGTGCTGTTCTTGTAGGCCAGGGGGTCGAAGGTTGCTGTCATGGGGGCTCTCCAATCGCTCCGTCCGCGAAGAATGCCCACCCGGGCTGTTGCGCGTCTATGACGTTGGCGTGGTGACCGCGACCGCGCCGCGGGCGGCCGGGGACCCGATGCGGGTCAGCGCGCGGGCCGCCCGCTCCCGGACCTCGGGGTCCGGGTCGTCGCACAGCAGCAGGGTCAGCGGCTCGGTGGCGTTGGGCGCGCCGATCAGGCCGAGGGCGTCGGCGCAGACGGCGCGCACGCCGGGGTGCCGCTCGTCCAGGCCCCAGAGCAGGCCGGGGACCGCGGTGCTGCCCAGGCGCACCAGGCTGTGCAGGACCAGGGCCGGCTCCAGGCCGCGGCGGCGGCCGAGTCCGGCAATCAGGGCATTCGCGGCGGCGGGCTCGCCGCTGTGCCCGAGTCCGCGGATCGCGGCCCGGCGCACCTCGGGGTCATAGTCCGCCAGCAGACGGAGGAGTTCCCGGGCGCAGGTCTGGGGGGCCAGCGTGCCCAACGTCTCGGCGGCGTGGGCCCGACGGCGGCTGAGCACTCGGGTGCCCCGCAACGCGCCGGCCACCGCGCCGCGCTCGCGCATCACCTCGATCAGCCGGCCGCGGGCGTCGTAGGGCAGCTGGGGGAGCATGGTGAGCAGCGTCGGTTCGATGAGCAGCCAGCTGCGGCGGTCGGCACGCACCAGGTGTTCCAGGGCGCCGGCCTGCTCGGCCTGCACCGCCTGGAGGAACGGCTGGACATGCCTGCTCAGCGCCGCTTCCCGTTGTGCCGCGGTCACCACGTGCGCGCGGCTGCCCGCGAGGCATGAGGCCACAAACAACGTGGCGCTCAGCAGCAGGGCGTACAGCATCGGGGGTTCCCTCCAGTTGTGTGCGGGTGCCGCCTCCAGCACCCGCACGACGCGTAATGCTTCGGTCAAGCAGCGGCAATGCTTGAGGGGAGGGCGCTCCCGGGTTGGGCGCGGCAGGATGGGACCCATGGGATTCGCGAGGCGGATGTGGGCGCGGTACGAGCCGGTGCACGCGGTGACGTACTTCGCGCCGGAGTGCAAGGCGGCCACCGACGCGCTGGGCATGCACGGGTTCTGGATGGGCTACTGCGCGACCCGATGTGCGCCGCTGGGTGAGGTGGGGCCGGAGGTGGCCACCGCGGTGTTCTACAACTTCCACCCGGATCGGGCGCGCCGGGCGTTGCCGGATGCGTGGGGGTACGCGTCGTCGGCGCGGTCGTTGGATGCGCGGTTGGCCGGGATGGACGCGGCGATGCGGCGGTTGTTCGGGGTCGCGGTCGATTCCCCGGAGATGGTGCGGGCGGCGGAGTTGGCCCGGGTCGCGGCGGAGGCCGCGGACACCGCCGGGCGGGTGCTGGCCGCGGCGAACCAAGCATTGCCGTGGCCGCAGGAACCGCACCTGGCCCTGTGGCAGGCGACGACGGTGCTGCGGGAGCACCGCGGGGACGGGCACAACGCGGTGCTGATCGGGCGTCAGGTGTCGCCGGTGCGGGCGCACTTGTTGAAGTCAGGCTCGGGGGAGAGCGCCGAGGAGACGTTGCAGGTGCACCGGGCGTGGCCGGCGGAGGTCTGGGCCGGCGAGGTGGACGCGATGCGTCGGGC
>Ga0137412_10005332_pt1 | contig 10270 bp, 11 predicted proteins | sample CZODoug2_1_16fun_FD_122160 | JGI IMG/M metagenome (GOLD analysis project Ga0137412, IMG submission 122160) | Vadose zone soil fungal communities from Angelo Coast Range Reserve, California, USA - CZODoug2_1_16fungal (Hybrid Assembly) | ecosystem: Environmental > Terrestrial > Soil > Vadose zone... | reverse complement strand
GATCTGCGTCCGTGCGAGCGACCATCTTATCGACCGTTTCCGACGTAACGAAGTCTAGAACCGGAACCAGCATTCGAGCCACCAATATGAGAGACATCCTCAATCGCCGTCAGTTCCTGGGGGCCGGAGCAGTAGTCGGCGCGAGTCTGACCTTGCCTCAAAACCTATTCGCCGCGCAGAAGAAATCCGTCCTCGTCTTCACCAAGTCTTCCGGTTTCGAACACGATGTAGTGAAGACCCCCGGCGGCAAGCCCAGCATTCTGGAACAGGCCGTCACAGCACTTGGGAAGCAGCACGGCTTCGAGGTGACCGCAACCAAAGACGGCGGGGTCTTCGACTCCAACGATTTCCGGAAGCACGCAGCGGTCCTCTTCTTCACCACCGGAGATCTCACCACCCCTGGAAAAGACGCAAACCCACCAATGTCGCCGCAAGGCAAGCAGTCTCTACTCGCTGCCATCGGCGGCGGACTTGGATTTGTGGGAGTCCACGCCGCTAGCGACACCTTCCATACTCCGCCCGACCCAGAGGACAATTCGAATCGCTATATTGCCCACGGCGAACAGTCTGATCCTTATTTGCGCATGCTGGGCGGAGAATTCATTACCCACGGCAGCACGCCTCGCCTGCAGACGACGAATGTTATCGTCAACGACCCGAAGTTCCCCGGCCTCGAAGGAATTGCTTCTCCCGTCAGCTTCAACGAAGAATGGTATTCGCTGAAGGACTTCCGAACCGATCTGCACGTGATTCTCACATTGGACACCAAGGGTATGACGGGAGAACCCTACCAGCGTGCGCCGTATCCCATGACTTGGGCGCGAATGGAGAATAAGGGCCGTGTGTTCTACACCGCCATCGGTGACCGCCCGGAAAACTGGTCGAATCCGTTCTTCCTGAATCTTCTTGGCGGCGGAATCCGCTGGGCAATCGGTGATGCCAAAGCTTCTCTCCGTCAAAATCTGACGAAAGCTGCACCCGGCTACGCCGAAATCCCCCCCAAACCGAAGCCTAAGGGATAGATTCCAGCGGGATACCGGGCTCCAGAAGCCCATCTCGACCCGCATCCACCAATCCCTGCAACGAATCGCGCCAAGACGTTTGAGGCGAGCCTATCTGCTTCCATAACGCTCCTTCGGAATATCAACGAGCCAATCCGGGATTTGTTCGTCGACTTCCAAGATCGAGCGGGCCCACAGGTAGAACTCCTGCCAGTCGATGTACTGGGTACGAGTATCTAGCAGGCGTTGCCAAGAGATACGGCGGGCTTGTTCGTCTGCACGCTCCCTGGCTAGGCGCTGAAGTTGGACGGCAGTGTTGCGCATCAGGGGAAGTTTCGCCTTCTTCAACCGCAATCTCAGGGGAACAGGATTCCTGCCCGTAACTGTCTGCTCTGATTCCGCTGTCTTCTGCGTCGAGTCTACTCAAATTGGCCGAGCGCGCAACTGACCCACTCATTTGTGGATCGGTGATGGCTTTGATGTTCCCGGCTTTCGGATTTGGAGACTCCTCGAGCAGCTAAGGACCTGAGTCTGGACTTGCCGGTTGGAAGCAAAAAAGAAGAACCCTACGACTCGAGCTACTTCCCGAAGCAGGTGATCAGATTCTGCGCGCGGCAGGCACGGCGCATTTGAATGATCACGTTACCGGATTGCGAGGCGACGTTGATGTTAACAGTGTGCTGCCGGGCACACATTTCTTGGAGTTCGGAAGTCCGGTCTTGAGTGGACCCGATATCTCCTCGGCGTACTTTGACCTGACAGTCTGACGTGGGGTTGTGGACACGGTTCCGATTAGCTGGTTTACTGGGGGACGTTTTGCAATCAGCAGCAGCCTTATCACGGGGGAGAAAATGTCTAGAATCCTGCTGGGCATTATCTGCGGCTTGGTGTTCGGTGCCGTCGATATCGCAATCATGTTGCCGATGAGCTTTCCCGATAAGAAGGCTGGAATCACGGCGGCTTTCATCGCCCGCTTTGGGATTGGGTTCGCGATAGGGGCAGCTCGCTTGCCTTGGCCCGGCTGGGCAGTGGGCTTGTGCTTTGGGCTGTTGCTGAGCATCCCTGATGCGATTATCACCAAGGCTTATGCGCCAATCATCGGCATGGGAGCATTGGGCGGCGTCATCGTTGGCGTCATCATCGGGCGATTCGGGCAATAGCTTGACGCGCAGGCAGTGCTGTTTGGGAGGCGGCGCGCTGGCGGGTGGATACGGCGGAGCCCGGCCATGCCTGCGCGCCTCGCTGTGTATGAGCAGCTACCATTGCAGCCGCCTGTAATGGCGTTGCGGATTTCAGCCGGGCTAGTCGCCGGTGCTTTCCGTTGGTGGAAGTGCCGTTGGCTGCCGCCGCTCTAGGATGATGGGGTAATCCGCCGCGCGGGCGCGCAGGCGTTCAATGTGCAGGCGTAACGCGGCACGCAGTTCGACCAGCTTTTGAATCTGCTGGTCGTCGTCCTTGCCAGCAAGCAGCTCCTGACACAGCTTGCGGATTTCATCTTCCATCGACGGGGCCCGGCGCGTTGCATTCAGATGCAGTGGCGCGATATGTAGGCTACACTACCCGCTCGATTTATTGCATACAGCGTTGACTGTAGAGGGCAGACAAAAACGCGGGCCGCCCATGTCCGTGGAAACAGCCCGCCGAGTAGGTGCCGCCGATGAGTGTGTACGCCCGCTCGAATCCTTTCGGTCCCTCGATTTTCAATTCCCAGTTGTCATTCTCCCGCGAGCCGACAATTGAAACTCGCCACTCCCCTGGTCGATCGCTCAGCACCTGCTCGACCACGAGCGCAATCTCTTCACGAGCTCTGGAATCGCCGGTATTCAACGGGCTTTTGGTGTGACTTTCGATGGTCCGATTACAACGATATAAAACTTTGAACATGGACTCCTCCTGCATCGAGGGTCCATGTCTAGCCGCTCCGTCGTCTATTCATGTGAAGTAATTGCGCGTGCTAGAGTTCCAGAAATTCCTGCATCTGCTGCAACGCCTTGTCCAGCGCCCGCCGAAAGGCGCGGCCGCTTGGCCGTAGACCGGCAAAGCCCAGTTCGTGCTGCAGCCGTCCATCGACCACCTTCAGATTGGCCCAGCCTAGCATTTGCTCGCCCCATAGCATGGGCATCGCGTAATGACCCAGGCGGCGCTTGTGGGCTGGCACATAGGCCTCCAGCTTGTATTCCCAATTCCAGAACAACTGGAAGCGCCGGCGGTCCCAGACCACGGGGTCGAAGGGCGCGAGGAAGCGCAGCCTGTCGTCGACCTGGTGCCGGACCGCCCGGGGGTTCTCGCCTTGCGGCCAGAACCACAGCAAGCCGTCGACCTGAGCATGGGCATAGCGAGATTTGGCGTGCTCCTGGAACTGCCGCACCTCGGCGGCCAGGTGCGGCACTCCATAGCTCAGCAGTCTGCACACATAGACCAGGCTGGCCGCAGGAAGCGGTGCGTAGAGTTGCACCACCATATCCAGCAAATTGCCGGCACGCGCGAGCCGGCCCTCGGGGCTGTCGTCGCGCGTCGGGTGCTCGATCGTCTGGTACACCCGGGTGCCGCCGTCGCGCCGCGCCACGTGCAGCAGCCCGCGATAGTGCAGCCCCTCCAGCAGATGATTGCTGACATTCAGATTCGCGCCCCATCGCTTGATGCGGCCATGGTCGAAATGCGCCTTCACATCCTTGGGGTAGGTGGGACCATGCTGGCGCACGAAGGCCAGCACCTCCTGGGCGCGCGTCTGCATCATGGCGTCCCAGGCGCGCGGCGCGCGCGGATGCAGCAGGGCCAGGGTCTCGCGAGGCAGGAAACCATAGTTAACGAAGAAGGCCTCTTCGATCGCCAGGCGCGGATAGCGGCGCTCCAACTCGCCGGCGCGATAGTCTTTAACGCGGTGCGCGAGGATCAGATCCTGGGCGCGAGCGGGCGAGCGAATCGGGTCGGCCTGGACAAAGCCCAGGCGCGCAATCGCCCGCAGCAGGCTGGTGGGCTTGAAAAGGCTGCGTGCAATCATGTAGCGGCGAAGCTGCTGAAGACTGGGGACTTTGAGAGGGCTCACGAGTGGCGTCCGGTAGGGGCAAGGATCATTACCCTAATTTATACATCGCACAGTATTCATCGTTCGCTGATCCGACTTCAACGAAATCAAACTTTGACATGAACTCCTCCTGCATCGAGGGTCCATGTCTATCTGCTCCGTGATCTATTTATGTGAAGTAACTGCGCGGAACAAGACGCCACATCTGCGACTCTGCAACTCCTGTTAAACATAGTTTCCCTCAACACATAAACCGAAAGCCACCGACCACTATTGAGTCGGTCGAGTTCCTTACCGTCGAGATAATCAGCATCTTCAGCATTTTGATAGCCCGTACTATGAACCGAGAACAACGTAGGGGAAAAGCGTGGAGGAGATGGGAGAGGGTGATCTGCGAGCAGAGTTGGGGTAGTCGAACGCCAGCACATCATCGACGAAATGGTCATGACTCTAGCGAGACGTCCTAGTGTAGTGCGTCACGCAGATTGACCTTTATTGAGGTGCAGCGGGCGCGTTTCGCGTTCTGCCGGACGTCAGCCGGTGGGCCAGTCCAGTGTTGCTGAAGGACTGAGCAATACTTTCGCCTTACGACCCACAGATATCGAAGCGCTTGACCAACCCGCCCTCGATCCGAAAAATATGACCGACCATCTGATCCACCAATACGTCGCCCTGAAGATTGCGCACGATTTGGTGAACTTCGACGACAACTTCCCCGTCAGAGCCGGTGGAGAAGGCGACGGGCGCAACATGCGGATCGATCATTGCCCACTGACGCGTCCAATAGCTGCGCACGCCATCCCGTCCACGGACGTGGCCGCCTTCCATTCCATTAGCCCACATGACGTCGTCGTGCATGGCTGCGAGCACAGTCTCCATCCCGCGGGCGTTGAACCGGTCATAAACGAGTTTGAGAAATTCCACGTCGTTGGACATTCAGATCCTCCTTTCGCCGTATCCAAAGGCTGGTCTTTCCTTTGTAACGACGACAAAGATGATAAACGTTCCCATTAGTGACGCACTAAACTAGCGAGTGACGCCGTACTCTTCCGTTCGGTCTTCGATCAGCCGTGACGAGCTACTTTTTTGAACCTTGAGCAAGGAATCTATACCGGCTGCAAATCTGTGTCAGGTGCCGGGTATCCGAGAATTCGCAGCATCGCGACTATCTGGCCCTTGTGGTGAAACGCATGAGTTATGACGTGCAACAAGATAAAAGCACGACTCCGGAGTTCGCCGCCCCAATCTGCGGGACGATCGGCGAGGGTCGTGTTAAGTTGCTCCTCCGTCAGATTCCCCAAATAAGTTCGTGTCGCCTTTCGTATTCGGTCTTCGGAAGCTCGCAATGCTGCCATCGTTGGGCAATCTTCTGCATACCACCCCGCAAACGGTTTGTTCTGTAAATCGTGGACCCAGCTTTCCTCACACGTCAGGACGTGCACCAGCTGCTTCCACACAGACGGATGACCGAATCCTGAAATTGGTTTGTGATACAGCTCATCAGGCACGGTTGCGACGTGGCCCAGTAAAAGGTCCAACCGTTCATGCATGGTGGCATGTAATTCAATGATTCCGGCTTTGGTGAACATGATTTACTCCGTCGCTGGTTAGGGTATCAGAGGCAGTCTGTCCGCCCTGTCCAAGCAAGCCAAGGATCGAGAGGGCTGCCATTCGATGGAGCGGTCGGCCGCCCCGTGGTTAGAAGGATTGAGAAAACCGGGCCTCCAGGAATTCGCCCAGCTTGGCTGTCGCCTTGAATTGTTGGATGGGATCTAGTTCTTTGAATGCGGAGGTGAACGCATTCGAAAGACTCCAGATCGCTCGCGGCCGGAATTCTTCGTACTCGCGCCAAGAGGGCGAAAAGCCCTAGAAATGACCTTCAGCGAACCACCCCGCATCCCGGATCACGTTTGCGTGATTTAGCCCGGCTCTGCTGGGCAGGTTCTTACGATCCCTCGAATGCTCTCCATATATCTTCACATAACTACCACGATCTTCCCGTTGGCTTGGTTGGCCTCCATAAGGCGATGCGCATCGGGGAGTTGCTCGAAAGGGAACACCGTGACGGGTTTGGCCTTGTAGGTTCCCGTGGCGGCGGCGTCGACGATGCGCTGCATCGGAATGTTCGAAAGGGGATAGTCGGCTGTCCCGAGGACGAAACTTCCGAAAAAGCTTAGGTCCGCACCGCTAGGCATGTCAAAGATGGGATTAAACTCCACTGGCTGAGTGCCTCCGAGAAAACCCGCCTGACAGAGTCGGCCGCCCTTCTTCAGCATTTGCAGCGAGTCGCGCAATACAGTGTTTCCCACCAGATCCAGCACAGAGTCCACGCCGTTGGGGTAGAGCTTGCGAACGGCCTCGGACAAAGATGCGTCCTCGATAAGAACGACGCTAGCGCCCAACGTTTTCAAGAGCTTGCTTTTCAGTTCGCTTCGAGTGGAAGCCAGAATCCTCGCACCGGCACCGGCGGCGATGTTCAAGGCAGCTTGACCGAGAGCGGACGTCCCCCCACGAACAACAAGAACCTGGCCTTTGGCAAGCCTCAAGTTCTCGAACAGACAAATCCAAGCCGTAGCGTACGACTCCGGGATCGCAGCGAGTTCCTCCCACGGCAACTTTGTCTCCAGTCTGAAGATATTGGTTGAAGGAACGCAGGTGTAGTCCGCATAGCTTCCATTACGGGTGCGGCCCAAACCGCCCATGATTGCGGCGACTTTCTGGCCGGGACGCAACGCACCTGATGGGTCGGAGTCGACTTCGCCGACACACTCGATTCCGCTTACGCGCACCACGTCTCCCCACGCTCCTTTACGCATGTACGTCTCGGCGCGGTTAATACCAAAGGCCTTTACTTTGACTCGCACCTCACCATTGCCCGGCTCGGGCACTGGAAGGTCCTTGATGATCAATTTTTCCGGACCGCCGTATTCTTCAAATACCATTGCACGCATTTGTTGCCTCCTTGGAATGATCTAATCTGTGTTTTGGTTGCGCTCCTACCGACCGAGCGTCGTGTCAACTGCGCCGATCTTAAGGGCGCTCCGGACTCCTCGCAATTACCGCGGAGGTAATCGATCCGCAGCCTTGGGCGGGGTATTCTTGGCTAACACGTTAGCGAGTTCTAAGCCGTTCATCATTTTGCGGCACGGGCAATTGCGTCGATGGAGGTCAAGGATGGCGATGCAAAAGGAAAAACAAAATGTGAGCCGAAGGAGCCGGTTTGGCAGCCTGCTGGCTGATTGGCGGCGCCTGCGACGAGTCAGCCAGATGACACTAGCGATGGATGCAGTAATCTCGCAGCGGCATTTGAGCTTCATCGAGTCAGGGCGAGCACGGCCGAGCCGGGAGACAGTCCTGACGATCACGGAGGCACTGGACATGCCACTGCGCGCTCGCAACGAATTGCTTGATGCAGCGGGCTTCGCGGCGTTCTATCCGGAGCGTCCGCTAGAGGGAGCCGAGATGGACCGGGCGCGCGAGTCGCTGAGACGAATTCTCGCGCATCACGAGCCATATCCGGCGATGGTGCTGGATCGGTCCTGGAACATCTTGATGAAGAACGATGCTTCGAAGCGGATCATTTCGCATTTTCTCAATGAGGCGGCGATAGCCCAGCTCTCACCGGATGGAAAACCGAATTTCATGCGCATGATGTTTCATCCGAATGGACTGAAACCGCATGTCGGCAGCTGGGCCCGCACAGCGCCGATCCTTATCGGGCGCCTGCGACGCGAAGCGGCTGCTTACCCAGGTTCGCCATCCAAAACTTTATTGCGCGAGCTATTGCCGGACGCTCCAGCTACATTCATTCCGGGGATCGACGATGCTCCGCTGGCGCCGACGGTTGCGCTGGAACTCGAAATCGGCGACGAGGTGTTGCGGCTCTTCAACACGCTCACGACATTTGGTACGCCTCAAGATGTGACACTGCAGGAACTACGCATCGAGATGTCTTATCCGACGGACAACGCAAGCGAAGCGCTTCTGCGGGGCTGGGCTGAATGATTTTCGACAGCCTGGACAGGTCGCCATTTGCGTGGGTGGCTGTCTGCTTACACCAGTCAATCGCCTTTGCCGGGCCGCCGCGACGTATCACCGCCACAAGGCGCCTCCAAGCATCAGTTCTGCAGACGTATTGGCAGCATTTTTCCTTGCTTGGCAACCCGGATCTGTCTAGATCAAAAGAGCGTCGCGTATGAAACATGTAACATTGAAAAGTGAGCGGCGAAATTGACTATTTGCTTGTCGCTTCTGTGACGTTTACATCGAGTTCGGCATACAGCCCGCCGCCGGCGGAGTCTTGACCTCCCACTTCTCGTGCGATCTTCACCTTGTACGTTCCCGAATGCTTCAGCGCATAGTGCTCGATCAACAGTCGGTCTCTGAACCATTCATCGCCGGCCGACTTATTTAACAGAAGCTGCTCCCGATACCTCTTGCCAGGCAATACCTTAGTGAAGACGACGGGGCAGGTACACACCTGAATCTCGGTCTCATTCGAATCACGATTACGCAGGCTAGGATCGGGTAGACCTGGCCCCGACACAGTGATGTGCTGCTCACAGCAGCCGAACGGCACTTGTGCGGACACATTGTCGCGATTCCGGATCTCAAGAATGAGAAAAATGGGCTCGCCCGGCGCGTAGTTCCTCTTGGACGATCGCAGAAAGAACTCAAGCTTCGGGCTTTGGAAGGCTTTTGTGCCAAGACACTCACTGGACTCTCCTACAACCTGTTCTGACGGCGACAGATTGATAAGCTCGGCCTTGTGCTGGGACAGCCAGCCACGCCATTCGCGGTACTGTTCTTCTGTCGGAGGAATTCCGATTTTGACGCCGGGAGATACGCTTAACGTCGGCAAAATCTCGCCCAATACTACGGTCGCCCGCTGACGTACCGTAATACGATCGATGACCTTTTCGTTCTCAGGAGTTGGGAAAAGCAAATTGTGCAGCAACGAGATGGAGGAATATCCACCGACCCATGACAACTTGTACAACGCGTCCAATTGACTTTGGTCGTCACCATGCAGGTCACAAGCAATCTGCTTGATCTGGTCTCTGTCACCCATCTTTGCCAGAGCCATGCTCGCCGTGTAGGCCGGGCTACCTCGGTGCTTGTCAGGGCTTTTCAATTGCTCGCGAAGGTAAGGCATCATCTCTTGATCGTCTTTGTAAGCCGCCTGTTTCATCGATTCACGGTCGCCATGCGCAATGCCCGCTTTCAAACGATTTAAATCCGCGGCGTGTGCGGAGCACTGTGTAGGTGTGGATGCATTGCCAGAATTGGAGGATTGCGTGTCATAAGGAGTTTCAACGGCGATAGACCGGGCCGCACTCCTCTGGGCGAACAGAAGAGATGAGGCCAAAAATACCGCGGCTACAAGAATCTTCATGACTGATTTCCTTTCACTCTCCAGTGGGGCTGGGAGGCATTGTTCGATCTGCTCTGGAGTCAGAACCTCCTGAACTGTAGAGAACCCCCATGTGACCGAAAGGGGTTGCGCACCTAGCCATGTCGATCGCCGCAAAACACGATCGTCGGCAGCATCGGTGTTGCTCCGTTGTCCACCGCGCGTTCTTACGCCGCATCGAATACGCCCATCTGAAAAACCCACGTCGAGCTACCCATTGTGTCCGGCGAAGCAAGGAAAGGTCCCTACATGCGTTCACGCCGGGAAGCGCGCGAACGCAAGGATGCCGAGTTTGCTGCCGTGATCATGCTTGCAATGGGCCTAGCGTCACTCGCCCAGGGGTGATCCGTAACGATCCTCCGTTGGATCCCTCGGTGAGCGACTCGACGACCCGGTCTTGTCGTGAGGCGAGTTTTGTGACGTAATTGTGACGTAAAGGCTCTACCGCCTTCATCTAAACCAACGTTGTCAACATCGCGAGAACTCCCTTCCGTGCGGGCGGAATTTGGTTAAAGTCTTTTGCTGCAATAGAGTTAGGTATTGCAGCGGTAGGACCGGCCATTAATTCGTAAGCGGCAGGTCTCGGCTTTAGGTGCGATGTGGGCTCATCTTTTCAAGAACTTACGTCGTGCGCTCAATTCATTGTGACGTGGATTGTGACGTAACCCTTAATTGTTGGGCCCTGTTTGACCGTTCCCAAGCCCGGTTAAGCCAGGCAATCCTTAGCGCTCAGAATACTCACAAACCTCACAAACCAGCCTGAAGGCTTTTCGTTGATAGCGCTCCTACGTCTCACAATTCTCACAATACTCAAGACTGGTAAAGGGCAAA
>Ga0137412_10005331_pt1 | contig 10270 bp, 9 predicted proteins | sample CZODoug2_1_16fun_FD_122160 | JGI IMG/M metagenome (GOLD analysis project Ga0137412, IMG submission 122160) | Vadose zone soil fungal communities from Angelo Coast Range Reserve, California, USA - CZODoug2_1_16fungal (Hybrid Assembly) | ecosystem: Environmental > Terrestrial > Soil > Vadose zone... | reverse complement strand
CGGCACGGGAGTGCCGGGTAGGATTTCACGCAAATCGAGTCCCGAAGGGACGACACAATGGGGTTCTCACGCAAACTCTTTAGCCCTCAATGGTTGAGGTCGATACGCCACGACTAAAGGCATGCCCTGATACAAAACCCTAGTTCTCATGCACACTCTTTAGGCCCCTGAGGTATGGTTTTTCGCAGAACTAAATCGGAAGAGCATACCGCAGGGCCTGAAGGCCGCATGATCTCGCCGTGTCTGTTTACGGGCTGAAGCCCGTACCTACCTTTCCTATACTCGCCGCTGACTCCTTCACCAGCCTGTTCAATTCGTTCCGATGTTGCAACCGCACGAGTTGCGCAACACCAGTTGATTTTCCAGCTTGATATGTTGCGGCTTGGCTTTGTCGCCATGGAATGGCTTCGCTCGATGGCGATTGACGAGTTGATCGAAGAGTAGTTCGGCGGCAATCCTGCCTACATCTTCGCTGGGCTGGCGTACGACGCTGATCGATGGGCGAAGCGTCGCGGCAAGTTCGAAATCATCAAAGCCAACCAGTGCTACCTTCCTTGGTATGTTGATATGCAGTTTCTGAAATACTTCGTACGCATAAATGGTGACGAAATTCTTCAGGGCGAAGACTCCGTCGGGCGGATTCGAGGAATAGAAGTGGCTCTCGATCGCTGCCTTCGCAGACTCGTGATCCTTAACAGAGGTATCGATGATGGCATCAAGTTTGGCCTGCTTGACAGCGTCTTTGTAGCCTCGAATACGCTCTTTGATCGTATATAGATCGATTTCTCCGCCCAGGCACAGGATTCGCTTGCACCCATGCATGATCAAGTGCTGCGTCGCGTCCTTCGCGCCCTTGTAGTTGTTGCTGACCACGCTGGGCACGGTGGAGTCATACAAGGGCCGGTCGAAGGTGACGCTGGGAGTGGAGAGAGCATCGAGCATCTTCGCCAGGCTGCGATTCTCAGAATGGGCCGGAGCAAACAAGAGACCGTCAGTACGGTGGCGGATGAGGACGTTGAGATTCTCGAGTTCAACCGCCGGTTCGTTGCTGGAGACGGTGACGATAAGAAGCGAATCATGAGCGCGAGCGATCTCTTGCACCGCCTCGGCGACGATGGAGAAAAATGAGTCAGCGATGCTGGGAACGATCAGCCCGATCGTCTTGGTCCGCTCTCCCTTAAGAATGCGGGCGGCCTGGTTAGGCTGATAGCCAAGTTCTTCGATTACGGCTTGAACTCGCGCCAGCGTTTCCTGGCTGACACGTTCGCCGCCGTTAATCACCCGCGAGACGGTAGTTGTTCCTACACCTGCCGCTCGAGCTACGTCGGTCAGCGTTGCATGCGAAGATTGTTTCTTCATTGAGAAGGGATACCGGGCAGATTAAGAAGCTAACAGCAGCGAGTATACCCTGCCGGGGATAATGCTCGAATGACAGAATCCCTCATTTTACCGCCTCAGACGTGGAAGGCTCATCCACCACCATCACGCGGTCTCCGGAAATATTCTTGAGCGTCTGCACGATCCCACTTGGCCAGCGTATTTCGATCGATTGCGCCGCCGCATCACTCCCCAGCCCGAAGTGCGCCCGTTTGTCGTTCGATGACAGATAGCTGGCGGCCGTGGACACGGTAACGAATTGCACGCCCTTCGAAGTGGTCAGTTTGATCTCCGCGCCAATGCCATCGCGATTGCTTTTGTGCCCCACCAGTTTGATCCCTAGCCAGTGGTTGCTGGTGGCGGTTTCGTTGCGCACGATGTAAGCAGGACCGTCATTGGTGGTCACCACCACATCCACGCGGCCATCGTTCCAGATGTCGCCCGCCGCCAGTCCTCGCCCGGCCCATGCTTGCTGGAAGACCTCGCCCGATGCGCCGGATACATCGACCAGGTGCTTGCCGTCGTTGTGCATCAGCAGCATCGGTTCCTTGTAGCGCAACTGGGGAAAGTTCAACTGCACGTTGTCGATGTCGTGTCCCTGAGCGATGATCAGGTCTTTCCAGCCGTCGTTGTCGTAGTCGAGAAAATCGACGCCCCAACCGGAATGAAGCAGCGTAGCTGCAGCGACACCATTCAAATAACTTGCATAGGTGAACGTGCCATCGCCGCTGTTCTGGTAAATGGCGTACCTCTGGTTGGCCAGGTCGGTAATGATCAAGTCGGGCAGGCCGTCGTTATTGTAGTCAGAAAAATCGATGCCCATGCCCGCATAGGTGCGCCCGTCTCCATCCACGGCAACTCCCGCGAGCAGGCCTACCTCCTCAAACGTTCCGTTGCCTTTGTTGTGGTAGAGAAATTCCTGCATGGAATCGTTGGCAACGAAAATATCCGTGTGGCCATCGCGGTCGTAGTCTGCAATCGCGATCCCCAGCCCTTTGCCGGGATGGTCGAGTCCTATCTTCGCGGCAACCTCGGTAAAGTGGCCGTTGCCGTCATTGTGGTAAACCAGCGGAGCGATCGGCGGAAAGAGATCAGGATGGCAATAGGCGCGGTACCCCTCACGGTGTTCACCGCAAAACAGGTCGGAGAAGTCCCATTTCAGATAGCGGAGCACAACCAGGTCGAGCCGCCCATCGTTGTCCAGATCCACCCAGCCCGCGGAGGTGGACCACCCGCTGCCGCCGGTTCCGGAAGCCTCGGTCACATCGGCAAATTTCCCGGCCCCGTTGTTGTGGTAGAGATGATTACCACCGTATCCCGTCACGTAGAAGTCTTCGTAACCGTCATTATCGTAGTCGCCCACCGCGACGCCCATGTCGTAGCCTGCGCCGGCAAGGCCCGCCTTGTCGGTCACGTCTTCAAAGGTTCCGTCAGCCTTTTGATGGTATAGGCGGTTTGAGTCTTTGGGACCCCTCTTCTGTGGTATCGTGCCCGGTGCGGTTGGATCAGTCAGGACTGCGCCGTTGGCGAAGAAGATATCCAGCCGCCCATCGTTGTCATAATCGAACAGGGCTACGCCTGATCCCATGGTCTCGATCAGGTATTTCTTTGCAGTATGGTAAGCCTGCCCCTGAAAATGGACTCCGCTTGCCGTCGTGACATCGACGAACTTGCCCCGCGGGACGGCGGAAGCCTGGTGCGTGACAACGCTAGCGGGTGAGCCGCTTTGGGCCTTGGCAGACCAACAGCCCAGCAGGGCAGCCGTCAAGCCAAACGCTGTGAACCGGCACAAAATTCGCTTCCTCATCCTCACCTGAATCTTCTCTTCAAGCGGCGGGCCAGGCGCGGCCCAACCGCTTAGAGGCAATCTCCACTAGTGTATCCAGGTGCTCGATCTGCGAGGATGGCTTCGCTTCCCCTTTTTGGGTTCACCTCACCCTTCTCCGCAACCGACTGTGCGGCGGGGTCTACTACCACGGGATAGACTCTTTTGGCTCAAAGCTTTACGCAAAGTCTTTCTGGCGCGAACCAAACGAGACTTAGTTGCAGCAACAGAAAGGCCCGCGAGTTCAGCGATTTCCTTTATCGAACTATCGTTGGATTGGTGAATTTCAACCACAATGCGCAGAGCAGGGCGTAGACAACAAATTTCTCGCCTCAGGCGCTCCACTCTTTCGTGCCGCGCATAAAGCTCTTCCACGTTCTTCGTCCGATCCGCAATGTCCCGATGCAGCCAGGTATCGCCATCCATGATCTCCATAGAAGTCTCGGGGTGAGAACGTTTTCTTCGAAGAATCATCAGCGATGAATTGATCGCTATGCGTGTGAGCCAAGTCAAAAATTTTGCCCTGCCGTCGAAAGTATTCAAGTGCAGATAGGCTTTCATCCACGTATCCTGAATCACGTCCTCCGCGTCTTCTCGTTTTCCCGTGATCCCGTAGGCCGTCTTGAATACTCTATTCGAGTGCCGCCTCCATAGTTCCAAGAAGGCCGGGTAATCCCCTAACTTAGCCGCCGCAACCAGGGCTTCATCCGTTGCGGCAGAATCAACTAATTTAGCGTTCGAGAGAAACTCGTCCTGTTGCTTTCGTGAATCTACTTCAGCCATCAAAATCCCCTTTCTCTACGGCCCAAAACAACTCATGAGGGACGTAGCATCCTAATGAACCGATACCTTCCCACTCTTGCCTGGTTCATTTCTCTTCAGCAGAAATGAGGCGGCAAACATGATCACCGAGCCCATTCCCAGCAGCCAGTACACATCGATGTAAGAGAGAACTGCAGCTTGCGCCTGAACCATAGCGTACAGGCGGCCCAGGGCTTGTTGTTGAGCGGCATGAGCGCTCAAGCCGGAGCGCGTCAGTCGTATGGCGAGAACTGTGATGGAGCTGTGAAACCGGCCAGAAGCTGTGTATTCCGCCAGGACGGATTGATGGTACTGACTGCGTCGAGCAATCAGAGTCGTGACGGCGGACGTCCCAACGCTCTGCCCCATGTTGCGAAAGAAATTCATCAGCCCGGCAGCGGCGTTGGTTTTCTCAGGCGCCAGGCCCACATATCCGGCAAGCGTGAGGGGGACAAATAGAAAGGCGACGGGAATGTACTGCCACACACGTAAAAGGGTGGCCGAGCGGAAACTCATAAGGAGATCGATCTGTTTGCTCGATATGTACATGGCTGCCGCCAGACCTATCCAGCCACACGCGATGATATGACGCGCTTGAAATCGGGTGGTCAATTTCCCTACCATCGGGAGCACAACCAGCACCACCAGGGCGCCGGCGGAAAGCACCATCCCGGCCTTTTGTGCCGTATATCCCATCAGAGTCTGCAGGAGTTGCGGCATGAGTACCGTGGAACTGAATAAGGCCGCTCCCAGCATCAGGAACATCAAATTGGTGGTCGCGACGTTGAAGTTCTTGAACAAACGCACATCCACAATGGGCTCTTTCTGAAGCCATTCCCAAACGACCAGGGAAACGAGGCCCACGACGGCGATCACAATCAATGTGGTAATGAAATGAGATCCGAACCAGTCGTCTTCCTGCCCTTTGTCGAGGACGATCTGCAATGCACCTACGCCCAGAGTCAGCAGCGAAAATCCGACAAAGTCGAAGCCGGAGAGCCGGGCCTTCAGGCGGGCAATGTACGGTGGATCTTCGACCAGTTGATAGACCAATAGGAGAGCCAGAATGCCGACCGGAACGTTGATGTAGAAAATCCAGCGCCAGGAGTAGTTGTCGGTGATCCAGCCTCCCAGCGTTGGACCGATGGCAGGAGCGCAGATGGTCGTAATTCCATACAGGGAAAAGGCCAGCCCTCGCTTCTCTGGAGCAAAGCTATCGCCCAGGATGGATTGTGCCATCGGCTGCAAGCCGCCTCCAAATGCGCCTTGCATGACCCGAAACAGAAGAAGAAACCCAAGGCTGGGTGCGATCCCACAGAGAAACGAACTCGCTGTAAAAAACGTAATACACATCAAAAAGAAGCGCTTCCGCCCAAGCGATGCCACCAGCCATCCACTGAGCGGTAAAACGATTGCATTGGAGACCAGATAGCTGGTCAGCACCCACGTGCTCTCGTCATTGCTGGCCGCCAGACCGCCGGCGATGTGGGGCAGGGCCACATTGGCGATGCTGGTATCGAGTACCTCCATAAACGCCGCCAGTGACACCGCAGCCGCAATGATCCAGGGGTTGACTTTGGGCTGCCAGAGATCCTCTCCGGCGGCACCAGATCCGGCAGTTCTCATCGCACTCTCACCTCCGGTTCAACCGACAAACCGGGCTTCAGCAGTCCTTCCGCGTTGAAGTCCGGTCCCGCAGAGCGATCAAAATCGAGGCGCACTGGTACCCTCTGCACAACCTTCACGTAGTTTCCGGTAGCGTTCTCGGGGGGCAACAGGCTGAACACCGAGCCTGCGCCTGCGCCCATGTTGGTTACACGTGCTTTCCATGTGCGGCCATAGGCGTCCACCTTGATTTCGACGGGCTGCCCTGGCCGCATATGGGCAAGTTGTGTTTCCTTGAAGTTGGCCGTAACCCAGACATCGTCAAGCGGCACTACTTCTACCAATTCCTGCCCAATGCCAACGTTTTGGCCCACTTCGACTGTCCTCTTACCGATAATTCCTGTGACCGGACTACGAACGACTGTATAGCTGAGGTTGAGGTCTGCTTGATCGAGCAGCGCCTTCCGTTCCAGCGCCTGGGCATCGGCCGCGTGTGCCTTGGCGATCGTCATCGACACCTGTTCCGGTGCGGTCTGAGCGCTGCGTAAATCGGCCCTCGCCTGCAGTAGCTTTCCTTGTGCCTGGCGCACTGCTTGTTCAGCCGCCTGCATACTCGCCTTGTCTGACGCGACGCCGGATCGATTTGCTTTGGCCGCGGCGACTGCTTGATCGTACTGCTGGTGGGAAATGTCTTCCTTTGCGACTAGTTGCTCATAGCGCACCAGGTCCGCGTCGCTTCTCGCCGCATTGGCTTCGGCTTGTTCCACAACGGCTTGCGCAGACTCGAGATTCCGCTCGGCAGCCTTAAATCCCGACTCTGCATTTGTCACCGCAGTACTTGCTGAATCGACAGTGCTTTGCGTGGTAACGGAGGTGATCGGTACGTTGAAGCGAGAACTTGCGGCAGTGGCCTGCGCGTCCTCGAACGTCGCCTGGGCCTGTTCCAGCGCGATCTTATAGTCCTTTGGATCGATGGTCACCAGCACATCACCAGCATGCACAAGCTGTCCCTCGATCACTGGGACTTCGAGCACGTATCCATTGATCCTTGCGCTCAATGGCATGATGTGACCATTCACTTGTGCGTCGTCCGTCGATTCCCACGCCAGGCTACTCCATAAAAAGAGGCCTCCAGCTACGATCACAACGGCGAGTAGCAGCAACGCCGCGGCCCGAGCGCCCACGGGATGCTCGTTAAAAATCCGCCGGATCCCCTGCTTCTTTTGGTTGCCGTGGGGCAATTCTGGTTTTGCCGTCGCCACCGCGGTCGAATTTGTTTCCTTGAACTCCGCCTGTTGTGCAGACACTTAGTGCCCTCCGAGATATTGGCTAAAACTGACTCGTGCCATACCGAGGGCACGAGCGAGCGCCAGTTTTGCGAGATTGTGGCTGTAGAGACTGGTGATGTATTGGTCGTTGGCGCTGGCCAGGGACTGCTCAGACTGCACCACCTCGACGCTGTCGGTCACGCCTGCCGCAAAGCGTTCTTTGGAACGAGCGACGTTGTCGTTGGCGAGACCAACATTCTGATGAGCGACGGCCACTTGCTCCCTGGCGGCATTCAGATTGAGAAATGCGGTGCGAACGTCGTAGTCAATTTGTCCGCGAATGTTCTCCGCTTCCGCCTTCCTCTGGCGCAGAGTCGCTTCCGCTTGGGTTATGTCGCCCTTGATCCGGCCGCCGGTGTAGATCGGTACATCGATCCCCGCCCGGAAACTGAAGATTCCGTGGGATTGACTGAACGTTGATCCCTGGTCGCCGTAATCGCCACTTACAGCCGCGACGGGGTAACGTTCGCCCTTGGCGGCAGATAGCCCTTGCTCGGCTGATTTCTCCGAATTGAGAGCCGAGCGGAAGTCATTGCGCGAGTCATAAGCCATCTTGAGGGCGTCTTCGACGGTCGGCGGATGGATGTCCGCGTACGGAAGTTGGTCCGCAATCTCGAAGGTTTGGCCAAGAGGTAATCCGATGGCGCGGCCGAGGGTGAGTTTGGCGACTGCGAAGTTGTTGCGTGCAACACTCAGGTTGTACTCTTCGGTATGAAGCTGAACTTCTGTCCGGGTCACGTCGATGCGAGGTCTTGTGCCGGCCTGGAATTCATCTGCCGCCTGATCGTAGAGAGCCTTCGCATTCTGCACTTGCGCTTCTTCGGCTTCAATCCGGGAGCTGGCTTCGATGACTTGCAGATAAGCGTTGCCCACGGTGAGCGTAATTATGTCGAGCGTATCTTTGTAGCTGAGCTGGGCGGCCTGCTCGGAGGTGCGGGCGGCACGGAAGCGCTGGATCGATTCGTAGCTGAACAAGGTTTGGCTAAGACTTGCACTCGCCGTGCTGTAACTGAACGGGCCAACAACAGCAGGGATGCCGGGTATCTTGACTGCGCCGAGGCCCAAGGCTGTGAGATTTACTTGGTCAACGTTCTCATTAATCCCTGCACTTACCTGGGGAAGCAGGTGGCTTAACGCAAGCAGTCGTTGCCCGCGTGCCTCCCTGGTATTCTCCTCACTTTCGATTGCGCCTAGGTTGTAGCGCACGGCCCGATTGATAGCTTCGCTCAGCGTGAGGCGTAGAACCACATCAGTGGCGGGGCCGCTGGGAACACTTCCGGAATTCGGTGACATTACCTGCGCCGGGGATGCAGTCGTCGCGACGACCAGCAACAGGATTAAGCTGCACAATCTCCCGCTTAAGGGGCGAGCGCTCTCCGCGCGATCCCGTTTTACCATTCCGCCCGGTGCCTTGTTCGCATCTTGGTCTTATTCATTCTCTGCACGTTCTCTCTCGTTCCACGTGTCGTGGCTTGTTTTTTCTGCGGATGCGTGGTCAAGGGCGAGAGGCCGCCCATCTTCATTCGGCGCTCCGTGCGCACCCGCACGCTCGTTATTCCAACGGAGAGCCTGGCAATACGCAGCCGCGACAACCTGTTGGGGTATGTCCAAGAGGAGCGCGCAATCAGCGATCGAGAAATGTTGTATTCCCCGCAGCACCAATGCGGAGCGCGCCAGTGGGTCAAGCGCCGCAACGATATCTCCTGTATCGACATACCGAAGCGACATGATCTGATCGTCGGAAAGCACGTCATGATCAGAGTGCTCGCAGGAGGAATCTGTATAGCGGCTCGCCGATGCAAAAATGAGGTCGCGTACTTCTCTTACCGCCGCGCGCACCGTTGCAGATTTCGTCCAGCCGATGAGCCAGTCGCGAAATACCCCGCTACTGCTCTCGGACAGATCGCTCGCGTTTATCACCGCCTGGTCTGCGAGAGCGTGGTCTCCGGTAATGAGCAGCGCGACCCAGTTCAAATAATCGCGTTGCTCAATGAAAGCCGATTTGATCTCGTGGTTCGAAGCAAGGCTATTCTGGGGTTGTTCCCGGTTGCCTCGTTCTGTCGAATGAAACCATTCCATGGTTAACCTCTTACCTGGCAAAAATGCGACGGCCTTCCTCTGCAATCTCACGGATTCTGTTGTTGAAATCGTCCAATGCGGCAACAAGTGCCTGATAGCTCCAGGATTTATACAATGATGCCGCGGCGGGTGTGGCAGGCGACAAGCGCAGGGGCTAAGACAGGAAAACCCACGCAACCGCCGCTACAAGAGCAATCGCCACCAAGGAACCAGACACATACAACAGGTAGGAGATCGGATAGTCTTCCGTGTCGTCTTTCATGTTGCTCTCTCCGTTGCTATTCACGCGCGAATGAACTTCTACAACGTCCGCGACCGCGTTACATCGCCCTGGAGCGGGCCTCGGCACGTTTGGGTGCCATCGGCAAATGCAGGCGTTCGCAGACGTGGAGGGGATAGCAGTTGTCGGCAATAAACCTCCCTCCAATTCGAGCTAACCACGACAACATCTCTTCGCCGACCGCATCGACGAATGTCACCTCCGACAAGTTCACGACAAGTCGCAGTGGAATCTTGCAGCGCGTCACCAGATTTCTTGTGTCCTCAGCGAACGGCCCGACAAACCGGCCTTCCAGCCGCATGGTCAGGGTGTTGTCAACGTCCTGAAACTCGACACGCAGCATTGGTGATCTCCAATCGACACAACATCGTTCCATCTCTTTCGGCGGGTCTTCTCCATCCCGCCGAATAAGATAGTGCAACTGGCATGCCAACAGAAGGCGGTGTAAGTTGTTGTAGTTGCGGGGGGCTGGGCGTGACGCGAGTGTTTGCCATGCCCTATAACGGGCAGTGCCTGAATGTGGGCAGAGCGAAGGATTCACAGGGATCAACGGGTCTTGTCCGGTTTGCCTAACGCTCCCAGTGATCGACTGGCTCCAGACGGTCGGCTTCCTGGAGCGGCACCACCCATCATCTGAACAGCGTCGAGATGCAAAAGACGCGGATTGTACGAAAAAGATGAAGCCCAGATTTCGAGGTCGAGATCTGGGCTTCGCACTAGTGGAATTGTAGCTCTTGGATTACTGGTCGTTACCCACGGTCAGTTCTGTTAAGACCGGTTTGAGGTAACCAAAGAGGCCGCCTGTGCCGTGGTTGGGGCCGGCGGTGAAATGGAGTTCGGAGCCAGGCGAGCCGGCGGGGTCGTAACTACCGGCGGAAGCGCTGTTCCCGGGGCTGAGGGCCCAGAGGCCGCTAATGGAGAGCGTCTTTCCGGTTGCGTCCTGGACGAGGCCGAGGAACTTACCAGTGGCGAGAT
>Ga0137412_10005330_pt1 | contig 10270 bp, 8 predicted proteins | sample CZODoug2_1_16fun_FD_122160 | JGI IMG/M metagenome (GOLD analysis project Ga0137412, IMG submission 122160) | Vadose zone soil fungal communities from Angelo Coast Range Reserve, California, USA - CZODoug2_1_16fungal (Hybrid Assembly) | ecosystem: Environmental > Terrestrial > Soil > Vadose zone... | reverse complement strand
CAGCCGCTCGGGCGCGACGTAGAGCAGGTCGAGCCCGCCGGCGAGCAGCTCGCGCTCGACTTTTGCCGTCGTCTCCGCGCTGAGCGACGAGTTGAGGCAGGCCGCTCTCACGCCCGCTTCGCGCAGCGCCGCCACCTGGTCGTGCATCAGCGCGATCAGGGGCGAGACGACGATTCCGCAGCCCTCGCGCATCAGCGCCGGGATCTGGAAACACAACGACTTGCCCCCGCCGGTGGGCATCAGCACCAGCGCATCGCCGCCGTTCGCGACGTGCTCGATGATCTCGCCCTGCTTGCCGAGAAACGACGGGAAGCCGAAGACCGATTCGAGAATTGAGAGTGCCTGGGTCACGAGCTCTTAACGGCGGGTCGCGTTCCACGATGACAAGCAGGAACGCGATCGCGTCGGCGCGCCCGTCGAAGGTTCAGTACGTCTTGCGCCGCTTACTTTCGCAGCACGCACTTCTCGTAGAGGTTCCTGAACCTTCCCTGCGGGTCGTAGCGCGCTTTGAGCGCGTCGTACGCGGGTTTGTTGTAGAGCCGCCAGAATTCCTCCTCGGGATAGTAGGAATCGGAATAGAGCGATTTCACTCCCCCGAGCTCCGCGACCTTGCGCTCGATCTTGCGGTTGTAGTGGCCCGGCTCGCGCCGCACCGGGTCCTGCACCACGTCCCAGAATCCGAAGTTCACGTACAAGGTGCCGGGATCGACCTGATAGAGCGGAAATTTCGCCTGCGGGTCGTAGCCGCCGATGGGGCAGATCCAGACGGGCAGGATGCCGATCTCCTCGAGGAAGAACGCGAGGAACTCCGGCGCCCGCGCGATCGGGATGTCCACGTCCTGTATGACCGACTCCGGGTACTTCCCGCTCAACCGGGAGAAGGCACGGGTGAAACCCCACTTGCTGTTCCAGCGCATCACTTTCGCGTAGGTGGTCGAGTTCAGGCGTTCGCGCCCCATGAGCCTGCGGACCAGCGGGTTCTGCGCGAGGAGGTTTTTCGAGCACCAGAACCAGTCGGTGTCCCAGCGCCAGATGAAGTCTCTTGTGGTGAGCCAGTCCGTCTTCTTCTCGCGGATCGAGCGGTAGTAGATGTGTTCGAAGGTGTAGTCGCTCGTGTAAGGCGCCTGGTCGGCGAAGCGGCCGAGCGTGATGAACATCTCCTCGCCCGAGAACACCGTCCCGTCGATGAAATCGGCGTCTTTCGCGCGGCAGCGCGCCTCGAGGTCCTCGAAATAGCGCTTCGGATCGGCATGGCGAACGTGCTCGATGCGCACGCAGGGCTTCACCGGCACGGTGCGCACGGTGACCTTGAGCGCGTAGCCGAGCGTGCCGTAGGAGTTCGGAAACCCGAAGAAGAGGTCGCGGTGCTCGTTCGCCGGCGTGCAGGTGACGATAGCGCCGTCGGCGAGAAGCACGTCGAGCGCGAGCAGCGTGTCGTGCACGAGTCCATAGCGGAAGGATGAGGCCTCGATGCCGACGCCCGCCGCGGCGCCGCCGAGAGTGATCGACTTCAGCTGCGGGACCACGCAGGGCATGAACCCGTGCGCGAGCGTGGCGTCCACCAGATCGGCGTAGGTCGTCATGCCCTCGGCCGAGACGCGCGCTCGCGCGGCGTCGACTTCCACCACCTCGTTGAAGCGCGAGAGATCAACGCGCGGCCGCGCCTGCCGCTCCCGGTCGCGGAACAGGTTGGACGTGCTCTTCGCGAGGCCGATCCCGCCGCGGCCGCCGGCGGCCAGCTCAGCGCGCAGCCGCGCGAGCTTGCTCTCGTGGCTGTTCACTGGTGTAGAGGAAGGCGCGGCTCATCGGATAGTTGTCGCCGATGTTGCCTTTGCTCACTACGATCTGGAAGAGGTGCGTCTTGCCATGGGGGGAGCGGAACATCTCGGCGCACGACCAGAGGTAGGTCCGCCAGATCCGGCGGAACCTCTCGTCGAATTTCCCGGGATTGAGCTTGTGCACCCGCTCCCAATTGCGGTCGAAGCGCCGCGCCCAGTCGTCGAGCGTGAGCGCGTAGTTGCGCCGCAGGTTCTCGATGTCCACGATTTCCAGTCCGCAGCGCTCGCACCAGTCGATCGCCTCGGTAAGGCTCGGGATCCAGCCGCCGGGAAAGATGTACTTGCGTATCCAGAACTCGGTGTCGCGGACGCCGACATGACCGATGAAGTGGATGACTCCGAGCCCGCCGGGCTTGAGATATTCGGCGTGGGCGCGGATCACCTCCGGAAGCTGATCCCGCCCCGCGTGCTCGAGCGTCCCGATCGAGAGCAGCTTGTCGAACTGGCGCGGCACCTCGCGGAAGTCGCGCTCGAGCACCTCGACCTTGCCTTCGAGGCCGCGGCGCTTGATCTCGGCGCGCGTTTCCTGGACCTGTTCGGTGGTGGTGTTGATTCCGGTGCCGAGCGCGCCGTACCTCTCCCAGGCGTAGAAGAGCAGGTTGCCCCAGCCGCTGCCGATGTCGGCGAAGGTGTCGCCTCGATTGAGCAGGACCTTGCGGCACACGTGGTCCATCTTGGCGACCTGCGCTTCCTCGAGCGTCTTGGATCCGTCGGCGAACCAGGAGCAGGTGTAGGCCATGCCCACTTCGTCGAGCCATTCCCGGTAGAAGTCCTGTCCCGGCCCGTAGTGAAAGCGGGCGTTCGCCTTCGCCTGCGCGATCGATGCGTTGCTGTATCGGAACTCGTGCCACCAGTTGCGCACCTTGACGAGGAGAGTCGGCTCGCCGTCGAAGCCGGCGTCCATGCCCGCGCGGAAGGCGTGCGCGAGGCTGCCCTCGATATCGATATCGCCGTTGAAGTACGCCTCGAGAAAGCCGACATGGCCGAATAGCAGCACGCGCCACGCGGCGCGGCCGTTGCGGATGAGGATGGTGACGTCCGGCGTGCGCTCGCGGTTCTGCCAGGAAGAGCCGTCGGCGAAGACGACGCGGAAGCAGACCTCGGTCTTCGCGCCGATCTCCGCCATTGTCTTCTTGAGTTGCGTGTTCATGATCTCCCTGGAATGCCGGTATGCGAGGCGCGATCTTGACAGTTTTTTGCTTCAAATAGAAGCCGCAAGCGGTCGGGCCGGGGAAGATGTTACCCGTGGCGACGGCGGTTCTGCTAGTCTCTGAGGCCGTCCGGCCCGGCCCAGCCCGATTTCGAGTGGAAAATACTACGCGCACTTTCGTCGCCGCGCTCTGGCTGGCCGCATGCTGCGCCCATGCGCAGACTCCGGCGGAGGCGCTGTTCCGCTCGATCGAGAACGGGGATTTCGCCGAGTTCTCCCGCCTGGTCGATACCGGGATCGACCTCTCCACGAAGAACAAGCTGGGAGAAACCCCCCTTTACGTGGCCGCCGAGAAGGGCGAGCTCGAGATGGCGAAGCTGCTCATCGCCAGGGGTGCCGACGCGAAGGCGCAGACCGCCAACGGCGAGAGCGTGCTGCACGCGGCCGCCATGATCGAGAGCATGGCCCTCATGACGGCGCTGATCGAGGCGGGCGCTGAAAGGAATTCTGCGAACAACGACGGCGAGACGCCGCTCCACTGGGCGGCCATGACCGGTACCTTTCTCGCGGTGAAGGCGCTCGCCGACGCCGGTGCGGATCTCGACGTCCAGGACGTGCGCCTGGCCAACACGGCGCTGCACGCGGCGGTCTCACACGACGATATCGTGATGATTCACTACCTGATCTCCAAGAACGTGCGCACCGACCTGCGCAACAATGCGGGCCTTACGGCGCTCGAGCTCGCCAAGGTCCGCGGGCGCGGCTCGGTGAAGCTGTTCGAGCGCTAGCATGCTCCGCGACCGCAGAATCATCTTCACGGCGAGCTTCCTGCGTGCCGTAGCCAACGGCCTGATCGGCGTCCTCGCCGGCATCTATCTCGCACAGCTGGGGCTCGACCCGGCCGCCTGGGGCGCGGTCCTCGGCGCCGGAATCGCCGGCACGGCGGTGGGTGCGGCGGGCGTGATGTTCTGGGGCGACCGCATCGGGCGCAAGCGCTGGCTGGTCGCGCTCGGCGTGCTCGCCGCAGCCGGCGGCATCGTCTTTGCCTTCTCCTCGCAGGTCGTCGTGCTCGGCGTCGCCGCCTTTCTCGGCATGCTCAATTCCCTGGGCAAGGACCGCGCCGCCGCGCTTGCGATCGAGCAGGCGATCCTGCCGTCCACCGGCGGCGATGCCGGGCGCACGCGCGCCTTCGCCTGGTACAACGTCATCCAGGACGTGGGGCACGCCCTGGGCGCCGCGCTCGCGGTGCTGCCGCCTTTCCTGCGCGATTTCGCGGGAGTGGACCCCCTCGATTCTCTTCGTGCCGCGGTGATCCTTTATGCCGCGCTCTACGCGGTGACGGCGTTCCTCTATCTCGGTCTGTCGTCGCAGGCGGAATCGCCGACCGCGGCGCTGCGCGTCGAGGTCAGTCCGCAAAGCCGTTCCATCCTGACCAAGATGTCGTTCCTCTTCGCGCTGGACAGTTTCGCCGGCGGCTTCCAGGGCAGCGCCCTCTTCGCCTACTTCTTCCACGCGCAGTTCGGCGCATCCGAAGCCGCGATCGGCCTGCTCTTCGTGGGCGCGCGCATCATGAACGCGTTCTCGCACCTCGGCGCGGCCTGGCTCGCCTCGCGCATCGGTCTGGTCAACACCATGGTGTTTACGCATACGCCCTCGAGCCTGCTCACCTTCACGATCCCGTTTACCGGAAGCTTCGAAATCGCAGCGATCCTGTTCCTGCTGCGCGAAGGTCTCTCCGAAATGGACGTGCCGACGCGCCAGTCGTATCTTATGGCGGTCGTGAAGCCGGAAGAGCGCACGTTCGCAGGTGGCGTGACCAACCTTGCGCGCATGTGCGCGCGCGCCATCGCGCCCGTCTTCGCGGGCAGCGCCATGCAGGTGCTTACCCTGGGCGCCCCGATCATGGCCGCGGCCGGGCTGAAGGTCCTCTACGACGGGCTCTTGTACTTCATGTTCCGCAAGCTCAAGGCGCCGGAAGAGCGCTAGAAGGGCATCCTCATCTCCCGGAATTCGAGAGCAAGAGCCGGAGTGCCTGCTCGCGCGTGATCCCGGAACATGGCGCCAGGGCGAGCCGATCGGGCCGCCGCAACCGAAATAGGAGCGCTATCATGGGTTTCATGGCAACGAGGAAAGAGCTGGCTGCGTCGCTTTTTTCCAACGACGAGGATCGCTGGGCCGCCGTGGTGCGACGCGACCGGGGCGCGGAGGGGGTTTTTTATTATTCAGTGCGCACCACCGGCGTCTATTGCCGGCCGTCCTGCGCGGCGCGCCTCGCGCGGCGCGAAAACGTCCGCTTCCATTCGAGCTGCGAAGAAGCGGAAGCGGCCGGGTTCCGCCCATGCAAGCGCTGCCGGCCGAACGAGGCCGGACTCAGCGAGCAACGCGCCGCCATCGTGGCGAAAGCCTGCCGCCTGATCGAGACGGCCGAGGAGATGCCCAATCTCGAGGCGCTCGCCGGATCCGCCGGCATGAGCCGCTTTCATTTTCATCGCGTCTTCAAGTCCGTCACCGGCGTCACGCCGAAAGCCTACGCCGCGGCCCATCGCGCGCGGCGAGTGCGCGAGGAGCTGCCGCGAAGCGGTACCGTGACCGAAGCGATCTACGGCGCCGGGTTCAATTCCAACGGGCGTTTCTACGCCACCTCCGCTGAAGTGCTCGGCATGACACCGACGAACTTTCGCTCAGGCGGAACGGGGGCCTCGATCCGCTTCGCCGTCGGCGAATGCTCGCTCGGGGCTATCCTCGTCGCCGCCACCGGCAAGGGCGTCTGCGCCATCCTGCTCGGCGACGCTCCCGAGACGCTGGTGCGCGACCTCGAGGACCGCTTTCCCAGGGCGACGCTGATCGGCGGAGACGCAGGCTTCGAGCAATGGGTGGCCAAGGTGGTCGGCTTCGTCGAAGCGCCCGCGCTCGGTCTCGATCTTCCGCTCGACGTGCGCGGCACGGCCTTCCAACAGAGGGTGTGGCGGGCGCTGCGCGAGATTCCGGCCGGCTCGACCGCCAGCTACGCGGAAGTCGCCCGCCGCATCGGCGCGCCAAAATCGGTGCGCGCGGTGGCGCACGCTTGCGCGTCGAACGCGATTGCGGTCGCCATTCCCTGCCATCGGGTCGTGCGCAACGACGGCGCGCTCTCCGGCTACCGTGGGGGCGTCGAGCGCAAGCGCGCTTTGCTCGAGCGTGAAGCGAGATCATAACGGCGCCTTCCGCGGCCCGGGCGCTTCCCCGCCCGCGGTCGCGGAGCGGGTCGCGGCGCTCGACTGGAAGAGGATCGCCGCAGAGGTCGACGCGCACGGCTGCGCCGTCGCGGCGGCGATACTTTCTCCGGCGGAATGCGAAGCGCTTGCGGCGCTCTATGCGTCGGAGGACCGATTTCGCAGCCGGGTCGTGATGGCGCGCCACGGCTTCGGCCGCGGCGAGTACAAGTATTTTGCCTATCCCCTTCCCGAGGTCGTCGCGGGGCTGCGCACCGTGCTCTACCCGGAGCTTGCGTTCATCGCGAACCGCTGGAATGAGATCATGAGGATCGAGGTCCGCTATCCGGACGATCATGCGGCTTTTCTCCGTCGCTGCCATCGCGCCGGGCAGACCAGGCCGACGCCGCTCCTCCTGCAATACGAAACGGGAGACTACAACTGCCTGCACCAGGACCTCTACGGCGAGCACGTCTTCCCGCTGCAGGCGACGTTCCTGTTATCGGCGCCGGAACGGGATTTCACGGGCGGCGAGTTCGTGCTCACGGAACAGCGGCCTCGAATGCAATCGCGCGCGGAAGTCGTCCCGCTCAGACAAGGGGACGGCGTGATTTTCGCCGTTAACCATCGGCCGGCACAGGGCGCCCGCGGCAGCTATCGCGTCAAGCTGCGTCATGGCGTGAGCCGCGTGCGCTCCGGCCATCGCCGCACGCTCGGCATCATCTTTCACGACGCGCAATGACCGGGAAAGGCGATCAAACCGGTATTCGCGTTACCTAACGCGAGAAGATCGCCTTGAGATCCTTGGTCGGGATGGTATCGCGCGCCCACTGGAAACTGCCGCCGTCGCGCAGCGCGATCGCGGCGTCGCGAATGGCCGTGAAGGCCAGCCGCGACAGCGCGCCGCCCACGCTGATGCGTTTCACGCCCACGCCGGCCAAGTGCTGCGGAGTAAGCTCGGGGTCTACCGCGCTCATGACGATGTTGAGAGGTTTCCCCACGGCCGCAACCACCTGCCGGATGGTCTCGAGATCGCGCAGGCCCGGCGCGTAGAGCACGTCGGCTCCCGCGGCCGCGAACGCCTGCAGGCGGCGCACGGTGTCGTCGAGATCGCGGCGACCGTGCAGGAAATTCTCGGCACGCGCGGTGAACGTAAACGGGAAGGGCAGGGCGTGCGCCACCTCGGCCGCCGCGGCGACGCGCTCGACGGCGAGATTGAAATCGTAGATGGGTAGGGCGGGATCGCCCGAGGCGTCTTCGATCGAGCCGCCCACGATGCCGGCATCGGCCGCCAGCCTGATGATCACCGCCGCTTTCCCGGGATCGTCCGCGTAGCCGTTCTCCAGATCGGCGTTCACCGGTAGCTCCGTCGCCGCTGCGATCGCGCGGCAGTTCGCGATCAGCTCCCCGCGGCTGATGGCGAGCGCGCCGTCGACCCGGCCGAGGGCATTCGCGAGTCCCAGGCTCGTCGTCGCCAAGGCCTCGAAACCGAGCGAGGAAAAGAGTTTCGCGGTGCCCGCGTCCCAGGGGTTGGGCATGACGAAGATCCCGGGACGTTCATGCAAGGCACGGAACATCCGTGCGCGCTCGGCCTGCGTGCGCATGCTGACTCCTTTCTCAGGTACGCTCGGACCTCGCCCGGCATTTGCAGAGGAGACCGCGGCATGAGCAGACTATATCTCGAAGACTTCGCGGTGGGACAGACCTTCGGTTCGGGCCGCCTGCGGGTCGAGAAGGAACGCATCAAGAGTTTCGCCGCCGAATTCGATCCGCAGCCGTTCCATCTCGACGAAGAGGCCGCGCGCGCCTCGATATTCGGGGGCCTGGCGGCGAGCGGGTGGCACACCGCCGCGATGACCATGCGGCTGCTGGTCGAGAGCGAGTTGAAGCCCGCGGGCGGGATAGTCGGCGCGGGCTTCGACGAGTTCCGCTGGCCGCGGCCCGTGCGGCCCGGGGACGAGCTGCACCTCGAGAGCGAAATTCTCGAGGTACGGCCGTCGAAGTCCCGGCCCGAGCAGGGATTGATCAAAGTGAGGACGACGACGAAGAATCAGAACGGCCAGCCGGTACAGGTCTCCATCGGCAATCTTGTGGTGCCGCGGCGGCCCGCCTAGCACGACGTGACCCGGTTCAGAGCGGACCCGCGGGTCTCAAACTGTCGGGTTTCCCCTACAGACAGCGGCGAGTGCTTCTGCCTAGACTGTGTGTGAGCTGCCAGTCACCCGATGCTCGAGAATCGTCCGGCATTGGTTGGGTTCAGGGAGGCCGCGATGCGCGTTCGCTTGTTTTTGGGACTGCTGCTGTCGTGCGGCCTGCTGTACTTTCAATTCAGCGCCGGGGCGGCTGAGCCCGATCCCCGCGATCTGGCGGATCTCAGCCTCGAAGAGCTCGGCAACATCCAGATTACCTCGGTCTCCAAGCGTGCCGAGCGGCTCTCCGACGCCGCCGCGTCGGTGTTCGTGATCACGGCGGAGGACATCCGCCGCTCGGGAGTGACAAACCTGCCCGAAGCGCTGCGACTTGCTCCCAACCTGCAAGTCGCGCAAGTGAACGCCGACGGATACGCAATCAGCGCCCGCGGATTCAACGGCAGCGCCGCCAACAAGTTGCTGGTGCTGATCGACGGGCGCTCCGTCTACACCCCGCTCTTCGCGGGGGTGTTTTGGGACGTGCAGGACGTGATGCTCGAGGATGTCGAGCGCATCGAGGTCATCAGCGGGCCGGGCGGAACACTCTGGGGCGTCAACGCGGTCAACGGCGTCGTCAACGTGATCACCCGCTCGGCGAAGAGCACGCAGGGCGGCCTGGTCGCGGCCGGGGTGGGCGGTCGCGAAAACGACGTCGCTTTGCGCTATGGCGACTCGGTCGGCGCTGACGGCAACTACCGCGTCTACGGGAAATATTTCGACCGCAACCATACTTTCACGGCCGACGGCAGCACGAAGGATGACGCGTTGCACCGGGGCCAGGCGGGATTCCGGGCCGATTGGGATCGCCCGGGCGACCAGTTCATGGTGCAAGGGAACGCCTACAGGGGCCCCGAGGGTCAGCCCCTGCCCGGCGCGATTGCGACCGGAGCGAGTTTCACTCTCGGCACGATCTCGCTCTCGGGCGCGAATCTGACGACTCGCTGGGGACACGCCCTCGAAGGAGGTTCCAACGTAGTGGTCCAGGCTTATTACGATCGGACCGAGCGGTCCGTTCCGCCGACGTTTGCCGAAACGCTCGACATTTTCGACGTGCAATTTCAGCATTCGATGAGGCTCGCCGGCTCCCACGCCGTGGTCTGGGGCGGGGAGTACCGTTACAGCTTTGATCGCCTGGAGAACAGCAGCTTTTTTGCATTCCTGCCGGCAAGCCTCAATCAGCGCTGGGCGAGCTTGTTTGCGCAGGATGAGACCACGTTGGCCAGGGATCTGAGATTGACTCTCGGGGCGAGGGTCGAGCGCAACGACTACACCGGGAACGAGTTCCTGCCCAATGCGCGGCTCGCCTGGAAGTTCGCCCCCGATCATTTGCTTTGGACCGCGGCCTCGCGCACCGTGCGCGCGCCCTCGCGCTTTGATCGCGACCCGTTCGTGCCGAACCCCCCGCCGGCGAACCCTCCGCTCCTGCTTGCCGGCGGCCCCGACTTTCGCTCCGAGGTCGCAAAAGTGTATGAGCTGGGGTACCGCGGACAGCCCGCGACGTCGATCTCGTACTCCGTGACCGTATTTCATGCCGACTATGACCATCTGCGCACTCAGGACTTCGCACCCAGCGGGACGTTCCTCCTTGTCCTCGGCAACGGGATGGAAGGCACGACCAACGGCGTCGAGATGTGGGGCAACTATCAAGCGTCGCGCACCTGGCGGCTGAGCGCCGGATTGACCGGGCTGAGGGAAACGCTCCAGCTCAAACCGGGGACTATCGACACCGCCAACTCGGTCACACAAGGGGGCCAGAATCCGGCGCACAGCTGGATGCTGCGTTCGTCCCTCGACCTTCCCTATCAGAGCGAGGTCGACGTGACGGTGCGTCACGTCTCCGCGCTAGCGAATCCCACGGTGCCCGCCTATACGACCGGTGACCTTCGCTACGGTTGGAGGCCG
>Ga0137412_10005329_pt1 | contig 10270 bp, 9 predicted proteins | sample CZODoug2_1_16fun_FD_122160 | JGI IMG/M metagenome (GOLD analysis project Ga0137412, IMG submission 122160) | Vadose zone soil fungal communities from Angelo Coast Range Reserve, California, USA - CZODoug2_1_16fungal (Hybrid Assembly) | ecosystem: Environmental > Terrestrial > Soil > Vadose zone... | reverse complement strand
GCCTTGGCCGAGCCCGGCCGCAACGGCTGCTGCTGGCTTTCATGCGGCGCCCAGCCGGACAGCCAGATCACGTCGAAGGTGGCGCGGATACGGCCGTCGGCATCGGCAAAGCGTTCGGCATAAATTGCGGCCATCCTCAGCATCGTCGCGCGGCGGGTCGGCGTCCGCCGCCGCTCGACCAGGATGTTGGTCGCGCCCATGCGCCGCAGATCGCCCATCAACGCGAACGCGTTGTCGTAACGCACCACGACACGGTCGACATCGATGACCGGCAGCGCCAGACCTGCGCGCTGCAGCAGGCTACCGACATCGCGCAGATCGGCAAACGGCGCCACCCGCGGCGACACCCCGCCTTCGCACTCGGCCTCCGCCGCGGCGAACGACTGCCGAAGCTCGGTCAGCGTATCGCCGCCGATCATCGCCGCCAGCAACAGCCCATCCGGCTTCAGCGCGCGGCGAATCTGCGCCAGCACACCCGGCAGATCATTGGCAAACTGAAGCGCCAGCGCAGAGACCGCAAGCTCGAGCGATTCCGGTGCAAGCGGCAGGGTTTCCCGCTGAGAGTCCTCCGCGGCGATACGCGCGAAGCCGTTGAAGCGCGGATGTGGGGTGAGCCCCTCGCCCGGCGTCCAGATGTCGGCCGCATGGGCAAATTCCCGCTTAACCGCGGCCAGCCGATCCACCATGTCTTCGATGACGCGATCGAGAAGAAATGTCGCAGCCCCCAATTTCAACGCACGACGCTGCCTCGCCCAGAGCAGCGCGCGGTCGAACAGGACGGGAGCGGCGTTGGGATTTAAGGCCATGCCGGTTGGTTACGCCGATCCCGCAGCCTCTGGCAATCCGCCGCTTGAGCGGTTTCGATCGTCACGCTAGCTTTCGTCCATGGACGCCGAAACCGCCCCGCAGCGCTCGATCTCGACCCATCTTAAGGCCGCTCTCGGCGCCTGCCGCGCCGCCGGCGCACACGCCGCGCGGCTCGTGCTGGACATCGCACTGCCGACATTGTGCGTTGCCTGCCGCGAGCCGGTCCACGGCGAAGGCGTCTGCGCGTCGTGCTGGGCAAAGCTTTCGTTCATCGCGCCGCCCTATTGCCCGCGGCTTGGCATTCCCTTTGTCTACGATCCCGGTCCCGAATTGCTGTCGATGGAAGCGATCGCCAGTCCGCCGGCCTATCAGCGTGCCCGCGCCGCGGTGCGCTATGACGAGGTCGCGCGCACGCTGGTGCATGCACTGAAATACCAGGACCGCACCGACCTCGCCCCCGCCATGGGCGGCTGGATGGCGCGCGCCGGGCGCGAGCTGCTCGACGGCGCCGACATGCTGATTCCCGTGCCGCTGCATTGGCGGCGCGGCTGGAGCCGGCGCTACAACCAGTCGGGTGCGTTGGCGCGGGCGATCGCACGCCAGAGCGGCGTCAAGCTGCGAGGCGACGTGCTGCAGCGGCTGCGCGCGACCGAACAGCAGGTCGGCCTCTCCCGCCCGCAGCGGGCCAGCAATGTGCAGGGCGCATTCGGGGTATCCGCTGACCGGCGCTCCGACGTTTACGGCGCCCGGGTGATCCTGGTCGACGACGTCCTGACGTCGGGGGCGACGGTGGACGCGTGCGCACGGGCGCTGTTGCGCGCCAAGGCTGCCCAGGTCGACGTGCTGGTCTTCGCCCGGGTTGTGGATACCCCCAAAGCTCCCATATAATCGGCATTACTTCCAAATCGGGCTACTCATGAGCGCAGCGATCGAAATCTATACCCGTCCGGGCTGTGGCTATTGCAGCGCCGCCAAATCGCTGCTGACTCGCAAAAAGGCCGCGTTTACCGAGTACGATGTCGCCAAGGATCCGAATGTCCGTCAGGCGATGTATGATCGCGCCGGCACCGGCTCGACGTTTCCGCAGATCTTCATCGGCGAAACCCATGTCGGCGGCTGCGACGAACTTTATGCACTCGACCGTGCGGGCAAGCTCGACGCGATGCTCGCGGGAGAAAAGGCCGCTTCATGAGCGCTGACCAGGGCTTCACCGCGGCGATGGTGCAGATGCGCACCTCGCTTCTGCCCGAGCCGAGCCTGGAACAGGGCACCAGGCTGATTCGCCAGGCGGTCGCCGAGGGCGCCGACTACGTGCAGACGCCCGAAGTCAGCAACATGATGCAGCTCAATCGCAAGGCGCTGTTCGAGCATCTCGCAAGCGAAGAGGATGACCTGTCGCTGAAAGCCTATCGGGCGCTGGCGAAGGAATTGAACATTCATCTCCATATCGGCTCGCTGGCGCTGCGCTTCTCGCCGGAGAAGGCGGTCAACCGTTCCTTCCTGATCGGACCGGACGGCAATGTGCTGGCGAGCTACGACAAGATCCACATGTTCGACATCGACCTGCCGGATGGCGAAAGCTATCGTGAATCCGCCAACTATCAGGCCGGCGAATCCGCCGTGATTTCCGACCTGCCATGGGGCCGGATCGGGCTGACGATCTGCTACGACGTGCGCTTTCCGGCGCTGTACCGCGCGCTGGCGGAAGCCGGCGCGTCGTTCCTCACTGTGCCGTCCGCCTTCACGAAGAAGACCGGCGAAGCGCATTGGCACCTATTGCTGCGCGCCCGCGCCATCGAGACCGGCTGTTTCGTGTTCGCGGCGGCGCAAGCCGGCCTGCACGAGAACAAGCGCGAGACCTTCGGTCATTCGCTGATCATCGCGCCCTGGGGCGAAATCCTCGCCGAGGGCGGCGTCGAGCCCGGCGTATTCCTGGCGAAGATCGATCCCTCCAAGGTCGAGACCGCGCGAAGGGCCGTGCCGTCGCTGCAGCATGGCCGCCGCTTCGGCATCGCCGATCCCAAGGCAGGACCAGAACATCTGCATCTGGTGCGGGGATCGGCATGATCCGATACTCACTGCGCTGCGAACGCGACCATGCGTTCGAAAGCTGGTTCCAGGATTCATCGGCCTATGACGCGCAGGTGAAGCGCAAGCTGGTGAGCTGTCCGGTGTGCAGTTCAGTGAAGATCGAAAAGGCCATCATGGCGCCCCGGATCGTCGGCAAGAAGGGCCGCGAGCGGGTCGAGCCCGTGCCGGCGCCTGCGCCCGCCGCACCCGCGGAAATCCCGGCCGCGGCGACATCGACGCCGCTGATGATGGCGCAGGAGCGCGAGTTGCGCGCCAAGCTGAAGGAATTGCGCGACCACATCGTCAAGAACGCCGACAATGTCGGCGAGCAGTTTCCCAACGAAGCGCGCAAGATGCATTACGGCGACATCGAGCACCGCCCGATCTACGGCGAAGCCTCGCCGGAGGAGGCGCGTTCGCTGGTCGATGAAGGCATCGAGGTCTCGCCGCTGCCGGTGCTGCCCGAGGACAGGAACTGACGCGCGGCGTCACTCGGCGATTTGCCCACAGAGACAATTCATGCCCCCCGAAACCTTCTCGTCCTGGCAGGTCTGGGCTGTCCTCTCAGCCGTTTTCGCAGCCCTGACCGCGATCTTCGCCAAGGTCGGCGTCGAGGGCATCAACTCCGATCTGGCGACACTCGTCCGAACCGTGATCGTGCTGATCAGCCTGTCGCTGATCCTGTTCGCGACCGGGCAGTTCAGCCAGCCCGGACCGATCTCAACGAAGAGCGGGGTCTTCCTGCTGCTGTCGGGATTGGGCACCGGCGCGTCCTGGTTGTGCTATTTCCGCGCGCTGAAGCTTGGACCCGCGACATTGGTGGCGCCGATCGACAAATTGAGCGTCGTGCTGGTGGCGCTGTTCGGGGTGGCCTTCCTTGGCGAGCGGCCCTCGCTCTACGGCTGGCTCGGCATTGCGCTGATATCCGCCGGCGCGGTGCTGATCGCGATCAAAGGTTAGAAAGCAACCAATAGCGCCACGCCAACCACGATCAGGACGATGCCGGCGAGTTCGCGCGCCGAGATCGGCTGCTTGAACGAGTAGTACGCGACGCCCTGCGCGAACAGCACTTCCACCAGCGCCAAGGTCCGCACATTCGCGGCCGCGGTGAGTGCGAACGCCAGAAACCAGAACTGCGAGGCGAACGCGCCCATGAGGCCCGCCAGCAGCGACGGCTTCCAGAGGCTGAAGATCTTCCTGAGCACGTCAGGCGCGCGCCACAACAGATAGATCGACAGCACCAGGGTCTGCACGAACAACCCGAACACCAATGTGTAGGACGCCGCCGTCACGAACGACACGCCCGGCACGACGATGACCGCGCCGCGATAGCCGACCGCCGACAATGCGAAGGCTGCGGCGGCGCCAAGGCCCAGCAGCGTCGGCCTCGCATCGGAAAACCCTTTCCCGGCGCCCGGACGAAGTGCCGCAACCACGACGCCCGCGGTCGCGATCAGGATCGCGATCACCTTCAGCACGGTCAGATGATCGCCGAGAAACACGAAGCCGAAAATCGCGGTCTGGATCGCCTCGGTCTTTAAATAAGCCGTGGTCACCACGAAGGAGCGGTCGTTCATGGCGAGCAGCATCATGCCGGTGCCGACGATCTGGCTCAACGCGCCGAGCAGGAGCCAGGGCCAGAACGCGGATGTCGGCGACGGCAGGGGATCGCCGGTTGCGACCATGACGACGGCAAAGAACACGATCGAGAACGGGAAGCCGAACAGGAAGCGGATATTGGTCGCGCCCCAGGTGCCAAGCGGCCCCGTCAACGAGCGCTGCATCGCATTGCGCGCGACCTGGCCGAGCGCTGCGATGATGGTGAAGGGAATCCAGAGCGTGGCGACGGAGAGCATGAAAGGGGGAGACGCTTATCGGCGGAAAGGGCCGCCACCGTGCCGGGCGTTCCGCTGTTGGTCAACCTGAACCATGCATGACTGCATTGCATGTCGTGCCGCAAATACACTGTCGTCCCTAGTTTGAAGCACCTCAGTCAAACCAGCAGATCACTCAGATCACGCCATTCAGGATTATCGCGCTCGATCAGCTCGATCTTCCAATCGCGTTTCCATCGCTTCAGCTGCTTCTCACGGGTAATCGCCTCTTCCACTCGCTCATAGGATTCGACTTAGACGAGACGGTGAACACCGTAGGCTATGACGAAAGACGAGCCCACGCCGTTTCGATGCCGCTCCAGCCGCATCTGCAGCGAGTTTGTTACGCCGATATACAGGGTGCCGTGGCGGCGACTGGCGAGAATGCAGACGTAGTACATGCGCGCGGCTGAAATTGGATGTAGTGATATCTGGACTCAACTACTTCGGCCGGTGGTTATGGGTCCCTGCTTTCGCAGGGACGACGAAAGATCGGGGACGACGGGCAGAGTTGGAATCAACCCCTCACAGCATCTCTTCCGCGATCACCATGTAGTTCACGTCGATGTCGGAGGAGAGGCTCCAGCGGTCAGCGAAGGGGCTGTAGACGACGCCGCTCTGCTCGGTGACGACCAGGCGGTTGTCGAGCAGGTGTTTCGCCAGCTCGTCGGGGGTGACGAATTTTTCCCATTGATGGGTGCCGCGCGGCAGCCAGCGCAGGACGTATTCGGCGCCGACGATGGCGAGCGCGAAACTTTTCCAGTTCCGGTTCAGCGTCGAGACCACCATCAGCCCGCCGGGCTTGAGCATCGCGGCACAGCGGCCGAGGAACGCGCTGACATCGGTGACATGCTCGACCACTTCCATCGCCAGCACGATGTCGAAGCGCTCACGGACGTCCATGTCCTCGATCGTGGTGCAGCGATAGTCGATCGAGAGGTGTCCCTTGTCGGCATGCAGTTTCGCGGCGGCGATATTGCTGGCGGAGGGATCGACCCCGATCACCTGCGCACCCAGCCGGGTCAACGGCTCGCACAACAGCCCGGCACCGCAGCCGATGTCGAGGATGCGCAGATCCGACAGGCAGTTCAGGCTTTTGACGTTGCGGGCAAATTTGCGGCAGGCGGCGTCGCGGATATAGGTCAGCCGCAGCGGGTTGATCCGATGCAGCGGTTTCATCTTGCCGTTGGGATCCCACCATTCGGCCGACAATTTTGAGAATTTCGCGATTTCGGCGGGGTCGACGGTGCTGCCCGACGCGCCGGAAAGGGGTTGCATGGCCATGGATGACGCCTGCCCCTACCGCGCCGTGATGTGGTTGCGGAAATCGAGCGGCGCGCCGATGGTGGTGATGTTCTCCCGGCCCTCGCCGACCCCCTGGATGGTCACATCGCCGTAATTGAGGATGCGCCCCAGGATCGACTGGTTGACGTCGACGCTCTCGACCTTGTCGAGCGCCATTTCGAAGGTGCGGCGCTTGATAAACCCGGTCTTGTGCACAACCCGCATGTTGGTGACGTCGGTTTCGGTGGTAAAGCGATGGAACCAGGCCTTGACGGTCCAGAATAGCGCCGCGATCGCGACGAGGCCGGACGCCACCAGGCAGAGCACGACGAGACCGTCGACCGAAGTCATCCGCGACAGGATGAACAGCACGATTGCCACGATCCAGGCGCAGATTCCCGGTAGATAGAAGATCCAATGCGCGTTGGTCGAATACAGCACCTTTTCGCCCGGCTGCAGGATATCGTCGATATAACGCCCCATCTACTCGCCTCACCTTGACCAATCACTACGCCATCCCCGGTGGAACCCGCTTGCCCCCGGGCGCGCCGCTATGTATACGCGCGTTTCAGCCCGGGCGCCTCCGGTTTCGCTTGGGTCATTTAAACTTATCCTCTTCGGGGAACACGCGAAATCGTCATGGGCCGCCTCGTGATGAAATTCGGCGGCACATCCGTCGCCAATATCGATCGTATCCGCAACGTGGCGCGGCACGTCAAACGCGAGGTCGATGCCGGCCACGATGTCGCCGTGGTGGTGTCGGCGATGGCCGGCAAGACCAATGAACTGGTGGAATGGTGCCGCGAGGCCTCGCCGATGCACGACGCGCGCGAATATGACGCCGTGGTGGCCGCCGGTGAACAGGTCACCTCCGGCCTGCTCGCGATCACGCTGCAGGGCCTCGGCATTCAGGCCCGCTCCTGGCAGGGCTGGCAGATCCCGATCAAGACCTCGGACGCGCACGCCTCCGCGCGGATCCTCGATATCGACGGCGCGGAACTGCTGCATCGGTTCAGGGATCGCAAGGAGGTCGCCGTCATCGCCGGATTCCAGGGCATCAATCCCCAGACCGGCCGCATCACGACGCTTGGGCGCGGCGGTTCCGACACCTCGGCGGTGGCGATCGCCGCCGCGATCCGCGCCGACCGCTGCGATATCTATACCGACGTCGATGGCGTCTATACCACGGACCCGCGCGTGGTTCCGAAGGCTCGGCGGCTCGACAAAATCGCCTTCGAGGACATGCTGGAACTGGCGTCCCAGGGCGCCAAGGTGCTCCAGGTACGCTCGGTGGAACTCGGCATGGTATACAACATGCCAATTTTCGTCCGTTCCAGTTTCGACAAGCCCGAGGATATCGACCCGCACGCCAACCAGCCGCCGGGCACGCTGATCTGCGGCGAGGAGGAAATCATGGAAAACCACGTCGTCACCGGCATCGCCTTCTCCAAGGACGAGGCGCAGATCTCGGTGCGCCAGATCGAGGACAAGCCGGGCGTCGCCGCCTCGATCTTCGGGCCGCTCGCGGCTGCCAATATCAATGTCGACATGATCGTGCAGAACGTCTCCGAGGACGGCAAGACCACCGACCTCACCTTCACGGTGCCGGCCTCCGACTACGTCCGCGCCCGCGACACCATCACCTCGGCCAGGGCCAAGATCGGCTATGCGCGGTTCGACAGCGCCACCGACGTCGCCAAAGTCTCGGTGATCGGCAGCGGCATGCGCAGCCATGCCGGCGTCGCAGCCCAAGCATTTTCCGCGTTGGCGGCGCGCAATATCAACATCCGCGCCATCACCACCTCCGAAATCAAATTCTCGGTCCTGATCGACGCCGCCTACACGGAACTTGCGGTACGCACCTTGCACACGCTCTACGGGCTCGATCAAGTTTAGAAAAATCCTTCCCTTTGGTTGTTTGGCGCATGATCCGGCCGCCATACCGCTCATACCTTGGCGGATCATGCGCTTCGCGTGCGCAGCATTCGGCGATTTGCAGCATCACGTCCTTGGCAGGCGTTTTGCTTGGCAAAACAAGTCCCAATTCGCTATACGGCCTTCAGGATGGGCTGCCGCGAACTGTGCCACAGTTTGACCCACCTGATTCGCCCGCGCATTCAGGGCTCGTCGCGGCGCCGAATGAATAAAATTGTTGTTTTTCTTGAGTTTAACGCCAAGGCTCGGTGACACACCGGGCTGGTTTTGCGGAGGGGGACCACACAGCATGCGAAGCGCGTCGGGCGGCCCCCGCGTCTTGTTGAGACGGCTTCGCGAAACAATGGCGGAGCAGGTCTCGGCACAGGAGCGATTGGACAAGATCGTGGTGCTGATTGCCGCCAACATGGTGGCCGAGGTCTGCTCGACCTATGTGCTGCGAGTCGACAATACGCTTGAGCTTTACGCCACCGAGGGCCTCAACCGCGACGCTGTCCACCGCACGGTCCTGAGCGCGCATGAAGGCCTGGTCGGCCTGGTCGCCAGCGAGGCGACGCCGCTCAACCTGAACGACGCGCAGAGCCATCCGGCGTTCTCCTATCGCCCGGAGACCGGCGAAGAAAACTACCACTCCTTCCTCGGCGTGCCGATTCTGCGCGCCGGTAATACGCTCGGCGTGCTGGTAGTGCAGAACCGCGCCAAGCGCACCTATGTCGAGGAAGAGGTCGAGGCGCTGCAGACCACCGCGATGGTGCTGGCCGAGATGATCGCCTCCGGCGAACTCGCCTCGCTGGCACAACCCGGCGCTGAGCCTGCCGCGCGGCACTCGCTGCACAAGACGGGAGCAATACTGTCCGACGGTATCGCGCTCGGCCATGTCGTGCTGCATGAGCCGCGTGTCGTCATCACCAACTACATTGCTGAAGACCTGTCGAAGGAAATCAGGCGGCTCGATGCGGCGCTGGCAAAATTGCGCGCCGATCTCGACCGCATGCTGGAGCGCGGCGACGTCGCCGAAGGCGGCGAGCACCGTGACGTGCTGGAAGCCTACCGGATGTTCGCCAACGACCAGGGCTGGTCGCACAGGCTGCACGAGGCGGTCGCCACCGGCCTCACCGCGGAAGCCGCCGTCGAGCGCGTGCAGTCCGACACCCGCGCGCGCATGCTGCGGTCGACCGACCCTTATCTGCGCGACCGCCTGCATGACCTGGAAGATCTCGGCTTCCGCCTGATGCGGCAACTGGTCGGGCAGGATCATGCGCCTTCCAGGGAGCATCTGCCCGACAATGCCATCCTGATCGCGCGCGCGATGGGGCCGGCGGCGCTGCTCGACTATGACCGCAAGCGCCTGCGCGGATTGGTGCTGGAAGAAGGCACTGCCAATTCCCACGTCTCGATCGTGGCGCGCGCGCTGGGCATTCCGGCGGTCGGCGAAGTGCCGAACGCGCCAGGAATCGCCGACCCCGGCGATGCCATCATCGTCGACGGCACCTCGGGCGAGATCTATGTCCGTCCCTCCGCGGAAATCGAATCCGCTTACGCCGAGCGGGTGCGGTTTCGCGCGCGGCGGCAGGCGCAATATCTCGCCTTGCGGGACCGGCCCTGCGTCACCAAGGACGGCCAGAAGATCGAACTGATGATCAATGCCGGGCTCGCCATCGACCTGCCGCATATCGACGACACCGGCAGCGCCGGCATCGGGCTGTTCCGCACCGAGCTGCAATTCATGGTCGGCCAGAGCCTGCCGCGCTCGAGCGATCAGCTCGCGCTCTATCGCACGGTGCTGGATGCGGCCGGCGCCAAGCCGGTCACCTTCCGCACGCTCGATATCGGCGGCGACAAGGCGCTGCCTTACATGGAAGCCGTGATCGAGGAAAATCCCGCGCTGGGCTGGCGCGCGATCCGGCTCGGGCTCGACCGGCCCGGCCTGTTGCGCGGCCAGATCCGCGCCTTGCTGCGGGCTGGCGGCGGCCGCGCACTGCGCATCATGTTCCCGATGATCTCGGAGGTCGCCGAATTCGACGCCGCCAAGGCCATTGTCGAGCGCGAGCTGACGTATCTGCGCCAGCACGGCCATGCGCTGCCGGAACGCATCGATGTCGGCACCATGATCGAGGTGCCGGCGCTGCTCTATCAGCTCGACGAGCTGTTGAAGAAGGTCGACTTCGTCTCGGTCGGCTCCAACGACCTGTTCCAGTTCCTGTTCGCGGTCGATCGCGGCAACGCCAAGGTCTCCGAACGGTTCGACATCATCTCCGCGCCGATCCTGCGCGCGCTGCGCGATATCGTGCGCAAGGCGC
>Ga0137412_10005328_pt1 | contig 10271 bp, 12 predicted proteins | sample CZODoug2_1_16fun_FD_122160 | JGI IMG/M metagenome (GOLD analysis project Ga0137412, IMG submission 122160) | Vadose zone soil fungal communities from Angelo Coast Range Reserve, California, USA - CZODoug2_1_16fungal (Hybrid Assembly) | ecosystem: Environmental > Terrestrial > Soil > Vadose zone... | reverse complement strand
GCCGCCGCGAGCAGGAGAGCGATCGGATTCGCGACGCCTTTTCCTGCGATATCGGGAGCGGATCCGTGGACGGCCTCGAATATCGCGGCGTCCATGCCGATGTTGGCGCCGGGCGTCATGCCCAAACCGCCGACCAGTCCCGCGACCAGGTCGGAGAGGATATCGCCGAAGAGATTGGTGGAGACCAGGACATCGAATTGCCAGGGGTTCAGCACCAGTTTCATGGCGCATGCATCGATGATGACGGTGTCCAGGGTGAACTTGCCCTGGTACTTTCGCTCGTACAGATCCATCCCGGTTTCCAGGAAAATCCCGGTGAGAGCTTTCATGATGTTGGCTTTATGGACGATGGTTACCTTTTTGCGGCCGGTGGCGACGGCATGCGCAAAAGCGAAATCCAGCAACCGCCGGCTGCCCTGGCGCGTGTTGATGCCCGTGGCCATGGCCACCGCGTGGGGATCGTCGTCGATTTGAATGTAATGTTCGTGGCCTATGTAGAGGCCTTCGAGATTTTCGCGCACCACGACGAGATCGATGTTGTCGAAGCGGCCGCCCGGCACCAGAGTGCGCGCCGGCCGCAGGTTTGCGTACAGCTTGAATTCCTCCCGCAGACGAACGTTGGATGAACGGTAACCGCCGGACGAGGGGGTCTCCAGGGGCCCCTTCAGCGCCAGACGCGTCCGTCGGATGCTGTCGATAGTTTTGGACGGCAGGGGGTCGCCGGCGGACTTGACGCCTTCCAGTCCCGCGATCTGACTGTCCCATTGGAACGGCGTGCCGAGCGCCTCCAGGGCGGCCAGCGTTGCATCGACTATCTCGGGACCGATCCCGTCTCCGGGGATCAGCGTGGCGGGAATCGGCTGTTGCATCTTCTTTCAGTCTCACGAATGAGGGGAGGGAATTAGGATACTAGAAGTCGGGGGCATTACACTGTGATGTCCATGCACGAGCGACTCATCGACAACCCGTCAGTCGTCGAGGCCACCCGCCGATGGGTGGAGAAGGCCGTCATCGGCCTCGGGTTATGCCCGTTTGCCGAGGGCGTGTACCGGTCCGGCGGCGTGCGCTTTCATGTCAGCGAGCAACGATCTGCGGCCGGTTTGCTGGAAGAACTTCGCTCGGAACTCCTATTTCTCCATGCTTCGGACCCTCGTGTCTGCGAGACCACGCTCTTGATTCATCCCTGGGTGCTGACCGATTTCATCGAGTTCAATGATTTCCTGCAGCTATGCGATGCGACGGTGGCCGACCTCGGCCTCGAGGGGGAGATCCAGGTCGCGAGTTTTCATCCGCAGTATCAGTTCGCGGGCACGCGCCCGGAGGACATCGAGAACCACACCAATCGGTCGCCGTTCCCCACCTTGCATCTGTTGCGGGAGGCGAGCGTCGAGCGTGCGCTGGCGGCGGTGCCTGACCCCGACTCGATTTACCAGAACAACATCCGACGGTTGCGCGACCTGGGATACGCCGGGTGGCAGGCCTTGTGGACGGACGAGCGCGAAAGCTGATTTCAGCCGGCGACTTCCGCGCCATCGCGGGCGCCCCCGGTCAGGGTCTTGCGCATGGGAATGAACTCGATGTTTTCTCCCTCACCCACCTCGTAGCGCACCATTTCCGAACCGACATAGCCCCGGGCGGCATATAGCTTGACTCCCGGCAGGGTGGCCATGAGCTCCACCGCGGAGAAACCACGGATCCGTGCCTCTTGTTCGCAGCGCTCGAGCAGCAGGGTACCGATGCCGCGCCGCGCCCACGAGGGATCGACGAAGAAAGCTCGGATTTTGGCAGCCTGGCTCGTAGGATCGAGCAGCGAGGAGTCGCGGCCGCCACGGGCATCGCTGCCGAACAAGGTCGAGCGAAAGCTCCAGCCGCCGCAGCCGACGATGGCACCGTTTTCTTCGGCGACAAAATAGGTTTGATCGTTGAGCAGCTGAGTGTCGACGCCGAACGCACCGCGCAGCGCGCCTTCCACTTGGGCAGGCCGGTATTCGGCCGTGCTCAAACCCCGTGCCGATCTCGCAATCAATGCTTGGAGCGCCGCTACGTCGTCGAGCGTCGCTTTGCGGAGTGTGACGGACATGGGGCCCAAGTGTATCGCAAACTCAACGGGCTCCGGAGCGCGCCGCCGAGCGCAGCGCACCGGAGCGTGCAGCCGAGCGCAACATGGCGAAGGCTGCATAGGTAATTACCACGGTCACCAACCAGCGAAGGGCGCTCAGGGGCAGCGATTTGACGACGTAGGCGGCGAGCAGCACCCCCGGGATGCTGCCGACCGCAAGTCCCAGGGACGGCCCCCACGCGAAGGTGTTCGTTTGAAAGAAGCGCAGACTCGCGACCGGCTGCACCAAGGCACAGGCGCCCATCATGATCGGAAAGGCGGCCAGGGGGTGCATCCCCAACAACGCGAGGGTGATCATGCACGGCGCATACAGTCCGATACCCGCGCTCATCAAGGCGCCGAGAATGAAGTTGATCCCGACGGCGAAGCCGAATTTCCAGCCGACCAGCCCCATGGCCGTACCGCCGCCCGGAAGGGCGCCCAGGTTCCTTGCCGCGAACACGCTGCCCGCGATCAGCAACGCGATGCCCATGGTGATTTGGATCGCGCGGCGCGGCAAGCGCGCCACGATTCCGGCGCCCAGCCATGCGCCTGCGGCGGCGCTGAGCACGACCGTAATCAGCAAGACGGGTTCGACGAGGATTGCGGTGACGAATATCAGGGATTCGAGTAGGGCGGCGGGCGTCAGGCCCACGTTCAGCGTTCCCGGAATCAGTTCGTCGGGCACGATGTGCCGCAGCTTGAAGATCGCCGTCGTCGGAGCGAAGGATCCTATTCCCAGCGTGTCGAAAAATGCGACGACCGCCCCGATGATGAGTTCCATCACCGTCGGACGGCGGATGACCTGGTCCGGCATCCGGACTTCGGCACCGGCTCGATTGCGGCGCGCGGCGCTCACTCCGACGATGACGAAGGCAACGCCCGCGGCGCCGATGGCGATGTAAAATGCTGACTGAGCGACGTTCATAACGCCGAATATACCTGTTGGCGCGTCGGAGTATTCACTTAGCGGTCGTTCAAGTACACTCCGCCACGGCGCAATTGCGGTCGCGCATCAGACAAAGGGAGCGAACAATTGGGGGTTGCGAAATGACGATGACTATCCTACGGGCGTCGACCTTGGGCGTGGCCGCCTGGCTCGCCGCCGGCACGATCCACGCAGTGTACGCGGCGCCAGCCGCCGAATTTCCGAATCCTCTGCCGGCCGAGACCATTCCGAAAGTGGAGAAACTGCCGGCGCACTATCCGACCACGTGGAGTTGGCTCAACTTCGCCGGGGATCGGATTGAATTGCGCAATGTGGGAAGCGATTCCCGTGAGGTCAAGGGTGAATTGCAGTCGCACGACTCCGCAACTCTGTTGATCGCCGACAATCGCCCTGAGATTTACGTCGCCGATACCGTCTGGTCGCGTGGGGCGCGCGGCACGCGAACCGATTTCATTACGATCTACGATAAGCAGACCTTCGAAGCCACCGGCGAAATCGTACTGCCCGGGGCCAAGCGGGCGCTCATCACGGCGATGGAGGGATTGATCGCCTTTACCGACGAGCAGCGCATGGCGCTGGTGTTCAATTTCACGCCGGCCTCGTCGGTCACGGTCGTCGACCTCGTGAAGCGCAAGCCGCTAGCTGAGATCGAGATCCCCGGCTGCTCGCTGGTGTATCCGAGCGGCGCTCGCGGATTCTCCACCCTGTGCTCGAGCGGAACTCTCCTCAGTATCCGGCTCGATGCCAACGGTGCGGTTGCGGGCCGCAGCGAGTCGAAAGTGTTCAATCCGCTCGATACCGATCCGTTGTTCACGCAGTCGGCGAGTTTAGGAGGCGTGCGATATTTTCCGAGCTTGCACGGCCGGCTGCAGCCGGTCGACATGAAGGGCGACGACGTCAAGGTGTTGCCGGATTGGCCGCTCGTTCCCGCTGCCGACGCGGCGGAGCATTGGCGTCCGAGCGGCTGGCAACTCATCGCCAGCGACGAGCAAAAGCTGCTCTACATCGTCATGCAAGTCGACGCGCATGAAGGCACGCATAAGGATCCGGGCAACGAAGTGTGGGTTTTCAATCCCGCGACAAAGGCGCGGGTCAAGCGCTTGCGGCTGGTGCGCCGGGGCCAATCGATTGCCGTGACGCACGGTGCCGACCCACAGTTGCTGGTGCAGGCGGGCGAGCGGCTCGATGTCTACGACCTGCAAGGAATGTTGTTGCGTAGCCTCGATTTACCGGGATTGAAGTCGCGTATGAACATCGAACCGGTCCGTTGACGATGGGCGGCACTTCCCTCGTCGGTGCGGTGCAATCGCTCGCGGCGCAGATGGCCACCTTTCAGGCGATGCTGCTGGCCGCGTCGGCCGTTCACAAGGCCGCGCGATGGACTCATTCGCGAAACCTTATGCGTCAATTTGCCGGTGTGCCGGGGGTCTTGGCTGCCCCTTCGTTGAGCGCTGCGACGGCCGTGGAATTGGCCGCGGCCGCACTGCTCATGGTGCCGGCATATCGGACGGCCGGAGCGGTGCTGGCGGCCCTCATCTGGACGCTGTATGCCGCGCTCATTGTCCGCGCCATCGTGCAGGGCCGCCGCGACGTCGATTGCGGCTGCAGTTTCGGGCCGACCTCGAGGCCCTTAGGTTCCTTTCAGATCGCGAGGAACGTCGTGTTGGCGGCGCTCGCCGCCTGCATTGCATGGGTGTCGGCATGGAGCGCCGCCGTTCCCACGCAGGGGACATTTATATTGGGTGGTCTCGCTCTTCTGGCGCTGTACGGCGCGTTGGATCAAGTGATGGCTCTGCAGCCGTTGCGTAGCGGAGAATTGATATGAGTTTCCTCATTGCGTCGCAGATCGCGCTGTGGATCGGGCTGCTCGTGTTGGGCGTGGTATGCATCGCATTGGCGCGGCAGATCGGTGTGCTGCATCAGCGGATTGCCCCGGCCGGCGCGTTGTCGTTGCGCCAACCGCTCAAGGTCGGGGATTCCACGCCGGAAATGACATTGACCGCCTTGGACGGATCCACCGTGCAAATCGGCGGCGCGCGCGGCGGGCGCGGCCAGCTTTTGCTGTTTCTATCTCCGGACTGCAAGATCTGCGAAGCGCTGCTGCCTGCCGTGCGCTCCGCGCAGGGGGCGGAGCGGCAGTGGCTCGACATCGTATTGGCGAGCGACGGAGAGTCGGACGCCCACGCGGAGTTCGTCCGGGAAAAACACTTGAGCAAATTTCCGTACGTCGTGTCCGAGCATCTGGGACGCAGCTACGGAGTCGCGAAACTACCGTACGCGGTGTTGATCGATGAGGCGGGGAAGCTGTCGTCGACCGGGTTGGTCAATACGCGTGAGCATTTGGAAAGTCTATTCGTCGCCAAGGAAACCGGCATCAGCAATATTCAACAATTCCTCGGCCAGCGTGGGCAGAGGCGTGCCTCTTCGGGAGAATAAAGTGGCTCAGATCGATCATTTGGCGGAAAAGATGCTTCGCGGTTTCGCGAGCCGTACGTCGCGGCGCAGTGTGTTCAGTGTCCTCGGAGGCTTTCTCGCCGGTGCGGCGGCGCTGCCCCTGTTGCCCGTGGCCAGAGGCGCGGAGACGGATCCCACCTCGCCGTCGGATCCGAATTCGGGGCAAACCGCTCCCCAAAGCTCGGGTAACCTGCAAGACCCCGGCGATCCGACGAAATGCGACTACTGGCGTTACTGCGCCATCGACGGATCTCTGTGCTCCTGTTACGGCGGCAGCGTGAATTCCTGTCCGCCGGGCACGGAGATGTCGCCCATCACCTGGATCGGCACCTGCCGCAATCCGGCGGACCAGCGGAACTACATCATTTCGTACAATGACTGCTGCGGCGGCGTGGCCTGGGGGCGCCGTGCCTGCCAGAACAACCAGGGCGACCGGCCGGTCGTGCGGCCGCAGAACAACAACGAAGTCACCTGGTGTTTCGGGACCAAGAGCCAGTCCTATACCTGCTCCACCGCCATCATCCTGGGCGTCGCGATTGATCAAAAGTAGCACGTTGACCGCCCTGTCGGCGTCGACCGTGTTGTTCGGCTTCGGCGTCGCGGCGGCCGTGCTCCCCGCCGCCGCGGATGAGCCCGTTTCCGGCGCTGCCGTATTCGCCGCCCGCTGCGCCGTTTGCCACGGCCCGGAGGCGTCCGGCATACCCGGCACCTTCCCGTCCCTGCACGAACAGATCGTGGCGTTTGCGAAGACGCCCGAGGGGCGTGATTATCTGGTGATGGTGGTCACCACCGGGCTCATGGGCGACCTCAAGGTGGGCGGTGCCACCTACAGCGGCGTCATGCCGGCCCAGTCCGGTTTGAGCGAGGAGGAGATTGCCGCGGTGCTGGCGTACCTGGCTAGCGACCGCGGCAAGATCACTGCGCCGCCCTTGGCCGCCGCCGATGTGACGGCGGCGCGTGAACGTCATTCCGATCGATCGGCGCAGGCCACCCGTGCGTTGCGCCCGGCGCTGCCCGGGCAATGACCTTTCGCAGCACACGAGGGGTGGCGGCCGCGCTGGTTGCGGTGGCCGGAATCGCTGCGGCCGGAATCGTTGCGGCCCAATCGCCGCCGGGCGATGCCCCCGCCGGCGTCGCGAATGCCCAACGCGCCTGGCAGAATTGGACGCTCAACTGTCAGGGCTGTCACCGCCAGGATGGCACGGGTTCGGCGGGGACCGCTCCCAGTCTGGCCGGCACCGTGTCGAAGTTTCTGACCGTGCCGGGCGGCCGCGAATATCTCGGCCGGGTGCCGGGGGTGGCGACGTCGGCGCTTCCCAACGCGGATCTGGCCGAACTCATGAATTGGATGTTCTGGCGTTTCGACAAGGAGCATCTGCCCGCCGGTTTTCTGCCGTTTACCGCCGAGGAGATCGGACGATTACGCGCGCAGCCCTTGCGTCTCGAGGCATCCCAAATGCGCAACGACCTGTTGAAGAGGGCCGACGAGTCCGCGGCGCCGTGAGGCCGGAAGGCGGCGCCTAGCGTGGACGTCAGCGGTGCGCGCCTCGAGCGATCTCTCAAATACTGGGATCTCGTTCTTTACGGGTTGGCCTATATCGCGCCGTTTGCGCCGTTGGGCACGCTGGGGTTCGTCTGGAGCGAGTCGAACGGCCTGATCGTCCTCGCCTATCTGTTGGGCGGCATCTGCATGTACTTCACGGCGCAAAGCTACGCGACGATGACCGAGGCGTTGCCGACGGCCGGTTCGGTGTACGGGTTTGCACGGCATTCGCTGGGCGCGTTTCCCGGGTTCATCGCCGGCTGGATGATCCTGCTCGATTACCTGTTGATTCCGGCCTTCGTCTACGTGCTGATCGCAGTGGCGCTGGAGACGCTGCTGCCGGGCATCGATCGTGGAATTTGGATCGTGTTGCTGGTTGCGGTCACGACCGGCGTCAACTGGTCCGGCATCACCGTGACGTCGCGCGCCAATTTCATCTCGGTGGCCTTGCAGGTGGTCATACTCGTGGGATTCGTCGGACTGTGCCTGGTCGCGCTGCATGCCGGCAAGGGCAACGGGGCGCTGACCCTGCGGCCGGTATTCGACGCGAAGGCATTCGATGCGGGCAAGATTTTCAGCGCGACGTCCATCTGTATCATGTCGTTCCTGGGGTTCGACGCGGTTTCGACGCTCGCCGAAGAGGTGGAGGGCGGCGATCGACGGGTTGTCGGACGCGCCATCATCGCGGTCCTGGTGCTGTCCGCAGTGTTCTTTGTCGGCCTGACATGGGTGCTGGGGAATCTCATGCCGGGCATCGCGATCAAGGACCCGTCTGCGGCCATCTACGAACTGGCCGCCTGGGCGGCGGGTCCATGGACCGCCCTGGTGCTGGCATGGGCCTATGCGGCCATCGTCGGGCTTTCGAATGCGCTGCCGATGCAGGTGGGAGTTGCGCGGGTGGTGTATGCCATGGGACGCGACCGCCAATTGCCCGGTGTCCTGGCGCGCATTCATCCGCGCTATCACACGCCGTATGTCGGCATGGTGCTGACGGCTGTCCTATCGCTGGGGGTCGCGCTGCTCATGAAGAACAGTCTCGACGACCTTGCGTCGATCGTGAATTTCGGCGCGTTGAGCGGCTTTTTGTTCCTGCATGTTTCCGTATTGGCCCGCTTCGGATTCCGGCTGCGTTCCCGCGCCTGGGCGGCGCATTGGGCGGTGCCGTTGCTCGGCATCGTCGTGGTGTTGGCGGTCTTTTCCGGAATGAGCGCGCTTGCCGTCAAAGTCGGATCGGCGTGGCTGGTTGCCGGTATGCTCTACGGCACCGTCCTCAAGGCTAGGAGCCTGTCTGAGTATTTCGCGTGAGCCGCGTTGGCAGGGACGTATATCCGTGCGTAGCAACGCGAGTAGGAACAGTCCTGCAAACGAATAGGCACTGCGGAGTTTTATTTCCTCGCGGTACTCGACCATTCTTCAGCGATGGAGTTGGAGGAGGACTAGCAATGCGGGCAGCACTGGCATTCCTGAATGGAGCGGGGTCACGCCGGAGGCGGCAGTCGGGAAGCACGGACCGCGGGCTGCTCGCGCTGACCGACCTTCTGCTCAAGCCGGGTATCACCGAAAAACATCTGCCGGCGAGCGTGGACGTCGAGGCACGTGCGACAGGCCGCGCTACTACCCGTCGGGGGCTACCGGCAGCTCGACGGTAAACGTGGTCGCAATCCCCGGATCGGTATGGTAGTTGATTGTCCTTCCCATCCGTTCGATCAATGCCTTGGCTATGATGAGCCCCAATCCTGTCCCGCCCTTCTTCGGGAGAAATCGCGGCCACCGATCAAATACTCATGGTGCGCCTCGTGGAGTACGTTGCCGCGCTCGAGATTGAAGTCGACCGGCCGACTCACGCGAGCGTCTGACAATGACGACTCATCTCAAGGCTAGGGGCACACAGGCCCTTGGGGCGACACGGCCAGCTTCCCGTCAAACGATGGGCTTCACCGTCGCCGTGGTCGCGGCCGCCGGGCCGCGCGCGCGCGAATCGCGGCCGTAGTAATCGGGGTAATCGGCGGTTAGGCCTTTGAAGCGTCGGTGCATCCACAGGTACTGCTCGGGGATTCTGCGGATCTGCGCCTCGAGCAGCGCATGGAAGCGCTCCGCATCGTGCACCGCATCGGCGCCCGGATAGCCCTCGAACGGGGGCCCGATGACCACGCGGTAGCCGGCCCCGCCGGGCAGCCGCTCCGGGAAGTAGGTCAGCACCGCCGCGCCGGAGATGCGCGCCAGGCGCGAGGTGGCGGTGGTGGTGGCGGCCGGGATGCCGAAGAATTTCACCATCGCCGCCCCCTTGTTGCGGTAACTCTGATCCGGGGCATACCACACCGCCTCGTTGCGCTTCAGGGCGCGGATCATGGCGCGGATGTCATCGTGGCGGATCGGATTGCCGTGCCGGCAGAAGCTGCGATGCATGACCTGCGAGAGCAGGGCGTTCTTGGTCGGGCGGTACACTACGTTCATCGGCACCACGGTGCCCAGGATCCGGGTGGCGATCTCGATGGTGGTGAAGTGTCCGCCGATCAGGATCGCGCCGCGGCCCTTCGCCAGGGCGCCCCGCAGATGCTCGAGCCCCTCGACCGCGGCCAGCCGCCCGACCCGCGCATCGTCGCTCCACCAGGTCGTGGCCGTCTCGCACAGCGCCATCCCGAGACTGCGGCAGTGCCGCTCGAGCAGGCGCCCCCGTTCGGCGCCCGACAGCTGCGGCAGGCACAAGGCGAGGTTGCGCTCGGCGATGCGCACATAGGCCAGCGGCAGGCGCCGGATCAGCCAACCGAGCCCGGCCGCGAGGCGCAGCTGCGCCGCGAAGGGCAGCCGCTCCATGCCGCGCAGCAGCCCCAGCCCCAGCCAGGTCAGCCAATACCGCGGCCGCAAAAACTCTAGCCGCACGATTGCAACTCGCGAGCTCTCGACGCTGCCTCCGCTTCGTCCATCGAAGACCTCCTGCACTTTGCGCCACAAAGTAGCCCAGAGTCGGCCAGAGTCGGCCAACCGCACTCGGAACCGACCGTAACCGCGCAGATAATCGAAAATAGACCGCAAAAATACACAAGCAGAGCCCCTGTAACTGCCGAGGCTTGCCTACTCCGAACCGCTTCCTGACGATCAACGAGAGATTGAAGGCAGCTCCATGCACTAACAGTCGCTTGAGGATGTTGACTCTGCCTCGGAGGTGGACTCGCCTCATGCCACCCGTCTCATACATGTGGGCAAAACTCCTCTCCGTTAACTCGCCG
>Ga0137412_10005326_pt1 | contig 10271 bp, 9 predicted proteins | sample CZODoug2_1_16fun_FD_122160 | JGI IMG/M metagenome (GOLD analysis project Ga0137412, IMG submission 122160) | Vadose zone soil fungal communities from Angelo Coast Range Reserve, California, USA - CZODoug2_1_16fungal (Hybrid Assembly) | ecosystem: Environmental > Terrestrial > Soil > Vadose zone... | reverse complement strand
GCCGATATCGTAAACGACGGCCCCTACTGCGCAGGCCGCGAGTCCACCACCCACAAGGGCCAGCAGAAGCGCGGAGTTGGCGCGTAGCAGCGTCTCCTTCTCCACAAAGTGCGCCATGGCTCTCGTCCTGTCCGCTTCATCGCACCCCCACACACAGGTAAGTCCTAGAGTCCCCCTTTGGCCAAGGGGGAACTGACAAGGCTGGGTTGCGCAACATGCGGGGCTCACGTGATCCGGTTATGTGGCCGTTACGCCACTGATCGGTAACAGACGAGGCTTGCCCCCGCGACAGGGCGCCGGGCGATTGATATGGAAGGCATGCGGCGCCGACATGGGAGAAAGAGTGTAAATGCTGCAAAAGCCGAAATGTCCAGTGATCGCACTGGAGGAGCACTATTGGGACGAGGAGCTGGCCGCCCATGCGAAGGCTGTGGAGCGCAAAGCGGACATCACCAATCGCCTGTTCGACATGGGCGAGTTGCGCCTCAAGGAGATGGACGAGGCCGGGATCGACATCCAGGTGATTTCCCATGGTGCGCCGTCTGCTCAGAAGCTGACCGGCTCTGAGGCGCCTGCGATCGCGGCGCGGGTCAATGACCGCCTCGCGGCCGTGGTCAAGGCCAGGCCGGACCGCTTCGCTGCCTTTGCGGCGCTGCCAACCTGCGATCCGGTTGCGTCCGCCAACGAGCTCGAGCGAACCGTGACCAAGCACGGCTTCAAGGGCGCCATGATCCATGGGCTGACGGGAGGGCTGTTTCTCGACGACAAGCGGTTCTGGCCAATCTTCGAGCGTGCCGAGAAGCTCGATGTGCCGATCTACCTGCATCCTTCGATACCGCATCCGGCCGTGACCGAGGCCTACTACAAGGACTACATCCAGGATTTCCCGATGGTGATCCGTGCGGCCTGGGGTTTTACGGTTGAGACCGCCACACAAGCGATCCGGATGGTTCTGTCCGGTGTGTTCGACAGATACCCGAATCTCAAGATCATCATCGGGCATCTCGGCGAGACGCTGCCATTCCTGATGTGGCGCATCGACCAGGCGCTGTCGCGGCCGGGCGCCAAGCCGATGTCGTTCCGCGACGTCTTCTCGAGCCATGTCTATCTGACGACCAGCGGAAACTTCTCCAATCCGGCGCTGTTGTGCTGCGTCCAGGAGCTCGGCATCGACCGGATCATGTTCGCGGTCGACTGGCCGTTCGTGGCCAATCCGCTCGGCACCAAGTGGGTGGACACGATCCCGCTGTGCGAGGAAGACAAGATCAAGCTGCTCAGCGGCAATGCCAAGCGGCTCTTGCGCATGTGAGGCGGATCGACCGGTCGTTCACCGACGGCCGGTCGATCACTCGACTGTCCATTTCTTGTCGTAGCCGGTGGTCTTGTCAGTCTTGCTGTCGGGACCGAGCTTGTCGTACCCGAACAGCGGGTAGCCGGTATTCGCAAACGGTGGAGCAGGGAGCGGGCGCGACCGGCTCCTCGCTACCCTCTTCTTCTGCGGCTTCTTGACGGCGGGTTTGCTGGGGGGCAAGGGGACCGGCAGCGCGATCGGATGCTCGGGTGGTACGAAGCCGTGTCCTGCGGTCGGAAATCCTGGCAACGCCCCGACCCGCTCGCTCGGCTCGAGCGGCTCGTCATCCTCGGCCGGCTCCTTGATCGCAGGCGGTATCTCAGCTGGCTGGACTGGCACGCCCCTGGTCTCCGGGATTGCGGCCACCACGTCAACGGGCTCATGCTCAGGCGAGGCCACTGGGGACTCGACGGGGGCCGGTGGTGCCGCTGCAACGATCGTCGCGGGCGGCGTATCGAGCGCCGGCTGCTCGGCGCCCTCCGCAGCCTCTGCCTCCTGGGGCACCTCGCGCTCGCTGGTCTTGAGGGCGGGAGTCGTCTCGGTGGCGGGCGCTGTGACCGCAACGTCAGCCTGCTGCACTTCGGGCGTTTCAATCTTTGCCACCGCCGAGGGGCGCGACCGGTCGGCAAGGAGGCCCCAGTCGGTGGGGTCCGGAAAGGCCAGCGTGCGCCAGGAATCGTCCGGTGTAGCGCTCCGGTGGTGCGCCATTTGGACGGTCGCAGCCAAGCCAAAAACCGCCACGGTCAGCAGCGCGATAGCCAACACTGCGCCGGTGGCAAAGCGAAGACCAGGCATTCCGTATCCATCCGCGGCGGCACGGTGTGGCCTGCCGTGATTCGCCGCCCACGCCAATCTGAATCGTTCGCAACCGGCGATCAAGAGTCGATCACTACGCGGCACGTGCAGGTGCCCGCGGCCGCACGCCAGGCGAGGCGCAGGGCCGCAATTGTCCCGCAAGCCGCGGCATTGTATGAAAAAGGCGCCCGCTGGCGTCCGTTGTCGCGGTCCGGGCCCGTAGCTCAATGGTTAGAGCCGGCCGCTCATAACGGTCTGGTTGGAGGTTCGAATCCTCCCGGGCCCACCAGGCAGTCCGCTTTTCGCAGACCGTTCCTGAAGACACGCAAATTGCCCCTGAATTGGCGGGACTTTTGTTTCGTTTGCAGTCTCTGAGACTGGCCTTTTGCGCGAGCAGGGCCATTTTGACGCCGGTGTCTCTGTTGCGCGAAATCCCGTTCCTGGCGGGCAAATCGAGATGCAACGCCCGGCAGTCAAAATTGCCAAGGCAGGCCGACCGTCGCGCGAATATGAAGGAAAACCTACAACTACAATTCATCGGGCTGTGCAACTGCTCCAGGGGAGGGTGCAAGCTCTATGAGAATTGAGAGGGAGCGCGGTTCCGTATTTCAAGGAACTTGATCCGTCGTCGCCGCGTTCAGCGATCCCGGACATTGGCGTGCTAAGCTGACGGGCGTGGATGTTCGAGAAGCAGACGGCTTTTTTGGATCGGCAACGCACTCCGACCACATTTCGAGCATCGGCGTTAGAATCAAAGGTGCGTGTACATGGCAACGGACCAAGAAACTGTGGCGCGCCTATTACGTCTTAGACCAATTGCGTCGGTGGACATCCTTCACGTCTGCGAAAGCAATGGCAGTATTCTGTTTACCAGTGTAGTCGAGGTCGAAGGTGCTTCGTGCCAGGAAGACAAGCCCACCATCGAAATCCTCGGCGATGGCTGAGCGGTGTGCTGTCACGAATAGGTCAAGAACCTTGCGGTCATCTGCCGCGATCCATCGCGCAAGCTGATACTCCGTTGTGTCCCAATTGATTTCTACTTCGTATTCGTTGGCCAGCCTGGCCCTTAGAACGTCAAGTTGCAACGGACCCACGACGCCGACCACCGCGGGGGATCCATCGATTGGCCGGAGAACCTGAGCTACTCCCTCCTCTGCCAGTTGCAGCAGTGCCTGCTTCAGTTTCTTGGCCTTCATGGCGTCGGGTAGACGAACTCGGCGTAGAATCTCCGGAGCGAAGTTCGGCACGCCTGCAAAGTTGAGTTCCTCTCCTTCGGTCAGAGTGTCGCCAATTCGCAGCGTTCCGTGATTGGGAATTCCAACCACATCTCCGGCGTAGGCTTCATCCGCGAGTGCACGGTCCTGGGCGAAAAAGAATTGCGGCGCACGCAGGGTGATGATCTTGCCTGTGCGTACCTGTTTGACTTTCATTCCGCGTGTGAGCTTACCGGAGCAAAGGCGTACGAAAGCGATACGGTCACGATGATTGGGATCCAGGTTCGCTTGTATCTTGAAAACGAATGCCGCCATGCCGAGCTCGGCGGCAGCCACGACCCGCATGTCGGCGTCCCGCGCTCGCGGTGGCGGGGCCATTTCTGCGAGTGCTTTGAGCAAGTCACCGACGCCAAAATCCTTGAGGGCACTACCGAAGAAAACCGGGGTCATGTGGCCTTCGCCAAAAGCCCGGGGATCAAACCGCTTGCAGGCGTGGCGCACCAGATCGAGCTCTCCAGTGAATGTTGCGGGATCAAATTTAGGACTGAGAGCGACGATTTCGGCGAGCGCCATTTGGTGCAATTTGCCGGCGGAACCTGCATCGCCGTCGAGGAGGCGGACGCCGCTGCTTTCTACGTGGATTGTGCCGATGAAATCCCCTCCGCGCCCGATCGGCCAAGTGATCGGGGCAGCGTCGAGCGCCAGCGTCTTCTCGATCTCATCGATGAGGTCGAGCGGGTCGCGGCTCTCGCGATCCATCTTGTTGATAAAGGTAATGATCGGAATATCGCGCAGCCGGCAAACCTCGAAGAGCTTTCGCGTTCTTGGTTCGATACCCTTGGCTGCATCGATCACCATCACGGCCGAGTCGACCGCCGTGAGCGTGCGATAGGTGTCTTCCGAGAAGTCCTCGTGGCCGGGGGTATCGAGCAGATTGAAAACACGACCGTCGTGTTCGAAGGTCATCACCGACGTAACAACCGAAATTCCGCGCTCACGTTCGATGGCCATCCAGTCTGAACGGGTAGTGCGCTGGGCGCGCTTGGCTTTGACCTGTCCTGCAAGTTGGATGGCTCCGCCGAAAAATAGGAGCTTCTCCGTCAGCGTGGTCTTGCCGGCGTCGGGATGCGAAATAATCGCAAAGGTGCGTCGCCGCTCAACCTCGGCCGCAACGGGCGACCGAGTTGGGGTGCCCTCTGGGGCGCAAATCGATATGTTCATGGCGAGTGGATGTGGCAGTTCCGGCCGTTTTGATCAAGGCTCAACCTTTGCAGCGCGCGCCTGGACTTCGCGTCTGTACTGTCAGGGTAGCACCCTGGCTCGGTACCCATGGGGCCATTTAGCATCCCCTATGGACAAGCTCTCAAGCCCGCCGCCCGACGCGACGTTGGCGGTGCTGAGGAAGATGCTTGCCCCCGGAGAGGGCTGAGCGACGGAGGACGAGTTGCTGTGGAAGAGCGACGACTGATATCCGCCGTTTATTCCAGGAGTTCGATCGAGCGGGCCTCTAGGCCTTTTTGACCCTGGCCGACTTGCATCCGAACACGCTGACCTTTAGTCAGCCCGCTCAGCCCGGCACGTGTCAGTGCCGACGCGTGGACGAAGACATCCTTGCCCCCGTTATCCTGACCGACAAAACCGAATCCCTTGTCCTCCTTGTACATCTTAACGGTACCAATGCTTTCGCTGGTAGTGCCAACGACCTGCGAAGCAGCGGCAGGGCGGCGCGCCGCCGGGGCGCTCGGACGCGGAAAATTTGACCGAACTCCGGGTGTACGGTCGTCAGAATTTTGATGGTCATTATAACCGCCGCCGCCCTTGGGCTCGCGGTGGTAGTCTTTGTAACGGCCCATTCGACGTCACCAGAACTCGCAACAGAAACGGAGTGTCTCGTTCTCTCCGCAGACCAAGTCAAATAAGGCAGCTTTCGGAGGAGCGCAACACGGCAGTTCGCTCCGCAAACGCCGTCGCACGCATCCTGCGGCACGGCGAGTTCAGCTGGTCCGTCGACTTGTACATTCTGTCGGCGGAAGTGGGCAGACGAATCATCAAACGTGGATCGCCTGATGCCCATGATCGGCATGGCTCGCGATCCAAATAACATGCCGCGCGCCGCGGCGCGATCCATTGGCGCGCACCCTAACCTCATCCACATCAAAACCAGTCTTGCGAAGTCGCCGAGTGAAATCCAAGTCTGGTCCCGATGACCACACCGCGAGTATGCCACCGGAACACAACGCCGTGCCAGCGGCGCGCAATCCCTCCATGTTATACAGGGCGTCATTGCCTTTTCGGGTCAGTCCCTCGGGACCGTTATCGACATCGAGCAAGATCGCGTCGAATGTTGACCGGCTAGACCGGATCAAAGTGGCCGACATCTGACTCGCGGATACTTACGCGCGGATCCTTCAGGCTTGTACCGAAGACCTCTCAACGACAAGGTTCCGCACCATTCGACCTTTTCTGAGAACCGGCTGCATCGGTTCCGGGAAAGCGATGTCTTTCGCCACCTATTCGCGCGGCGAGAACCATCCTATGCCTGCGGCGTGATGCTATGCTCGATGCTCGTGATTCGCTCCATCAGTTCGCTGTGGGCGCCAAGGTAACGCAGGGAGATCGGGTAGGTGGCGGATGAAACGAGGTCTGCGGTGCTGGAGCGCAGCACCGCAGCGGAAGCCGTACGCAAGGCCGAGGCCCCGGGGGTGCAAAGCGCGGCGTCGGCGCCCGCCCGCAAGGGGTGGCGGATCCGCCGAAAGGCCGGATGGGCCGAGTTCATCGTCGATATCTGGATCACCAACCTCCACTGGGTCGAGTTCGGCCTCTACAAACACAGCCGCAACCAGGCCAAGTCGCGCCAGTTCACGTCCGACATGGACATCTTCTCAGAGGTGATCGAGCACGGCGAGCGCACCCGGCTCCTGGGCTACCGCAATGACCTCTGGCGCAAGAATGCGGGTATGGACAGGCGGCTCGTGCTGAAGCTCTTCAACGAGACGCTCAACTGGCGAGCTTCCATGGATCTGATGATCGGGCGCAGCCTGCAGCTGACGCTGGGCGCACGCGGGCTGCCGGTCACGGCGTTCTCGATCAATGTCGGCGAGCACGATGACGTGGTCTACCTGGAGCGGTCGGCCAACAAGTGGCCTCTCGCGCCGGAGCACTTCTCGTTCTTCCTGCTGGACGACGGCCGGCCCCAGTTCTACCGGCTCGAGCGCGACGTGATCGACCTGGGCGGCGACTACACGCTGTTCAGCCACCGCAACGAGGTCGTGGGCCGGCTCGACGGCAAGGTGTTCACGCTCGGCGGCAAGTGGCGCGGACGCGTGCATCCGGACCACGCCAACCCGCGCCTTCTGGCCGTGCTGCAGCTGTTCTGCGGCATGCTGATCTTCAACGGCAGCTGCCGCCGGCACGTGCGGCGGATCGCTCGCGACGTCCTCGCCGGCCGCTACGAGCCCAAGATCGACAAGCAGGAGGCCGACCTCTACAAGAACCCACGGCACGCGCGGTAGTTGGCCACCTGGCATCCTGTGTGAAGCTGGCCCCGAGCGCTTCGTTGGCGGCGCTGGCACGCATCGCTGACAGCGGAAACCCCTTGTCCGGTCACAGGTGTTCCCAAAGCCCTCATGGACAGCCCCGAAAAGATCGAATCCGACCAGGGGGAGCCGAGCGCCGTATTGCGAGTTCTAAAAGCAGTGAAAACCAGAACACCAACGGCTAACCAGACGCGCGGCTAAGTCTCATCGCGAGTACATCGCTTCCGGTCTGGCCCCAACACCGGAAGCCTCGCCGTGTCGCAGCGAAACCTCGGTCAGGGCCACAACCGGACTCCATCAATCGTAAGCGAGGCACCAAATCAATCGTAAGCGAGGCACCAACCTGAGGCACGAAGCCAACAACGGTCGTCGGGTATATCCGCATTCCGGTACAGGCGAGTGACCCGTTTACAGTCGCCCTTCTTGAACGCTTCGGCGAGTGCGGCCTCCGATGTTTCGTCGCGTGCGCCGTCACACGGAATGATTGCCACCGGACTGATCCACTGAGCCGAAAATTCAGACGCTCGCCGTTCGATCCGAAACATCGCTCCCCGCAAGTGCACCTTCGTGTCGTCGTCGGCCATGAATCCCTTGATTGTCGTCAGCGGCAGAATGAGGCGTCCGCCTTCCCGCAATCCGTCGAGCCACTGATCGGCCGGTCGGGTCACACCGGCGTTGACGTAAATGACATCGGCCTGATCGAACGGAGCTGTTGTGCCGTCTCCTTCGACAATGCGCACATTGCTATACGAGGAAAGGTTTTTCTTGGCGCGCGTCGCAAGTCTGGTGTCAACCTCGATGCCAGTGACCTTGCCCGAAGGACCAGCCAGATGAGACATAATGGCTGTGTAGTAACCGGTGCCGGTGCCGATATGCACGACATGGTCGCCGGGCCTGATTGGAGCGCTTGCAATCCACTTCGCATGACCAGACGGTTGACCATTGTTGAGATGCCGCTCGGCTATGATCTGCACGACGTTGTCGATGTACAGATAAACAGGGTCTGCGCTGGGGGTGGGCACGTACTCACCAAACCATCGGGGAATCACCCAGGGTCCAGGACCGAGGAAATCTTCGCGATGGACTTCGGCGAACGCCTGCTCAAGCCGTGAGTTATCGACTTGCGCCTCAGCCAGGATTTGCTTTGCGTAGGCACGGCGGATGATTGCAAGTTCCTGCTCTCGCTCCATCTGCAATCCTCATTGGCGATTTCTGGAGTCCATGACGTGGATCATGAGCAAGTCGTTGGCACTTCTGCAATGGGTCCATAGCGACGGAATCGCCGACATGCCCGTGCTTCCGGGTCGGGGCACTTTCAGACATCAGCGGCTATCGGCCTACAAATGCCTCGGCGAGTTCCGTCCACTTAATCCTGGGGATAGTCCAAGCGTCTCCGCCAGACCGACCGGCGGGCGCCCATCTTCAGCCCAGTCGTTGTCATTGCCTGGCGTGAGACGGAACGAAGGTTTCCAGCACGGCCTTGCGCATGAGGTCGGGCGTCAGCAGCCCCTGACCCAGAGCGGAAGTCATATCTTGTCGGTTGGATGGTGACGAACGATACTTCAGCAATGGCGATCAACACCGACATCTTGAAAGCGCTCGTTAAGGACGAACTGGCTCGCATGGCGGATGCGCGGGTGACGAACCACATTCGCAGTTTGCTGATCGAGCCGAACCCGGTACTTCGAGATTGGGACTACGGTGAGAAGGGCCAACAATACGTTTGTTGGACAGTGCTGGAGGACCATGCCTCGAAGACAGGTATCGCTTATTGCAAAAGCGGATTTGGACCCAGGGCTCCTTGGGGGCTCATCTGGTTAGAGGACTCGTCAATAGGCATGGACTCGTCCTGGTTCAGAACGTTCTTGCAGGCATATTTTGAGTCCGCTGCCGCCAGTCTACCCATTTGGCGCGTGTTTAAGACCGAACCTTCTGGAGTTCATCTGCCGATAACAGCCGAGGGTGGTTGGAACGAAACATGGAAGCAGGTGATGGAGAAGAGACGGGAAGACCAGATATCTCGCTATGATTGCGACACCAGCATTGTGTTCGAGCGTGAATGACCTGAGAGCGGGATAGCTCACTATTGCGAGACCGGATCGGCAATCGCAAGCTGGCCGTTGCCGATTGCATCCGCGAGCGGGAAATTTGGCCCAACGGTCACCGCAAGCATGCTGTTGGCCGGGGCAATGAGAACAAGTCTGTTGCGGAGCAAGTCCTTACGCGTGCCCAGCTTGATCAGATTGCGCTCGGCAAGATAATCCATCGAGGCAACATCACCGGCGAAGAAAAGATCGCCTGGCATCCCTCCCTCGATCTGCTTGGCGAGCGCTGTGCTCGCCCCATAAGTGCTCACGGCCCTGGTGCCGTTCTCACTCAAAAAATAGTCGTTTGCCTCGTTGAGTGCCTCCTTGAGGGCGATCGATCCAAATACCACAATATCGCGGCTTTCAGCGCGAGCCGAAAAGACGAGCGGTCCGAACAAGGGCGCCAGCACCGTCAAGCACAGTATCGTCAGGCAAGCAGCGCCAAAGATGGGAGCAATCACGCTGGCAGCGGTGCGGGCGACACGATTCGCCAGCGCCGTGCAAGGAGCGCCGTGGTGGTTGTGGAGAGTCAAATCTCTAGCGATTTGCAGCATCGAAAATGCTCCGTCCTGACGTGGAAGCTGGAAGCTCAGAAAATCGCCAACGGATTGAGCGGCGATCCTGTGCCTTTTTCGATGCGCAACGGCGCAGCCGTGAACAAGAACTCGAAACGATTGAGCCGCCTTGCCTGCTCGACCGCTCGCTCGAAATCGAGATTATCGAAAATGTTGATGCCCATCGCGACCAGCGCCAACCGATGCAATGGATTTGGGACAGATGCCGGCAGACCTGAGGGCGAAACGTCGTTAGGCCCGTCGCCTCCGATGAAGGAAACGCCCCGCTCCTTCAGGAAATACGCAACGTCGGCGTGATATCCGGCGAACCCGGTTTCCCTTGGCCAGGCGCCGAGCGCGGCGCGCCGCTTCCAACGCCCCGTATAGAGAAGGATGACGTCGCCTGCCGACACCGTGACGCGCTCCAACTTTTCCAGGGCCTCGAGGTCTTCGCGATGGATCGCCGTTCCGGGCTCCAGCCACCCTTGAGCAGTGGCCTTGCCCGGCAGGCGTGTCGCATCGAAGAGAATGGCTCGCGTGACAATACCATCTTTCAAAGCGTTGATACTTCCCTTCGGACAACCGCCTGCGGCCTTGATTTCTTCCATCGCCACTCCGTTGTAGCCCTTGCCGTCCACCATCATGTGACAATCGAGCGAGTCGAGATGGCTGTGAACGATGCCGTGATATGTGCCCGTGTACTGGTATCTATCGGAGGTGCCGGTCGGCAGCAC
>Ga0137412_10005324_pt1 | contig 10272 bp, 8 predicted proteins | sample CZODoug2_1_16fun_FD_122160 | JGI IMG/M metagenome (GOLD analysis project Ga0137412, IMG submission 122160) | Vadose zone soil fungal communities from Angelo Coast Range Reserve, California, USA - CZODoug2_1_16fungal (Hybrid Assembly) | ecosystem: Environmental > Terrestrial > Soil > Vadose zone... | reverse complement strand
CGCATACAGAATGCCGCCGATGCTGTACAGCGTGCCGCCGACAGCCAGGAGCACCATCGCGGCCACCCCGGCCATCTGCATGATCGCCGCGACGTAGAACGCGGCAACCCAGCCGAGCAGGAGGTAGAGCGGCACACCAACCCAGCGCGGCGCGCTCGGCCAGCACATCTTCAGCAGCACCCCGGCGACCGCGCCGCCCCACACAATGCCCAGCACCAGCATCCCCGCGTCATGCGGCATCGCCAACAGCGCGAACGGCGTGTAGGTACCGGCGATCAACACGAAAATCATCGAATGGTCGAGCCGCTTCATCCGCATGCGGGCCGTCGCCGATTTCCAGGTGACCCGGTGATAGACCGCGCTGGTGGTGAACATCCCCACCACCGAGCCGGTGTAGATGAACGTCGCCATACCCGCCTTGAGGCCCGCCAACGGCCAGGACACCGAGATCAGCGAGGCGCCGGCGATGACCGCGGCGACGGCCGACACCAGATGAATCCAGCCGCGCGCGCGGGGCTTGACCAGTGCCTGGGCGGTGTGCTTCACGCCCCCGACAATGTGCTCGGCGACGGTGTGGGACGTCTCGTCCGCGCCGGCCTGGGTGGCCACGTCGGTCTCGCGAATCAATACGCCTCCATGAGTTGCGGCAGGGATCGCCGTCGAGCAGTCAAGCCCACAGTAATCTGGATCGCTGTGGAGATCATTCCGCCGCGTGTCAAGGAGCCGTTATATCGGCTCTACGAATTGCGGCTGCGGCAAGGACTGGCCGCATCGAAATCCGCGCTGCCGCGTCACATCGCCGTGCTGTGCGATGGTAATCGCCGCTGGGCACGCGACGCCGGCTACGACGACGTCAGCTACGGGTACCGGATGGGCGCGGCCAAGATCGCCGAGATGCTGCGCTGGTGCCAGGAGGCCGGCATCGAAATGGCCACTGTCTACTTGCTTTCCACCGAAAACCTGCGCCGCGATCCGGCCGAACTGGCCGCGCTCATCGAGATCATCACCGACGTCGTCGAAGAGATCTGCGCACCGGCCAACGGCTGGAGCGTGCGGACGGTCGGGGACCTGGAGCTGATCGGCGAGGAGCCCGCGCGCCGTTTGCGTGACGCGGTGCAGGGCACCGCCGCCACGGACAAGGGCAGTTTCCACGTCAACGTTGCGGTCGGATACGGCGGCCGTCAGGAAATCGCCGAAGCCGTGCGCGGACTGTTGGCCAAGCAACTTGTCAACGGCGCCAGCGGCGAGGAACTCATCGAAGCCGTCACCGTCGACGCGATCTCGGAGAACCTCTACACCTCGGGGCAGCCCGACCCCGATCTGGTGATCCGAACCTCGGGGGAGCAGCGGCTGTCCGGTTTCCTGCTGTGGCAGAGCGCCTACTCGGAGATGTGGTTCACCGAAGCCCACTGGCCCGCATTCCGTCGCGTCGATTTCCTGCGCGCGCTGCGTGATTACAGCCTGCGGCATCGCCGCTACGGCGCCTAGCGGCGATCGCAAGCCCGGCGCTGCCGGGTGCAGCGGGTCGCCGCCGACGACCTAGCGGCGTGCCACACTGAAAGCATGGCTGCGCTTTCGGCGTTGGTGTTCTCGCTGAGTTGGTGGCTGGGGCTGTACTTGTTGGCCCGTAACCCGCGCAAGCCGGTGCTGGCGTTCTCGGCAGTAGGGCTGTGCAGCTTTGCGACGGCCGTCGCGCTGGATGCCGTGCGGCTCGTCACCCATTCCGCGTTGCTCGGCCAGGTCGAGATTTATTTGGTCGCCGTTCCCGGTGTGGCCTGGTTCGCAGTGCTCCTCGAGATCGCCCGGGCGGGCGACAACGAGCGGTCCCGCGCCGGCGAAGTGCTGCTGGTCGGTGTCGCCGGTGCGCTGACGCTGGTCGGTGCGACGCTGGCAGGCAGCGTGGCCGGACCGTTGCGGCTCGGCCATGTGGTGATGTGCGTGGTGATTTCGGTGTCCACCTTGGGCGCGATGGTCTTCGCGCTGCGGCGCCGGGCGCAGAAGATCCCAAAGGTTGGGCTGATCGTCACGGCGACAATGTTTTTTGCCTTGGCCAACGCGATCCTGATCATTCCGCTGGGCGTGGTGCCCAGCTGGCTGGCGCTGGCGTCGACGGGCTGTGACGTGTTCTGCCTGGGCGTGGCAGTGGCGTTGTGGGACGCGTTCGACGAGGGCCAGGCGCTGCGAGCCGACATGCTGCGCTCATTCACCGGCAGCGGCATGGTGGTCGCGCTGCTTGGCGGCCAGATGCTGATCGGCATCGAGTTGACCCGCCGGCAGAGCACCGCGCAGATCGCGCTGACGGTGCTGCTGTTCACCAGCCTGGCGATTGCGTCCTCGGTGCAGGTGCTGGCCGACCCGCTGGCCGGATTACTGGACCGGATGGTGTTCTCGCGAGCGCCGTTGCTGCGGGCCGATCGGGAGACGTTGCGGCGCACACAATCCGCGCTGCCGTTGCGGTTGGCCGATCCGCTCGACGGCTTCGACGACGACTCGTTCGCCCGGCTGACCCGCCGCGCGCTGGGTCACTACGGTGACCTGTCCAAGCTGGTCGCCAACCCGCTGACCGCGCTGCCCTGCATCGACGAGCGGCTGGCCGCCCGCGGGGCCCCGGACCAGCCGCTGGAGCGGGCCATCGAGCTCAAGGCTCTGCTGGCCGACCGCATCGCCGCGCTCAAGCCGCGCGACGGCGGCGACTTCGGCACCAGCGAGCAGTGGCGGCACTACAACTCGCTGTACTTCCCGTATGTCGTGGGGGTGCGGGCCTACGCCCAGAACGCCACCGCCGCCGGCCTGGATCCGACCGCACGGCAGGCGTGGCAGTGGTTCGTCACCGAAGTGCCGCAACGGTCGTTGCACAACTGGCAGAACGCCGCGGCCAAGCTGATTGCCGCCGATCTTCGCGGCCGGGTGGCCGTCTCCAGCTAGCCGCTGAACCTGCTTAGCCCGGCTAGGCAAGGAATACGTGGCCTAGATCACTGAGTTGACCTGCTTGGCAGTGCTTGGCAGTGCCAAGCGTCGATCTGGCAGTTCCCGATCGGCATTCTCAGAAGTGTTCGACCCGATATCCCAAGGAGTTCCGACATGACCGCTGTTACTCCACTGCCCACCCGCCCGTTCGAAGACTCGACCGACTCGCTGTTGCGGTTTGCCATGCGGCTCGACGCAACCCTGAGCGGTCTTGTTGGTCTTTTCATCGCCCTGATGGCGGACTCGCTCTCCGCGCTGACCGGCCTGAGTTCCGTCGCCGAATTCAGCGGGGGCGCCCTGCTGGTGTTCGGCGGACTGGCGGTGTACGGCCTCGCCGCAGCACCCGATCTGCGCCGCGTCGGAGTCGGCCTCATCGTCGGCAATGTCGTCCTGACGGTGGCGGCGCTCGTCGTGGTTGCCGTCGGAGCGTTGCCGCTGACCGAAGCCGGCGTCGCCGCGACGCTGGCCACCGGCGGCTACTTCGCGCTGATGGGTTACCTGCAATACCTCGGAGTGCGCCGCCTGCCGGCGTGACTCCCGTCCCGCCGGTGCGGGGCGCCGCCGTCAGAGGTTGCGGTGAGCGTCCCCGCATCGGCTTGTTGGCGATCTAGAGCTTGCGCAGTCGTAGCCGGTTGATCGAATGGTCGGCGTCTTTGCGCAGCACCAGGGTGGCACGCGGCCGGGTCGGCAGAATGTTCTCGATCAGGTTGGGCCGGTTGATCGATCGCCAGATGTCGCGGGCCGCAACCTCGGCCTGCTGGTCGGTCAGCCCTGCGTAGTGATGGAAGTGCGAAGCCGGGTTGGCGAACGCCGTTGAGCGCATCGCCAGGAACCGCGAGATGTACCACTGCTCGATGTCCTCGATCCGGCCGTCCACGTACAGCGAGAAGTCGAACAGGTCCGACACCATCAGTGTGGGTCCGGTCTGCAGCACGTTGAGGCCCTCGAGGATCAGGATGTCGGGGTGGCGGACCACCTGCTTGGCGTCCGGCACCCGGTCGTAGTGCAGGTGCGAGTACACCGGCGCGCACACGTAGTCCGAACCCGACTTGACCGAGGTGACGAACCGCATCAGCGCCCGCCGGTCGTAGCTTTCCGGAAAACCTTTGCGGTGCATCAGGTTCCGCCGGCTCAACTCGGCGTTGGGGTAGAGGAATCCGTCGGTGGTCACCAGGTCGACGCGCGGGTGGTGATCCCAGCGGGCCAACAGCGCCTGCAGCACGCGGGCCGTCGTCGACTTACCGACCGCCACACTGCCGGCCACCCCGATGATGAACGGCACCGGCCGGTCGGGATGCTGCTGGGGCTCGCCGAGGAACTCGGCGGTGGCGGAGAACAGCCCCTGGCGGGCGGCGACCTGCAGGTGCAGGAGCCGGGCCAGCGGCAGGTAGACCTCTTCGACCTCGCGCAGGTTGATCTGCTCGCCCAGACCCCGCAACCCGACGACTTCTTCTTCGGTCAGCGGCTGTGGTGTGGACATACGTAGCGCGCGCCATTGACGTCGATCGAACTCCACGTAGGGGCTCGGCTCGCTTGGCCGCGGCATGACGTCAGTCTTGCAGCCTCGGCCGTGCTGCGGTCCGCTGGGGCGAGCAGATAGCGTTAGCTGGCGTGGAACCTGACGCGCTGGTCCGCGAGTATCTGCTACTCGGTTTGCGTTTCGACCGCATCGAGTCGGGTTACGTCGACTCCTTCACCGGCGACCCGGCGCTGCGCCAAACGGTATTGGCTGAGCCCGCACCCGACCCGGCCGATCTGGTCCGTCAGGCCCGACGGCTGATCGCGGCGCTTCCAGATGTGCCGCACCGCAATGGATTTGACCAGCAACGGGCCGACTACGTGGCTGCACACCTGCGTGCGCTGGAATGCGCCGGCCGCAAGTTCGCCGGCGAAGACATCGGTTTCGTCGACGAGGTGCACGACTACTTCGACGTGCGCATCGGCAAGGGCGAGCCGGAGACCTACCGGCAGGCGCATGCCCGCCTCGACGTGGTGCTGGGTGGTAACGGCCCGCTTGCCGACCGGATGGACGCGCACCGCATCGGCGAGGAGATCCCGCCCGAGCGGCTGGCCGAATGCATCGAGGCCTTCTCCAGCGCGCTGCGCGACCGCGTCCGCGCCGATTACCCGCTCCCGGACGCCGAAACCGTCGAGTACCAGGTAGTGACGGATAAGCCGTGGTCGGGATTCAACTACTACCTCGGCGACTACCGCTCGACGGTCGCGGTCAACGCCGACATCAAACAGCTGATGTCCAACCTGCCGAGACTGGTGGCCCACGAGTCCTATCCGGGACACCACACCGAGCACTGCCGCAAAGAGGTCGGGCTGGTCAACCGGAAAGGCCAGGCCGAGCAGACCATCTTCTTGGTAAACACGCCGCAATGCCTGATCGCCGAGGGTCTGGCCGACCTGGCCCTGTATGCGGCGATCGGCCCGGGCTGGGGGCGGTGGGCCGCCGAGATCTACGCCGATCTGGGCCTGCGGTTCGACGGTGAGCGTGCCGAGGCGTTGTCCGAGGCGTCGGCGGCGCTGGCCGGAGTCCGGCAGGACGCGGCGTTGATGTTGCACGACGAGCACCGCGACGCCGACGAGGTCGCGGATTTCCTGCGCCGTTGGCTGCTGGTCAACGACACCCGCGCGCGACAGATGCTGCGGTTTTTGTCCTCGCCGCTGTGGCGCGCCTACACCAGTACCTATGTCGAGGGATATCGGCTGCTGCGCGGCTGGCTGGACGATCGCCCCGCCGAGATGAGCGTTGTCGAGCGGTTCGGCCGGCTGCTCGACGAACCGCTGATCCCGTCGACGATCCAGAGCGCGCAGCGCGATGGGGTGGGGGCACCTCCCGCTTGCGGGGGAGAGCGGGGCAAGTCGATCTAGCCGTCCGCGGTGCCCGTGTAGTAAGACGAAGCGTCCCCCGCCGATAGACTGGCGGGCGTGACTGCCGCACCTGACGCCCGTACCAAGTCCTCTGTGTCCTCCGCGATGTTTGCCCCGCTGGCCGACGTCGACCCCGACATCGCCGAGCTGCTCGGCAAAGAGCTTGGCCGCCAGCGCGACACGCTGGAGATGATCGCCTCGGAGAACTTCGTGCCGCGCGCGGTGCTGCAGGCCCAGGGCAGCGTGCTGACCAACAAGTACGCCGAGGGTCTGCCCGGCCGGCGGTACTACGGCGGCTGCGAGTACGTCGACGTCGTGGAGAACATCGCCCGCGACCGGGCCAAGGCATTGTTCGGCGCCGACTTCGCCAACGTGCAACCGCATTCGGGCGCGCAGGCCAACGCCGCGGTGCTGCACGCGCTGATGTCGCCGGGGGAGCGACTGCTGGGCCTCGACCTCGCCAACGGCGGTCACCTGACCCACGGCATGAAGCTGAACTTCTCCGGCAAGCTCTACGAGAACGCCTTCTACGGCGTCGACGCCACCACGCACCTGATCGACATGGACGCGGTGCGCGCCCAGGCGCTGGACTTCCGTCCGAAGGTGATCGTCGCCGGCTGGTCGGCTTACCCGCGGATCCTGGACTTCGCCGCGTTCAAGTCGATCGCCGACGAGGTCGACGCCAAGCTGTGGGTCGACATGGCGCACTTCGCCGGACTGGTTGCGGCCGATTTGCACCCGTCGCCGGTGCCGCACGCCGACGTCGTGTCGACCACCGTGCACAAGACGCTGGGTGGCCCGCGGTCCGGCCTGATCATCGGCAAGCAGGAATACGCCAAGTCGATCAACTCCGCGGTCTTCCCGGGTCAGCAGGGTGGCCCGCTGATGCACGTGATCGCGGCCAAGGCAGTGGCGCTGAAAATCGCGGGCACCCCGGAATTCGTCGACCGGCAACAGCGCACGCTGTCCGGCGCCCGGATCCTCGCCGAGCGACTGTTGGCGGCTGACGTCGCCAAGGCCGGCGTCTCGGTGGTCAGCCGTGGCACCGACGTCCACCTGGTGCTGGTCGACCTGCGCGACTCGCCGCTGGACGGACAGGTCGCCGAGGACCTGCTGCACGACGTCGGCATCACGGTCAACCGCAACGCCGTGCCCAACGACCCGCGGCCGCCGATGGTGACTTCGGGTCTGCGGGTCGGCACCCCGGCGCTGGCCACCCGCGGCTTCGGGGACGCCGAATTCAGCGAGGTCGCCGACATCATCGCCACCGCGCTGGCGGCCGGCAGTGCTGCCGATGTGTCCGCGCTGCGCGACCGGGTTACCCGTCTGGCCAGGGAGTTTCCACTCTACGACGGCCTGGAAGAGTGGTCGCTGGTTTAAGCCGTTGCAGATTTTACGAAACCTGTGTACGCCGGTTACAGTTATTGCATGGCACAGAAACCTGTCGCTAACGCGCTGATCCTCGAACTCGACCCCGTGGTGGGCGAGAACCTCGACCGGCACCTGGGCACCGAGCAGCTCTGGTTCGCCCACGACTTCGTGCCATTCGAGCAGGGCGAGAACTTCGCCTTCCTGGGCGGACGCGACTGGGACCCGTCGCAGGTGACGCTGCCGAAAGTCGTGACCGACGCGTGCGAAATTCTGCTCATCATCAAAGACAACATCGCGGGCTACCACCGCGAACTCGTCGAGCACTTCATCCTCGAGGACATGTGGGCTCAGTGGATCGGCCGCTGGACCGCCGAGGAGCATCTGCACGCCATCGCACTGCGCGAGTACTTCGTCGTGACCCGCGAGATCGACCCGACCGCCAACGAGCACGTCCGCTTCGAGCACGTGTCGGTGCAGGGCTACCGCGCCGACCAGTTCTCTCAGGTCGAAACCCTGGTTTTCATGGCTCTCTTGGAGGCCTCCCACGCGGTGTATACCAACAACCTCGCGGCGCAGATCGAAGAGCCGGTGCTGGCCGGCCTCATCACCCACATCGCCCGCGACGAGGTGCGCCACGAAGAGTTCTTCGTCAACCTTGTCGCGCACTGCCTGACCTACACCCGCGACGAGACGATCGCCGCCATCGCCGCCCGCGCGGCCGAGATCGACGTCATCGGCGCCGACATCGATGCCTACGGCGACAAGGTGCGAAACGTCGCCGACGCAGGCATTTTCGGCCCCGACTTACTACGCCGGGTGATTTCTGACCGCATCACCGCGTGGGGAGTCGCCGACGAGCCCGCGCTGCGGCAGTTCGTCATCAGCTAGCCACGTCGGCGGGGTTCATCTGCGCCACTCCTCCTGCTTTTTCCACATCGCACTGCTCCGTCTATCGTCGTCGGCGCGCCTGCACGGCGCGCCTGCACGGCGCGCATGTGCCGACGAGAGTAGCGTCGCTTTCGATGGCTAGCGACATGCTCTGCTATCCGGGCGGCGCCTCTCGTCTCAACTTCGACAGGACCGCCGGCCCCGGTCCTGGCGCCGCGGCCCCCGCCGAATCGTCCGTGCGGGCCGCACGGGCATCCAGCCCGGCTAGGACGCTTCGTGCGCATGGGTGGCTGTGGGGCCACCACCAACATGCGGCAGCGAGCCGGGCGATGAGCTCGAGGAGCGCTCGTGACTGATTCCCCGGCGGTTTCACAGGACACCATCAGGACCTACGTGCTCGACACGTCGGTGTTGTTGTCCGATCCGTGGGCCTGCTCCCGCTTCGCCGAACACGAAGTGGTGGTTCCGCTGGTAGTGATCAGTGAGCTGGAGGCCAAGCGCCACCACCACGAACTGGGCTGGTTCGCCCGTCAGGCGTTGCGCCTGTTCGACGATCTCCGGGTGCAGCATGGGCGGCTGGATCAGCCCATTCCGGTCGGGACGCAGGGCGGCACGCTGCACGTCGAGCTCAACCACACCGACCCCAGCGTGCTTCCGGCCGGGTTCCGTACCGACACCAACGACTCGCGCATCCTGTGCTGTGCCGCCAACCTCGCCGCCGAGGGCAAGCGAGTCACGTTGGTCAGCAAGGACATTCCGCTGCGGGTGAAGGCGGGCGCGGTCGGCCTGTCCGCCGATGAATACCACGCGCAGGACGTCATCACCTCCGGCTGGGCGGGGATGGACGAGGTCGAGGTTTCGGCCGACGAGATCGATGCACTCTTCGCAGACGGCGAGATCGACCTCGAGGCCGCCCGTAATCTTCCATGCCACACCGGGATTCGGCTGCTGGGCGGCAGCTCGCACGCCTTGGGCCGGGTCAACGCAGAGAAGCGTGTGCAACTGGTTCGCGGCGACCGTGAGGTCTTTGGCTTGCGCGGCCGATCCGCCGAACAGCGGGTAGCGCTGGACCTGCTGCTCGACGAGTCGATCGGCATCGTCTCGCTCGGCGGCAAGGCGGGCACCGGCAAGTCGGCGCTCGCACTGTGCGCAGGCCTGGAAGCCGTGCTCGAACGTCGCACCCAGCGCAAGGTGGTCGTGTTCCGTCCGCTCTACGCCGTCGGCGGCCAGGAACTCGGCTACCTGCCCGGCAGCGAGAGCGAGAAGATGGGCCCGTGGGCGCAGGCCGTCTTCGACACCCTCGAAGGGCTCGCCAGTCCCGCGGTGCTCGAAGAGGTGCTGTCGCGCGGCATGCTCGAAGTGCTGCCGCTGACCCACATCCGCGGCCGCTCACTGCACGACTCGTTCGTCATCGTCGACGAGGCGCAGTCGCTGGAGCGCAACGTGCTGCTGACCGTGCTGTCCCGGATCGGGGCCGGCTCGCGGGTGGTGCTCACCCACGACGTGGCCCAGCGCGACAACCTCCGGGTGGGCCGGTACGACGGCGTGGTGGCGGTGGTGGAGAAGCTGAAGGGACATCCACTGTTCGCCCATGTGACGCTCACCCGTTCCGAGCGCTCCCCGATCGCCGCGCTCGTCACCGAGATGCTGGAGGACGGCGGGGCATGATCCTTTTGTAGGATGCCCCGATTTGACGACTAATAGCGTGAGTTGAGGCTGCTGCGCCCTTGGGAAAGGGCGCAGCAGCCTAGCGTTCGGCGGGCTTCAGCGGTGGGAATTACCGCCATTCGCAGCATGTGAAGTTTGCCACTCAACCGGAAATTGCCGCGACGCGTCCTCGTACGGCAGGGTGTGAGGCTGTCAGGCCCCGCTTATGGCACTCCTACACCTCTCGGGGTGTGGGATCGGCAGTACTCCACAAGTCAACAACGAACGCCATAAGCCGCCCGAGCATCACGCGGACCCCCCAGGGGACTTCGCACCGGGCCAGTGCCCCTGTGACCGACCGGCCCGTACGGCGGACCGATCAGGGGGACAGCGCCAGGGGCACGATTGCGTCCGTGCGGTCACCAAGCGGGCGATTCCGGAAGGAAACCGTGTGAGCCGGATCTCGGTCCGGGGACTCGCGGTGGCATCCGCCACCGCCGTCACCACTGTGGGCGCCGT